>Ga0208612_1000037_pt1 | contig 99189 bp, 98 predicted proteins | sample AntDryMetagUQ889_FD_188089 | JGI IMG/M metagenome (GOLD analysis project Ga0208612, IMG submission 188089) | Polar desert microbial communities from Antarctic Dry Valleys - UQ889 (SPAdes) | ecosystem: Environmental > Terrestrial > Soil > Desert | place: Antarctic Dry Valleys | collected 2008-12-31 | reverse complement strand
GACGTGGGCTTCCAACTCCAACGTCGTGAGGATGGCACGGTGGCCTCTTCATGCGAGGTCTTCAGCGGCGTCTGTTACACCACCTGCTGGGACACTAACGGGCTGGGTGAGGCTATTGGACTTGCGACTTCATTCTCCCTGATCGGGCGGGATAGGCTGAGCTGAGGGTCTTCGTAGTAGGAGCGACTCCCGATGCACTTGAACTACAAGGCTGATGTGTGACCACGGTGCAGGCTGGCTCCGCTACCCTGCCCATCAGGCACCGTTCCGAGGCTCTGCTCCAGGCGGTCACATTAGCGAGGCCTACCTCAGAAGCCATGCAGATAACAGGAGCATCCTCCGGAATGCGGCCGTGAACATCCATATGTGATCGGGTGGCTAGCTCCCGGAACGGGGGGCTGCGGTCCCCGACCAGGCGAGCTCAAGCGCCCACTTGAGCTCGCGCTTCGGGCCGATGCGCCGAATAGCCGATGAGTTGAGCGTGGAGGTCCATTAGAGAAGACGCACCCTATGGATGCTTCGAGCGACTTCAGCGCGGCCGCTTGTGGGTGTGGCTGAGTCCAGAGGATCACCGGATGCCTCGCGATCCTGTGCCGGGACCTGCGGCCGAAAATAGCTACCGGCGGGCGGAGATCAGGTAGTGGGTGGCGAGATTTCGATGGCCTCGCTTGATGGTCCTGTCTTCGTAAAGGAGATACGCTCGTTCCAAAGGGCCGAAGAAGCGGAAGTAGCCGCTGCCCCGATACCGCGGCAGAACCTCTACTTGATCCCATGATGCCGTAATGCGTACCAGCGCGCCGTACCAGCATTGGTCGTAGTGAGCTGGAAAGACAGTCGTGGGGTCCCTGCCTAAGAACGTCTTCATGGCCCAAACTCCGAGCCGGTGAGGGAGCATCTGGTTGATCAGCGCAAAGAGAGAATATCGGCCTGAAAGCTGTGCGAGGAAGACTCCGCCTGGCACTAGGTAACGACGGATGTTCTCGACCGCTTCCTGCAAGGGTGATACATGCTCGAGAACCTGCCAACTGACGATCAGGTCAAATCGCTCGACCAGCTCTGGCTGAAAAGTCACGATGTCGGCAGCGACCATCTCGTGGTACGAGCCTGAAGGCGCCGCCTCGAGCTCTTCGATTGAGAGGTCAAGTCCCACGTAGGAGCAGTTTGGCGGTCGTTGTCCTGGCGGTATCGCAGGACGGCGCCCGGACCCAACATCGAGGATGCGGATACCTGGACGCATTTCTCGGCCGACGCGTTCTTCCCACACCAGAAGCCACGGCTCCTGCTCTCGGGCACGCGTCTGTTTCACTCGACCTGTTCCTTGGTTGCGAGGACACCGTGCTTGGCGCCCCGTCGCTGGACTCGGACTCCACTCGAGGCTCGGCCGGTTGCCGGTTCCAGCCGTTCTGCAACGACGACCATCTTGTTTCCAAACCGGCCGATCGCTGTATTGGTGACTCGCCACACTAGCCGGGCCAAAGGAAAGATCACGGGCAGGCTCAGGATGCGCATTAGAAGGCCGGGCCGGTGCCGGTAGTACATGGCGTACCTTGCGGAGCGCAAGACCCAGAAGCCTCGCTGTTCCAGAAAATTGGCCACGCGAGCAGGCTCCATGCGAGCCACCTTGTTTCCAGCCTCCTCCGTCTCCAGGGCGAGCCCAAGCCGGACCGCGACATTCGTGATCGCAGCCTGGGCTGGTTCAGTTACCACGACCCACCGGCGGGCAACGCGCGCCATCTCCGCAAGACCTGCGTACGGATCGTCGAGGTGGTGCAAACCATCGTGCACCGCCACAACATCGACAGACTGATCCGTGAACGGCAAGTGCTCCACGTCTGCTGCTATCGACCGGAATCCCAGGTTAAAGCGATCGGACCTGACCTTTGCACGGGTGGCCGCGCCGAGCGCCAAGTCTGAACTGATTACCGCTGCGCCAGCACGGGCGAAATACTCCGCCTCCATTCCTGACCCGCCGCACACGGTCAGGACTGAGGCGCCCAGAAGATGCGGACGTATAGGCTCCAACGCGCGGCGCAGTTTCTGGCCCAGCAGATACCGATAGAACCGCGGCGTACCGTGCGGTCTCCGGACTTCGAACTCTTCGTCGTCCGACCGATCGTAGTGGGCGGCCTGCGCGGATTTGTGCCCGTGCCCATGATTGTGATCGAGTTCATCGTGCTCAGTCTCATGTAGATTCTGCGTCAGGACTGCAACATCGGCGACCGTGGTGCCGCTCCACTCGCACGACTCGCAGCCTGATCCAGCGCGGGAAATGTGAAGCGCTGCGCGGCAGCGCGGGCAAGCAAACCTGAACGCCAATTGGGTGGTGCTTCGCGGCTCATTGGCAGCGGGCTGGCCGTTCGCGTGTCTACGAGTCAAGGTCACGATTGCCTCGTACATCGATTCCATCTGGCGGGCCACGATGGGCCACGCGAACTGCTCATCGACCGCTCGCTTGCCCGCGCCACCCATCGAGATGGCGCGAGGGATGTCTGCCAGAATCGCCGCGATCGCCGCTGCAATGGCGACCGGCTCTCGAGCTGCCACAATGCCTGCACCAGAGGCCCGCACGATGTCCTCCATAGCTACCTCTGGGCTGACGACGACCGGACAACCTACCGCCATCGCCTCGGCCACGGCGATTCCGAAACTCTCGTCAGCCGATGCAAGCACGAACACATCGGAACGCTGCAGGAGCGCCCGCTTCTCGGGCCCGTCCACGACTCCAAGGAAAGAGATGCGGCCGGCCAAACCCGCGTTGGCGATGGCAGGCATCAGATGGCTGCCGATGCCTTCGTCGTCGGGTCCCGCTATAACCAACCGCGCTTTCGGAAAGGCGGAAGCCGTGCTCCGGAACGACTCAATGAGCAGTGGGACGCCCTTCTTCGCCGAGATTCGGCCAAGAAACGTGACGACGCGCGCCTGGGCGTCGATACCGTTCGCCGCACCGAAGTCGGCAACTCCGGGTAGGCGTAACTCGTCCACGTTGATGCCGACCGGGATGACCCACATCGGGGCGGTGTAGCCCAGATTGCGGATTGCCATCTCTTCGCGACGCGACGTACAGACGATCGCCGCCGCCCCCCGGATGATCGGGTCCTCCAACAGTGCGTGATAGAGGTCTTTTGCCCGGCGCTTCTGCTCGCGATGCCAGGGATCGAGGCTGCCGTGCGCCTGGATGACGTACGGAACGCCACGCGAACGTGCCACTGCCGCCGCGGCCACGGCGTGGAACCGATATAGGTAGTTGATATGCACGACATCGAAGGACGACAGCCGGTGCCGGAGATCCGCGAGTAGAGACCATGACGTGGCATACGCGCGAGGAGCGGAAACTGGATGGAACGTCGCCGCCGCTCCTGCCCACTCGATGAGCCGCCCGGTTGGAACGTTCACTTTGCCGGACCGATCGACGTTCGTCGTGACAATCTCGACATGATGCCCGAGCTCTTTAAGTGCAACGCAGGCCTCTGGTACGAGGACGGCCGGTCCCCCGTATCGCCGCGCCAACCAGGGGATGACGTGCAGAATTCTCACGCCACGTCATGCATAGGTCGCGGCCCACGGCCTGGCATCGGACAAAGATCTTTGAGAAAGCCGGAGTCGACGGACGTCGTGCAGCCGCTGCTCTCAGTCGTGGACATGCCTCCCCTCGCGGGCGTTTGTACGAGAACGAAAGTCGCGGGACATCATATTCTGACGAAGCATAGACTGATCGGGGTCCCTTCAGTGGTGGATTCATGGAGCGCACCGAAGGGTCCTCCATCCCTATCGGTTATCCGTAGTGACGCAGAGAATCCTGTCGCGATGAACCATCATGGCTCAGTGGGTCGGCACCGGCGCGTCCTGATTACGGGCGGGTCAGGCTTCATCGGGACGAATGTGGTCGAAGCGTTCCTGAGGGACGACTGCATCGTCCTCAACCTGGACGTCATCCCGCCGAGGGCTGCGGCCCACATTGCCCAATGGCGGCAGATTGACATTCTGGACAAGGTCGCCCTGGATCGCGCCTTTTCCTCATTCCAGCCCGAGTTGGTCATTCACCTGGCGGCAAAGACCGTCTTGGACGAGAGGACAAACCTGGGGAGCTACGCGGCCAACATCCAAGGCGTTGAGAACGTGATCGGCGCCGTCCAAGTGGTGGGGTCCGTAGAGCGCACTCTGTTTACCTCAAGTCGGCTCGTGTGTCGTCTTGGCTACGTTCCGGAGCATGACACCGACTACCAGCCTTCGACGCTGTACGGGCTCAGCAAGGTACATGGCGAGCAACTGGTCCGCGCCGCGTCGTCCGCGCTCGGCACCTGGACGATCCTGCGCCCGACAGGCATCTGGGGCCCATGGTTCGGCGTGCCGTATCGCGACTTCTTCATGACGATCAAACGCGGCAGGTACGTCCATCCGGCCGGCCGGGATGCACTCAAGTCCTACGGCTACGTAGAAAACACTGCGTACCAACTGCAGCAGCTCGCCGCTCGGCCAACGCCGGAAGTCCACGGAAGGACGCTTCTCATTGCTGATTATCCTCCGGTCTCCGTGAGAGCGTGGGCCACGTTAATTCAAGAGGCGATTCAAGCGCGGCCGATACCCTCCATCCCCATCCTGTTGCTCAAAGGAGTCGCGGCCATAGGTGATTCTGTCGAGCGCCTTGGCCTAGGAAGCGCACCCTTAACGAGCTTCCGCCTGAATAACCTCGTCTCGGATATGGTGTATGACACCAGCCCTCTCGAAGCCCTCGTTGGCCCGCTGCCCCATACGCTGACCGAGGGTGTCGAACGCACTGCTGCTTGGTTGGAGTCTCACGGCCGATTCACTCTCGACCAGTGAAGCGGAGGGATGTGACACAGGCGATGCTGAGCCGTGGGAGGACACCTACTCGCCAACCGCTCAGTTTCGAGCAGCATCCTAATCTCCCCCTCACCCACGAGCGATGAGGCGCCGCTCCGATGCCGCGAATCCGCCGACTGGTAACGGTTCGCGACGCCGACCCCGGGCTGCGATCATGACCAAGAGATAGATGACCGGCAGTAGGAAAAAGCCGATCACAGTCAACATGCTGAATGGGAACCAAGCGCATGCGATGATTAGGAACATGGCCAAGATCCGGGTATCTGGTCGTGCGGCTCTTCGACAAGCCGCCGCGAAGATAGCTCCGACGATGATCGTGAGGACGAATAGCGCGAGCGGCGCTCCGGCACGACCGAAGTCAACGATGAGGTCCCTAATACCGGTTGCCCATACGTTGCCTGCGAACCCGTAATCGGTCATCACCGCAAAGATCTCGCCGCGCATTTCCGCGAACAGAGGTAGCGTGTCACCAACGATTCGCTGACCGACGGGCTGTGTTACCGGATGAAATGAGTAGTGACCATAGTATGGGCCAGGCAATTGTTCCTCGCCAAGTTGCAGATAACGCAACAGGCTCGGCGTCGGCGACGCGAAGTAGTTGACGCTAACGAGGAAGTACCCCACGGAGTCGTTGCCGTGCGCGACCGAGGCGACGAGCGGCTGCAAATCGGTTCGGAGCTGAGCCTGCATTTGCTGGGGGCTGGTGTTATTCGATCGACCAGCCAAGTAGGAGGTGGAGAAGTACCAGCCGAATGCGCCGACTAAGGCAATCGCTATGAGACGCTTTGCGGTCATACCGGAGCCGATGGGCTTTGTGCGGAAGAGGCCTTTGGCCAGAACGACCACCGCAAATGCGAGGATCAGGCCGAGACGTCCACCGGAGGCGAACAGCGAGTTTAGGGTGATCATGACGAGGTTTGCTCCAACAAGGAGCGTTAGACCTCGTGGCTGCTGTCGCATCCGAGGCTCGACGGCGAACGCCGTAGCGAGGCAAAGGTAACTGAGGGGACCAGCGAGATGGCTCACGATCGCGAGTGGACCCACGCGGCGCATTTCGAGGTTCTCGAAGTGCAGTTGCCGGACTAGGGTTCCGTCGTCGATGCGCTCGCCAAGCGAGAGCCCTGTGATGACTGAGGCGTCGTACAGGATAGCCATCTGCCCGAGGAGACCGAAAAGACCGAACGCAGTTGCTATGCCAAGCCATGTGCCTCGCCGCACGCCGCCCGAGGTTCCGCGGGAGCCCTCTGGAGTCGATGGCGCAGCGATCCCGCCCGGGGATCCTCGCTGAAATTTCGCTCCTACCCTGAATCCTGCTTCTGATACGAGCAGTGCAAACCCGATATAGACGAGATCTTCCAGACGTGGATCGTCGGTGTAGTCAAACAGCGGAAGTGCCAGTAGGCCGAACTGCACGCTCCATGCTGCGAAGAATGCGGATGCCGGATTCAACCACGACAGGAAGCGCTTGGCTGATGTCCATGCGAGCGAAAGTGATAATGCGAACAAAGCGATGTATCCGAAGCTTGGCAAGTCTTCGGAAATCAATACTGCTGCGAAACCCGCTAGCAGCGCTGTACCTGCGGCTAGGCCCACAGTTGCGCGCGCGCTAGTCACGTCGCCCAATGGGATGTCTTGTTTGTCCGTCACCCGTGACTAACATGTCACCCAATAGCAGATCCCGTCGCGAAGAGCGCGCGGCTGTCGTCTCAACATATTCAGCGATTCCTCCCTGCGGAGCGGCTCGGCAGGAAGATCTGTCGGGCCAACCGTGTCACCGGTGTACCCAAGTCAATGTTGATGACGGGTGCGTACCGCCGTTCAAGGCTGACCAAGTGCGCCGCCCCTACCACACGCCGGAACCAGGCCCTGGGGCGACTATGGTTGCGGTCATCGAATTCAATTCCATACTCAGCCGACAACTTGCGGTTCTCCTGAAGTCGGAGTTCGCGCAGTCTGTGAACTTTGCGTCCTTGATGATCGCGGTCGACGGCAAGAACACGCGGTATATGACGGAACTCAACGCCAGCCGCTGTCAACCGAATCCACAGTTCGAGATCCAGACTTACGTGGAGATCTTCGCGCAGGAAAGTACCCAGTCTAGTGAGGGCGCTACGTCGAATGAACACCGCCGGCTGCGTTAGGGGAGCTGCGTGTGCGGGAAGTTTGGTCCAGAAGGACGGGAGGTGGGGTCGGTGGTGGCGAATGAGACGGCCTTGTTCGTCAACGATGAGCACATCACCATAGACAACACCACACTTCGGATAACGGGAAAAGTAGTCGACAACTCTTTGAACGGTGCTTGCGTCGTAGTACGCGTCATCCGCATTAAGCCAACCAATGATGTCGCCCCTGCTGCGGGCGAAAGCTTGATTGAGAGCATGTGCTTGTCCCCTGTCAGGCGCGCTGACCCAGATTACGTCCTGCCCCAAAGGGCCACGAAGCAGGTCAACGGTCGTATCGCGTGATCCACCATCAAAGAGCAAATGCTCGATTGGGCGATAGCTCTGGCGCGAGATGGACTGGAGACAATCAGGAAGGAATGCCGCCTGATTTAGCGATGGGGTCAAGACCGAAACTAGCACGTTCATGTCGTTTCAGTCGCCACATCGCCCAGCACGGCTCCATACTCCACCTTCGGGAATACTGTCAGAGCTCCGCCGACCGTTGCATCAAGGATCTGACGACCATGTGCGTGAAATGCTGATCTTGCGGCGCGATAGGAGCGCTCCGAATTTGCCAGGTCAGGAAGCTGCCATCGAACTCCGGGACCGAAGTAGCTCGGATCGAAGTGATTCGGATCATTTTCGCTAGCAGTCACAAGTGTGTGGGGCTCTCCCGTCGTACTAAAACGATGGTCGACACCAATCAGTATGACCGGGGAGAATCCGAAGAAGTGCGCCAGCTGCATGGCTACAAACGTCACCGTATCACCCTCCCAAACTCCTTCACGGGTAGGGTCAAACGAGAACTCGGCACGCGTCCGTGTGTTGAAGTACAAGACACCGGTCGACGTGCCAGACGAAATTCGGCGGTGCCATGGCATTAGCCGGATTGCCTTTTGGGCGGCAATCTCTTCGCCGAACTGCTCGATCACGTATCGATTGACCGCAACCAGGAAGGTCGTGGGTGCCCCAATGCGTTCAAACAGTAGGTTGGCGCGGTTAAGGCCAAACGTGATCTCCTCCCGTAGAGGCGAGAGGTCCATGTGGTTGAGGCTTGGACCGTTCCCGATGATGAAGCACCTTCGGCCCCGAAAGGCATTGTGCATGCGTCTAATCTCATCCGCCGACCTCCGAGCAGTCGGCGAGAGGCGGTAAGCAACAGATTGGGGCGCGTCCTTCATTCGCCATATGGCGCGGAGTGCCCGTTCCTCCCCCACCATACCGACGAGCATGCTCCGCATAAGCCGCCGCCGCGCCGATCCGCTCAAGGCAGATCTGACACAGGACGTGGGCTGGCTTGAATATTGATGCGATTAGTCCTCGGTGCCTAGCTTCACGGTTGCTCCGCCGTCGACGATTAATGTTTGGCCGGTGACGAACGAGGACCGACGGGGGTCGGCGAGATATAGGATTGCCTGCGCAATTTCGTTAGGGCTACCAATCCGTCCTAACGGCGTCCGCGCTGCCAAAGATGCGATTCGCTCTTGGAGTGTTCCCGCCGCCCGTTCCAGTCCGGCGTGTAGCATCGGTGTGTCAACTGCCCCCGGGAGCACCGCGTTTACGCGGATGGCTTCTGGTGCGAGCTCAATGGCCGCCGCCCGCGTAAGTGCTACGAGCGCGCCTTTGCTCGTGGCATAGGCACTGATCCCGGGGGAGGTGGCCACCGCGTGCACGGAACTGACGTTCACGATGGCGCCGCCATGCTCTCGCATCAACGGGTACACGGCTCCGATAGTCAAAAATGCGGAACGAACGTTGCTGGCCATCACCGTATCCCACTCATCGGGTGTCGTGTCAACGAGCGTGCCGGTGATCTGCAGTGCCGCGTTGTTCACTAGCGCAGCGACGTGACCGGAGCGCGCCACTTCAGCGAACGCCCCGTCGACGTCCGTCGGTTCAGCAACGTCGGCCTGAAGGCAAAGGTCTGCTTTGGAGTCTTCGGGACCGGTCCGGTCGATCCCGACAACGTACCAGCCCTCCTGCTGAAACGCCTGAACTGTAGCGCGGCCGATCCCTCCCGCAGCTCCAGTGACAACGGCAACGGGCGCCACTACCGCAGTACCTTGAGCGCGACAAGAAGGTTGTCAACCGCCAGGTTGCACACGCGCTGAGCTGCTTCGGTAGTGTTGGAGCTGTTGTGTGCCCCCAAAATCACCTGATCGAACTCTCGCAGCCGGTTACCTGGGGGGAGCGGCTCAGTCTCGAACACGTCCAGAGCCGCCCCGGCGATATGCCCCGCTTCAAGTGCACTCACCAGCGCGCATTCGTCGACCAGCGGGCCGCGAGCCGTGTTGATGAGGTACGCGCCGGGCTTCATCGACCCAAGCTGCGCGGCGCCGATCATGTGCCGATTAGTCCTCGTCAGCGGGCAGTTGAGCGACACGAAGTCCGCTTCGGACAGTAGCTCCTCGAGGGCCACTGTCCTTACTCCAATCGATTGCGCTGCCTCTCGGTGGGCGGCCGAGATCTCGAACCCGATGACCTGCATGCCCATCGCCTGAGCGCGTCGGGCAAGGGCCAGCCCGATTGATCCCAGGCCGACGATGCCCAGGGTCTTTGCGGCCAGCGAGAAGCCCTCGAGCTTGAGCCAATCGCCGGCGCGGGTGCCGGCGTCGATGCGGTGGAGCTGCCGCGCCAGCATTATGAGGTACCCAACGGCAACGTCAGCCACTTCGTCCCCGAACGTGCCGGGGGTATTGGTGATCTGAATGCCTCGCGCATGCGCTGCCTCGAGATCGATGTTGTCGATGCCCACGCCCCATTTGGAGATAACTCGGAGTCGTGCCGCTTTATCGAGAACCGCTGACGTGAATTCGTCATCCCCGGCAATCACGCCGTCGTACCGGTCAATGATCTCGAGGAGCTCACTTTCACTGAGCTGTTGCACGACGTGCGGCAGGTCAACTTCAAGGCCGTGGCTCGCGAAGGTCTCGGCATAGTCACCTGCATAGCGTTGCATCTGCGGACAGCTGATCAGGACGCGATGCACCGTCATACGTGCATGCCTCGCGCATGCAGGAACTCCGCCACGTCGAAGTCGATCTCCTCATCGATGTCCCATGCCTCTTCTGGCGGGATGGCGTAGAGCAGCGGTCGCTCGCCGATGCGGTTCCGCCGTCTCTCGAGCGTCGCCCAGGAGAACAGGTACATGCACGAGTTCTCTTCGAGCACTGGAGGAAGATCCTGTGTTCTGAGCAGCACACCCGGATCGTGGTTGAGTGGGGTGCCATCCTCAGTCCAGAATCGCTTCTGAAGCCGCGTCACCGAGAAGAGTGAGTCGTAGCGCGGCATGGCGTCGAGGAACGCGGAGACGGCGGCGTTGATGGTCTCCGCGCGCAGCAGGGGGTTCGTGCTGTGAGTCTGAAGATAGAGATCGCCGGAGAGCTGCGTCACATCGTGTAACAGGACGTCGTTCATGGGTACGTGGCCGCCCCACAGGTGTTCGGGCCGCCGGATGATCACCACCGACGGAAAGTTGACGGATGCGTCCTCGATGATCTTGTCACTGTCAGTGTCGATGGCCACCACGCCGACCGCCGGGCAGGCCAACAGGCTGCTCACGATGTGGTGGTAGAGCGGACGACCGGCAAACGAGCGATAGTTCTTGCCGGGCACACGCTCGCTCTCGTGTCGCATCGGGACGATGGCTACGATCCGTTCGCTCATTCGATCGCCTCAAGGACAGCACGAACAGGCGCGGCCTCGGCTCCCGCCAGCCTGAGCGGGAGGGCGATGAGGTGGTACCGGCCCGGACTCGCCTCGCCAAGGTCCAGGCCCTCAAGTATTGCGACACCTGCCTCCATGAGGATGCGATGGGTATCGGGTTCGTCACTGAAGCGCTGCACCGAGAGATAATCGATCCCCACGAGGCGGATGGCATGATCCGCGATCCAGTTCGCTCCTGACGGCGACAGGGCCGCATAATCGGTTTGAAAGCCGCGAGTCCGACGACGTAGCGGAGACGAATTCATCGTTCGCAGGAGCAGACGCTCCGTCCCGCTCGGAATCCCGGCCTCCGCAAGGCGATCCTCCGAAATAGAGGCAGCGTCAGGCAGCCAGGCCACGTAGGCCGGACCAACGAAAAGACCGATATCAAACGTATCCAGTCCGTGGCCGTTGGCGAGATAGTGCATCGGTGCCTCGAGGTGAGTGCCGCAGTGCACATCCATGTCGAGCCGGCTCACGGTGACGTCGTCGCCCGCGGACATGTCATGCGTGCGCGAGAGACGCATACCGAAGCTCCCCGGCCATATTGGCATGCCTGCTTCGAGCGGCATGGAGATATCAATCAGTCTCGACATCGTCGTAGTCAATCGGTCGGGCGTGGGGTAAGACCGGTACGTCCGCAGGTCGGCGGATCCCGCGGGGGTAATAGAAGCGCTGTCGCAGAACGTCCGGCGCCTCGCCTCGGCGCACAAACCCCTGGTACGTTCCCCAGAACTGGGCCATCCGAAACGCCGGGATCGAGAGAAGGTTTGACGGAAGCGCTCCGTCCCGCGCCGCATGCCAATAGTCGGACGCGATATTGGCAACCGCCAGTCGTGTGGCTTCCCACACGCCCATTCTGTTCTCGTGGTAGATGCGTCGGTGAGCAATCGCCTCGCGTCGGTATCGGTTCACGAGCTGTGTCCACGTTTCGTCATGGGCGTGGACGACGGTCGCTGTCGCGACGTAGGAGATTGCATATCCGCGTGCGAGCACGCGTTTCGCCCAATCGAGATCCTCAAGCCCGGTGAGATCCTCATCGTAGGGTTGCTCCTCCCAAGCGGACCGCCGGATCGCAGCATTCGCGTTGTTTGCGAAGGGATGTGGCTGACGGTGCTCCGAGGTGGCAGGGAACCAGCGGCCCATGATCTGGCGCTCGGAATACTTGGTCCGCTCGTCCCCCACCTGGCGCCCATAGGTCAGAGCGACCGCCTCGTCCGCGAAAGCTGCGGTCAGCTCCTCGAGCCACGTGTCGTACACCGGATACACGTGCGCGCTGACGATGGCGATGAGGTCTCCGATCGCCGCTCTGCATCCCACGTTCAAGGACCGGCCGAACGAGAACTCGTCGGGCGCGATGCAGTGCATCTCGACAGGGAAGTGAGACGCGATCGCCAGCGTGGCGTCCGTTGAGCCGGAGTCGACCAGGATGATCTGCGCCGCCTTCGTCGTCTGCTTAAGCAGGCCGGTCAGCAGTCGGCCAATGTGCTGTTCTTCGTTGTAGCAGCGCACGACTATCGAGACGGTATTCACACGCTCCCCGCGTTCGAGTGATCTGCTCGGCCACTTCTCGGTCGGCGCCAGACGCCTGCGAGGACCAACAGGACCGGAGCTGCCAATGCCACGGACCCGCCGATCACCAACGCGGGCCACGCCTCCAGTTCCCGGGTTAGGAGGATACCGCAGACGGCGACGGCCGCAACGATTGCAAGGCCGATGGCGATACGCTTCCATTCGAACCCAATGCCCTGCCGGGTCGCACGCATGAACAGCATGACTCCTGCGAGCAACGCGGCATAGCCGACAGCAAAGTTGACTGCGGCAGCGATCGCACCGTACCTCGGCACCAGCCACAGGTTGAGCCCGATGTTCGCTACTGCCGCGACGAGCGTGGCGATCCACGCGTAACGGGTGTCGCCAGCGAGAATCGCAATGACGTTCATCGGCACAAAGTAGAGTCCGAGGAACACCGACCCAAGGGCGAGCCAAGGGACGAATGCCGCCGCACCTGCGTACTCAGGCGGCATGAGAAGCTTGATGACGGCAGGCCCAAGCACGGCGACCGTCGTCCCGATGAGGGCTGTGACAAGAACGTGATGTGTTATCAAGCCAGCGATCTGGGAACGATCCGACTCTGAGTGGACGGCGTGGGCATAGATCGGTGCGGTGCCACGGCTCATGGCGACCGCCACCGTGCTCACCGGAATGGCAAAAGCGTACGCGAGCTGATAGAGCCCGATCTCGTTCGAGGCCACGGACGCACCCATGATCAGTCGGTCTGACAGCGACAGGCCCCAATGTGCGGCAGCGTGTGGGAGTAGCGGAATGCCGTACGCTAGGGCTTCCAGCAGCTGACGACGGTCCAACCTCAGTGTCCAGCGGTGCTCCAGTATGACAATCCCGGCACCCAATGTGGCAGTCATGCTGATGAGCGAGGCGCCTAGCCAACCGACCATGCCCCATTCCAGCACGACGACAAAGATCACCGTAAAACTAGCTGTGAGACCGACCTGAATGGCAGTCAACTGCAGGTACTTGCCCAAACGCTCCTGTGCTCGAAGGAGTGCAAACGGCAGCACCGTGACCGATACCTGAACGGCCGCCAAAGCGATTGCCAAGGCTATCGCGACGTGGGGGACGCCGAACAGGGCAGCAAGAGCATCGCCAAAGATGACGAGCCCCGCTGCGGCCAAACAAGCGGGGCCAAGCAGGGCGACTAGTCCGACGCTATTGACAAACCGCTCCCGGTCAGCGAGATCCTTCCGCAACAAGATGAATGTCCGGAAAACAGCCGTCTCCAAGCCAAAGGAAAGCAGCGTGGATACTCCGGCGCTGATGGTCAGGACGACTGCCAGCCGCCCGTACTCCTCGGGCGCCATGGCGCGCGTGTACAACGGTAGGAGTAGGAACATCGTGGCGCGCTGCATGAGAGTGGCGATCGCAAAAGTCCCACTGCCGCGAATGCCACGACGTATGGCGTTGGTGCTCAACTGAGATTGTCGATACTTGTCGCTTCCTCCGCCAGAGATGGCGTGCAATTCGGTGCCATGACCGTCACGATACAGCCAAAATCCCACGAAGGAACGAGCCGCTTGAAAGCACCTCTTGCCCAGAGCTCGCCGGGCACCGAGCTCCTACCCCTGACTGAGCCGACCAGTCCCGCGATCCGGCTCAGCTCGGTCCAAGCGGACTTCCGGGCCGCGCTGCTCCAGAGACTCCGAGCGGGCGAGTATCGGCTCGAAGCGCAGCCGCTGTGTGAGTGCGGAGCAGCCGGCTCGGTGCAGCTTGCCGCCAAGGATAGGTTCGGGATCCCTGTTGGTACGGTCTTGTGTACCGCTTGTGGCCTCGTCCGAACCAGTCCCCGGCTAGCTACCCAGAACTTGCCGTCGTTCTACGACGAGATCTACCACGGCTTGCATCTCGGTGTTCCCCAGCCGGACCCATCGATGGCGCTCTTTCGGGCGGGGCAGGGGATGGCCATTCATGATTACGTCGCGGACCTCCTGCCGGCTGGAGCACTTCGGGTCGCCGAAATCGGCTGCGGAACGGGCCAAGTGCTTCGCGAATTCCGAGCCTCTGCGGTCGGCTGCCACGTTGAACTCGTCGGGTGCGAATATGCCCACGCGTTCGTTGCCGCGGGCATGGAGGCGGGTACGGACATCCGGCGCGGGGGCGTTGAGACCCTCTCCGGTTCCGGGCCTTTCGATCTGGTCATCCTAAGTCACGTCGTCGAACACTTTCCCGCCCCGGTTGCTGACCTTTCGAGTCTCCGGCAGCTGGGAGATGACCGAACGATTTACTACGTCGAGGTGCCCGGACTATTGGCGATCCACCACAAGCCGGAGTACGGGTACCGATTGGATCGCTACTTGACCCTGGCTCATACCTACCACTTCTCGTTGGCGACCCTGACCGCCACGATGGCTCGGGCGGGCTTCGTTCGCCTGCGTGGGGATGAAGGCGTTCGGAGCCTGTTTCGGATGAGTGCCCCGACCCAGCCGCCGCCTGACCGAGCTGCCGCTCGGAATACGCTCGCCTACGTTAAATGGCTGCGCAGCTCCCAGCGTTTGCGGCTGGCGCGCGCGAGGCAGAGCCTCAATTCGGCTGGTGGCAGATTGCTGCGACGCCTCTTTGGTGAGCGGCGATACCGTGAACTTCGCAGCAAGCGGTGATCTCATGCGGATCTGTCAGACGATGATGAGCTATCAATCCTCCCGCCTGCGCAAGCTAGCTCGAACGCGCCGAAGAGCCAGCCCCACTCCGAGTCGCGTAGCGGCGCGCTTCGCCGTCTTCATAAGCGAGGCCTTGAGCTCTGGATCCACTGCCACGATGTTTCCCCACGCGTTCTCATCGGCGAGGCCGCCGTGCGCTTCGCCGAAGGACCGCCATCGGTGAACGCTCCCGTACTGGACGATGGGATACCACTCGGAAACGAACACCGCGTAGCCGTGGTCACGGAGGAAGTCCGTCATGTCGGCATGCCCATATCCGAGTGGCGCCGTCTTCCTGTCCTCGAACTCACATACGACTGCCTTCGGCCGCAGGCGCTGCCACGGAAAGGTTCGGAGCACTGGAAGATCGTGGCCCTCGACGTCGGTCTTCAAGGCAGTCACCACTTCAACGTCGGCCAGGTAGGTGTCGAGACGAACCGTTCGGACCTTCGCGGCCGGGCGGTGGCTTGGATGGAATGGTGTGAGCGTGGAGATCCCGGTCGATAGTGGGCTGGTATAGAGCGTGAGCATTTCATCGTCCTGTTCGGCGACAGCGCGCGGATCGATCGTCACGAGTGGCGAGTCGGTCATTGGGTCGGCCAGCAACAGAGCGCGGATCGCCGGCTCCGGCTCGAACGCGTAGACTCGCCAGCCGTCCCGGACGAACACACGCATTGATGAGCCCAGGTGAGCACCGACATCCACCAGCACACCGCGGGTGTCGCGCAGCACGGAATGGATGAGAGACATCTCATCGAATGATGCGGGACCGAGTAAGCGTCGAACGACGCTACGTGTGATCAACTTTCGGTCATCGGCGAGTCGGCACCGTGCCGTCCCGTTGTGCAGAACGATCCCCTTCCCTTAAGTACCAGTTGACCGTCTTCCGCAAGCCATCGTCGCCGCCTGTCACCATGACCGGACCTCGGCTCCACTCGGTCATGAACGGGCCTCTTCGGGTTCGAGCTTCGCCATGAGGTCCCCAGCGTTCAACCCCGCGTCTTCCAGATCTGAAGCGAGCATGATGCGAACCAGCTCGTGGAACGTCGTGCGCGGCTTCCATCCGAGGATGCGGTCGGCCTTCGACGGGTCGCCGCACAGTTCATCCACCTCGGTGGGTCGCATGTAGCGGGCATCAACCTCCACGTGCGCTTGCCAATCGAGGCCGACGAGACCAAAGGCCGTCTCGCACAGCTCTCGGACGCTGTGCATTTCACCGGTGGCGATCACGAAATCGTCCGGATCGGGCTGCTGGAGCATGAGCCACATGGCCTCGACATATTCCGGCGCATAGCCCCAGTCGCGGCGCGCGTCGAGGTTGCCGAGATAGAGCTTGTCGACCTGGCCGGCGAGGATGGAGGCGATGCCACGCGTCACCTTGCGCGTGACGAAGGTTCCGCCGCGCCGCGGCGACTCGTGATTGAAGAGGATCCCGTTGCTCGCGAAGAGGCCATACGCGTCACGGTATTCGACTGTCATGGAATGCGCGAACACCTTGGCAATGGCATACGGGCTGCGCGGGTGGAAGGGCGTCGTCTCCGTCTGCGGTGTCTCGGCCACGCCCCCGTACATCTCGCTGCTACTGGCCTGGTAGAAGCGCACGGGCCAATCCGCGTGGCGCAACGTTTCCAGCAGGCGCAGCGTGCCCATGGCGACTGTATCGGCCGTGAACTCGGGCATCTCGAAACTGACACCCACGTGGCTCTGCGCGCCGAGGTTGTAGACCTCGTCGGGGCGCACGCGGTTGAGGGTCGTCACCAGCGAGGAGGAGTCGGACAGATCGGAATAGTGGAGGAAGAGTCGAACGCCTTCCTCATGCGGATCCCGATAGAGATGCTCGATCCGCCCCGTGCTGAAGGAGCTGGAGCGGCGGACGAGCCCGTGGACCTCGTACCCCTTTGCCAGCAGAAGCTCCGCCAGGTACGAGCCATCCTGGCCGGTGATGCCGGTGATGAGTGCTCGTTTCACGGTCATGCTGGCTCTCCAGCGACTCGTTCGAAGAACTGTTCCAAGCGCATCAGGGCAGGCTCGGGTGCGAGCGTATCAGCCGCGTATGCCTGCCCCGCTTGAGCGATCCGGCGGGCGTGCGCGCCATCTTGCCCAAGATTTCGGATCGTGCCGAGGAGTGCCTCGGGATTTCCGGCCGAGACGACCGTGCCTCCCCCGGACCGCTTGATCTCCTCCGCGGTCGCGCCATCCAAGGCGACCGCTGCCACGACGGGGCGGCCCGCGGCAAAGTAGGAGGTGAGCTTACTTGGCAGCGACATATCGGCTGCGCTCGCTCGCTCGCTCACCAGGAGAATGTCTGCCGCCGCCAGTACATCGGGAAAGGTTGACATCGTTTCGAAGCCGTGAAAGCTCACGTTCGGCAGATCAGCCGCATCTTCTTGAAGTCGTTGCCTCTGGCTACCATCGCCGATGAAGGCAAAACGGACACCCGCGGCACGCTTCGCCCCCAGCCGAGCGGCTACCAACACCTGCTCAAGATTTTGCTTTAGGCCCATGTTTCCCGCATGCAGGATCACCGTCTCCCCCTCATCCCAACCGAGCCTGGCCCGAGTTGCAGCCCGATCCCCGGCAGGTGGCTTTACCTGATTCCAGTTTGGCAGATGCACGATTCGATTGCGTTCAATCCCCACCTTCATCAACTCCGGGATGAACCGATCGGTCACGGTGCCCACAGCCTTTGCCCGGCGAGCCGCCCATCCTTCCAGCCATGTCGTCGCCGATGCGACACGCCCGCCCCCGGCGATCCCGCTCTGGGCTGCCGATCGACCCATCATGTCCTGGAAGATGACGCCGTACGGTGCTCCGAGTCGCGCTGCAAAAAAGCGCGCCAGCACCGCATCGGCCAGCGCAGGCACCACGGACACGATGGCTTCTGGCGGCCTGAGATTTCGCACGGCTCTGCTCGCATTGACCAGAAACGAGGCCTCGTACACGGCCCGCCTGAGTGCCGATTGCCGCGCAGGTATGTAGCCAGCGAATCGCAGAATCCGGACTCCGTTGCGGTGCTCGGTCGACGAGAGCTTGCCACGGTGGGGCTCCCGAACGTGCCAATGCGGATAGTGCGGCATGCCGGTCACCATGGTGACCTCGTGACCGATGTGCGCCAGCCGCTCGGCCATCGCGGTGGTGTATGGGCCGATCCCGCTCAGTTCAGGGGCGTAATTGATCCCCACGATCACGTATCGACAACGCGTGGTCAATTCGCCGGCAGACCGTCCATCAATAGGCTCCGCGGCCACTCAGTACAGCCCCGATGGTCCGGACAGCGATCCAGAGATCCAGACTGAAACCGCGCCGCCGAACGTAATCGACCTCGATGGCGATGCGCTGTTCGAAATTGAGGTCCGACCGTCCGCTCACCTGCCACAGCCCGGTGATCCCGGGCTGGACGCTGAGCAGCTCGCGGGCTTCGCGACGGCCGATGAGCTCATCAGCGATGTACGGGCGGGGCCCGATCAGGCTCATCTCGCCAGCAATCACATTCAGCAACTGCGGCAGCTCGTCCAGCGACGATCTGCGCAGGAACGGACCGAAGCGCGTGCGACGGGGGTCGTCGCGGATCTTGCGGTTGGCGTGGTACTCCAGCCTTCGTTCCTCGTCGACCGTCAGCAGCTCCTCCAGGTGATGGTGGCTGCCGTCCTTCATGGTCCGGAATTTCAGGACCTTGATGGGTTGGCCCTCCCGGCCGACTCGCTGGCAGCGGTAGAGGATCGGCGCGCCGGAGTCCACGTACACCACGACGGCGATGATGAGGAGGATTGGAGAGAAGATGATGAGCAGGAAGAGTCCGAACACGATGTCGACAGTCTGCTTGACGATCGAATAGAAACGATCTCGAGAATACGCTGCTGTCGCTGCGCGCGAGATCACGCGCATCTCCGGCTGGTCCACTCGTTGAGTGCCCCTTTCAACCAAGTGTGCGAGCGGAGAGCTGGGCAGGCATTGAGCACTGTCTCCAAATCGCACCGTGGACCAACGTTACACCACCAGGGCAGCCGAGCGGCCAGACCGGAAGTACCAGGACGACTGGGAGCCTACGCTATGGCCCGTACCGGAGATCAACGGTGATATCTCGGTCAAAGGTCGTCTCCAGTGTCGCCGTCTGCCCGGAGACCGTAAGGCCTGTGCTGGCATCGGTGATGGCCAGGCCACCAGGCACGCGAATCGTGAGCGTGATCGGTCCTGGCAGCAGGCCTGGCTGCTTCTGGATGGTCAATCGGTACACGCTGCCGGCTTCATCGGTCACAGCGACGTCTGGGCTGACCCATTCGTAGTGCAGGCCGGTGCTGCCGGGCGGAATCCTGAGGTAGTTGCCGATCCCCGCTCGTCCGGCGACCTCCTCCACGACTGACGGGGTCGTCAGCGGGACTTGGTTGCCCTGCGACACAGATTCGACTTCGGCCTCCACTGGTATGAGCACGCGGGCGTACATGCCGAGGATTCTGAACTCGCCGCCCAACGGCAGCGCGCGGTATGGCGCGCTCTCCGGCGCGAGGATCTGGTTGTCCCATGTGACGTCGAGGGTGTTTCGGGCGCTCCCGGATGCATCCAGCTCGACATCGAGGTCGAGCGAGCGGGTGGTCACGGCATTGAGCTTCGTGAATGGCCTGACGTTTGCATCGACGGCGTACAGGTAGTCACCCGCATCCGATCGGACGGACCCATCGAACCCGTTGTCAATAGCCAATTGCTGGTGGGCCGGGTCTTCGAACCACGCAAGGAGCAGGCGCTGAGCCTGGAAGGTGCCTGCGGCGTCAAGCAGCACGCCCCACCGTTCGGGCGGCAGCGCGAGGAGGGTCGGGATCAGCTCATCTGCCAATGCCGACAGAACGGACTTGCGATTCTCATCCGGATCGTCCGAGGTACGGGTGCGTTCCAGAACTTTGAGCGTCGTTTCTCCCGACGCCAGGGTCAGGTCATAGTCGGGCACGGTGATCGGACCGGTGATCCGGAGGAGCTCGTCAATCGTGTGCGTGGTGAGTGCGAGGACGCCATCGACATCCGTGTCGCCGGACGCGTTGACGTACAGGCGGAGTGCGTCCTGCGCGCTCGTTGGAAAGTCAGGCGACCAGTTCGCATCTCGCAGACCCCACGAGACGCCGGGCCTCAGGATGTGTTCGGTTACCAGGGGGGGAGGCTCCACGTACGGATAATCCATCGGGTAGTCCAACAGGTAGACGTCTTCGAACGTGCGCTCGGTGATGCTTCCCCTGTCAACGCTGACCAGGCCATAGCTGCCGATGAATCCACCAGTGGGACGCAGCTCCGCCGGGTTCTGGGTGAGGACCAGGTACCGTCTTGGCTCGTCCCAGCCCAGGATTCCGGGAAGGGAGGCACTCACCTCCACGTACCCTGCGAGGAGAGGGGCATACGTGGCGACGCGGGTGACCATGGCCTCGCGAGCGCTCTCGATGGGACCGGCGAGGTCGGCGGGGACGCTTGCCAGGGTTGTCTCGGCGCGGTTGAGCGATGCCGACGCGCTGGCAGCCGGTTCCGTAGTGGTGGCCATGAGCTCGACGAGCAGGGACAGGGTGGAGGCTTCCTCCGGATCATCCGCCTGCGAGGCCCTGATCTCGACATACTGGCCGGCGATGGTCAGTCCGGATTCGGCGGCGTCAAAGATGTCCTCGGCTGCTGACACGATCCCATCGGCGCCACGGACATCGGCCGATGTGGGTGGCAGCGCGCGCGCCAGTCCGATCAGCGGATCATCGGCCAATAGGCCGGCCAGGCCATCGAGGCGGTCCCGCGCAGCGGTCAGATCCTGCTGGATGCTGTCGAGTTCGGGACGGTCGATGTTGATGCCCGCCCGCTGGAGCCTGGCTCCCACTGCCTCGATCTCGATGCGGAGGACTCGTGCATCGTTCAACGCGGGGAGGTAGCGGAATGTGGCCAGCGCGACCCCGGTGATCATGAGCAGAACCACCCCCACCCCGAGGGTACGTGCAATGATGCGCCGCCTTCTCCGGCGGCGTCCGCGCTCCGTCCTTCGACGTTGCATCATCAAGGCGTCGATTCGATCTCGGTCAGCCAGGCATCCTGCGCAGGCGTTGGAGCGGCGACGGACCGAGCGGTGACCACGAACTGATGCGCCTCGGCGCGGGTAAAGCCACGGCCCATAAGCAGGGCGATCGCAATCGTCGGCGCGCGGCCAAGTCCGCCTTCACAGTGCACGTAGACGACGGGCGAGTCCGAACCAGTCTGCTCGAGCCACTCGACGATCTCAGCCAGTTGTTCCGCGCTTGGCGCGACACGGTCGTCAATCGGCACGCGAAGCCAGGCCAGACCCAGCGACTTCATCAGCTCCGGGTCATCGGATGCCTCGCTGCGCAGGTCCAGGACATGGGAGACGCCTGACTGCGCCAGCGCGGCGTATCCGTTATCATCCAGCACCGGACCAATGACGAGCCACGGCGCGACGCGGGCGTATTCGGCCGTGCGAGAGGGCGATCTGCGATTGAACCAGCGCCGCATGTCAGCTGGTTGGCCGCGGCTCGTGCTCGACGGCGGTTTCGGGCCGAGCCTCCCGTGGCGTCCCGGGGCGTCCGTTTGATCCACGCCCACCTTGCCGATCGGCGGCGACCGTTTGACGGGTCCGGTACTCCGGGTAGTAGTAGCCCTGCGTCGCTCCGCTGACGCCATTGATCACCACGCCAGCGATCGGTTTTCCGGCGACGGCCAGGCGCTGCACTGTGCTCTTGAGCTCGTTCGTCCGCGTCCGACCCTGTCGCACGACGACCACGGAAGTTGAAGCCAGGCGCGACAGCACCGCCGGATCGGTCACCGCCAGGGCGGGCGGAGTATCCATGATGATGATGTCGAAGTGCTTCTCGAGCTGATCGAGCAGCTCGCTCATGCGCCCCGAGCCCAGCAGCTCAGACGGGTTGGCCGGGATGGGTCCTGACGGGATCAGCCACACGCGCTCGTACGGCGTGCGGTGCACGGCCTGGTCCATGGTGACATCGCTGTTGACGAGGAGGTTGGTCAGGCCGCTGGTATTCGGCACGTTGAAGATCCGGTGCTGCGTCGGGCGACGCAGGTCGGAATCAATCAGGCCAACTCGAGAGCCAGCAAGGCCGAAGACCACCGCCAGGTTGGCGGCCGTCGTCGACTTCCCCTCCCCTGGCCCGGGACTCGTGACGAGAATGCGCTTCATTCCACCTTCGCTTCCCATGCTGAAGCCGATGTTCGTGCGCATGGACCGATACGCCTCAGCCTCCCGCGAGTGCGGGTCCATCGTCACGCGGAGCTGCTCGTTGGGCTTGCCCGGGCGGGCAAACTGCGAGACGTAGCCCACCACGGGCAGGCCGGTCAGCTTGCCGACCGCCTCATCATTCTTGACGGTGTCATCCATGTACTCGACCGCCGCGACGATGCCGGCGGTGGCCAGAAGCGCCAGGAAAGCGCCCAGCAGGGCATTGCGAACGGGGCTTGGCTCGTCCGGGTCCAGCGGCGTCTGCGCTCGCTCCACGATGCTGACGATGCCGGGGCGACTGCTGAGCGCGGATTGATTGGAATCGATGAAGGTTTCCGAGATGACGTTGGCGATGTCACGCGCCGCATCGGCCGAGCTGGCCTCCGCGGTAACTTCCAACAACTGCGTGGTTGGCGGGCTGGAGATGGTCAGGCGCTCCTCCAGCTCTTCGGCGGTCACGGTCAGCCCGGCGCGCGCGATGGCGGCGTCAAGCACCGGCCGCACGGTGACGAGCTCGGTGAAGGTGTTCGCAAGACGCTCGCTGGCCTGAAGATCTGCCAGGCCGACCGAACCGGGGTCCTGCTGCTGAACCACGAGCAGCGTGGTGGTGGCCCGATACGTCGGCGTCACGAACTGGGATGCGCCCCACGCGGTCAGGCCGCCGACGAGGGCTGTCAGCACGAGCAGCCACCACCAGCGTCGGGCGAGCGAAAGGTACTGAGTCAGCTCCATGTCAGCATCGGGCCTCCGCCTCGGCGATCGGCGTGCACGGCAAGATCATCTGCGCTCCGGCTTGAACCAGGTCCTGGTTATCAGCGTACTCCGGATTGAGATCGAGCAGCTCGTCGGTGCTGGACCCGAAGCGGATGGCGATCCTGGAGATGCTTTCCCCCGCGCCGATGGTGTAAATCCATGCGTCGCCACCGTCAGCCGTCGGGGTTGGTGTTGTCACCGGCGACGCCGTGGGGGAAGGGCTAAGGCTCGGCGAGATGGTTGGCGTTGGAGTCGCCGGGATCGAGGGCGGTGGCACGTCGGGACGAGGATCCGCCACATCGACCGCCGTCATCTGGGACACCCCGCTCACCACGGCACCCAGCGCCACGGCGAGCAGAAGCGCCAACAACGTCAGACGCACAACGGATCCGGTCACGCAGCCCATCCTAACCCAGCCGCCTACCCTCGTCAGCGCGCGCTGCCCGTGATCCACCAGGGCATCGAAGCCAACTTCGTACACTGCGCGAGTGACCGCCTCAACCCCTCCGTTAGCGCGAAGCAGCCTTGCGGGCATCGTCGCCCTTAGCGCGTTTGCCTACATGATCATGATCGGCGGGACGGGATACGGCGACGTCTACCCGCAATTTCATCTGGTGAACGGGCTCATTGCCGGAGCTTTCGTCCTGGCCTACATCGTGAACCTACGTCGAGCGGATCGGATCGATACCGCCGTCCTGGTGGCACTCCTGGCGTTCACAGCCGCGGCGCTGTTATCGAGCTTTCCGCGGCAATCGTTCGACGCAGTGTTGGCAGCGCTCGCGTACGCCGCGGCCTTGTTCGTCGCGCGCGACTTGCTCGGTCGCGACGTCGTGCGACGGCTGTTCCCATTAATTCTCATGGCCGTTTCGCTGCTGGTCACGTTAAGCACGGCGGTCAGGTGGCTGCCGCCCATCGTCGAATGGTGGTCCTTAACGGATTGGACGATCGCTCCACCGCTCGCGCAGGCAATATCCGGGGCCCCCTGGGGCCATCAACATGACCTCGCTCTGCTGATAGCGATGGTGTATCCAGCGTGGTGGCTCGGAAAGCCATCCTCGTTGCGGCGCGTGCTAGCCGTCCTCGTGGGAATCCTCGCGCTCGTGATCGTGATCATCGACGGATCACGCACAGTGTGGCTAGCGTTGGCAGTTGCGATCGGTATCGTGGCCACTCCCTACATCGTCCGACGCTGGCCCCGACGCCGACAAGCCAGGTGGACGCTATCTGGCTTGGTCCTGGCCGGCCTTACCCTCGTGCTAGTGAGCGGCCTGGCTGCAACGGTCGTCGACCGACTGACCAGCCTGGCCTCGCTCGAACCACGGATCGCGATGTGGGGATCCCTCATCGAGGCCTGGCTGGGACACCCGATCGCTGGCCTCGGGCCTGGCTCATTCGCCTGGATCCTACAGACGACTGCCTACTTCGACACCAATTCCTGGACCCCTCGCCACCCCGACAGCGTTCTGTTTCAGGTCCTGCCCGAAGCTGGAATACTCGGTCTCTCAGCCGTTCTGATCCTCGGCGCGGCACTCATCCCGGCCATCATGCGAGGGCGGTCGGTCGGAGCTTGGTGGGCATTGATCGTTTTCGCAGCGGTAGGCTTCGGAGCCAATCCCACCGACTTCGTGTTCTTCGTCGTCCTTGCAATCGCCTGGACCGCGTACGCCGTACCTCGCGCACCGACGCCGCGTGTCGATGCCCTCCGACCAACGCGAGGATGGCCGCGAATCGCATCGATTGCGGCACTCGGAATCCTCGGCACCGCGTACATCTGCACGGTTGGAGCGGGCCTTGCGTACTTTGGCGCTCAGGCTGCTGTCCGCAGGGGTGACCTGCCCGAAGCTGAGGCCGGATTGACCACCGCCATCACGCTTGATCCCGGCATGGCGCTGTATTGGCGGCAGCGTGCAACGGCGCGCCTGCTGTCACACGCAACGGCCGCGGGTATCGACGACCTCCAGAGGGCAGTGACGTTGAACCCCTCTGACGATCTCGCCTGGCGCACCCTCGCCCTTGCGCACGCAAGCAGGGGAGATGAGACGTCGGCCGTCACGGCCGCCAACCAAGCGCTGGACGTCCAACGCTCAGATGTCTCAAATCTGCTCGTTGCCACCCGCCTGGCCATCGACGACGGCCGAAGAAGCGATGCCCTGCGCTTGCTGGGCGAGGTCGTCCACGGCTGGCCTCAGATCGTCGCGGCACCTGCGTGGGACACGCTTGTCGCCGATGGCGACATCACAACAGCGGACGTGATCAGTGAAGCTGCCACCAGACTTGACAAGCAGCTTCCCGCGCCACAGTCGAATCACCCATTATTGGGAGTCCTGACCGAGCGGCCTGCTGCTCCAACTGGTGGGGTGGACATCGTCGCGCGCGCCGCGTTGGCCTCATATCGTTGCGAACCGGGGGTACTGGAACTGCTTGCGATGGCCTCCGATGCCGAACGCCGTAGACCCGAATACTGGGGGCTGGTCATCCGCGAATCGATCGGACACGGAGCCATTGATGAGCGAGCGTCAAGGCTCTACGAGATCATGACTGGCACCGCACACGATCCTTCGGCCGAGCTGGGCACGCTTGATCCCCTGGGCCAACACGATGTCCCGGCCAGCTACGGCTCCGACATCTGGGGGTATCGCCGCGCCCCGATTGGGTGGCCCGCGTACGAGGTCCAGCTGCCATCGCCCAACGCTGGCGCGCGCCGGTGGCTCTTCGATCCGATCGGCGCAGGACAATCAGCGGGTCTCCGTGGCTGTTTCGCGCACTCCAGTGCGCGGTACTGGTACCCGTGAGCCGACAGGGTCATATCGTGAACGCGGAGATCAGACAATAGTTGGCGTTCCAACAGTTCTCATTGGCGGATACTTCTACCTGCTCTGGGTCAAGGGGTAGGATTCGGCCACCCCCGGCCACAAGCCGGACTGATCAACCAACAAGGATGGAACCCATCAATGGATACCCAGCTCCTTCTCATGGTCTTGTTTCTCGCCATTGTCATCATGGCCGCCTACTACTATTTCCAGCGCGCCAAGCGCCGCGGCAACCCCGGCAGGAGCGACGAGGATCGAACGCGCTAGCACGCCGTGAACCGGCTGTTGCCGCGACTGGATCTCCGGGCGAACTGGGCGTTCCTCCTAGCGCTGACCCTGCTGGTGGGCATCGGCGCGGCCTCCGTCGGCGAAGGGTTCGCTAACTGGAACCTCCTCGACATGAGCGCGTACCACGACGCCGCCATGCGAATCCGGTCTGGCGAGGTTGTTTATGGGGGCGACGTTCACCTGAACAGCGCATACCGCTATGCCCCGTGGTTCGCATACGCTTGGGTGCCACTGACCTACCTGCCGGAGAGCTTCTTGCGAGTCGGGTGGTCCGCGCTGCTGCTCCTCGGCGGAGCGGCCGCGGTGTGGCCGCTCCTGCGGCGCACGAAAGCCAGCATCCTGCTGTTCGCCTTGTTCGCGCCACTCATGTTTGGCACGGCCAGCGGTGGGAATGTACAACCACTCATGATCGGTGCGCTCGTACTCGGGCTCTCCACTCGATGGGGGTGGGTAGCCGTCGGGTTCGCCGCCTCGCTCAAGCTCATTCCGCTCGCGTTCTGCGCAGTGTTCATCGCGGAACGCCGTTGGTGGCAGGTCGCGGGTGCGCTGCTGCTGACAGCAACCCTGTGGATGCCCGTCATCTGGATGCCCATTGAGCCGATCACCTTCGAGACCGGGCTCGCCCGCTTGTTGCCGACTCCACTATGGGTCGTTGTTCCCGCACTCGGCGCGACCGTCGCATTGGGCTTTGCAGCGCGTCGGTCGCGCTATACGGCACATGCGTCGGCGGTCGCCGCCATCCTCGCACTGCCCCGCCTTTTCGTCTACGAGATCGCCATCCTGCTCCCCGCGATTCCTAAGCAAGACACGCGGAAGGTCGCCACTGCTGTACCGCGCGGATGATGGCTCGCCTGCCGCGCCTGATCCCGACGGCGCTCGTACTTGCATCGGATCAGCCAGGTCGTGTTCGACGCTGTGCCGATGAACCCATCGATGCGAGTTGTCCATGCGAACGGTGAGGCGCGGCGTATGCTTATTCGCCGCGCGGACCTGGGAAAGTCTGACGTCTTCACAGAGTCGCAGACGTCAATTGACCATCTTTCAGGGTACCCGAACGAAGAGGAGCTGATCGATGGGTGAAGGATTGTCACGATCAGCTCCGGTGAGTCGCGACGGACCAAGGCACGCGCTCGCGATTTGCATCGTAACGACGCTCGGGATTCTCGTGCGAGCATTCTCGGTCGTACCAAGTGATTTCGCGTTGAACGACGGCGGGCTCTTTTACCAGATGGTTCTGGACCTCCGTGAAACGTGGCCTTTGCTCCCCGCGACGACGACCTACAACGGATTGGACATTCCATTCGCGTATCCCCCGCTTGGGTTCTATCTCGGAGCGACCATGCATGACATGCTCGGGGGCATCGAGATCATGCGCATTCTGCCTCTCATCCTCGCGTGCCTCACGGTGCCGGCGGTCTACCTACTTGCGAGTGCGATCCACGGCGGAGTTCTGCTTCCCACCGCGTCCGCCCTTGTCTTCGCACTGACCCCGCGGTCGTTCGAATGGCTCGTGATGGGGGGCGGCCTGACGCGCGCCCTTGGCTTGCTCTTGGCGATCATCAGCCTATGGCTGACGTGGCGCATGCTCAAACAGCCGACCGTATTCGGTTCCTTGCTAGCCGGGGTCGCCGGAGGTCTCACCGCCCTCGCGCATCCTCAAACAGCGCTGTTCACGGCGTCGGCGGGATTCATCTTCGTGGTGGCGCGCATGCGCGGCCGCGCCCGAACCGAATCTGTCATCCGAGCTCTGTTCGTTGCCGGGGTCGTTGTGTTGCCGTGGTTCCTGGCGGTATTGCTCCGCCATGGAATAGAGCCGCTCATCTCGGCCACGGGCTCGCAACCGGGGCTGTTAGTGGGAGCGTTCAATCTGCTGACCCTCGATTTCAGCGGATCGCGTGTCAGCGTGATCGTGGGTGCCCTCACGATCAGCGGAATCATCGTGTCCGTCATGCACGCCAAGTGGCTTCTGCCCGTATGGTTTGCCACGGTCATGCTGTTGGACTCGCGTGGGGGAGCAATTTACGCCACCGTTCCCGCTGCCATGCTGGCGGGAGGTGCGATCGTCCGGCTCATAATCGCCCCGTTCTGGAGAGAACCTCCGAAGGAGCGACTGCCGTCGACATTCGCGCGCGGCCATCCAGCCGCGGCGTTTCTCGCGGTGTTCATTTTCCTTGCCGCAATGACCGATGCCTTGGGGAGCCAGGTGACGCCTGGCTGGCCGGGCACCTCCTTGAGCCGCGACCACCGCGACGCAATGAGTTGGATAGCCACAAACGAGGCACCCGCCGCTGACTACTTGGTCATTAGCGGAAGATTCTGGGCGATCGATGCAACCGCGGAGTGGTTCCCGACTTTGACCGGTGCGCATAGCGCCGCGACTGTTCAGGGTACCGAATGGCTCGGCAAGGACCAATTCTACGACTCGGCCGAAGCGAGCGAAGAGCTTCGCAACTGCGTTACCGCGGCCGCCACCTGCGTCGAGGTATGGGCCACCAGGTGGAACGTCGTCTATTCGCACATCTACTTACCGAAAGGAGCGGTAACCGGTCCGGGAGGGAGCCTGGATTGTTGCGCTGCATTGCGGGAGTCCTTGGCGGCGAGTGAAAACTTCCACGAGACCTACGATGGGGCGGGCGCGACGATCTTTGAGCGAAATGACAGTGAACGGTAAGGAGCGCCATGCTGAAGTCGCGACTCGTCAGACGCTGATTCGCGACATTGCTCTGATCGGTGCGGCGGCGCTGATCCTTCGGGCGGTCGCGGCGCTACTGGTCCCATGGGCGCCCTACCTCGACGCGAGTTACTACACCGTCGTGGCTGAGAACCTGGCGATCGGGAACGGGTTCAATGTGCCGGTCATCTGGGCGTACCTCGATGTAGGAGCGCAGATACCGGGCGAGCCGGTTCTTCCCATTCCGAGCAACGCCCATTGGCCACCGCTTGGTCCACTGGTGGCAGCCGCAGGAATGGTCGTGTTCGGGCCAACCTGGGACGCGGGCGAGATACCCATGGTCCTCATCAGTGCTGCGGTGCCACCGATGACGTATCTCGTCGGGTGGGAGCTGTTCCACAGCCGCCGCATCGCGATCGGTGCCGCGGTACTGGCACTCTTTCCCGGGCCGCTCTTCATCCTGTATCCCGCCATTGACAATTTCGCCCTGATCGGTCTCTTCGGCACCATGGTGCTGTACGCCAGCATGCGCGCCGTCCGATCCTCGCGCCCAGACTGGTGGCTCATTCTTGCCGGCGTCGCCGCGGGGGGAGCGGCACTCACGCGGATCGACGGGGTGCTGCTGACCGTGGCTCCGGCAACGGCCTGGCTCATCGGCCGGGGGTGGTCCGGGTGGTCACGAGTCGGGAGTCGTCCCTCGTGGGTCGGAGGCTTCGCGAGCACTGGTGCCTTTTTGCTGGTGATCTCGCCATGGCTGATTCGCAACCTCTTGGTGTTCGGGGCTGCGCTTCCTTCCACCGGCGGCCACACCCTCTGGATCACGAGCTACAACGAGCAGTTCTCTGTCGGTCACGAGATCAGCCTGGCCACATACCTCGACTGGGGCTGGGCGAACGTGTTCGGCTCCAAGTTTGAAACCTGGGCCATCGTGTTTGGCCGGACCCTGGTGCTCATGGGCGGCTTCCTGGTACTGCCCTTCGTCGGAGGCTTATGGGCGTTCCGGCGACGACCGGAGCTCGCGCCGTTCCTTGTCTACTTCGGTCTGGTCTTCTTCCTGATGGGTGCCCTCTTCACCTTTCACGCGCCGCAGAGCGCCTGGTATCACACCGCCCCGGCCTGGCTGGGGTTTGCCTATCCCGTGGCATTGGCCGGGATAGCGCCGACGTTCACCCGGCTCGGGCGCTACTGGCGATTCCTCGGTCGTCCACAGACGCATGCGTTCCTGGCGGGCATCGGCTTGTTGGCGGGAGTGGTGCTATCCGTGCTGGGGTCGGCCAGCCTGTACGGAGGGTGGCTCAGCTCGCGTGAGCGCGACGAGGCCGCTGCCTCCTTCTTCCGCGACCGTGGACTGACGGGCGACGTGGTGATGTATCGGGATGCCTCGAAGCTCCATTTGCTGACAGGCAATCCCGCGATCGCCATTCCGTACGACCCAAATCCCGTGATCGAGGAGGTCGCTCGCGCATACGACGCCAGGTGGATGGTCGTCTCGCGGCTTGAGGAGGAGACGCGTGCCCCACTCGACCTGTGGGGCGGCGGCAAGGCCGTGGACGCTGAGGGGAACCAGGCCATGTGGCTCGCCGACGATCCTGCCTTCGAGACTGAATTCGTGCGCATCTTCGAGATCCTGCCGGCCGTCAGCGATCGATGATCCAGTGGCAGAGTGACCATCGGCGGATTGTCGTCGGCCAAACCACTACATACCGTGCTATCTCGGGCCTCGATGCCCTCGACCTCACGGAGCAACCAAAGGACAAAATGTCTCGCACAGCCGACGCGGCACCAGACGTCGCGGCAGAGTCCCTCGCCACGACACCCGCCGGGACAATCAGTCGCGGCGCTCTCCTCGTACTCTTTACGACGACCATTTTCCTTGGGGCAGTGCTCGTCTTCGGCGTACAGCCGATCGCTGCCCGTTTGCTCTTACCGCGGTTCGGCGGTAGTCCGAGTGTCTGGAGCGCAGCCAGCCTGTTCTTCCAGCTGGCCCTCCTGGCTGGCTACGCCTACAGCTTCGTGCTCACGCGCCGCGTCGAGCCACGCTATCAACCACTCATTCACCTACCCGTGCTGGCGATACCGCTGCTCCTCCTTCCACTCAGCCTGCCGCTGACCAGTCAACCAGGGACGATCACTGCGCCGGCCATCGCCGTACTCACCGTGCTCGCCATCGGCGTGGGAATTCCTTTCGCGGTTGCTTCAACCACGGGTCCGTTGCTCCAACGATGGTTCAGCTTGACCGGCCACCGCTCTGGCTCCGACCCGTATTTCCTCTACGCGGCCAGCAACACGGGCAGCCTCTTAGTCCTGCTGGCCTATCCGTTTCTGCTGGAGCCGAGTCTGACTCTCGGTGAGCAGTCGATTGCGTGGTCCTTCGGATACGCGGCCTTCGCTCTGCTGGCAGCGATGTGCGCAGTCGTGATCTTTCGGCAATCACCGAGTGCGTCCGCCTCCATCGATCCCAATTCGCAGGAGAAGCGCCTCGCATCGCCGACTTGGGGGACCCGAGCGCGATGGATCACTCTCGCAGCGGTGCCGTCCGCCCTATCCCTCGGGGCGACCCAGCACATCACCACCGATATCGCAGCCATACCGCTGCTCTGGATCGGTCCCTTGGCGCTCTACCTCTTGAGTTTCGTCATCGCCTTCTCGCGGAGAAACCCGCTCAGCTCCCACGTCGCAGGTCGACTCCTCCCACTTCCGGTAGTAGCGGCTGTGGTGACGCCCTTCGTGGGCGGACCGATCTGGCTGGCGATCGGCAGCCACTTGCTCCTATTGTTTCTGGCTGCGGTGATGTGCCATGCGCGATTGGCCGAGGAACGGCCACCGGCGCAGTATCTCACTGAGTTTTATCTGCTCCTAAGCATCGGCGGGGCATTGGGTGGAGTGTTCGTATCGCTACTCGCTCCGCAGCTTTTCGACCGAATCTGGGAGTATCCGGCAGCCATCGTCGCAGCCCTGCTGCTTCGCCCGCGAGCACATATCGGATCTGCACGTGTGGGACTCCTGGCCGCGGCTGCGGTCTTGACGGTCCTCATCCTTGCCGTAATCCTGGTTGCCTGGGCGCCAGATGTTGTGCCGGCGTGGGCTCCGTGGGTCGCTCTGGCAGGCTCGCTCCTCGTGCTATCACGCTGGCGACCCGTGATGGCGCTGGCAACCGCGCTGCTGCTCGGGGTGACTCTCATCGGTGCGGGAGACGCGATCTACACCGAACGCACGTTCTTCGGCGTGTATCGAGTTGCAGCCGTTGATGGCCGGCACGAGCTCTTCCACGGCACCACGCTTCACGGCATGCAGATCATGGACGCCGCTCGCCGTAAGCAACCGCACACCTACTACGACCCGACTGGCCCGATCGGTCAAGTTTTCACAGTGCGCGGGGACCAATTCGAACGGATCAGCGTGGTGGGCCTCGGCGTGGGCACGCTGGCTAGCTATGGTGTCCCCGGGCAGCATTTCACGTTCTATGAAATTGATCCAGGAGTCGTCGACCTTGCCCAAGACCCTCGCCTATTCACGTATGTGAGTGATTCGAAGGCTGAGATCAAGATCCAGATCGCCGATGGCAGGCTCGGATTGGCCGCTGACCCAACGCTGTATGACCTCGTCGTGGTCGATGCATTTTCGTCCGATGCGATCCCGGTCCATTTATTTACGCGTGAGGCGGTGTCTGTGTACGCAGACCATCTCGCGCCCGGCGGCATCATCGCGTTTCACATCACAAATCGGTACCTGGATCTGGAACCGGTGCTGGGCAGCATCGTGGATTCACTCGATATGAGCGCCGTTATACAGGACCAAGCGATCACCGAAGCTGAGGCGACGGCGGGGAAGGCCGCCTCCACCTGGGTCCTTATCGCCAAGCAAGCCGACAACCTCGCTCCATTCAACACTGATCCACGCTGGGCAGAAGCGAGAACTGACCCCGGCGGCCGCGTATGGACCGATGCATACTCAGACCTCATCGGTGCGCTGCGGTAGGTTGGGCTCGGGGCGAACCTTCAAGAAGCTTAATTAGGACGGCTAGTACTTCCGGCACACAAAGTACTGTTGCCCGCATGCACATCACACCGACAGCATGGGCGGACGGTCCGGTACTACACCAGGCCCCGTACTCAAGGGAGCCCATGCCGAACGGCACCGCGGAAGAACGATTCGACCGCATCACCACGCAGGCCACCGAGAGCCTGCGTGGTGATGCGCGGCGCGTGCATGACCTGGCAGAGCAGTTCCGCGAGCAGTATCGCGGTGACCTGGAGGAGTGGATGCAGCTCCGCGCGCGGCTCGACCGCCGCGGCGACTCTCTCAGACCGCTCGGGACCGATGCGCTTCGCGCCGAATACGAGGCACGCGGCCGCGAACTGGCGGCACTCCAAGCGCGTCTCAAGCGACTGGACATCGTGGCCCGTCAGCTCGACGTCCTGTTCACGTATCTCGAATCACCCGACGCCGCGGGCGCCGAGCCCGGACCGGTGGACGATGATTCGACCGCCACCCTCAGCCTGCGCATCGTGCAGGCCCAGGAGGGCGAGCGCCAGCGCATGGCCGAGGACATCCACGACGGTCCCGCGCAGGTGCTCACCAACGCCATCTTCCAGGTCGAGTACCTCGACCGCATCCTGGTTGACGCTGACCGCGCTGCGGCCGCGGAGATCGCGTTTCTGCGCGACATGCTGCGCAATGGGTTGGACGAGGTGCGCGGCTTCATTACCGACCTGCGACCGCCGGTGGTCGACGTCGGCATGGCGGTGGCGCTTGCCGACCGTGCGCAACAGCTCGAAAAGCGCCACGGCATCGCGGTCGAGGTGTCGATCGACGGCATGGACGAACGCCTGACGCCGGCGCAGCGCGCATCGGTCCTGCGCATCGTGCAGGAGGCATTGCAGAACGTGCGCAAGCACGCGGCGGCCAGCACTGTCGCCATCCGTCTCGACGGAGACACCCTCGTGATCGAGGACAACGGCCGCGGATTCGACCTGATGCGCCTGGCATCGGGGACCGCGCGCAACTTTGGATTGCAGTTCATGCGGGAGCGCGCCGAGCTTCTCGGCGGCCAGCTCCAGATGGAATCACGACAGGGTGAAGGCACCCGAATTCTGCTCCGACTGCCGGAGCGGGTCCGCGACGCACACTAAGAGGAGGAAACCTGAGTGGGAACCCAGACGCAGACCGAGACCGAAAACCAGACCAAGACCGATGAGCGCCGCAGAGGCGGCGACCGCCGCGCCGGAAACACGCGCGTCGTCATTGTCGACGGCCACACCCTGTTCCGTCGCGGCGTCCGCAACATCCTGGAACTCGAGGGCGACATCGATGTTGTCGGCGAGGCCGGCACCGGCCGCGACGCGCTGGCCATGGCACAGGAGCTGACGCCCGACGTCGTCCTCATGGACCTGGGCCTCCCGGCGCCCAACGGAATCGAGACGACGCAACGCCTGAAGCGCGAGCTACCGCATACCGGCGTGATCGTGCTGGCATCCAATGACGACGAGGATCAGCTCTTCGACGCCATCAAGGCCGGCGCCGCGGCGTACGTGCTCAAGGACATCGATCCGACCGACCTGATCGCCATCATCCGCCGCGTGCGGGCCGGCGAGTACCTGATCAACGACAAGGTCTTCGCCAAGCCGGCCGTCGCGTCCCGGGTCCTCAAGGAGTTCCGTGAGCTCGCCGTGTACGGCTCGGAGGCGCAGCCGATCTTCGCGCCCCTCTCACCGCGCGAGGTCGAGATCCTCGATAACATCGCGCAGGGCATGACGAACAAGCAGGTGGCCTACGCGCTGGGCATCAGCGAACAGACCGTCAAGAACCATATGAGCTCCATCCTCCGTAAGCTTTCGGTCAACGACCGCACCCAGGCCGTGGTGTACGCCATGCGCCAGGGCTGGATCAAGATCCCCGAGGATTGATCACTCGTCGGAAGTCCCGCGCGCATGAGTACGGGAGTTCCATTGGTGATGCGCCCAGACGCCCGTAGTGTTCTGCTCACGTCATCGCAGGTATCTGTGATGGCCTTCATTGAGGGGACCGGTGGCTCAGCACCGGTTCCCGGGTCTTCTCCTCCGGTACCAGGAAGCCGCCTCGCAAGAGGCGGCTTCCTTTCGTACTGTCACGCACTACCCACCCAGTACCGACGTTGGGTGGCGGCCTTGCAACCCACCCGTATCCTCTTGACGCATGGGGCGCTGGCATCCACAGTGACCGGCGACCCCGAACAGAAAGGAGGTGAGTGCGTTGCGGCCCTACGCGGGAGTTATCCTGCGCCGGTTGCTCCACGAGGACGAAGACGGCCAGACGCTTGTCGAGTACGGACTTTTATTGGCTCTTATCACGCTTGTCGTCTTCGCAGCACTGGTGATCATCGGGCCGATCGTCAGCGGCTTCTTCATGGACATGGGTGACACGATCGTCGATGTAACCTGACCGTCGCCACCCTTGACAGTACCGCCCTCGCGGAGCAAGGTACCGCTCCGTGATCGGCTGACCGGTACGAATGAACCACTAGCCGATCGTGGCCCAAGCCTCTAGCCTGCGGTCACCACGCAAATCTTCGTGGAAAGGAGGAACACGTTCAACATGATTCAGCACTTTGTCAGCAATCTTTTCGCACACATTCGTCGTGATGACGAGGAAGGGCAGACCCTGGTCGAGTACGGCCTGCTGCTTGCCCTCATCGCCATCGTTGTGATCGCGGCCCTGATTATTCTCGGCCCGCTCGTCAGCGGTATTTTCACGACCGTCGGTAACTCACTTAAGAAGTAATCGACCCGCACTGTTGAAACGCCCCGACCGGGCTCGCCCGGTCGGGGCGTTTTACGTCCGGTCGAGGCTGCCGCTACGGAGACCTTCCGCCGCACTCACCGGTCCTATTCGGTACTAGTGGCGCGTAGGCCACAAGTCCACTCCCGCATGCTGGACAGTGCCTAGTAGAGTGTTGACCGCAGTCACAACCACTGCTCACATTCCCTCTCTCAGTACCTACCCACCCGAGCTCAAAGGGGTACGTTCGTGAAGCGATCGAATCGCCTCGTCATCCTGGTCGGCGTCCTGCTTGCCGTCCTCGCCTTCGTTGCCATCGTCATTCTGCTCAATCAGCGCGAAGAGGTCGTGGCGCCAGCGGAGATCACCGAAACCGTTCTCGTTGCCACGCGGGACATCGCCATCGGTGACGCGGTCACGCCTGACCTCGTCGAGGAGCAAGAGATCGACCCCGAAGCCGTCCAGGGCACACCGCTAGGCAGCGCGACCGCTGTCTCCGGCCAGGCCGCGGTGTTCCCGATCCCGGCAGGCTCGCAGGTAACTGGCGAATCGATTGGCTTGGGTAACAACCTTGCGGTGAACCTTCCCGCTCTCCTCAACCCGGGCGAGAAGGCGATCGCCTTTCAGGTGGACCGGGTCACCGGTATCGACTTCCTCGTGAAGCCCGGCGACACCATCGATATCGTCACCTCGCAGCTGATCAACGTGCTCCAGGAGACGGCAGACTCCGCCGCCAACACGGACGAGGCTGCCCCGCCCCGCTTCGAGGCGATCCCCGGCCTCGAGGCTGCCCGATCCGTCAAGGCCATCCTCCAGGACAAGCGCGTGCTCTACGTGAGCGCGACGCGGGCCCAGGAACAGGAGCCGGTCGACTCGGACGGGGACGGTGTACCCGACGAGGAGCAGCCCGCAGCGCCGGTGCTTGACAGTGTCATCGTCGTCATCGCGGGCACGGCGCAGGACGCCGAGGTCATCAAGTTCGCCCAGAACGACCTGAGCGAGGTCGGATCACTCACCGCGATCGTCCGCCATGCCGATGACGATGCCGTCGAAGAGACGCTCGGTATCACCATCGACCAGCTGGTCGAGGAGTTCGGCCTCCGCGTTCCCAACATCGTCGAGCAGCTGAACGAGGAGGCCGCCCCGTAGGTCGGCGAATTCGCCAGCCTCACGCGGTCGGACACCAGGACATGATCAAGGTACTTATCGTCGACGACATTCCCGAGACGCGTGACCACTTGTCGCGCCTCCTCGGGGTGGAGCGCGAGATCGACGTGGCCGGCACCGCCGGCTCCGGCGAGGAGGCGATCCAGGTCGCAATGGACCTGCGCCCGGACATCATCGTCATGGACATCAACATGCCAGGCATGGACGGCATCGCGGCCAGCGAGATCATCGCCCAGCGGCTGCCCTCCACCGCCATCATCATGATGAGCGTCCATGGCGAGGCGGAGCAGCTCAAGCAGGCCATGCTGGCCGGCGCGCGAGAGTTCCTCGTCAAGCCGTTCAGTGCGGATGAGTTCTCGACATCGATCAAGCGCGTCCACGAGCGCGAACGCGGGCGCCGGGCCCCAGCGTCGGCATCCGGCGACGGCGCGACACCGGCCGTCGCGGACTCCTCATCCGGCGAGGTCGAGAATCACCAGGTCATCGCCGTCTTTTCGCCCAAGGGCGGAGCTGGACGAACAACCCTGGCAACCAACCTTGCATTGGCACTCCGCAAGGAGACAGGGCAACGGGTGGCACTCGTCGACGCCAACCTTCAGTTCGGTGACGTCGGCGTGCTCCTCAACCTCAACCCGAAGAATCGGTCGATGCTCGACGCCGTCGAGGGTGGCGAGCCGGACCGCGACATCGTCGAATCGGTCATGGTCGACCACTCCACCGGCATTCGCGTGCTGCTCGCGCCACCTTCCCCTGAAGGGGCTGACCTCGTGACGCCGCCGTTCCTGCGCAAGATGATCGAGATGCTGCGTGAGAACCACGACTGGGTAATCGTCGACCTCCCGTCAGGCCTGAACGACCACACCCTGGGGGTGCTCGACATGGCTGACCAGGTCCTGGTCGTCGCAGCGCTCGAGATCACCACCATCAAGAACGTCCGCCTCTTCCTGGAGGTTGCCGATCAGCTCGAGTACGAGCGCTCGAAGATCCGCCTCGTCATCAACCGCTCGGACGCTTCACAGGGCATCCGCATCGGTGACGTGGAGGCCTCCATCCGGCGCCCCATCGACGGCACCATCGTCTCGGATGGCCGTCTCGCCGTACTCGCAGTGAATCGCGGCGTTCCGTTTGTCGTATCCCATCCAGAATCGCCGCTCTCGCGCGACGTCACCAAGCTGGCTCGCACCATTGCGGGCGCAGGATCAACCACAACCAAGACCGATAAGGCCGCCAGGCGCGGACTCTTCGCACGCCGCTGATGGAAGGACGCGACCAATGTCACTGCTGAAACGAATCGAGCGGGCGCGTCCCGCCGCCGAGGGCGAGGCCACGCCAGCCCTTCCGTCCGCGCCCGCACCCGCCTCACCCGGCGGTGGACCGTCGCAGCCTCCGGCTCCTTCTTCTGGCGGTCCCCCGAGCACCCAGCGACCGACCGCCGGAGTCGGCGCCCGGTTCAGCGGAGCACTCCCGGCCCGCGAGTCCTTCCGAGAGGCGAAGTTCCGCGTCCAGAATCGCCTGGTCAACGAGCTTGACCCGAAGCTTGACCTCACGAACCAGGTCGAGGTCCGGCGCCAGATCGAGGAGCTCTTCGGCAGGATCGCCGACGAGGAGGGTTTGGCCCTCACCCGTGCCGAGCGGGTGCGAATGCTCGAGCAGATCACCGACGAGATCCTGGGCCTCGGCCCCATGGAGCCACTCCTGCGAGACGAGACGATCACCGAGGTGATGGTCAACGGGCCTCAGCAGGTCTACATCGAGCGCGAAGGCAAGCTGGAGCTCACGAACGTCACTTTCCAGAACGACGAGCACGTGATGCGCATCATCCAGCGCATCATCGCACCCATCGGCCGCCGCGTGGACGAGTCCTCGCCGATGGTCGATGCCCGCCTGGCGGATGGCTCCCGCGTGAACGCCATCATCCCGCCGCTGTCGCTGGTCGGCCCGGTCATCACCATTCGAAAGTTCTCCGCCACGCCGTTCACGGTGGACGATCTCGTCCGCTTCGGCACCGCCACTCCGGAGATGTTCGAGTTCCTGGAGGCCTGCGTGAAGGCTCGCCTCAACATCTTCGTCTCCGGCGGCACCGGCTCCGGCAAGACGACCATGCTCAACATCCTCTCGTCATTCATCCCGGATGATGAGCGCATCGTGACCATCGAGGACGCGGCCGAGCTCCAGCTCCGGCAGGAGCACGTGGTGACACTCGAGTCACGCCCCTCCAACATCGAGGGCAAGGGCGCCATCCCGATCCGCGAGCTGGTTCGCAACTCCCTGCGCATGCGGCCCGACCGCATCGTGGTCGGGGAGTGCCGCTCCGGGGAGGCGCTCGACATGCTCCAGGCCATGAACACCGGCCACGACGGCTCCATGTCCACCGGCCACGCCAACTCACCCCGCGATATGCTCAGCCGGCTCGAGACGATGGTGCTCATGGCCGGCATGGACCTTCCGCTGAAGGCCATCCGCGAGCAGGTGTCCTCCGCCGTTGACCTCATCGTCCAGCAGAACCGCCTCAAGGATGGGTCACGCAAGATCGTGAACATCACCGAGGTGCAGGGCATGGAAGGCGACGTCATCGTCATGCAGGACGTGTTCGTCTATGAGCAGACCGGCGTGATTGACGGCAGGATCCAGGGTCGTCTCCGCCCAACCGGCATTCGGCCGAAGTTCGTCGAAAAGTTCGAGGCTGCCGGGATCCACCTGCCCAGCAACATCTTCGGCTCGCCGTTCTGATGGGAATGCTTCCCTTCCTTATTGCGGGGCTGGCGGCCGGGGCCGTCCTGCTCATCGCGGTTGGGATCTCGATGAGCGGCAGCGGCGGCGCCGTGGCCTCGCGTCTTGACCGATACGCGTCGAAACAGTCAGATACGGGCGATGCCAGCGGAGACAGTGATAGCGCTGTCATTGCCGGCCTATCGCGCGTCATTGATCGGCAGGGAGCTGGTGAACGCCTTGCAGGTGAGCTCGCACGCGCCGACCTCAAGCTGCGCCCAGCCGAGTTCGTTTTAGCGTGGATCGCGTCGCCATTCGTCTTTGTAGCTGTGGCGTTCATCCTGAGCTTCGTATTCCCAGCCCTGGGAAATCCGGTTGCCCTCGCGCTGTTCGCGGCATTCGGCGCCTGGTTCCCGCGCCTCTACCTGAAGCGGCGCCAGGGGAAACGACTCAAGGCATTCGGAGAGCAACTGCCCGACACGATTACCCTCCTCGCCAACTCCCTTCGGGCAGGGTCATCCTTCCTCCAGGGCATCGAGCTCGTCACACGCGAAGGGCGTCCACCCATCAGCGAGGAGTTCGAGCGCGTCGTCCGCGAGATGCAACTGGGCATGGCGCTCCAGCCTGCGCTCCAGAACCTCTCGCGCCGAGTGGCGAGCGAGGACCTTGAGCTGATGGTTACCGCCATCAACATCCAGAGCCAGGTCGGTGGCAACCTCGCGACCGTGCTGGACGCGATCGCGCACACGATCCGCGAGCGCGTTCGCCTCATCGGCGAAATCAACACACTCACCGCCATGCAACGCTATAGCGGGTACGTCATCACGGCTCTTCCGCTTGGCCTGGGCGGGATTCTGATGATCATCAGCCCGAACTACATGGGACCCATGTTCGAGCGTCCGCCGGAGGCCTTCGGTCTCCCGCTTGGCGTCGTCTTCTTCCTGGTTGGCCTGTTCAGCATGGGTATGGGCTACTTCTTCATTCGCCGCATCGTCGATATCAAGGTCTGATCCAATGACGCCTGAAATCATCATTGCAATCTTGGCAGCCGCCGCTGTCCTCCTCGTAACCTATGGCGTTGCCGCGCGGCCACAGGAAGATGCAGTCCAGCAGCGCCTCTCGCAGCTGGTCGTTGCGCCGAAGTCCCTCGAGGAAATGGAACTCAATCAGCCGTTCTATGACCGCACCATGCGGCCGCTCATCCAGCGCCTGTCGAAGGTGCGGAAGCAGAAGGACGGCGGGATCATCGCCCGAACCGATGCGCGCCTCGAGCGGGCCGGCTACCCCGGTGGCCTTCGAGGCGCCGACTGGATGGGAGTGAAGATTCTCGGCGCCATCGTTGGCGCGATCGGTCTCTTCCTCGTGGCGCTGCTCCTTACCGGTGGAACCATCACCGTTGCGTTCCTGGCGGGCGTCGTAGGACTCATGGCCGGCTTTCTCGGGCCGGAATTCTGGCTCGGCAAGAAGATCAAGGCTCGTTCCATGGCCATGGTGCTTCAGCTCCCGGACTGCCTGGACCTCCTGACCATCTCCGTTGAAGCCGGACTTGGTTTCGACGCAGCCCTGGCCAAGGTCGTCGAGAAGATGGAAGGGCCCCTCGTCGACGAGTTCCGCCAGTCGCTGGCCGAAGTACGCATGGGTCGAACTCGCCGCGATGCGCTCCGCGATGTTGCGACGCGCGCGGATGATCAGTCGATCAGCAACTTCATCGGCGCCATTGTCCAGGCGGAGCAACTCGGCGTGCCGATTGCCAAGGTGCTCCAGATCCAGTCGCAGCAGCTCCGCATCGTGCGCCGGCAGCGCGCCGAAGAGGCCGCGGCCAAGGCCCCGATCAAGATGCTGTTTCCCATGGTCGGCTGCATCTTCCCGACTATCTTCATCGTGATTCTTGGCCCTGCCGTGATCACGGTCATGGGCGGCATCGGCATCTAGCTGTGCTACCGCCGGTTCGACCGGCCGTCCTGCTGGTCGATGACGACCTGACGCTACTCTCCGTCCTGTCCCGCCGCGTCGCGCGTGCCGGGTACGAGGTTCGGACCTCTGCGGGCGGGCAAGCCGCGCTGAAGCAGCTCGAGGGCAACTGGCCGGCACTGCTGGTCGTCGATCTGATGATGCCCGGCATGGACGGGTTCGAGCTGTGCCGTCGTGTGAAGCAGATCGCCGACCTGCCGATCATCGTCCTCTCCGCCGTCGACGCCTCTGAGGCGAAGGTCAGCGCCTTGGAGCTCTACGCCGAGGACTACGTCACCAAGCCCTTCGACCCTGACGAGCTCATCGCGCGCATCCAGCGCGTGCTGAGGCGGGCAGCGATCGGCAGCCCGCAGATCTCGTTGGACGGTGGCGACGTGGAAGTGGACCTTGCCACGCGCCAGATCACGACGCTGTCGGGCTCCCACCAGCTGACCCCAACGGAAGCTCGCCTGCTCCAGGTGCTTGCCGCCTCGGCCGACCGCATCGTCCCGACCGACGAGCTTCTCAACCGCGTCTGGACCGATGCCGACGGCGCGGACCCGTCCTACCTGTGGGTCACCGTCCGCCGACTGCGACGCAAGCTGGAGCCGGACCCCGACCGTCCCCGCTATCTCATGACCGAGCGCGGAGTCGGCTACCGGCTCTCATCGGGCACGCCATCACCACAGCGGTCATAGCGGCCGTGCCGCGCACGGGGCTGTGGCTTCGCGTCTTCGTGGGCCTGCTCCTGGCCGTCCTACCGCCGATCCTCATGCTGGTCGGAGCGCTGCTGCTGACCGAATCGGTCCTGCGAGACGCCGACCCGGATCTCGTCGCCATCATGGTCGTCATCGGCGCCATCGCCTGGGCGGCCATGCTGGCCATCGTCTACACCCGCAGCCTTGCGGATGACTTCCAAGCCCTGCTGACCATTGCGCGCAGCGGAGACGCGGGCGAGGACCTCGACGCCGGGTCCGCCTATCAGCAGCTCGCCTCCTCGCTGGACGAACGCAACCGCCAGGTCGCAAGCTTGGCCACCCAGACCGCCGCCATTCCCATTGATGATGAGCCGCATCGCGTGGCGGGCGCCATCGCCTCCGCGGTGCGCACGGTCATGCGCGACCCGACCTGGCGCTTGGCGGTCCTGACATCGGCGGAAGATGTCCTGCTGCCGCCGGCGGTGTATCACGCCACCGATGACGAACCACCCGTTGAGGACGTCGGCGAGCTTGAACGGTGGGCCTCAGTCACCGTTGAGTCTCCGGTGGCCCACATCGAGGGGCCGTGGGGCGCGTTCGTGGTCGTCACCGTGGCCGTGAGCGAGCGGCTGCGATCCATCCTGCTCGCTCCCTGGGAGGGCAGGCTGGCACCGACGGCCGCCGAGCGCGACCTCCTCTCCTTGGTCGGCCAGAACGCCGGCACGGCTCTGGAGCACTCGCTCCTCTATGCCCGCGTTCGCACCCAGGCCGATGAGCTCAATCGCCTGGCCGCCGTCCAGGCCGACTTCCTGCGTGGCGTGACGCACGACCTCCAGACACCGCTGACCAGCATCGGCGCGCTGGCCACCGAGCTTCGCGCGGCCGATGACCTGTCCGATGCCGCCCGTATCGACCTAGAAAACATCTCGCACCAGGCGGAGCGGCTGCGACGCATGGTCAGCCAGCTCCTCATCGCATCACGATTGGAAGCTGGAGCCTTCACGCCGGCCCAGGAGGTCTTCGCGGTGCCTCCACTGGTGGAGCGCACGTGGTCGGCGCTGCGGGCGGATCGGCCCTTCGAACTCTCCGTGGAGGGCCCGGCCCACCTTGCCGTGGCCGACCCGGATCGGCTGGAGCAGGTGCTCTGGGCCCTCCTGGACAATGCGGTCAAGTACAGTCCTGCCGGCTCGCCCATCGGCGTGCGCATCACTCCCGTTGCGGGTTCGCTGTCGATCACGGTCACAGACCGGGGCACGGGCATGGATCCCGAGACGCGGGAGCATGCATTCGACCAGTTTTATCGGTCACGACAGGCCCGCAAGCTGGCGCCGGATGGCAGTGGCGTGGGCCTGTATGCCGCCCACGGACTGATGACCGCCATGGGAGGCTCCATCGGCATCGAGAGCGAGCTCGGCACCGGCACGGCCATCACCGTCGATGTACCGGCGGAGCTCAGCGACGCAAGCGAGTAGTACGAGGGTCCTGGTGCGGCCCGGGGCTCGGCCGCCCACCCTGCAAGGTGATTCGTAAGGTCGCGCCTGTAAGGTCAGTCCATAACTCGCTAACAGACTCTCCCGAACATGTTTTCCCGACGCCGATCCGATGCACCCACTACCCGCGGTCAGGCCATGGTCGAGTTCGCGCTGGTTCTGCCTCTCGTTGCGCTTCTCCTGGTCATGGCGATCGACTTCGGTCGTGTCTTCTTTGGATGGGTTGCCGTGACAAACATGTCACGCGTTGGTGCGAGCTATGCCGCGATGAATCCTGATGCGTTCAAGGCTCCGGGCGATGCAACGAAGCAGGCCGCCTACCGTCTCCAAATGAATCACGACGCAACTTCCATAAACTGCGACCTGCCCGCCACTCTCCCGTCCCCAGTCTTCTCGAACGTTGCGGGTACCGCAGACCCCTACGAGGTCGGCGACCGGGCCACGGTCACGCTCGCATGCGACTTCGGCCTGATAACACCCCTTGCGTCCGCCCTGTTCGGTGGCCCCATCAGCCTTACGGCGGAGTCCGTGTTCGTCGTCCGGACCGGCGTGATCAACGGGGCTCCGGTCGGACCCATCGTTACTCCCGTTCCCATCACGCCAGCACCAATCCCTCAATGCACGGTGCCCCAATTCGTGGGAACTGATATCGATGACGCGAGTGACACGTGGTCGTCCGCAGGATTCACAACGTCAATCCAAAAGAGCCCAAAGAACAACTCCTGGGATTACATCGGCTCACAATCACTCGCGGACGGATCGACGAGACCCTGCGCCAGCAGCTTCATCACGCTCACCGAAGGGACACCACCTGCCACACCGACACCGGTCCCGACGGCGTCCCCCACTCCCACACCCGCGCCAACGCCCGTCGCGCCGTGCACGGTCCCGTCCTTTACAGGAGACTCAAGGGACCAGAACGATCTGAAGGACAAGTGGTTTGCGGCTGGGTTCGTGAGGAACAACCTCTCCGTAACTGGGGGGAACTGGAGCACGGTCGGCTCGCAGACCGTCGTGGCTGGTAGTGCACAGGTCTGCTTGACCACGAATATCACGGTGGGGCCCTGACATGCCGCGCCTGATTTCTAAGGACCGCCCGGGGCAAACTCTCGTCGAATTTGCGTTGATCCTTCCCGTGTTTGTCCTACTGCTTGTTGGACTGTTCGACTTTGGCCGAGCGATCTACGCCTACAACACGGTAAGCAACGCGGCCCGTGAGGCTACGCGGGTTGCCATCGTGAACCAGACTGAAGCCGACATCAAAGCCGAGGCGGTGAAGATGGGCGTTTCACTGGATCTCACAGGAGCCGATGTCACCGTCTCGTACGTCAACGCGAATCTCAGCGCAGGCGCACCCTGCAACGCCAGTCCGCGGCAGAACGGATGCATCGTCCAGGTCGTGGTCACCTACCAGTACACGGCCGCAACACCCATCATCAGCAACCTCGTGGGCACGCTCAACCTGTCATCGACCGCGCGTATGCCTATTGAACGGAGCTTCCCATGAGTTCACTCTCACTACTACTTCGGAGTCTAGACATGAACGTCAATTACAAGGCAGACCGTTCTGAGCGCGGTCAGGTCCTGGTTATCGTGGCCGTCGGCCTGCTCGCCATGATCGCCATGGTGGGCCTCGTAGTCGACGGCGGCTATGCCTGGGGCGAGCAACGTGGAACCCAGAATGCAAGCGATGCAAGCGCGGAGGCGGGTGCTGTTGTGCTTGCCGAGCGTCTTGCTGGCGTGACCAAGTCGGACGCCGACGTGTGGGCCTCAGTTCAGGCGACGGCCGTGGCGAACGGACTGCCAGCGAGCGGTCCGGCCATCACGCCCGGCGTCGACTGTGCGACTGGTGCGCCATCGACCAAGCTCGGTGTGTGCGGCTACTACACCGATATCGCCGGCAACTTGCTCTCGGGGCCGGTGGTCGTCGGCGGTGGATCGATTCCAGCCGGCGCGTCGGGAGTGGCCGCGTTCGGCCGAACCAGCTTTGAAACATTTCTCATGAAGGTCGTCGGCATCAGCACCGTCGATGTCGTCACCGACGCTACTGCCGTTGCCGGCTATGTCGAGGAAGCATGCCCGGCGACGTCAGGATGCGCTGTTCTCCCCGTCACCTTTCCCGTATCCATCGTGACGTGTGACGGGTCCGGTGATGCCGTGCTTGACGCCAACACGTATACGAAGAACACCTCCACTCCGTACGTCATTCCCCTCTGCAAGAACAACCCGGGCAACGTCGGCTGGCTCGACTGGACGAGTCCTTATGGTGGAAAGTCCGAGCTTGCTGCCTCTATCGAATTCCCCAACAACCCCGCGATTCCCGTGCCGACATGGCTGCAGGTGGCAGAAACGGGAAACGTGAACAGCAAGCCGGTGGAGGATGCTCTTCGCACGTGGGACGGCAAGATCGTTCTGATCCCGCAGTTCGATGGTACGTGCAAGGTTGCGCCAGCCGGGAGTGGGCTCGGCGAGTGCGCCAGTCCCGGTGGAACAGGAAGCAACCAGTGGTATCACCTGCCCCAATTCGCCGCATTCCAGTTCTGCGGAGGCACGCCCAATTGGTGTACCAGCTATGACCACAGTGCCTACGTTAATGGGATGAACTCCATCTGTGATACGGGGAATGGCGCCACCTCGTGTCTGGTGGGCCGCTTCATTGACTTCATCACGAATACGACCGTGACAGGAAATGTTGGCGCGAACTCAGATACTGGCTTGATCGGGGTCCAGCTCATTAAGTGAGCCACGGACGATGGCACGTCCGCTTCAGCGGCGGCGAGGAAGCGTCTCGGTCCTAAACGGGCCGGGGCGCTTTCCCTTTGTCCGCTCCTGCCATGATGCGCGGGTGAGTGATTTGCCTCGCTTTGTCCGCATCGAGAACGTGACGCGTGGCACGGTCGGCGGCGAGCGCGTGCGCGTCGCGAGCTCGAGCCGGGACCGCACTGTCGGCCTGCTGCGCACGCCCGAGGTGAAGCCCGGCGAGGGTCTTTGGATCGAGCGATCGCCGTCCATCCACATGTTCTTCATGCCCTACGCGATCGATGCGGTGTTCGTCAGCAAGGCCGGCGTCGTCACGAAGGTGGTCGCGAACCTGCGGCCGTGGCGCGTGGTGTGGTGGGCGCGTGGCGCCCGTGACTGCCTGGAGCTGCGAGCCGGCGCGGCCGCCGAGAGCAACACCCAGGTCGGCGACGAGTTACGCCTGGTGGACCTCTAGACTTCTCCCGCCACGGCGAATCCATAGACTTCGTGCGCTCCCGCTTCGCACAGGACCGATGCGCACGCCTCCAGCGTGGCCGTCGTGGTGATGATGTCATCGACCAGGATGACCACCGTCGGGACCGGTCCGACCGCCTCGAAGGCCCCGCGCAGATTGCGCAGGCGCGCGCTTCGGTTGAGCCGATGCTGCTTCGTGGTCTGGCGCACCCGTTCGAGCGCGAGGCGCGTCGGTAGATTGGCGGTCTTCGCCAACGAGTGGGCCAGCAACTGCGCCTGGTTGTAGCCGCGCGACCTGAGGCGTTCACGGTGCAGAGGTACCGGGACCAGGGTTGCCGGGCCGATCATTGGGAGGAGCGCCGTCAGCCTCGGCGCGGCCTCCTTCGCCAGAATCGGTGCCAGGCGGGCGGCTCCGGTGTACTTCAGCGCTGCGAGCGCGCGGCGCATCGGTCCCTCGTAGGCGAATGCTGCCATGGCTAGCGTCAGCGCACCTCCGACGACGATGCCTGCGTCGGGCGCGACGAATCGGTCCTGCGGGTTGAAGGGTGCGACCAGGCGCGTGCGGCAGGTCGGGCACAACAGCGATCCCACCCGGCCGCAGCCGGCACACGCCGGCGGCATAAGGAGCTCCAGCAGTCCCATCGGTCCATCATGCGTCGCGGGCGCTTACTGGCGGCGTATCGGCGGCTTACGGGCCCGCGGGACAACGATGCCCCGACGATCCATCGAGGGCGTTCATGTCGCGAAGGCGGCGGTGGTAGGGTAGAGAGCCAGCCGCAGCGGAGGGCACGGAAGAGTGAAGACGAGCCTGACGGCCCGTAACCTGGAGCTGAGTGATCAGCTTCGCACCGATATTGAGCACAAGCTCGCGCGCCTCGATCGGATAACGCATCCCGAAGCGGAGGCCAGCGTCGAGCTGATTGCGAAGGCATCGCACGCCAACGATTCCTCGCATGTCGCGGAGGTCACGCTCGTCAACAACGGGCAGGTCCTGCGCTCCACGTCCGCCGGCGCGACACCGATCGCCGCGCTGGACGTCGTGCTCGACAAGCTCGAGCGCCAGGTCGTGCGCCTCAAGCAACGGCCACGGAGCGTGCGGGATCGGCACCATGACGAGGTCGCATCGGTCCTGGAGCGCGAGGCCGATGGGACGGTGGACGCCCCAGAAAAAGCGGCGCCATCGGTGGTCAAGCTCAAGCGCTTTGACATGCAGCCGATGTTCCCCGAAGACGCGATTTCCGAGATGGAAGAGCTCGGGCACGCCTTTTTCGTCTTCCTCAATGCAGAGACCGATGCGGTTGCGGTCGTCTATCGGCGAGCTGACGGCAACTACGGACTGATCGAGCCCGTGCTCAACACCAACGGCGGGTGATCAGAGGACGGCCAGCAGCAACAGCGCGGCGACGATCACGATCAGCGCGACGAAGAACACCGCCAGGCCGATGGTCTTCGGGTCGAGGTTGTTCTCAGGGGTCGGCTCCATGAAGGCCACCGTAGCACGGCGCGAACCGCGTCGACGGCTGACGTGGCCGGCTGACGCACCGCCGGTTGGGCTGCACCTGGGGGTCGGGCGCGGGTTGATGGCTGCGGCTCGTCAGTCTCGGCAGATCGGCGGGCGGGCGATCCAGATCTTTTCGGACAATCCGACGGCGTGGCGTCGACGGGCCGAGGCGCCTGCTGATGCTTTGGCGTTCGTTGCGTATTGCGCGAGTGCGGGGATCGGCGTTGCGATCCACGCGTCGTATCTCATCAATCTCGCGGGGGCGCGCGAGCCGTTCGCGTCGCAGTCGCGTGCCGGGCTGGTGGTGGAGATGCAGCGAGCGCCGTTGTACGGAGCGACAATGGTGAACACGCACATCGGGTCGCATCGCGGCGTTGGCGCAGAGGTTGGACTGCGAAGCATTGTTGAAAACGTCCGCGCCGCGCTCGAGTCGTCGCCTTCCTCGGTCCGGCTGGTGCTCGAGAATTCTGCGGGCGGCGGCGATCTCCTGGGCTCGCGGATCGAGAAGCTGGCGGAGATCATGGACCTGGTTGGCGCTGACGCTGACCGATTGGGATTCTGCCTGGACACCGCCCACCTGTGGGGCGCCGGCTATGACATCTCGTCGGATTCGAGCGCGGTGGCTGTGGTCGATCGGTTCGAAGCGCTGCTTGGATTGGACCGATTGGCGATGGTGCACCTCAACGATTCGCGGTCGCTGCTGGGGTCGCGCACGGATCGGCACGAGCATGTCGGAGCGGGGCAGATTGGTGCTGTGGGGTTGGGAGCCTTTCTGCGGGACCCGCGGTTGGCGTCGACGACGTTCATCATGGAGACCCCGGGCGCCGATGAGGGGTACGACGCGGTGAACCTGCGTCGCGCGTTCCTGCTGTGGCGCGGGGCTCTGGAGCTGCCGGAGTTGCCGCCAAAGGCGTTTCGCACCAATCGCCGATCAACGCGAGTTGCGCCGCGTTGACTCGGACAATGTCGGCGGGGAGATGCATTGTGCGGCAGTGGAGGATGACGCGGGGGCGGTCCACGCTCGGGACGAGGGTCGTGGTCGCGGATTTCCCGCGCAATGAGCAGAAGGACGTCATTGTCCAAGTCGGGGGTATCGGCTTCGGACAACGCTCGCCTGAGTTGCAGTGTCCGAGTCTGACCGGGCAGAGGGGTGGGGCGCGAGCGGGGCCAGCGGCCTCAGCGGCCGTTCGAGTACCCGTTGGTCCCGTTCGTGCCGTTCGTGCCGTTGCCGGATGAACGGATGCGGCGCGTGCGAACGGTGATGTAGGCCTGCATGAGCTCGCGAATGTCGGCATCGGTCAGGGAGTCGTCGCCGCGCAGGGCGTATTCGACGCGCGTGGTGGGCAGGACGGTGCGCGAATTCAGCGACGAGAAGTAGGCCGGGCCGTCCGACTCGTCGTGGATCTCGCGCAGACCGCGGGCGAGCTTGGTGGCCGTACCGAGCGACGGCATGCGGTCACCCTTGATCAGCCGGGAGATCGTGGAATGGTCCACGCCCGACTGGATCGCCAACTGTCGCTGGCTCATTTTCTTTTCCTTCAGCTGGCCGCGAAGCCAGGCGTTGAAGGATCGAGGTGTCTGGAGGGTCATCTGGGACCTTCGTGCGGTGGTGCGTTCGAGCAACCGCAGCATCGTCGGTGGAAGGTGCCGCCTCAATAGGAGGAAGGTACCGAGCGCGTCAGTCCGCGGCGACGGCGGGACGAGCGCCATGGGCGCGACGAACCTTGCGGCTGAAGGCGTACAGGATGCCGCCGAGGATGATGACGGTCACGATCGTCACGGTCCGATCCACCAGCGCCACCGCGGCCGCCGGCTCCTGCACGACGCCATACAGAGCCAGGACGACGATGATCCCGGCCTCCACGAAGCCGAACCCGGCGGGCGTCAGCGGAATGGCGGTCAGCAGCGCCGCCGCCAGCGCCACGAAGACCGACGCGCTGATGCCGATCTCCACGCCCGGCATATCCAGCGCGCGGATCACGAAGTACAGACGCGCTCCCTCCAGCAGCCAGATCATGGTCGTCAGCACCAGGATGGCCGGCACGCTTCGAGCCGTCAGCGCTCCGGTGCTCCCCTCCTGGAACTTCTCCCACAGGCCGCCGATGCGGGACGGCAGCCATCGGCCGATATGTCCCCCGAACACCCGCAGAACGATCAGTAGCAGCACCAACCCGATGGCCAGGACGAAGCCGATGGCGAACAGCGTATCGATCTGGGGCGTCGATCGGCCGCGGAAGGACCAGAAGCCGGCCGTCAGGGCCAGCGTGGCGATGATGATGATGTCGGCGATACGCTCGATGAAGACGGTGCCCACCGTGCGCGAGATCGAGGCGCCGTAGTTGCCGCGCAGCAGGTAGGCCCGATACAGGTCGCCCAGCTTGGCCGGCACCAGGCAGTTGACGAACCAGCTCAGGTACAGGATCTCGGTCGCATCGCGCAGTCGGACCTTCATTCCGGCGCGGGCAAGCACGTAGCGCCAGCGGAAGCCCCGCACCGGAAAGGTGGCGTAGTACGCGGCGAATGCCAGGAGCAGGAAGCCGGGATCGGCCTCACCGATACGTGCGACGACCTCGCCCCAGTCGAAGTCCTCGCCAAAGATCACGCGACTGAGCAGGAACAGCAGCAGCAGGCCGAACACGACCGAGCCGATGGTCCGGACGTTGAGCAACCGACTCCGAAGCGAGACCTCCTCTTCGAGGTTGTCGGGGGCGCGCCCGGTATCGGTCATTGGTTAATCGGGCTCTTTGGATGGAAGCTCCGATTCGGCAGGGCGCTGGACGGGCTCGCGACGCACCTGTTCCGGCGTCTCCGGCCCCAGGATCGGTCCGGTGGCGGTTCGCTTGCCGCGCCTGGCGTCGAACATGTTCTTCCACACCGCCCAGCGGGTGGTGGCATGGATGAAGACGCTGGATCGGCTCGCATGCCAGTCGTTCTCCGGGAGCAGGGCCTTGAGTTCGTCGGCCGTGTCGAAGGCGGGGAGCGTGTTGTAGGCCATCGCGATCTCGAAGCTCGAGTGGCTGTCGGAGGCGGCAATGCCGGGAATGCCGTATCTGTTCGCGAACTCGGCGGCCTCGAGGTTGTGGCGCTGAAGTGCCACGCGGCAGTTGAAGATCTCGACGCAGTCGATCTTGCCGAGCTCCGCCAGGTTCCGCAGCGGGCCTTCCTTGATGTGCGACCCGCGGAACGGGTCGAAGGGGTGCGGAATGCTGACCAGGCCGCCCTGCCGATGGATCTCATCGGCCGTCTCCTTGGCTGACAGGCCTCTTGGAATCGTCTTCGTGAGAAAGAGGCCGACAACTTCGCCATCCGCGGTGCTCACCTCCTCGCCCAGGATGACGGTGAGCTGATCGGTAAGGCCAAGCTCGGCGACTTTGTCGCGCACGGCGATGGCGCCCTCGACGTTGTTGTGATTCGTGACCGCGACGTGCGTCAGCCCGCGCTCGATCGCGATCTCGATGAATCTTTGTTCGGGGAGGATCGAGTCGCGGCTGAAACGGGTATGGCAGTGGAAGTCGGCGAAGACCCTCTTCGTTGCGGGCTCGCCGGTGGCTTCGCGCGCCGCGGTCAGGCGGGTGCGCAGCTCGGTTCGGGATGCTGCGATCGTCATATCGGCCTCACGAATGGCTGACCAGGCTCTTGCGGTAGGTGTCGAAATGCTCGAGCGCCATGCCCGTGCCGACCGCGACGGAGTTGAGCGCGTTCTCAGCCACGTGGCAGGGGATGCCGGTCACCTGGGTCAGCAGCTTGTCGAGGTTGCGCAGCAGCGCGCCGCCGCCGGTCATGACCATGCCCTTGTCGATGATGTCTGAACTCAGCTCCGGTGGGGTCTGCTCGAGCACGTTGCGGACGGCGGTGATGATGGCCTGGAGCGGCTGTTCGATGGCCTCGGTGATCTCCGTGCTGCTGATCGGGATGGTGCGGGGAAGGCCGGCAATCATGTCGCGGCCCTTGACCTCCATGCGGAGCGGCTCGTCGAGCGGCAATGCGGTGCCGATCTGGATCTTCACGTCCTCCGCCGTCCGATCACCGATCATGAGGTTGTACTTGCGCCTGATGTAGTTCGCGATGCTCTCGTCGAACCGGTTGCCCCCGACTCTCAGGGAGTCGCTGACGACGATTCCGCCGAGCGCGATCACCGCGATCTCGCTGGTGCCGCCGCCGATGTCGATGATCATGTTCCCGCTGGGTCCGGAGATGGGCACGTTTGCGCCGATGGCGGCCGCCAACGGTTCCTCGATCAGGTACGCATCCTTGGCGCCTGCCTTGAGGGCGGCATCTCTCACGGCTCGTTTCTCGACGCTTGTGACGCCGGAGGGGACGCTGATCATCACGTCGGGCTTGAAGAATTGGACGCGCGAGGCCACCTTCTTGAGGACATAGCGCAGCATGGCCTCGGTGATCAGGTAGTCGGCGATGACGCCGTCACGCATCGGCCTGATGGCTCGCACATTGCCGGGGGTGCGTCCGATCATTTCGCGGGCTTCCTCCCCGACGGCCACGAGGCGATTATCGTCCTCGCTGATGGCCACCACGCTGGGTTCGTTCAGGACGACGCCCTTGCCCTTGACGTAGACAAGAATGTTGGCGGTGCCCAGGTCGATGCCGATCTTCATGCGTGGTTCATGCGTGCGCTATCGGTCCATTCTGTGCGTGTGGGGGTCGTCGCAGTATACCGATCAGGGGTCCGGGCCTCCGAGCCGCCCCCGATTCGGACAGTGCGTGCCGGGGGGTCATTGTCCGACTTGGGCGCATCGGACTCGGACAATGACCGGCTGGAACCGATTTGTTTGGCTCATCCGCGGTTCGGGCCAGAACTCACGCTCAGCGAAGGGTTCAACGGAGGCCATCTGCCGTCCAATGTGCGCTCTGACGCGCAATGTCCGAGTCGCGATGGCCTCGTCTGGGAGCATGGGGCATCGAGCGACGCGGATACACCCGCTCGCCAACCGCCAGCGCGCGGTGCGGGTCGGGTGCCGCGGCGGTGAGCCACAGCATGCCCGACGGCGACCCGGATGGACTCCGAAGCCAGCTGAGCGCGGCGCGTCCACGCAGCGCGTATCGGTCGAAGAGGGTGTCCAACCGCGCAAGCCGCTTTCGGGTCCCGCTTTCCTCCGCGAACACGATTGCCGGAATGACGTGACGGACCTCCCACCCGAACTGTTCCGCGACCTGTCGGGCCAGGCGGGTCTTGACGTCGAGCGATCCCAGCAGCGCCTGGACGTCGACAAGCTCCGTCTTGATCTCGATCACGAGGAGGATCCGCGAGCTTGGATGCCACGCGAACAGGTCGATCCGGCCGCGCTCGCCAAAGTGGCTGTAGCTGACCTCGACGCGCACGACCCAACCCCAGCGCTCAAGCCGGCGTTTGACCGCGGCGCCGAGGGCCGCATGGCCGACATCGAGCAGCCGGTCCAGCTCCGGCCCGTTCCAGAAGATGCGGACGTCGAGCCTGCCGCCGAGCGCGCCGATGATCGCCTCGACCGTACCGATCTGGAGTCGGCTGGCATGGCCGCGCTCGAGAAGCGAGACGGCTTGCCGGCTCACTCCCGCCCGGATTGACAGCGCCGTCTGCGTGAGACGCTGCCGCACTCGAAGGCGTCGTGCAAGCCGGCCAAGCCGCTCTGCATTCACCGGCGCATCATGGAGTGGAGTCGCTTACTGGCCGGTTACCAGCGGCTTACTGGCCGGTCGGATTGCTGGACCGCCACAATGGCGGCATGCCCGAAGGCGACACCATCTTCCGAACTGCCGATGTGCTGCGAGCGGCATTGGTCGGGCGCCGGATCATTGCAGCTCGCGCGCAAGCTCGGCTCGGCCTGCGCAGCGTGCCGGACCTGTCGCGTCTGGTAGGCGCTCTGCCTGCGAGCGTGGATGCACGGGGGAAGCACCTCCTCATCGGCTTCGACAATGGGCTGACCCTGCGCAGCCACCTGCGCATGACCGGCTCCTGGCACCGATACCGCCCGGGCGAACCATGGCGGCGTCCGATCCACCAGGCCAGCGCCATCCTCGAGACCGCCGAATCCGTGGCGGTCGCATTCAACACTCCTGTCGTTGAATTTTTGTCGGATGCTCAGCTGCATCGGTCTGAAGCGCTGACCACGCTGGGTCCCGACCTGCTGAGCCGCTTGTTTTGATACCGATGAAGCCCTGCGGCGGCTGCGCGAACGCGATGCCGAGGAGCTCGGGAACGCGCTGCTCGATCAGCGTGCGGTGGCGGGAATCGGGAATGTCTATAAGAGCGAAGTAGCGTTCCTGGAGGGGTTGGATCCGTGGAGCGTTGTGGGTGCCTGCTCGGATGCGCAGCTTCGCGGTGCTCTTGCCACTGCCCGACGACTTCTGCAGGCGAACACGCATGGAGACGCACGCGTGACCACCGAGAGTGCGATTCGCGGGCAGGCTTTGTGGGTGTATGGGCGCGCCGGTCGGCCATGCCGGAAGTGCGGAACGCTGATCCAGGTTCGCCGACAGGGCGATCTGGCGCGCCTCACGTTCTGGTGTCCGCGCTGCCAGGTCGGGCCTAGATTGATGAGTGGCCGTCCCCGTTGGGTCATATGCCGTTTGAGTGGGCATTAGCCGGTAGAACTGGTTTGAACCGTCGGTGTCTGAGCGTGAAGGAGACCAATGAATGCGGATTCTCCCGCCTATTGCCCGTCACGACGGCATTTGAGCGAACGGTGGTCTCGGTTTGACTAATGCCGTGCCGTTGGTCACTTGACCCAACGAGCGGCGGGAGGCGGCGGGTCGCGGCGGCGGAAGCGGAGGCTAGGCTTCGATGCGGTTGATCTGGGCGCCGAGGGCGACGAGCTTGGCCTCGATCTGTTCGTAGCCGCGATCGACGTGCTCGATCCCGGAGATGACGCTCGTCCCGCTGGCGGTGAGGGCGGCCAGGATGAGCGTGGCCCCTGCGCGCAGATCAGCGATTCCGACCTCCGCACCATACAGAGCGGTCGGCCCGATGATGCGGGCACGACGCTCATCAAGCAGCTCAATCCGTGCCCCCATCTTGACAAGCTCGCGCGTGTGGTCCAGGCGGTCCTCGAAGATGGTCTCGTGGATGGTGGAGACGCCATCGGCCTGGGTGAGGAGCACGGACAACGGCGCCTGGAAGTCGGTGGCGAATCCGGGATAGGGATCGGTCCGAACGTCGACGGCGCGCAGTGCCTCGCGCCCCGAACCGATGACGCGCAGAGTCGCGGCGCCGGCATCGGCCTCATAGGACACCCCCATGTGGTCACAGACCTCCAAGAAAGCGCCGAGGTGCTCGGGGTTGACGCCCTGGAGCGTGATCGTCCCACCCGTGATGGCAGCGGCGATGGCGAATGTTTCAGCTTCGAGCCGATCCCCCAGCACCCGGTGGTCCGCCCCGCCAAGGCGGTCCACACCCTCGACCTCGATCCGGCGCTCGGCGGTGCGCGCAATTCGGGCACCCATGGCGGTCAGCATGGTGATCAGATCGTCAACTTCGGGCTCGAGCGCGGCGTTGTCGATCACCGTCGTGCCGCAGGCGAGGGTCGCGGCGAGCATGGCGTTCTCGGTTCCCATGACGGTGACGGTCGGGAACTCGATGGGCGCACCCCGCAACCCGTCGGAAGGCGCGGACGCAAAGAAGTAGCCATTGCGGTAGGCGATCGTGGCGCCCATGCGCTCCATGGCGGCCACGTGATAATCGACCGGCCGCCGGCCTATCCGGTCACCACCGGGGCTCGGCAGGATCACGCGACCGAAACGCGCCAGCATCGGTCCGAGCAGGATGAAGCTCGCGCGCATCTTCGCCCCAGCCTCGAGCGAGACGAACGGCCACGGCGCCTCCTGGACGTGCAGGTCGAGCGCGTCCCCGTTCGACCTGCGCACGTCGAAGCCGATGTCGCTCATCACCTCGCGCAGGATCGCCACATCGCTGATCTTCGGGACGTTGTGAAGGGTGACGGGCGCATCGGTCAAGATGGCCGCGGCCATCATCTTGAGGACGGCGTTCTTGGCGCCGGCAATCCGGACCTCTCCGTGGAGCGGCGCGCCACCGGTGATCACGAACTTCTGCATGGACCGATGCAGTCTAGTGGCCGTTCCCGCACGGCGCTCGTGATCAGCCGGGCCAGGCTTCCTTCCACTCGTGCCCGCCCATGTGGTGACCGTCGCACAGCCCCACGCGACCACCCATGTGGCGGCTGGGAAGGAACGGCTGCATGCCGTCCTCAAACGGCGTGGGCATGCGATTGCAGATCATCATCTGTGCTTCGCGTGCCCAGGTGTACAGGTGGTCCGACGAGCAGAACCGATACGGCCGCGTGAAATTCACGGACTCCCCATGCGCCGGACTGCTCGGAAGACCGATCGGCCCCGTCTCCCGCACGATCTCGATCTTCACCGGAAGCTGCGGCATGCGCGTGCCGCACTGGTCACAGGTCAGCATCGGTGCATCGGCCGATCATTCATGGCGAAATGGTACGTGTCTAGGAGCTCCACGGTGTCCGGGCGACGATGCATCGGCGTTTTGTGGCCTGGAGTGGCCGTTGGGCCACGATTCGCCGATACATCGGGCAGGAGGTGACCTGGGGCGCCATCATGCGCGCCCGCTAAGCGTGGGAGGCGCCGATACATCGGCGTTCTGTGGCCCAGGACCGCAGTCCGGTCACGTTTCGACGATATATCGGCGGCGCGACGGACGGGGGTCAGCCGCGGGAGCGGCGGCGGGTGGCGATGCGTTCGCGCATGAGGGCGGTCTGAAGTGAGGCGCGGACGCGGGCGATGTCGACGGGGTCCTTGGTCTCGCCCAGCTGTGCTTCGGCGCGTTTGCGAGCCTCGATGGCCTTCGCCTCGTCGATCTCATCGGAGTGCTCGGCGAGATCGGCCATGACGACGACCTTGTCCGGCCGAACCTCGACAAAGCCGCCGGAGATGAGCAGCGTCTGCTCGGTGCCGCCCTTCTTGATCCGCAGCTCGCCGATGCCCAGGGCGCTGATCAGGCGCGTGTGATGCGGCAGGATGCCGAGCTGGCCATCGATGCCGGGCACGACGACCATGTCCACCTCATCGGTGTAGGCCAGTCGCTCGGGCGAGACGATTTCCAGCTGGAGGGGCATCGGGTTAGCCCATCTTCTCGGCGTTGGCGACCACGTCCTCGATCTTGCCGGCCATGAAGAAGGCCTGCTCGGGGAGCTGGTCGTACTTGCCGGCGAGGATCTCGCCGAAGCCGCGGACAGTCTCGGCGAGTTCGACGTAGGCGCCGGATCGGCCCGTGAACTGCTCGGCCACGAAGAACGGCTGGCTCATGAAGCGCTGGAGGCGACGAGCACGCGAGACGGACACCTTGTCCTCCTCACTCAGCTCGTCCATGCCGAGGATGGCGATGATGTCCTGGAGGTCCTTGTAGCGCTGGAGCGTTCGCTGCACCTCGCGAGCGACCTCGAAGTGCTCGTCACCCACAATGCGCCGATCGAGCACGGTCGAGGTGGAGGTCAACGGGTCCACGGCCGGATAGATGCCGAGCTCCACGATGGAGCGCTCGAGGCGGATGGTGGAGTCGAGGTGCGCGAAGGTGGTCGCGGGAGCCGGATCGGTGTAGTCATCCGCGGGCACGAAGATGGCCTGGAGCGAGGTGATCGAGCCCTTCTTGGTCGAGGTGATGCGTTCCTGGAGGTCACCCATCTCGGTCGCCAGCGTCGGCTGGTAGCCCACGGCGGAAGGCATGCGGCCCAGCAGTGCGGACACCTCGGACCCGGCCTGGGTGAAGCGGAAGATGTTGTCGATGAACAGGAGGATGTCGCGCCCCTCCTCATCGCGGAAGTATTCGGCCATGGCGAGCGCGGTCAGGCCGACGCGCTGGCGGGCACCGGGTGGCTCGTTCATCTGGCCGAAAACCATGACGGTCTTGTCAATGACGCCCGATTCGGTCATCTCGCCAAGGAGGTCGTTGCCCTCGCGCGACCGCTCGCCCACGCCGGCGAAGACCGAGTAGCCGCCGTGCTCCGCGGCGATGTTGCGGATCAGCTCCTGGATGATGACGGTCTTGCCGGTGCCGGCGCCGCCAAATACGCCCACCTTGCCGCCGCGGCGGAATGGAGCGATCAGGTCGATGACCTTGATCCCGGTCTCGAAGACTTGCGCCTCGGTCTCCATCTGGTCGAAGGCGGGCGGCTCGCGGTGGATCGGCAGGTGCGTGTCCGCCTTGACCTCGCCCTTGCCGTCGATCGGGTGACCGAGAACGTCGAACACGCGCCCCAGCGTGGCGGCGCCGACCGGCACGGTGATGGCCGCGCCGGTGTCGACCGCGTCCAGGCCGCGGGCGAGGCCATCGGTCGTGGACATGGCGACGGCGCGCACCCAGTTGTTGCCCAGGTGCTGCTGGACCTCAACAACGAGTGTCTCATCGGCGCCGGTCGAATCGGCCTTTTTTGGGCGCGTGATCTCAAGCGCGTTGTAGATTGCGGGCAGATCGCCGGGCGGAAACTCGACGTCGATCACGGGCCCCGTGATCTGGATCACCTTACCGGTCGCCATCGGTTTGTTCTTCTCCTCTTCCTACCCGAGCGCTTCCGCGCCGGAGGCAATTTCAATCATTTCGCGGGTGATGGTCGCCTGGCGCGTCTTGTTGTAGACGAGCGTCAGGTCGCCGATGAGTTCGTTGGCATTCTCGGTCGAATTGCGCATGGCGATCATGCGCGCGGACTGCTCGGATGCATTGTTCTCGAGCACGGCCCGATAAATGTTGATGGCCACGTAGTGCGGCAGCAGGCGTCGCAGCACGGCCTCGGGTGACGGCTCGAACAGGTATTCGTCGTTAGATAGTTCCTTGTCCTCGGCCATCTCCGGCCGCACGACCGGCAGGATGGTGTCGATCTCCGGCTTCTGCGCCAGCGTCGAGACGAAGGTTGAATAGGCGATATCGATCTCGTCGTACTTCTCGGCCAGGAAGTCCTCGGTCACCAGGCGCGCGATGGGCGTCACATCGCCGAAGCTGGGCCGGTCGCCGAGCTGCGCGAAGTGCGCCGCGATCGGCACGCCGGCACGCCGCAGCGCGTCGCGTCCCTTGCGACCGACCGTGATGGCTTCGACCTCGACTGCGTTTTCTCCGTTTGAACCTGATGCCCGATGCGCCACCCAGCGCAAAACCGATCGCGTGGCATTCGCGTTCAGCGATCCCGCCAGACCGCGGTCCGTGGTGATCACGATGATTGCGGCGCGCTTCACCGGGCGGCTGGCAAGCAGCGGGTCGATCTCTTCGCTGAGTCCCGCGGCACCGGCAACACGGCTCAGCGCACCCTCCAGCTCATCCGCATAGGGACGCGCGGCCAGGATGGAGTCCTGCGCCCGCTTCATGCGCGACGCGGCCACCATCTCCATGGCCCGCGTGATCTGCGCGATGTTTCGGACGGATCCGATCCGGCCGCGAATGTCCTTCAGGCTCGGCATCGGCTAAATCCGCGTCCGGCCATGGCGCATGCCATCGCTACGTATATACGTATATACGTTCCGAGCGGACACCACTAGGACGCCTCCTCCGGAGCGCCTTCGGCATCCGCCTCGGCGACAGCAACCTCGGCGGCATCGACCTTGGGGGCATCGGCTTCGGCCTTCGGCGCCGCTGCGGCGGCATCGGTCTGGGGGGCATCGGCCTTTGAAGCTTCTTCGCCGTAGCCGCCCTGGCGCTTGAACTCGGCGACGGCCTTCTCGAGGGTGGCGACGGTCTCGTCGGACAGGACCTTGTCCTTGACGATGGTCGGGAGGACGTCCTCGTACCCCGATTCGAGGTGGCGGTACAGGCCGGCCTCGAACTCGGCGATCTTCGTGGTCTCGACATCGTCCAGCAGGCCGTTCGTCGCGGCCCAGATGATGACGACCTGCTTCTCAACGGAGAGCGGCTCGTACTGCGGCTGCTTGAGAATCTCGGTCGTCTTCTCGCCGCGGGTCAGCTGGTCGCGCGTGGCCTTGTCGAGGTCGGAGCTGAACTGCGCGAACGCGGCGAGCTCGCGGTACTGCGCGAGGTCGATGCGGAGCTTGCCGGCGACCTGGCGCATGGCCTTGATCTGCGCCGCGCCGCCCACGCGGGAGACGCTGATGCCGGCGTTGACCGCCGGGCGCTGGCCCTGGTTGAACAGGTCGGACTGGAGGAAGATCTGGCCATCGGTGATGGAGATCACATTGGTCGGAATGTAGGCCGATACGTCGCCGGCCTGCGTCTCGATGATCGGCAACGCGGTCAGCGACCCGCCGCCGTTCTCCTCGTTGAGGCGGGCGGCACGCTCAAGCAGACGCGAGTGCGAGTAGAAGATGTCGCCCGGGAATGCCTCGCGGCCGGGAGGGCGGCGCATGAGCAGCGAGACCTGGCGATACGCCCAGGAGTGCTTGGACAGGTCGTCGTACACGCACAGGGCGTCCTTGCCGGCATCCATGAATTCCTCGCCCATGGCCACGCCGGCGTACGGGGCCAGGTACTGGAGCGGCGCCGGGTCGGACGCGCCGGCGAACACGACGATCGTGTGCTCCATGGCGCCGGACTCCTCCAGCTGCGCCACCACCTGCGCCACCGTCGACTGCTTCTGGCCGATGGCGACGTAGATGCAGATGAGGTCCTGCCCCTTCTGGTTGATGATCGTGTCGATCGCGATGGCCGTCTTGCCGGTCTGGCGATCGCCGATGATCAGCTCGCGCTGGCCGCGACCGATCGGGATCATCGAGTCGATGGCCTTGATGCCGGTCTGCACCGGCGTGTCCACCGGCTGGCGCACGATGACGCCCGGCGCGATGCGCTCGATGGGGCGCGTCTTCGTCGTCTCGATGGGACCCTTGCCATCCAGCGGCTCGCCGAGCGGGTTCACCACTCGGCCGATGAGCGCGTCGCCGACGGGCACCTCCACGATGCGTCCGGTCGTCTTGACCTGGTCGCCCTCGGACAGGCTCGTGTAGTCGCCCAGGATCAGGACGCCGACCGTCTCCTCCTCGAGGTTGAAGGCCATGCCCATGATCCCGTTCGGGAACTCGAGCAGCTCCTGCGCCAGCGCGCCGGACAACCCGTACACCTGGGCGATGCCGTCGCCCACCTCGACGATGGTCCCGACGCCACTGACGTCGGCGCCCTCGTCGAATCCCTTGATCTCGCTGCGGATGATCGAGGTGATCTCGTCCGATCGAATCGCCATGAAGTTCCTTTCAGGTCTAGGCGGCGGTCAGCCGGGCGCGCAGGCGCTCCAGCCGGCTGCGCACGCTTGCGTCGTAGAGCCGATCGCCGATGCGGACGCTGATCCCACCGATCAGCGCGTCGTCGACCACTTCGTTCATCTCAATCTTGTCGCCCGTGAGCTCGCGCAGTCGCTGGGTGATCGCGGTGCGCTGCGCGTCATCGAGCGGTCGCGCGGTGCGGACCTCGGCCAGGGAGATGCCGCGCTCTCGTCGAACCAGCTCGGCGAATCGGTCGACCATCGCGTCGATCGCTCCGGGACGGCCGCGTCGCACCATGAGCAGCGCCAGGCTGAGCGGCTCCGCGGTCACGTTCTTCGCCACCTGCCGCAGGACCTTCTCCTTCTCGGCGAAGGGGACGGCCGGGTGCTCGACCAGGCGGCGCAACTGCTCGTCGCCGAGGGCCGTGCGCAGGGTGGCGAGATCGCGCTCCCACACTTCGAGCGTGCCGTCGGCGCGGCCGATCTCGAATGCCGCATCGGCATAGCGCCGGGCGGCCGTCTCGCGTCGTGCCATCTGCGTCAGCTGCTCGGCTTCGTGCTTGGCTTGACCTCGGCGAGGAACTCCTCGACGAGGCGGCGCTGGGTCGGATCGTCCATCTCACGCCGGACAAGCTTGCCGGCCGCAGCGAGCGCCAGCTCGGCGACCTGGCCGCGGATCTCGGCCATGGCCTTGTCCTTCTCCGCCACGATTTCCCCGCGGGCACGCGTCGAGACCGTCTCGGCCTCCGCGCGTGCCTCGGTCAGGATCTCGTTGCGCGTGTCGGTGGCGATCTTGTTGGCGCGCGCGATCATCTCGTTCGCCTCCTTGCGCGCCTCGGCCACGGCGGCCTCGCGCTCGGCGCGGGCAAGCTCACGGTCGCGTGCGGCGGTTTCGGCGTCCTCCAGCCCCTTGCTGATCTTCGTGCTGCGCTCGTCGAGACGGCCAAGGACCGGCTTGAACAGGAATCGGTTCAGCAGGAAGAGGAGCAGCAGGAAGTTGATGACCTGGAAGCCGAGCTTCCAGACATCGACGCTGAAGGCCTCGAAGAATTCGCCCATGCCTAGGCGACGAAGATGAGCAGCAGGCTGATCACGAGGGCATAGATGCCGATGGCCTCCGTGAGCGCAATGCCGAGGATGTAGGGCACGAAGATCGCGCCCGACGCCTCGGGATTGCGGCCGAGCGCCTCCATGGCCTTGCTGACCGCGATGCCCAGACCGATGCCGGGGCCGATGGCCCCGAGGCCCATGGCAAGCCCGACGGCTAGATTGGAATCCACTTGTTTCGTTCCTCCTGTGATTGACGCCTGCTCGATTGTGCGCAGGCGATGATCATGCCCTATGCGTGTGCGGCCTCGGCCGCGGGGGCGTGGTCGGCGTGAGCCGCATCGGCCTCGCCATGGTCGTCATGTCCGGATGAATGGTGCTCCGCGATGGCAGTCGCGATGTACGTCATGGCCAGCAGAGCGAAGACGAGGGCCTGCACGAAGCCGAAGAGCAGCTCGAGGCCCAGGAAGGCCGCCGGAATGAACAGCGGCACCAGCGCGAGCATGGTGGCCAGCAGCACCTCGCCGGCGAAGACGTTGCCGAAGAGTCGCATGGAGAGGCTGATGAGGCGGCTCAACTCGCTGATCAGGTTGATCGGGAACATGAGCGGGGCCATGTACCCCGGCTCGCCCATCAGCTCCTTGAGGTACCCGCCGCCGCCGTTGGCCTTGATTCCCCAGTACACGAACATCACAAATGCCACGATCGCGAGTCCCAGCGTGAAGTTCAGGTCGGCTGAGGCAGGACGGATGATGGGAATCACGGCCTCGTGGCCGGATGCGTCGACGTGCGTGATGCCGATGGTGCCGACGCCCGGCAGCAGCCCGACCCAGTTCGAGACCAGGATCACCAGGAAGAAGGCGAGGATGAGCGCCACGTAGCTGCGCCATCGGGTGCTCGACGCACTGACAATGCCGCTCATGAGCTCGACCGGCAGCTCCAGCACGCTCTGCATCCGTCCGGGCACCAGCGACGAACGCCGGGTCATGTACGCCGCGGCAAGCAGGAGCACCGCTGTGGTGATCAGCGCTCCGACCATGGAGTTCGTGAACGTCAGCGGACCGATATCGAACAGCGGCTCGGCTTCGATCGCGACATGAATCAGGCTCTCGCCTTCTTCTTCGGGCATCTATCTCCTCATGGCATCGCGCGCGACGGACCAGATCGTCGCCATTGCCGCGCCGATGCCCAGCACCATCCCGATCAACGTGAAGATCGGGCTCGTTTGTAGCCAATTGTCCAGCAGCAATCCGCCTCCCAGGCCGATGACCACCGAGAGGCCGAGTCGAATGCCAAGGTCCATGCCCAGCGCCCAGTTCGGCGGACGCGACGAGGATGAACGTTGCGGATCATGAGCCATGGCGGTTGCTCGTATCGGTGTAGCCCTTACGCACGCCGGTGCGGATGAGGATCCAGATTCCGATAACGGAGACCAGCGTTCCGACCCCCAACCCGATCATCACGGCCAACGGCGAGGAGCCGAGGCTCGCGTCGATGACGATGCCGGCGACCGTGCCTCCCACCACGGGAATCACCATGATCGCGGTCACCTGGGCCAGGATCTTGATCAGCCCCAGCGGCGTCAGTTGTGTCATGTTCAGGTTCGACTCACAGCGGCCGGACGCCGCGAGTATACCGGAGGGCATGGGTTCGTGCCCGCGTGCGGGGGGCGGTCGAGTGCGTGCCTCGCGGGGTCATATGCCCGCCACGACGGCATCAGTCCCAACGCGTGCGCCGATGGGTCATACGCCCGCCACGACGGCAATAGCCGGAGGATGCGACTCGGAGGGGCTGGTCCTGAGCGTGAGCGGCGCTCGTCTAGGACTACGTTCCCGCCTAATTGCTCGCGGAGACGGCATATGTCCAAACGGCGCAGCTCCCCCGAGTACACGAGGCCGGATGAGGTTGCGGCCCCACTCGGACAAAGTCGCGGTGAGGCGACGATGGCCAGACTTGCGCCCCGGCGCAAATAACTGGCAGGAAGGTGCCGGATCGGGCTTATACGTACCCAATTCTTGCGTCTGGGAGCAAATTGAGCGGCAGACTAGGCGCTGCAGCCGCTGAATCGGGCCCAACCTGCCAGTTGTTTGCACCCCGGTGCAAACGGCGCGAGGTCAGGCGGGGATGTCGGCCGAGACGCGCGTTCCAGGCAGGCCCGGAACTGGGAAGCGGTCGGTGATCGAGGCGACGCGGCGACGGATATCGGCCTGGGCGTCAGCGTCATCGCGGGCGGCGATGCCATCCACGATCAGCCGAGCGATATCGCGCATCTCGGCATCGCGCATGCCGCGGGAAGTGACGGCCGGCGTGCCCACGCGAATGCCGCTCCCCACCATCGGCTTCTCGGGGTCATACGGAATGGTGTTCTTGTTCACGGTGATGTTGACGGCGCCGAGTGCCGCATCGGCCTGTTTGCCGTTCACGCCGAGGGGACGGACGTCGACCAGCATGAGGTGGTTGTCGGTGCCGCCGGAGACTATGGCGGCGCCCGCATCGGCCAATGCAGCTGCGAGGGTGCGAGCATTGGAGACCGTACTCTCCTGATCGGCGCGGAATTCAGGAGTCATGGCCTCGCGGAATGACACCGCCTTGGCCGCGATGATGTGCATCATCGGGCCGCCCTGGATGCCGGGGAAGACGCTCTTGTCGATCGCCTTGGCATGCTCCGCAAGCGACAGGATCATGCCGCCACGCGGTCCGCGCAGAGTCTTATGGGTCGTGGTCGTGACGACATCTGCGTACGGGACGGGCGACGGGTGGACGCCGGCGGCGACGAGGCCAGCGAAGTGCGCCATATCGGTCATGTGGAGCGCGCCGCCCTCGTCCGCGATCTCACGAAAGGCGGGGAAGTCCCACAGGCGCGGGTACGCCGTGGCGCCGGTCAGGATCATCCTTGGCCGATGCTCCCGGGCCAACGTGCGGACCTCGTCCATGTCGATCAGGCTCGTCTCGCGGTCGACGTGATAGGGGATGAAGTTGTAGTACTGCCCGGAGAAGTTCACCGGGGAGCCGTGGGTGAGGTGCCCGCCCTGGTCCAGGGACAGGCCCAGCACGGTGTCGCCCGGTTTCAGCAGCGCGTGGAAGACGGCCATGTTTGCCTGCGCTCCGGCGTGCGGCTGGACGTTGACATGCTCGGCGCCAAACAGCTCCTTCGCGCGGTCCCTGGCGAGCTTCTCTGCCACGTCGACCACCTCGCAACCACCGTAGTAGCGTCTGCCCGGATACCCTTCGGCGTACTTGCCGGTGAGGATGGTGCCCATGGCCTGGAGCACGGCGAGGCTCGGATAGTTCTCGCTCGCGATCAGCTCGAGATGCGCTCGTGTTCGCGCCTCCTCGTCACGCACGACCTGCGCGATCTCGGGGTCTCCCGTCTCAAGCGGCGCCCACAAGTCCATGGGTCTCAGTGTAGTGCGGCAGTTTCGCGGGCCGGCGTCGATTTATCGCTGATTCCTGGCCCGGACCATCCTCTGGCCATGATTCGCCGAAATTTCGGCTGCTGGTCGACACGAGGGTGGCCTCGGGGCCAGCCCTACGCCAGCCGATGACCGATATGTCGTAGATTCGCGGCCTGAACATGCGCTCGGGCCATGATTCGCCGAAATTTCGGTAGTTCATCGGACGTTGAGCTCGTCGCCGTCCTGGATCGCCTCAAGCTCGGCCCTGGGCAGCACCACAATGGGAACAGTGATGCCATACAGCTCATGGGCCACCGCGGAGCCGATGGACAGGATGAGATCGGGCTCGCCGAGGAGGATCGCCGCGGGTGCAGTGCCGGCGCGGACCGCTTCCGCCAGGACCGATGCGCTCGACGAGGAGCCTCGACCCGACGGCATCACGACGGCCCGGCCAGAGAGATTCGCCCCGCGCTGCGGATGGTGCACGTCGATGAGCTCACCGGTCGCGGGATCCATCCCGCCCCACAGGCTCAGACCCTCGCTCAGGACGAGCGCGCGCGGGCTCACGGCGCTCCCCAGACTGCATCGTCGCGCACGACACGACCGGCAACGGCTGAGCCGATACACTCCTGGCTGGAGCCAAAGACCACCTGTGCGCCGATGTTTCCCGGGGCGTAGTACGCCCATTTTCCCGAATCAGTCATGACCGGGCCGTCAGCCCTGCGAAGGATGGGCGCGATGTAGCTGCACGTGTCCACCAGGAGCTCGACGCCGGCGGCGCGCAGAACTGCGGCGACGTCCCCGGCTGCGGCAAGCGTATCGCGGCCGGTCGAGACCAGGCATTCGACGTCGGGGTGCACGCTGCGGCCGCCGAGGAGGGCGGCATATCGTTCCAGCTCGGCCAGCGACGCGTGCGGCGTACCGAGCGACACGGCCATCAGGGCCTCGCCGCGAAACGTGGTCAGCTCATTGCGAACGGCACGCAGCTCCTCGAGGCCGATGAGTTCGACCGGTGATCCATGCCGCATCGCGGCTTCCAGCGTGGGAGCCTCCGGGGTGGAGCCGACGACGTGGAACATCGCCACCGATCCTGACGACGCGGCCGCAGCCCCCAACGCCTTGAGCCGATCCTCCGACTGTCCGGCGGGGAGTCCATCGATCGCTGCCACCGCCGATCCTGCGCGCCGCCCGAGCACAATTCCGAGGACGGGGAACAAGACATCGGCGTCGCGCAACGCGGCCGGGACGTCAGCGGCCAGCCGCACGACCAGGGTGGCGCGGCGCGCATCGGTCCGGTGCAGGCCGGCGTATGGCGCGCGCCCGGTGATGGCGCACGCGACGTCAATGAAGTCACCGTATCGGTTCGTTCGTGCGCCAAGCACCGAATTGCAGAACGCGATCGCGTTCGATTCGCCCCACGCCACCTGCTCGCCGAGGGCCGGACGGGAATCGGCCAGTTGGTAGGGAGCGCAGGTGTAGGTCGGCCGGGCGCCGAGCGACCGGTATCGGTCCATGAGAAGGCGTCCGCGTTCGGCAACCCGCGCGTCGCCGTGATACATCTCCGGATGCAGGAGATCCAGGGCACCCACGTTGAGCGTCGTTGGCACGCTGACCCGCGCGTTGCCGTCAACCAGGCGCTGCACGCAGTCGAGCGTCGCCTCGCCATGGTAAAGACAGGAGTCGACGTGGGCGCCGGTCACATCAATCAAGCGTTGTGCTCCGGTGACCTCGGCAGCGCGCACGACCAGGCGCATGGCGAACGCAGCGCCCGTGCCGTGGGTGCCGTCGAGCAGCTCGCGATCGCGCTGGCTCAGCTCGAGACTCAGCCGCGTGCCTCCTCGGCCTCGATGCGCGAGATCTTCTCGATGCGAGTCACGTGCCGGCCGGCGCTGAATTCGGTCTCCAGGAAGGCGCGCAGGCAGGCACGAGCCACCTCGGTGCCGATGATCCGCGCACCCATGCTCAGCACGTTCGCGTCGTTGTGCTCGCGGCCCAGTCTGGCGGTCACCGGGTCGGCGGCCTCGACACAGCGGATGCCGCGGATTTTGTTCGCGACGATCGCTTCACCGGTGCCACTGCCGCCGATGACCACGCCAAGCTCGAAGTCGCCCTTCGCCACGGCGCGCGCGACCGGCGCGATGAAATCGGGGTAGTCGACCTGCGCGGTGTCGAAGGTTCCGAAGTCGCGGTATTCGATCCTCAGCTCATCCAGCAGCGTGCAGAGGTCGCCCTTGAGATGGAATCCGGCATGGTCCGAGCCAATGGCGACGCGCATGGCGCGCAGTGTACGCGTCCGATGAAGCTGCCACGATTCACTCCCGCCACCCCTTGACCGATCTATCGCCGATTCGTCGCCACACCGCCTATTGGATCAAGAATCGCCGATAAATCGGCTCGCAGGTGACAGGAGCGAGGTCCCGGGCGCACCTCGCCTTCAGCGGCCCCGATCAATCGGTGTTTCGTGGCCTGAAGGCGACGCCGGGCCGCGTTTCGGCGATTCATCGGCAGGTGCTGAGCGTGGACGGCGCGCAAGTCGACTCCCCATGTCACCCCGTAACCGATAGATCGCCGATCCGCGGCCAGGTCGCGCGGTGCCGGCCTACTCTGCGAGGAGCTCCTTGAGCGCGCCCAGGCGATCGCGCCACATCGGCTTCATCCGCTCGACGGCAGAAGCGTCCGGCAGCTTCTCGTGCGTCAGCGTGACCTGCGTCTTCGCATCGCCCTTCGCCGCGAGGAGGACGACGATGCGCGATGGCGGATCGTCCCAGTCAAAGCGCAGGGAGCCGCCGCGCGTCGTGGCGCGGCGGCGCATCGGCGCATCCGGAAGCCATACGGAGCGCAGCGACGCATCGGTCAGTGCTTCCGTGATCCGATCTGCGCCACCCCCCACGGTCCGAGTGACGCTCACGGTGTACCCGCCGGCGACCTGATGTCGCGCGCGGATGCCGCGAGCACGCTCGTAGCCCACCGTCACCGATTGCGCCCACCATCCGCCGATGCCGTGCTCGAACACCAGCCAACGCGCGATCTCGGCGTGGGTGTGGCCGATCGCCCAGGCGTCGAGGATCTCGAGCCATTCGGCAATGCTCTTCCCAGAACCGCGCCGGAGGGCGTCATCGGTCATGCCGGTGAGCTCGGTGGCGTCAGGTGGTGGCGGCTCAGCCTTGCGGAGCACCTGTGCTCGGGCGGCCGTATACGACTCGCCCGTTCGGGTGGCGCGCGCCCGGACGCGGCGCTTGAGGGTCTTCTGCGTGGTCATCGTCTGGACTTCCCTTCGCTGGGCACGACACGCTCCGACTCACGCTCTGAGCGCCCCGCGCACGAAGGCGAGACGATGTCGATGCCGAGGAAGCGAGTTCCCCTTTGCCTCGCGCGGCCGACGGCGTGAGCGCCGGAATCGAGGTTGGGCGCGGGAGGCGCCACTCAGGTCAGGATAACCGCCCCGTCAAGGAACCAGGTCGATCAGTGCTTCCAGCTGTTCGCGGGTGATCGGTCCCTCGCGCAGGATGCGGGCTGGCGTCACGGACAGGTCGACCACCGTCGAAGGGATTCCGCCGGGCACGGCGCCACCATCAAGGATCGCGGCGAGCTCATCCGATTGAGTCGCGAACGCGATGAGCACGTCATCGGCGCCGAGCGTGTCGGGCTCGCTCGATCGGTTCGCACTGGTGGCGAAAATCGGTCCAGTTGCTCGGATAAGGTCGAGCGCCACCGGGTGATCGGGCGCGCGGAACGCCTGTGATGCGTCCGATCCAGGCAGCACGAGCGTGAGCGCGCCGGGCCAGAAGTGTTCGGCCAGAATGCGCGCCCGGTCATCGGCTCCGGTCACCTGCGACAGATCCGCCACGAGCATGGGGATCCGCTTCTCTATGGGCCGCTGTTTGAGGGCGAACAGGTCGGGCAGGCGCTGGCGCGAAGCAACGGCCACGCCGTAGACGGTATCGGTCGGGAAGGCCACGACGGCGCCACCGCGCAACAACTCCGCCGCGCGGGCAATTCCTGCGGGGGTCGGCGGCAGCACATCGGTCATGCGTTTGAGTCTGACAGGCCGATGCGCACGACTCGCTCGATCCACGCCAGATCGGCTTCGATTGAGACCGATGCGCCCGCGGGCGCCAACACCCGAACGGCACCCGCCTGTCCGGCACCGATTTCGAGCAGCACCGTGGCGGCGGGTGCGGCCCGAGTTGGGACCTCATCCAGGAGGCGGCGGATGATGTCCAGGCCATCGGCGCCGCCGTCGAGGGCCAGGCGCGGTTCGTGGGCCAGGGATCCGACGGCCGCGTCGACCTCGGTGGTCGCGACGTACGGCAAGTTGGCAATGACCACGTCGGGCCGCGGCAGGGTCCGACCGGAGGCATCCAGCAGATCGCCGCACGCCACGTTGACGAGCTGTTCGACCCCATGCGCGGCGAGGTTCTCGGCGGCTAGCTCCACCCCATCCGGCGACAGGTCGCTGGCGACCAGGGTCACGCGGCCCAGCTCGATCGTCTGGCGGAAGCGGAGGGCGATCAGGACGGCCACCGCCCCGGATCCCGTCGCGACGTCCCAGGCGATGACCCGCGCATCGTCGCGCGCCAGGCGCTCCGCAATCTCGGCGAGCGCGGCATCGGCTAGGAATTCCGTTTCCGGGCGCGGTATCAGCGCGCGAGGATCGGTCCCGATGCGGAGGGAGTGCCACTCCTTCCAACCCCGGATGTAGGCGATCGGCTCACCCGCGGCGCGCCGTTCCAACGCTCGCTCGAAGGCTGCTGGTTCGCTGACGGCAGCCTCGGGGTGCGCCAGAAGCCACGCTCGATCACGTTCCTCGACATGCGCGAGCAGGACTTCTACGTCGAGCCGTGGCGTCGGTGATCCACTGGCTCGGAGCCTACTCGCACCGGCGAGTAGAGCAGCGCCGATCGTCGGGGTTCCCGTCAAACGGCACCCCCAGTGGCCCACGTCACGTGGAGGCGTCGTCGCCGAGGTCCTCCAGGCGCCGGGCCTGATCGGCCTCGATGAGCGGCTCGATGAGGCGATCTAGGTCACCTTCGAGCAGGCCGGACAGGTTGTGGACGGTCACCCCGATGCGGTGATCGGTCACGCGGTCATCGGGGAAGTTGTAGGTCCGAATCTTCTCCGAGCGCTCGCCCGTTCCAACCTGAGAGCGGCGCTCTTCTCCACGTTCGGCCGCCTGGCGAGCCTGCTCAGCCTCCAGAAGGCGGGCGCGGAGCACCGACATGGCCTTGGCGCGATTCTTGTGCTGACTCTTCTCGTCCTGGATCGCGACCATCATGCCGGTGGGCAGATGGGTGATCCGCACGGCCGAATCGGTGGTGTTGACGCTCTGCCCTCCGGGACCGCTGGACCGGTACACGTCGATCCGCAGGTCCTTCTCATCGATCTGGAGTTCGACCTCGTCAGCTTCCGGCAGGACCGATACGGTCGCGGTCGAGGTATGAATGCGTCCCTGCGTCTCCGTCGTCGGAACGCGCTGGACGCGGTGCACGCCGGACTCGAACTTCAGGAGCGAATAGGCACCATCGCCGCGCACCTCGATGATGATCTCCTTGAGGCCGCCGCCATCGGACTCCGATGAGGTCATGACGTCGACCTTCCATCGCTGGCGCTCCGCATAGCGGGCGTACATGCGATACAGGTCCGCAGCGAACAGCGCCGCCTCATCGCCGCCCGTACCGGCTCGGAGCTCCACGATGACGTTGCGCTCGTCGTTCGGGTCGTTCGGGATCAACGCGAGGCGGAGGATGGCCTGGAGCTCCGACGAACGGACGCCCAGGCGCTCGATCTCCTCGCGCGCCATGCCGCGCATCTCCTCGTCGGAATCGTTGGCCATGGCACGCGCGTCGTCCAGCTCCCCCAACACGGTGCGCCATTCGCGCAGACCGGCGACGATCGGCTCCAGGCGCGACAGCTCCCGGCCGAGATCCGCCAGCAGGGCCGGGTTCGAGGCCGCCTCCGGCGTCGAGAGCTCCGCGGCGATCTCGTCGTAGCGCGCCTCCAGCTCGGCCAGCCGGTCGATCATGCCCGTGCGGCGGCTGCCGACTCACGATCAGAGGCGAGGCACGACTCCAGCGAAGCGATGCTGACCTCGAGCATCGAACGATCCGGGGGGCGAGTGGTGAGCGCCTGGAGCCAGAGCCCCGGCGCGTAGATGGCGCGCACGAGCGGATTTCCGTAATGGCGGGCGCCAAATCGGACGAGCTCGTACGCGAAGGCGGCGATGATCGGCACCAGGATGATGCGGCTGGCGAAGAGCGCCCACAGCGGCACGCCGGCGCGCGGGATCAGGCTGAAGAAGAAGATGCTGATCACGACCACGATGAGGATGAAAGTCGTCCCGCATCGGGTATGCGCGGTGCCGAAGGCATCGACCTCCTCAGGCGTCAGGGGCTTATCGGCCTCATAGGCGCTGATGGCCTTGTGCTCCGCGCCGTGGTAGGCGAAGACGCGCTTGATATCGGGCATGAGGCCGATGACGAAAATGTAGGCGATGAAGATGACGAGCCGGATCAGGCCCTCGACCGCGTTTGCAATGAAGTCGGAGTTCGCCGCCTCCTCCGCGAAGGTCGACAGGAACAGCGGGAGCACGAAGAAGAGGCCGATGGCGAAGCTGAGGCTGAACAACATGGTCAGCGCGATCGCGCCCTTCCCGAGCTCGACGTCGTCCTCCTCGGCCGCGATGGATGCCGAACGCATGAGCATGCGGGTGCCGATGACGAGCGTCTCGTACAACAGGAACATGCCGCGCAGGAACGGGATCTTGATGAGCTTCCGATCCGCTGACAGGGCGGCCGGCAACGGCTCGCTGATCGTCTGGATCTCACCTGATGGCGGACGCACGCTCATGGCCACCGTGGTGCGGCCACGCATCATGACGCCCTCGATGAGCGCCTGTCCGCCATAGAAGAAGTCCGGCATGCGGAAGCGCCGCTTGCCATCCGCACCGGTGACAGCGCCGATGACGAGCGGGCCGGCCGCGATCAACAGCTCGGGGATGAGGAAGAACAGGTGGGGCGCAAGATGCGCCGGCCACCGGTTCGGGCGGCGCCGCATCCTGGGGGTCAGCGCAGGGAGCGCTCCAGGCGCTTCTGGAATCGCTCGACCTGGCCCGCAGTGTCAACGATGTTCTGCGTGCCCGTGTAGAACGGGTGGCACTTGTTGCAGACCTCGACGCGGATCTTCTCCACCGTTGAGCCGACGGTGAACTCGTTCCCGCACACGCAATGGACCTGCGCCTGCTGGAACTGGGGGTGAATTTCGGCTCTCATCTCTTCGTGCTCCGATGCGTCACGCGGTCGGGAACTCTCCGACCTCGATGCTGACGCGCTTCTTGGTTCGAGTGGCGTGGGTGAAACGGACCTTGCCGTCGGCGGTGGCGAAGAGCGTGTAGTCGCGCCCCATCCCGACGTTGTCGCCCGGGTTGAATGTGCTGCCGCGCTGCCGAACGATGATCGTTCCCGATCGGACGAGCTGCCCGTCGCCGCGCTTCACGCCGAGTCGCTGGCCAACGCTGTCGCGGCCGTTCCGGCTGGATGAGCCGGCCTTCTTATGTGCCATCGATTACTCCTTGGCCTTCGCGGCCTTCGCCGGGGTGGCGCGCTTTCGAGGCGCAGCCTTCGGCTTGGCCTCATCGGTCGATTCGGTCTTTGCGGCCTTCGCCGTGCTTGCCTTGGCTGCGGGCTTGCGGGCCGGCTTCCTGGTTGCAGTCTCGGTCGTCGCCTTGGTCGCGGTATCGGCCGTATCGGGCTTTTCCGCCTTATCGGGATTTTCCGCCTTATCGGGCGTGTCGGCCCTGGTCGACTTGCCGTCCGCGCTGATCTCGTCGATCCGAACGCGGGTCAGGTGCTGGCGATGCCCGTTCTTGCGACGGTACGTGGCCTTCTGCTTGAACTTGAAGATGATGAGCTTCGGGCCCAGCGCCTCGCCGAGGACCGTGCCGCTCACCGTGGCACCCTTGACCGTCGGCGTGCCGACCGTCACCGCCTCGCCGTCACCGACGAGCAGGACACGATCGAAGGTGATGGTGGCGCCGTCATCGACCCCGGGGCGCTCGATGATGAGCTCGCTGCCGGCCTCGACGCGGTACTGCTTCCCACCGCTGCTGACGACGGCGTACATGCTGCTCTCCTGGATCTGGATCTGGATCTGCTGGTGAAGGTGCCGTCGCCGCAAGGGCGTGTCTGACGCACACGAAAACGGGCCGAGTGCTCAGCCCGCGGAGCTTCCGAGTTTACCGAGCGATCGGAGGGGTGTCAACGAACACGAGCCGCGTGCGAACCGCGCGCCTCGTCTTCAGCGGCAGGTCGAGCGCATGAATCACGTCCTCGGGCCGCCCCGCACCGCTGGGATCCAGGCGCAGGACGGTGCGCAGGCGGGCCGTGTGCGCCTTCTCGTCAACCTCGAGCACCTCCACGTCCTCGATCAGCGGGCGCAGGTCTCGCTCGCCCGCATCACTTCGTCGCTCGCTCTCCCCGCGGCGTCGCTTGCCCTGCAACTCGCCGGCGGACAGGAGACGGACGACGGCACCACGCAGCGCGTCCGATGTGAGGGCGTCATCGCCGGCCACGTCGATCTCGTACTCCGCTCCGCGCAGCTGGGATGCGGCCGACGGGAAGCCGTGCCACACCTCCTTGGCGTCGCGCAGCTCGACGCCATCGGGAAAGAGCTCGCCCGCTGCGATGATCCGCTCGTGGGGCACGAGGTCATCGAAGTAGGCTTCGACGACCTCGCCGCGCAGCTCGAGACCAATCGGCAGGTTGGCGGCGAGCTTGATGCGCGGCCGTGGCTTCAGCGCGCGGGTGTATGCGAGAGGGAGGCTTGCCTCACGGAACGAGCGCTCGAGCTCATCGACCAGCTCGGCCTGGCGCATGCGCAGGGCCGGCGCGGCGCGGCTGAACAAGAGCTGCCAGCGCTGTCGCGGTGGGCCGTCATCGGATCGTGTTTTCATGGGTCCCTTGATCCTAGCGTCGAAACCGATCCGCGGCCAGTCTCCGCGTGAGCGCCACCTCGCGCGTTCACCAAGTGGTCGGTGCGCTGCGGGACCGCGTTCACCGCGCCGGCCAGCTGTCAACAATATATCATTAGTGATATAACGACTGACAGTGCGCCGACGACTCCCCTGACCCCGCGCGAGAACCTGAACCCACCCCGTGAGAAGACCGGTTGCAAGCGGTGACCACAATCGCGTCGGAAAGCGCTGAAGCTGGTCGTTACCTTCGCCCGGTGAAACGCACGCGAAGAACTCGGTCAGAGCGTGGGTTTATGGCTGCGCATGCGGATCGACTGGAGGATGCCCATCCCGAACATCAGGCTGATGAGGCTGGAGCCGCCGTAGGTGACGAACGGCAGCGGAATGCCGGTCACCGGCATGACCCCGATCACCATCCCGACGTTCACCATGAGCTGGAACAGGATCATGCTGGCCAGCCCGACCGAGATCATCATGCCGAACGAGTCGCGCGCCTGCCAACCGATCAGCACCACCCGCCACAGCAGCAGTCCGAAGATGGAGAGCACCACGATCCCGCCGACGAAGCCGAGATCCTCCGCCACGACCGTGAAGATGAAGTCGGTCGATTGCACCGGGATGTATCCGCGCTGATCTTCGCCGCCGACGGTCAGGCCGCGTCCCAGCCAGCCGCCGGAGCCGACCGCGTTGAGGGCTTGGACGAGCTGGAAGCAGGCGCCCTGCGCATCGGCATAGGGGTCCAGGAAACAGAAGAGGCGCTGACGTTGGTACTCGTGCAGCATCGAAACGGCCACCGGCGCTGAGCCGATGACCGCCGCGGCCATGAGTCCCATCCAGCCCAGGCTGGCGCCGCTCATGAACAGCATGCCGATGAGGATGCCCACGAACACGAGCGCGGTGCCAAGGTCCGGCTGACGGAACACGAGAAAGGTGGGCACGGCCATCAACGCGCCGGCAACAAGGATGGTCGAGAGTCGACCGATGCGCTCACGCCGCGAGGCCAGGTACGCGGCCAGCACCGCGATCATCAAGACCTTGCTCACCTCGCTGAACTGGAAGTCGAGGCCGGCCACGGTGACCGACATCTGGGCACCGAACAGGTTGGTGCCGACGAGCATGGTGATGGCCAGGAGCCCGAGGACGAGGACGTAGATCGGGGCGCCGAGGGTCTGGAGCCAGTGGTAGTCGACGCTGGAAGCGACGAAGAAGAGGGTGAGGCCGATGGCTGCCCACATCAGCGTCTTCACCGTCTGCGACGCTCCCGCGCCAGCTCCCGGATCATTGAAGCCCGCGGAGTAGCCCATCACCACGCCAACGGTGATCAGCAGCACGACGTAGAGCAGCAGCTGGACGTCGAAATGACGCCAGTCACGCGCCTTGAAGGTCTCGACGAGGGTTGCGGTCGCGACACCCATCGGTCAGTTCGCCGTAACGAGGCTGAAGTCATTCGGATCCAGGCGCAGATCCTGGTCGAGGTCGAAGTACAGCTGGAGGAAGTACTTGACGACCTCGGCCGATACGTTGCCCGGCACGACTGCCGAGTAGTTGAACGAGACAATGGCCAGGTCGGCATCGGTCGCGCCGGCAGCGGTGGGCAGATACACCACGAACCACGAATGGAAGGGCAGCGTGCCTGCCTCGGTCAACTCCCCGAACTCGGCGGTGCCGGTCTTGCCGGACAGGGCGCCGGGCAGATCGAGGTCACGGATGTTGTAGGCGTGACCCGACGTGATGACCTCGCGCGCGCCGATGCGCATCGTCTGGAGCGTGGCCGGATCGGCCTCGATGCGGTGGAGCAGCTCCGGGGCGTATTCGCGGACGAGATTGCCGTCGGCATCGGTCTCGCCGCGCACAATCATCGGCCGCATCAGGTTGCCGCCGTTTGCCACGGCGGCATACGAGTTGAGCACCTGCAACGGGGTGACTGCGATCACGTTCTGACCGATGCCGGCCTGCGCCAACTCGCCGGTGAAGACGCCTGCGCGTCCCTGCTGGCGCGCCCATTCCGTGCTGGCGATGATGCCCGGCTCCTCGCCCGGCAGCCGGATGCCGGACAGTTCGCCATACCCGAGTTCGCGCGCCCATGCCGCCAGGGGATCGATGCCGGTCTGGATCGCCATCTGATAGAAAAACGTGTCGGAGCTCTTGGCGAAGGCATCGACCATGGCGAGGGGTCCGAAGCCCTGTCGGTTCCAGTCGAACAGGCACTCGCCGTCGGGCGCGCCGGGGATCTGGTAGCAGCCGTAGGTCGGCCATTCGCGGCCCGCCGTGGTGACGCCCTCCTCGAGCGCGGCGATCCCGGTCACGAGCTTGTAGGTCGAGCCCGGAGGGTAGATGTCGCTGATGGCGTGGTTGCGCAGCGGCTGATTTGGATCGGCGAGGTAAACGTTGAAATCCTCGGAGCTGATGCCGGCGGCGAACTTGTTGTTGTCGTACGCCGGCAGGGAGACCATGGCCAGGATCTCGCCCGTCTGCGGGTTCATGACGGCAGTGACCCCCTGGCTGACGCCGGCCACGTCCATGCCCCAGGTGAGCGCCTGTTCGGCAAGCCGCTGCACCTCGGCGTCGACCGTCAGCATCAGGTTCGTGCCGGGCTGCGGCTCCTCGATCGTCTCGATTACCCGAACCAGCCGGCCCGACGCGTCCCGCTGCACCAGCTCGGACCCGTAGGTTCCGCGCAGCTCCTCTTCGAATGAGGCTTCGACGCCCGCCTTGCCGATCAGGTCGTCGCGCAGGTACCCCTCGTCTTCGAGCGTCTGGAGATCATCGCGCGTGACCGGACCGGTGTACCCCACGATGTGTGACAGCAGCGCGCCGCCCGCTGCACCGGTCTCGTCGAGGTAGCGGCGAATCGGCTCCACCGCAACCACGATACCGGGCAGGTCATCACTCTCCTCACCGATGAGCAACGCCGCCTCGCGGGTCACGCCGCGCTCGATCGGGACAAGGTCGAACGGCGATCCCACGAATGCCTCGAGGCGGGCACGCAAGGTCGCGCCGCTGGTGCCGGTCAGCTCGGCAACGCGCGCCAGCACGCGCCGCCGGTCCGCGTCCGGAAGATCGGCAGGTCGGACCCTGACCGTCCACGAGGGCGTATTGACCGCTACCGGACGGCCGCCCCGGTCGAAGACCAGGCCGCGCGGCGCGGGAATGGCGACCTCCACCGTCCGATCTGCGGCGGCGCGGCCCGTGTACACCTCGCCGTTGACGATCTGGAGCTGGAAGAGCCGGCCCCCAAGCCCCAGCACGAGCAGCGCGGCGACGACGCCGAAGGCGATGAAGCGACCACGCGAACGTCGAAGGTCAAGACGTCCGTCGTTCAGGTCGGCCATGGCGCTACCACGCGGCCGATTCATCGGCGATGCGGCGCGACGCGATGGCCCGGGCCGGATAGAGCAGAACCGCACAGATCGCCGCGTTCAGGAAGGCCGCGCTGATCACGAGGTCGGTGGGCAGGACCACGGCCGAGGCGTCGGACACGAGCGTGGCGAGCCCGATCGATCCGATGTCGACAACGACCGACCCGACGAAGGCGGCGATGATCGGCGTGACCCACACCGCTCTGCCCACGAGGCGACCGGCACCGGCAACGAGCGCGGCAACGACGAGCATGACCAGGGGCACGGAGCCGAGCGCATCGCCAACGAGCAGGTTCGCCGTCAATCCCGCCACGAAGGCCCAGGTGATCCCGGGCAGAAAGCCACCAAACGCTGTAACGAGCACGACTGCCACGAGCACAAGGTTCGGCTTCACCCCGCCGATGACGATCACCGGGGCGAGCGCCGCGTGCAGAATGCCGACGACGATCGCGAGGAGAGGTCCGAGATACGAGATGGTCGCGCTCCGTGAACCGAGGATGGACTGCCTGCCGATGAGTATACGGTCGTGCGAGCTATCCATCCGATGTGGATAACCATGATCCACGTGAAACAATCGATGCCGGGGGAACCCCGGAGCCGGCGTCGGAGCGGCGTCGGGCAAGGTGAATACTGGTAGAATGACGGTGCCCAAATCGGAGCGCATTTAACTCGCAGCGGAGTGCTCGTGGTCCGAGTCACGGCCTGCACAAACCAAAAGGGCGGCGTTGGCAAGACGACCACGGTGATCAACCTGGCTGCCTACCTCGCTCTCTCCGGAACTCGTACCCTCGTCATCGATCTCGACCCGCAGGGAAATGCCACAAGCGGCCTCGGTGTCGATCGGCGCGCTATCGAACGCTCCTCGTACGAGGCGCTCGTAGATCGCGTACCGATCAGTGAGCTCATCGTGAGCACGGCGGTCGAGGATCTGGACCTGGTTCCATCGGCTCCGGCTCTGTCCGGCGCAGAGGTGGAACTTGTCGGGGTCATGGCGCGCGAGCGCCGGCTCGCCGCGAGCCTCGCGGAGCTGAATGGCCGATACGATCGGGTGCTGATCGACTGCCCCCCGTCGTTGGGGTTGCTGACATTGAACGCATTGACCGCGGCGGACGGGGTCCTCATCCCGATCCAGACCGAGTACTACGCCCTGGAGGGGCTGAGCCAACTGGTGAACACCATTCAACGTGTGCGCGAAGGACTGAATCCACGACTCGAGATCGAGGGCGTGGTGCTCACCATGTACGACGCCCGCACGCGGCTGTCGGCACAGGTCGCGTCCGAGGTTCGCCGGCACATGAACGGATCGGTCTATCAGACGGTCGTCCCGCGTTCCGTCCGCCTGTCCGAGGCACCGAGCCACGGCCTGCCGATCGCCCTGTATGACCCGGCCTCGCGCGGCGCGACCGCCTATCGCGAACTGGCCGGCGAGGTCACCGCGCGTGGCTAGCAATGCCACGCGCCCCACGCGCTCATTCGGACTCGGCCGCGGCCTCGACGCGCTCATTCCCCGCGGCCGGGACGAGCGCGCCGTCCTCGAGATAGCCCTGGATCGCATCGAGCGCAATCCCAACCAGCCGCGAACGGCCTTCGACGACGATCAACTCGGCGAGCTTGCGGCTTCGATCGCCGTGCACGGCATTCTCCAGCCGATCGTTGCCCGGACGCTGGCCGATGGGACGTACCAGCTCATCGCGGGCGAGCGGCGGCTTCGCGCGGCCCGTATGGCCGGACTCGACACGGTGCCCGTCGTCATCCGCGACGCCAACGATGATGAAACCTCGCTCGAACTGGCGCTCATCGAGAACATCCAGCGCGAGGATCTGAACGCCATCGAGACGGCGCTCGCCTATCGGCAGCTGATCGACCACTTCGGATTGACCCACGAATCGGTGGCACGCCAGGTCGGCAAGAGCCGCGTGGCCGTCACCAATGCGCTCCGCCTCCTCGATCTCGCCGCCGAAACGCGCCAGGCCATCGTCGAAGGCAGGATCAGCGAGGGCCACGGCCGAGCGCTCGCCGCCATCACCATCCTGGAGGTTCAGGGCGCCGCGCTGAGCGTCGTCCTCGAGCGCGCCCTCAGCGTGCGCCAGACCGAGGAGCTCGTGCGTCGCAAGCGCGACGAGCAGCCGGCACGGGAACGCACATCCCTGAGCCATGATCTCCAGGACGTCGAGGCGCAGTTGCGCGGCATGCTGGCCACGAGGGTCGGGATCGTGCGCACCCGGCGTGGTGGACGCCTCGTCATCGACTTCTACTCGGACGAGGAGCTCGATCGCCTGTATTCCATCATCACCCGCGGAGCCGGCGCAGCGAACGGCGCAACAGCGGGCGGGTCGGCCGCCGGAGAAGCGGCATCGGTCTATTCCGACCAGGAGGTTGCCCCACCCACATGACCGTCGAACGAGCCCCGAAGGCGCGCGCCGCCAAGGCGTCGAGCTACAACGCCGCCAGCATCCAGGTCCTCGAGGGTCTCACCGCCGTGCGCAAACGCCCGGGCATGTACATCGGCTCGACCGATGCGCGCGGCCTGCACCAGCTCGTGTGGGAGGTTGTCGACAACAGCATCGACGAGGCCATGGCCAACCAGGCCACGAGGATCGACGTGACGATCCACGCCGACGGCAAGCTCGAGGTCGTCGACGACGGCCGAGGCATCCCGGTCGACCGGCATAGCACCGGCAAGAGCGCCCTCGAGGTGATCATGACCGTGCTCCACGCAGGCGGAAAGTTCGGCGGCGGCGGCTACAAGGTGTCCGGCGGCCTGCACGGGGTCGGCATCAGCGTGGTGAACGCGCTGAGTTCCGAGATGCGCGTCGAGGTACTCCGCAACTCCAAACTCCACGTCCAGGAGTTCGTGCGCGGCGCTCCGCAGGGCGCCGTCAAGCAGGTCGGTGGCAACGCGGAGGGCAATCGCGGCCTGGACCCGGGATGGACGCGAACGCACGGCACGCGCACCTTCTTCCACCCCGATGCCGAGATCTTCGAGACGATGGACTTCAACTGGGACACGATCAGCACCCGCATGCGGGAGTCCGCCTATCTCAACAAGGGACTCTGGATCCGCCTTCGCGACGAACGGACCGATACCGAGAAGAACTTCTTCTTCCAGGGCGGAGTGACGAGCTTCGTTCGACACCTGAATCGGCGCCGCGGCGTCCTGAACTCGCGACCGATCTACGTTGACCGGCTGATCGATTCGACCAACGTCGAGGTTGCGCTCCAGTACAACGATGCGTTCGCCGAGAACGTGCTGGCCTTCGCCAACAACATCCACACCATCGACGGTGGGACGCACGTCGCCGGCTTCCGCGCCGCGCTGACGAGCTCGCTCAACACGTGGTCGCGAAAGTCGGGCACGCTGAGCGAGAAGGAGGCCAACCTCTCCGGCGATGACGTGCGCGAGGGGCTGACCGCGGTGATCAGCGTCAAGCTGACCGACCCGCAATTCGAGGGCCAGACCAAGGCGAAGCTCGGCAATGCCGATATCAAGGGCATCGTGCAGAACGCAGTGACCGAGGGCATCGTGCAGCATCTCGAAGAGAACCCGGCGGATGGCCGGCGCATCATCGAGAAGTGCCTGACTGCGGCGCGGGCGCGCGAGGCGGCTCGCAAGGCACGCGACCTCGTCATTCGCAAGGGTGCCCTCGAGGGCATGGCCCTGCCCGGCAAGCTGGCCGACTGCCAGGAGCGCGACCCGGCGCGCTCGGAGCTGTACATCGTCGAGGGCGACTCCGCTGGCGGATCGGCCAAGCAGGGGCGTGATCGCCGCTTCCAGGCGATCCTGCCCATGTTCGGCAAGATGCTCAACGTCGAAAAGGCGCGCCTCGATCGGGTCCTGAGCTCGGACAAGATTCGGCCGCTGGTCATTGCGCTGGGCGCAGGCATCGGCGAGACATTCGACATTGCCAAGTTGCGCTATCACCGCATCTGCCTGCTGTCAGACGCGGATGTCGACGGTGCGCATATCAGCACACTGCTGCTCACCTTCTTCTACCGGCACATGCCGCAGATCATCGACAACGGCTACCTGTACATCTGCCAGCCGCCGCTGTACCGCGTCAGCACCGGAAAGGTGACGCGCTACGCGACGAGCGAGAAGGAACGCGAGACGGCGCTCAAAGAGCTGTCGCGCGATGGCAAGACCAAGAACGTCACCGTGCAGCGCTTCAAGGGCCTGGGCGAAATGAACGCCGATCAACTCTGGGACACGACCATGAACCCCGAGACCCGCACGTTGCTGCGGGTCCAGGTGGGAACCGCGGAAGCCGCGGACGAGATGTTCAGCACCCTCATGGGCGAGCATGTCGAGCCGAGGCGCGATTTCATCCGTGGTGAGGCCCGCAAGGTTCGCAACCTCGACATCTGAAAGGCAAGCGAAGACACCGATGCCATCACGACACGTGGCCGACCTGCGACAGGTCGCCCAGAAGACCGGGCGCACGATCGACGAATGGTGCGAGCTGCTTGAGGCGAACGGGGTGGGCGACCGCCGCGAAGCCGTCAACATGCTGCGCGATTCGTACGCGGTCAGCCACGCCTTCGCTCTCGCCATCAGCGACAAGTGCCTGCGCAGCACGGGCGACGATGAATGGGGCGCGGCGGATTACGAAGCCAAGGAAGGAACGGATCGCTGGTAGTCATGGAACCCGAATCACTCCTTGGCGCACCACTCGGCGACAGCCGCTCAATCGTGGCGGACGACGGACGGCGCTACGCCTTCGCGGATCACAATTGCTTTGCGTGCGGCGCCGACAACCCGATCGGCATGCGCCTTCATATCGAGATCGGTGATGGCACCGCCCGGGCCGTGTGGCATGCCGGGCACGATTACGTCGGATGGAGTGACAAGCTGCACGGCGGGATCATCGCCACGCTGCTGGACGAAGTGATGGCCTGGGCGCCATCGAGCTATGACTCGTGGGCGGTGACGGCGGAGATGACGATTCGGTATCGGTCTCCGGCGACGCCGGGCGAGGAGCTGACGGCGACCGGGCGCGTGGAAAAGCGACGACGCCGCATCTTCGAGGTCGTCGGTGAGGTCCTGGGCAGTGACGGGCGGCTCATTGCGGAAGGGCGCGGCCGGTACCTGGGTGCCTCGCCGACCGCCAAGGCGGATCTGAAGGAGCGATACGGCATGATGCCGGGGGTTGCGGGCGAATGACAATCGCGACAATCGCGACACAGAGGTTTGACAGCGTATATACGTATATACGCTGAGCCGATGACGAGGAGCCGAGCATGGAGATGAACAGGGTCGGCAACGTCCGCGAGGTCGCGATCGAGGACGAGATGCGCACCGCGTACATCGACTACGCGATGAGCGTGATCGTGTCGCGCGCGCTGCCCGATGTGCGCGATGGGCTGAAGCCGGTGCATCGGCGAATCCTGTACACCATGCAGGAGATGGGGCTGCGCTCCACGGCCTCGTACCGCAAGTGCGCCGGCGTCGTCGGCGAGACGATGGCGAAGTATCACCCGCACGGCGACCTTGCCCTGTACGAGACGCTTGTGCGCATGGCCCAGGACTTCAGCCTGCGCTATCCGCTCGTCGACGGGCAGGGCAACTTCGGCTCCGTCGACGGCGACCCGCCTGCCGCCATGCGCTACACCGAGGCGCGCATGTCGTCGATCACGGACGAGATGCTGGCCGATATCGAGAAGGAAACGGTCGACTTCGTCGATAACTACGACGGGCGCCTGCGTCAGCCCACGGTGCTGCCCTCGCGGCTGCCGAACCTGCTGGTCAACGGCTCGTCCGGGATCGCGGTCGGTATGGCCACGAACATTCCGCCGCATCATCTCAACGAGATCTGCGCGGCCATCCGCGCGCTCATCGACAACCCGGAGCTCAGCGTCGAGGACCTGTGCGAGATCGTCACCGGGCCGGACTTCCCGACGGGCGGCACAATCTTCCGCTACGAGGAGCAGCGCAATCCGCTCACCGGCGAGAGGGAGCGGGTCGATGCCATCCGGCACCTGTATGCCACCGGGCGCGGGCGGATCATCGTGCGCGGGCAGGTGGCCTTCGAGGAGGCGCGCGGAGGGATGGCAGTCGTGATCACCGAGCTGCCGTACCAGGTCAACAAGACAACGCTGATCGAGAAGATGGCGGACCTCGTCGCGTCGAAGAAGATCACCGATGTCCGCGACATTCGCGACGAAAGCGACAGGGATGGTATGCGAATCGTGGTCGAAGTCAAGCGCGACGGGTCGCCGCATACGATCATGCAGCAATTGTTCAAGCACACGCCTCTGCAGACGAGCTTCAGCGCCAACATGCTCGCGCTGGTAGACGGGCAGCCGCAGACGCTCGGCCTCAAGAAGATGCTCGAGCACTACATCACCTACCGGCGCGACATCGTGCGCCGCCGCACTGAGTTCGACCTCGCTCGTGCGCAGGAGCGAGCGCACATCCTCGAGGGCCTCAAGATCGCCCTCGACAACCTCGACGAGGTCATCTCGACCATTCGCGCCGCCGCCGACGTCGACGCGGCACGCCAGGCGCTCATCGCGCGCTTCGGCCTGACCGAGGTCCAGGCCAATGCCATCCTCGAGATGCAGCTGCGACGCCTGGCCGCGCTGGAGCGCAAGAAGATCGAGGACGAGTATCGGGCCATCATCCAGCTCATCAGCGAGCTCGAGGACCTGCTGGCCAACCCGCGCAAGATCCTGCTCGTCATCAAGGACGAACTCGACGGACTCGTCAAAAAGTACGGCGACGACCGAAAGACCCGCATCCAGGCCGATGCGAACCGCGAGCTCACCGCTGAGGACCTCGTTCTCGCCGAGGACGTCGTCGTCACGCTCAGCCAGCGCGGCTACATCAAGCGCCAGCCGATCAGCACCTTCCGCTCGCAGCGTCGCGGCGGACGCGGCAAACTCGCCATGCTCACCCGCGAGGAAGATGCCGTACGGCATCTGCGCGTGGCCAACACGCACGACAACATCCTGTTCTTCACGAACCGTGGACGCGTCTTCATCACCAAGGTACACACGCTGCCCGATGCCTCCCGCCAGGCGAAGGGCCTGCCGATCATCAACCTGCCGGGCGTGCAGGTGGAGCAGCGCGAGTACGTCAGCGCCATCATCAGCCTTCCCCAGTTCGAGCCGGACCACTACCTCGTCATGGCGACCCGCAAGGGCATGATCAAGAAGACCTCGCTGGCGGAGTACGCCAAGATCCGCGCCAACGGGCTGATTGCGATCAACCTCGTCGACGGCGACGAGCTCCAATGGGTCGGCCTGTCCGATGGGCAGAACGACATCATCGTGGCCACCAAGAAGGGCCAGGCGGCTCGCTTCAAGGAAGCCGAGGTCCGTCCGCTGGGCCGCGGAACGCAGGGCGTCACCGCCATTCGCCTCAAGAGCGACGACGAGGTCGTCGGCATGGAGGTGGTCAAGCACCTCGCCGAGCAACTGCTGGTCGTCACCGAGCAGGGATTCGGCAAACGGACTGACGTGTCGGACTTCCCGGTGAAGCATCGGGCCACCGGCGGCGTGATCGCCAACTCGCTGAATGCCGAGACCGGGCCCGTGGCCGCCATCCGGCTGGTGGGGGAGGAGGACGAGGAGTTGATGCTCATCACCGAGCTCGGCACCATCCTGCGTACCGAGGTCGGCGGGATCAACCGTTACCGTCGCGCGTCACGCGGCGTGACCGTCATGAAGCCCAGCCCGGAAGATCGCATCGTGTCGATCACTGTCTTCGTCGACAACCGGCCGCCCGAGGAGCTCCCCGAAGGCGAGTAGCCATCGATGCAACGATCGAGGGTGGATGCGCGTCCCTCGTGTGCCCATGCCCGCAGCAAGAAGACGTTCATGCGCCAGGATCGCTTCGCCTTCGTTCCCATCATCGTCGTCGCGCTCGTCGCAATCTCCGCGGTTCAGCCTCCCGCCGCACGTGGCGGCACTGACGTCATCACCGTCACCACGACGGATGACGAGCTCAATGTCGATGGTGACTGCTCGCTGCGCGAGGCGGTCATGGCGGCGAACACGAACGTCCCGGTCGATGCCTGCCCTGCCGGGGCCGTTGGGCTCGACGTCATCGAGCTCGAGGCATCGACCTACACCCTGTCGATCCCCGGGGCGGACGAGGACCTCGGCGCGACCGGAGACCTCGATATCCTCGAGCCGGTCCAGATCCTCGCCGATGTCCGCGGGCCCAACGCCATCATCGACGGCGGCGGACTGGACCGCATCTTCGACGTCTCCGAGACCGTGACGGCCGGTCGATTTAGCCTCCTGACGCTGCAGAATGGGTCCGCCGGGTCGGACACGGGCGGTGCGGTGCGCTTGCGAGACGCGTGCGGCGCCGAACGGGGCAACATGACGATGGCAGGGGTCGTGCTCCAGGGCAACCGCGCCGCTGCCGGTGGCGCGGTCTACGTCGGGGCGTGCCAGGATTTCGAACTCTTCGGAGTGTCGGCGGTCGACAACGCGGCCGATGAGGCAGGCGGCGCGGTCTGGACGGCTGGATCGTTCATGTTCACTCAGAACAGCACCTTCAGCGGAAACCGCGCCGGGGCGGCGGGAGGTGCCATCTGGGCCGATCCCGACAGCGTTCTCAGCATCCTGTTCACGACCATGGCGCGGAACTCCGCGCCTGCGGCGGCGGCGTTGGCCGCCGGGAGAGTCAACGCCAACTACACGATCTTTGCCGACAATGCCGGCCCCGCCTGCGACGTCGAGGACATGGGTGGCGACTCATCAACCAGTGACGATCCGACGTGTCCCACCACGCTCGAGGCGGAGCACATGAAGCTCATGCCGCTCGGCACGGTCGGCGGCTTCCCGGTGCACCAGCTCTCCCCTTCGAGCCCGGCTCGCGATGTCGACACGCTGCGCTGTCCGGACGATCTCTCGTTCGACCAGGTCGGCAGCCCGCGCCCCCAGGACGGGGACGGTGACGGGGTGGCAGCGTGCGATGCGGGCGCCAGTGAGGCGGCCACCGTACCCTTGATTCCTGCGCCGCCGGCCCTTCCCGACACGGCCGTCTCTGCTCTCGCCGACCCCAGACCCCCACTTTCGATTCTGGTGGCCGCCGTCATCGCCGCACTCGGTTGGCGTCGAACCCGATCGTCGCTCGGCCTTCGTTCGGACTATTGACGTTCATGCGGGCATTAGCCGGGAGAAGGGTCGCCTAACGACCGATGCTGAGCGTGGATTCATCCCGCTATGGCTGCAGATCGCGCCTGTTGCCCACCACGGCGGCAGATGTCCGAACGGAGTGCCGGAATCCATCTATTGCCCACATCGGCGGCAATAGTCGCGACGGGCACCACGCAACGGGCACCACGCAACGGGCACGACACGGCCGGTGGGACTCTCCGCGTGCGCTATCATCGGCGGAGCCTGACCTAGCAGCGCCGCAGGAGACGACGCGATGTACGCCGACGAGTTCAGCATCTACGCCGGCAACGCCAATCGACCCCTTGCCGAGCGCATCTGCCGCTACCTCCAGACCGATCTCGGCGCGGTCGAGGTCTTCCAGTTCGCGAACGAGAACATCTTCGTCCGCATCCTCGAGAACGTGCGTGAGCAGGACGTATTCCTGGTGCAGCCGACCAGCCGGCCCGTAAACCACTCGATCATGGAGCTGCTGATCATGATCGACGCCTTCAAGCGCGCCAGCGCCGGGCGAATCACGGCGGTCATTCCGCACTACAGCTACGGGCGCTCGGACAAGAAGGACCAGCCTCGGGTGCCGATCACGGCGCGGCTCATTGCCGACATGCTCACCGTGGCCGGAGCGGATCGGGTCCTGAGCATGGACCTCCACCAGGGTCAGATCCAGGGCTTTTTCAGCATCCCGGTCGACGAGCTGACGGCCGTCAACCTGATATGCGCCCACATCAAGGCCAAGCAACTGGAGGATCTCGTCGTCGTCAGCGAGCTCGGTTTCGCCAAAAAGGCACGGAACTTCGCGGAGCTCCTGTCCGCGCCGCTGGCCATCGTGGAGAAGCGGCGGCTCGGGAACGACGACCGGACCGAGGTGAAGAACATCATCGGCGACGTATCAGGACGGACGGCGGTCATCATCGACGATGAGATCGACACCGCCGGCTCGTTGATGGAAACGGTCGCCGCCCTCGAGGCCGCCGGCGCGCGCGACATCTACTCGAGCGCCACGCACGGGCTCTTCAGCGGATCGGCTCTGGATCGCATTGCAAACAGCTCGCTGAAGGAAGTGATCGTCACCGACACCATCCCGCTGCCTCCGGGAGCCGATGATCCTCGCATCACGGTCCTCTCGGTGGCGCCACTCTTCGGCGAGGCCATCAAGCGCATCCACCGCGGCGAGAGCGTCGGCGCCCTGTTCAGCTCCGAGGTTCAGATGGTGGAGGAGATGACCTTCTGGTCGGACGACAGCAAGCCGAGCGAGGACGTTGATCGCGAGCCCTTTCGCGTGACCGCCGGCGGCTGAAGGAACGTGCTCATTCACGGACTCGGCCCCGTCGCCGACCTCGACGGGCCGCGCGCCGTGCTCATCACGGGCGATCGGATCGTCGCCATTGACGCGGAGGCCGAGGCGCTCGCGGACGCCGACGCTGGGATTGACAGCTGGACGCTCGAGGCCTCGCGGCGGTCCCTGGATTCATCGAGCTCCAGATCAACGGGATCGGGGCACGCGATTTCACCGCTGATCCGGCAGCCATGTGGGACGTTGGCGCGATGCTCGCCGCCCACGGCGTAACGAGCTTCCTGCCGACCATCGTCAGCTCGGCACGCGGGAGCGTCGACGCGGCGCTCGCCGCCTGGGTTGCGGGCGCGGATCAACCGCATGACGGTGCCGTCGCCCTCGGGCTGCACATCGAAGGCCCGTACCTGGCGCCCGAACGTCGCGGCGCGCATGACCCTGGCCACCTGCGAACGCCAGACCTCCAGGAGGTCGGCGCCTGGGTCCGGTCCGGCGCGCTGCGGATCCTCACCCTGGCGCCAGAGCTCCCACGCGCCATGGAGGTCATCGATCTCGCCCATGCGGAAGGCGTGGTGGTGTCGGTGGGTCACACCGATGCTGATGCCGGCACGACACGCGCGGCGATCGACGCGGGTGCGCGCTACGCAACCCACCTGTTCAATGCGATGCCGCCCCTTAACCACCGCGCCCCCGGTGCCGCCGGAGCGCTGCTGGCGGACGATCGTGTCACGCTCGGGGTCATCGCCGATGGTCATCACCTCGACCCGCTGATGCTCGGGTTCATCGGCCGGCTGGCGCCCGGACGAATCTCACTCGTCAGTGATGCCGTCGCCGTGCTCGATACGCCCGATGGTGCACACCGGCTTGGAGACCAGGTCCTGCACGCCAGGGATGGCGCGGTGCGCCTGGCAGATGGGACGCTGGCCGGCAGCGCCGCCGGCCTGGATGCCTGCGTCCGCGGCTTTGCGACCGTAACCGGCTCAGCCCGGGCCGCGGTCAAAGCGGTGACGGCGACGCCGGCGCGCCTCCTCCGCATCGGTCACGAACGCGGGACGCTGCGGCCCGGCGCCAACGCCGATCTCGTGCTGCTCACGCCTGCGCTCGAGGTGACGGCGACCATCATCGGCGGCAAGATGGCATACCAGGGCGAGGCACTGGCCGGGCGCTGATCCGGCAGGTCGGGGTGCGCGGGCTATACTCCGCGTCCCGATGTTCAAGTTCCTTTCCCGTCTCGGGGACTCCAACGAGCGCGAGATCCGCGCCCTCCAGCCGATCATCGACCGCATCAATGCGCTCGAGCCGGAGATCCAGGCCCTTTCCGACGAGGCCCTGGCATCTAAGACCGATGAGCTCCGCGCACGCCTGCGCGCGAGCGTCGGCGACATCCTCACGCCCATCGAGCTGCGCGAAACCGATCCCGACGAGGATGCCGCCAACTCCGCGCTGGCCGGCGCCGACGCTGCTCGGCTGGCGGATCGGCTGAAGCAGCAACGTGAAACCGAGCTGAATCAGATCAACGAGGCACTCGACGAGATCCTGCCGGAGGCCTTCGCTTCGGTCCGGGAGGCGATGGTTCGTGCGCTCGGGAAGCGCCACTACGACGTGCAGCTCATGGGCGGTGTCGTGCTCCACCGCGGATCGATCGCCGAGCAGAAGACGGGCGAGGGCAAGACGTTCGTCGGCCCGCTGGCCGCCTTCCTCAACGGCCTCGTCGGGCGTGGCGTGCACGTGATCACCGTCAACGATTATCTCGCCAAGCGCGATGCCCAATGGATCGGCTCCGTCTTCCATCGGCTCGGCATGAGCGTCGGCTCCATCCAGCACCAGGGCGCCTACCTGTTCGATCCGACGTTCCCGGCCACCGACGAGAAGCTTCGAGACCTGCGACCGGTGTCGCGCCAGGAGGCGTACGCCGCGGACGTCACGCATGGGACGAACAACGAATTCGGGTTCGACTTCCTGCGCGACAACCTGGTCGTCGAACTCACGACGCGAGTGCAGCGCGCGCACTACTTCGCGATCGTGGACGAGGTGGACAACATCCTCATCGACGAAGCGCGCACGCCGCTCATCATCAGCGGCAACGCCGAGGAATCCGGCGACAAGTACCAGCAGTTCTCTCGCCTCGTGCCACGCCTGAAGGCGGAGGAGGACTACGTCGTCGACGAGAAGTTCAAGCAGGTCGCGATCACCGAGGCCGGGACCGACAAGATGGAGCAATGGCTCGGCGTCGAGAACATGTTCGCCGATGATTTCAGCCTCGCCCGCCACCTCGAGCAGGCCCTCAAGGCGCAGGTGCTGTACCAGAAGGACCGTGACTACGTCGTCAAGGACGGAGAGGTGATCATCGTCGACGAGTTCACCGGACGCCTCATGCCCGGTCGGCGCTGGTCCGAGGGGCTGCACCAGGCCGTCGAGGCGAAAGAGGGCGTGGCCGTGCGCAACGAGCAGCGCACGCTGGCAACGGTCACGTTCCAGAACTACTTCCGGATGTACGACAAGCTGGCCGGCATGACCGGCACGGCCGAGACCGAGGCGGAGGAGTTCGCGAAGATCTACAACCTCGAGGTGGTCGTCATTCCGACCCACCGCGACATGATCCGCGGCGACTACGCGGATCTCGTGTATGCCAATCAGAACGGCAAGTGGAACGCGGTCATCGAGGAGATCGTCGAGGAGCACGAGAAGGGACGTCCGGTGCTGGTCGGCACGATCAGCGTCGAGGTCTCCGAGATGCTCGGCGACATGCTCAAGCGGCGCGGCATCAAGCATCACGTGCTGAACGCGAAGCTGCACGAGCGAGAGGCTGAGGTCGTTGCCCAGGCCGGCCAGACCGGTGCCGTCACGATTGCAACGAACATGGCCGGCCGAGGCACCGACATCCTGCTCGGTGGCAACCCCGAGGTCATGGCCGCCGAGATGCTGCACAAGAAGGGCACCAGCGTCATTGATGCGACGCCCGAGCAGGTTGCCGAGGCCCTGGCGGAAGCCGAGCGCATCTGCGCGGCCGACAAGGAGAAGGTGCTGGCGGCCGGTGGGCTCCACATCCTTGGCACCGAACGCCACGACGCGCGCCGGATCGACAACCAGCTGCGCGGACGCGCCGGCCGCCAGGGCGATCCGGGCAGCTCGCGCTTCTACCTGTCGCTCGAGGACGACCTCATGCGCCGGTTCGCATCGGACCGCGTGCAGTCCATCATGCGCACCCTGGGCTTCACCGAGGACACCGCGCTCGAGTCGAAGATGGTGAGCAAGACGATCGAGAACGCGCAGAGCCGGGTCGAGGGCTACAACTTCGACACCCGCAAGCACGTGGTCCAGTACGACGACGTGATCAACCGCCAGCGCGAGACGATCTACCGCGAACGCGACGGCATCCTGCGCTCATCGAATCTCGGGCCGATCGTCGAAGCCATGCTGGCCGACGAGGTCGGCACACTCGTGGCCGATCACACCGCGGCTGAGCACCACACCGAATGGAACCTCGACGGACTCCGTGCCCAGCTGACCACCATGGTCCCTTCATTGACCGATGCGGACCTTCGCTTCCTCGACGACGCCCGCGAGGCCGGCACCATCACCGAGAGCCTGGTCGATCTCGTCCGGGAACACTACGAGCGCAAGCGGACCGATGTGGGCGAGGCTGGAATCGGCGTGCTGGAACGACTGGTCCTGCTCCGGGTCATCGACTCGCTGTGGGTCGAGCACCTGACCGCCATCGACGACATGCGCCGCGGCATCGGCCTGCGGGCGTACTCGCAGCGCGACCCCTTGAACGAGTTCAAGATCGAGGCGTATCGGATGTTCGACGAACTCAAGACGACGATCCGCCACGACGTGACCCACACCATCTTCCGCGTGAGCGTGCAGCAGCAGCAGCACACTCATGCGCATCCCGTTGCGCGCAACGTGGTCGAGGGGCGAGCGGCGATGGGCGAGTCAACCTCGTCCGCCGCCGGAGCTTCGACCGCAACCGCCGTGGCCGGTGCGGCAGCGCCCGCTCGAACCGGGCCGAAGGTCGGCCGCAACGACCCCTGCTACTGCGGCTCAGGCAAGAAGTTCAAGAAATGCCACGGCGCCTGACGGCCTGACCCCGCCTAATCCGTTGCCATCGGACCGGACTCGGAAACGACGTCCGACACGCATCTGTGCTATCCGTGGCCCCATGAGTCGGACAATGCCGCCGTGCAGGCGCATTGCGCGGCCGATTTGGCTCGAACCGCCGCGATTGAGCGTGGCCGTCCGGCCCAGGCGGCCTGGTTTCCATCCAAGATACCGCCAGGACGACATTGTCCGAGTCTCGGCACCCGACTCACCGTCTGCGACCGTCGCCCGCCTCGATTGAGCGACATGGGAGCGCCCGAAGCCGATCTGCGGCGCGATTCTCGTGCTCTGCCGCCTCCCTCGACGCCTGAGCCGCGCCCAGCAGCGGAGCTCAGGCTCGCCTCGTGGTCATAGAGTGCGGGAACCGCGCCCGAAACGCCCTTCCGGTGTTTTCGTCGCGATCTATCGCGGTGGCGACGCGACGGCCGCGGTATCGGCGCCTGATGTTCCCATGTGGACTAATGCTGCCTATACGGGCGTTAGGTGGGAATTCGGACGCATCGGCCCATACGGCGAGCGTGAACCACGAAGACGACGTCGCAATGGGCCGGCTAATGACACCCACGACTACGTATGACCGTACGGGCGTGTCCGTTGGGACAACTGCCGCCCAGGCGGGAAATATGCCCAACGCCCCGGTCGGTAGGGCCTCAGCCGTCGTTACGGCGCTCGGGCGGTGCGAGTGGAACGTCGTCACCTTCAGATTCGTTGCCGTATCGGCGGTGCTTCTGCCGCCAGAGGCGGATCGGGAACAGGATGACGCACGCCAGGGCGATGAGGCCGAGGATGAACAGGAAGGGATCAGGCATGACGTTGTCACATGCACGAGCCGGACCATGGTGCGGGGTTGCGATATCTGGCCGAATGGCTACCATGACTGAAACAACGATCGCGTGGCACCGAGAGGCCCGTGATCTCCGCTAGGTGGAGGGAATCGTTGAAGCAGTTGACCGCACCGCCCAGGGCATCCGTACCGCTCCCCGTCAGCACGGCGGCCCATCTTCCACCGGTCACCCGCTTCCGAGACCCCGACCTCCCCTACGAAGACCTCATCATGTGTGAGCGTGACTGCATGCGCTGCAGCTACGCGGCAACCCTGGGGTGCGACGGCAACTGCGGCGTCTGCCCGCGCCAGGACTACTGCCCGTGCGTGAACCCTGCGAAGGTCCGCACCAAGCAGGGCCGACTCGCGGAGCTGGAGCTTCCCATGGTGTCGTCGCTTGGACGCAATTAGGGACGAGGCGCGCCGGCTGGCGCGGCTCATCGACGACACGTCGGTGCGGCTTTGACCTTCCCGCCAACGAGGCCGAACTCGCCGAGCTGACCGAGCGATCGGCCGACCCGAAGTTGTGGGATGACCCCGCCGCGGCACAGGCGATCATGCGCCGAGCTGAGGAGCTGCGCGCCGAGCTGGACGCTTGGCAATCGCTGCGCGAACGCGCCACCGGACTGGCCGAAATGGCCGAGATGGCGGCGGCGGACCCCGACGAGGACGAGGCGCTGACCGCCGACCTCGAGCGCGAGCTCACCGAGCTTCAGGCTGATTGGGGACGCATGGACCAGCAGCTGCTGCTGTCGGAGCCATTCGACGAGCGGGGCGCCATCATCTCGCTACACGCGGGCGCTGGCGGCACCGAGAGCCAGGACTGGGCCGAGATGCTCCTGCGCATGTACCTGCGCTGGGCCGAACGCAACGGATTCCGTACCGAGATCCTGGAGGCGACCGAGGGCGAGGAGGCCGGGCTCAAGTCGGTCAGCTTCAGCATCGATGGCCGATGGGCGTACGGAAGGCTGCGGAGCGAGCGGGGAGTGCATCGGCTGGTGCGGATCAGCCCGTACGACTCGCAGAAGCGCCGCCACACCAGCTTCGCCCTGGTCGAGGTCATGCCGGAAGTTCCCGAGGACGCTGCCGTCGAGATCGACGACAAGGACCTGCGCGTCGACACCTACCGTGCCAGCGGCGCGGGCGGCCAGCACGTGAACAAGACCGATAGCGCTGTCCGCCTGACCCACCTGCCGACCGGCCTGGTGGTTGCCGTCCAGAGTGAGCGCAGCCAGCATCAGAACCGTGACCGCGCCATGAGCGTCCTCCGCGCACGACTGATCGAACGTAAGGAGGAGGAACGCGAGGCCGAAATGGCGCGCCTGCGCGGCGAGCACATCGAGGCCGGCTGGGGCAACCAGATCCGCAGCTACGTGCTCCAGCCGTACACGATGGTCAAGGATCTGCGCACCGGCGTGGAGACCGGCAACCCGACCGCGGTGCTCGACGGCGACCTCGATGCGTTCATCGAGGGCTACCTGCGGTCACGCGTCGGTGAGGGGGATCCGGAACCGGCCGCGTAGCGGCTACCATCGGTCCAGATCAATGACATCCCTTCTGCGCCGCCGCACCAAACCCGAATCAGCCGATGCCCCGGTCATCAGCATGGTCGACGTCGGGATGACCTATCCCAATGGCAAGGTCGCCCTGGCCGATGTCAACGTCGCCATTCCCGCCGGCGACTTCGTCTTCTTGGTGGGACCCTCGGGCGCGGGGAAGAGCACCTTCATCCGGCTCCTCATCCGCGAGCACCTGCCCACGCATGGCAACGTCCGGGTGGCCGGTCGCGACCTCCTGCGCATGCGACGCGGGCAGGTGCCGGGCCTCCGCCGGCGCATCGGCATCGTGTTCCAGGACTTCCGGCTGCTGCCGAGCAAGACGGTGTGGGAGAACGTGGCCTTCGCGCTGGAGGTGACCGGCGTGCCCGGGATCCACATCCGTCGCCGCGTGCCGCAGCTGCTGAACCTGGTCGGCCTGCATGAGCATGCGCACCACCTGCCGACCCAGCTGTCCGGCGGCGAACAGCAGCGCGTGGCCATCGCACGCGCCCTCGTCCATGACCCGGCCATCCTCATCGCCGACGAGCCGACCGGCAACCTCGACCCGGTCACAAGCTGGGAGATCATCCAGCTCCTCATCCAGATCAACCAGCTGGGCACCACCGTGCTCATGGCCACGCACAACCAGGAGATCGTCAACGCCATGCGCCGTCGCGTGCTGGCGCTCGAGGGCGGCCATCTTGTGCGCGACGAGGGCACCGCCTCGTACGAGCGGGAGTACTGAGCCGATGCCGTTCGTGCGCTTCATCGGCTTCAGCGTTGTTCGCGCCTGGCAGGGCTTCTGGCGCAACGCGATGATGAGCCTGGCAGCGACCGCGACCGTCGTGCTCATGCTCGTCCTGCTGTCGGGCCTGTTCATCGTCATCACCGGGCTGAACGCGGGACTGGCGTTCATCGAGAGCAAGGTGGCGGTCACTGCGCGCCTGGAGGACGATCTCACCTCAACGGCGCGCGATCGGCTCATCGCTGAGGTCGAGGCCATGCCCGGCGTTGCGTCAGTCGCGTACGTCTCGCCGACGGCGGCAATGGAGCGGCTGGAGCAGTCGTACCGCGAGATCGGGCGAACGCTTGACCTCGGCGACCCTGATTCCAACATCACGCTGTTCGCCAGCCTCGAGATCAGCCTGGCCGATCCGGACGCGTCGGGCGCGGTGAGCTCGGCTGTCGCCGACAGCGATGATGTCGATCGAGTGCTGACCAAGCAGGCCGAGTACGACACGCTTCTGGGAATCATCAACGTCATTCGCACGGTCGGCATCGTCGGCATTACGCTGGTAGGCCTGACCGTCCTGTTCATGATCATCAACACAATCCGGATCGCGGTCTACAGCCGTGCCAACGAGATCGAGATCATGCGCCTGGTCGGTGCCACCGACTCCTTCATCCGCTGGCCGTTCATCCTCGAGGGGGTGCTGTGCGGGCTCATCGGCGCGGTCGTGACGATCGTGCTCGTGGCGGCGGTGTGGGATCCGATCCAGCCCGCCATGGTCACCATCTTCCAGATGCCGACCGCGGTGAGCACCCAGTTCCTCACCACGCTGTCATTGCTGCTCTTTGGGGTGGGCCTGGGGCTGGGGGCGCTGGGGTCATGGATCAGCGTGCGGTCCTACCTGTCGGCGACGCGGTGAGCCACACCCGACCGCGACACGTATCGGGATCGTAATGACCCCGATACCGGATGCGAAGCTGACCCCGCTAGACTTCGTGCTCACATGACCGAACCGATTCGTACCGAGCCACGCGCTTCGAGCCTGCCGTGGATCATCTCCCTCGCCCTGGCCGCGGTGGTTGGCGCGCTGCTCTTCGCGGGCGGCTATCTTGCCGGCGGTGCAGGGTCGGGTAGCGGATGCGCGGCGCCGGATCCCGCCTTCGACGCATTCTGCGAGGCGTACGGTCGTCTTCAGAGCGAATATGTGGACGAGCTTGACCCGGACAAGCTGGCCGAGGGCGCCATCCGCGGCATGTTCCAGTACGGCGTCGAGGACCCCAACTCGGGGTACATGCCGCCCGAGCAGTATCAGCAGGCGCTGGGCGATCTGTCCGGCACGTTCAGCGGCATCGGCGCCGAGATGTCGATGCAGAACGCCGAGGACCCCGCCGACCTGGCCGCCTGCACCGAGTTCACCGAGGTCTGCCAGCTGGTGGTGATTGCGCCGCTGTCGGACTCACCCGCCGAGGAAGCCGGCCTGGAAGCCGGTGACGTGGTGCTGGCGGTCGACGGTGACAGTGTCGCTGGGTCCATGATGAACGACCAGATCAGCCGCATCCGCGGCGAGTCCGGCACGGATGTCATCCTGACGCTCCAGCGCGACGCCGGGGAGCCGTTCGACCTCACCATCACCCGCGCCCCGATCGAGCTCCAGGAGGTCGAGGCACGCATGATCGACGAGCACATCGGCTACATCGCGCTCAACGGCTTCTCGGCGCCGGCCGCCGACCAGTTTGCCGCAGCACTCGAGGACCTGATCGACGAGGGCGCGGACCAGATCGTGTTCGATCTGCGCGACAATCCGGGCGGCTACATCGACGCCGCGCAGAAGATCGCCAGCCAGTTCATCGACGACGGGCTTATCTTCACGCAGGAATCGGCAGGCAACGACATCCGGGAGTACGCCTCAACCGGCGAAGGAATCGCGACCGATCGCGACCTTTCGGTCGTCGTCCTCATCAATCCGGGTTCGGCATCGGCCTCCGAGATCGTGGCAGCTGCGCTCCAGGAGACCGATCGGGCGACCCTCATCGGTGAGCCGACCTTCGGCAAGAACACGGTCCAGGTCTGGGGTCGCCTCGAGAATAACGCCGGCGTGCGCATCACCATCAGCCGATGGTTCACGCCACAGCACAACAGCGTGGCGCCCGACGGAGTGCAGCCCGACATCGCCGTCTCCCGCACGGATGCCACGCCGCCTGACGAGGACCCGTTCCTGGATGCCGCCCTCGAGTTTCTGGCCGACCAGCCGGTGGCGGACGAGGTTGGCGCACTGCGAGTGCCCAGTTCGGTTGCCGCACCATTCGAACTGCCCGCCACTGAGGGCATTGTCGCTGCGCGAAGCATCTGCTAGCATCCGCTCAACGAAAGGAGGTGGTGTTGCCAATGGATAGTTCCAAGCACGCCACCACCGAGGCAGTGGCCTAACACAGCTTCGCGTGGTGTAGCGACGGAAACGAGCCGGCACTGTGCCGGCTCTTTCCTTTTGCCGGCTCTTTCCTTTTGCCGGCTCCTTCCTTTTGCCGGTCTTTCCTTCGCCGGCCGTTCATGGCTGCCCCCCTGTACTTCACGAGAGCCAGGTAGACCGATGCCCGACGAAACGATCTCCGTCAACCGACGCGCCCACCATGACTACGCCATCGAGGAGACGCTCGAGGCGGGCATCGTGCTGACCGGCACCGAGATCAAGAGTGTGCGGGCGCACAAGGTCAACATCGCCGAGGCCTACGTTCGAGTCGAGCGGGGCGAGGCCTGGCTGATCGGCGCACACATCGCCGAGTACGCCCAGGGCAATCGCTTCAACCATGCCCCTACGCGCACTCGCAAGCTGCTGCTGCACCGCGACCAGATCGCCGAGCTAACCGGCCTCCAGTCGGCGAAAGGTCTGACCATGGTTCCGCTGCGCCTCTACCTGCGCGGTGGGATGGCCAAGCTCGAGGTAGGCGTCGCGCGCGGCAAGAAGGCGCACGACAAGCGGCGATCCATCGCCGAGCGCGATATGCGCCGCGAACTCGACCGCGAATCCAAGTTCGCCGGCCGCATCAAGCTCTAAGCGCTGAAGGCCCGCAGTGGACACTTGGCCCCAATCGGCTCCGCGATCGCTCCGTTGGAACAATTAGCGTCCATGCGGTCACTAGGGGGAGGATCTCGTGCACCGGCCCGTGAAATGCGCTTGAACGGCTGTCCCGATGGGTTACGGGGCCGCCTAATGACGCCCACGACGGCATATGACCAAACGGGCATGCCGTAGGGGGTCTGGCGGCGCCGACAACCTGTTGATAGAACGGGTGTTCACATCGGCGCATCGGTCTGGTACACTGCGCGTCTGGTTTGGTCCGTGGGGATGTCAGGTTTCGACAGGGCCCGTGAACCGGGAATCGCAGGTCGAGGTTGCTCGCAGGCCTCGTTAAAAGCGGGCAAATTGCTGTAACTGGCAACGATAGTTACGCCCTCGCTGCTTAGGCAGTGAGCATTGACGCCGTCCCCCCTCCCCGGACGGCGAAGATGTCATTTGGGGA
>Ga0208612_1000035_pt1 | contig 99516 bp, 89 predicted proteins | sample AntDryMetagUQ889_FD_188089 | JGI IMG/M metagenome (GOLD analysis project Ga0208612, IMG submission 188089) | Polar desert microbial communities from Antarctic Dry Valleys - UQ889 (SPAdes) | ecosystem: Environmental > Terrestrial > Soil > Desert | place: Antarctic Dry Valleys | collected 2008-12-31 | reverse complement strand
AGGCATGATGCAGCGCACGGGCTCGTGCTACACGTGCTCGAGCTGCGGGAACAACACCGGCTGCGGGTAGGCCTCGCTTTCGCCGTGGTGGCGCCCGCTGGCGCCGTGGTGGGCGCGCTCGGTTCCGGCGCCGTGGTGGCGCCCGCTCGGCCGGGTCGATCCCCGGTGCCCCGCGCCTGCCGGGGCCCTCTTCATCGGTAGCCCTCCGGCCTCACCGGGCGACCGGGCGGATGCGCTGGTAGGCGTACGCCCCCACCAGCAGCAGCAACCCCAGGCCCACGAACGACAGCACCCGGTAGATCGAATCCAGCGCGGCGAGGTCGAACAGGAAGACCTTGCAGACTGCCAGCACCAGCAGGGCGAGGCCGGCGAGACGCCGCTCCCGATGGTCTCCGAGCAACCCGGCGACGAGGACGCCGAGGCCTGTGAGTGCCCAGAACGTGCTGAGCAGGGTCTGCGCGTCCTGGCGCTCCGCGGGCGAGCCCGCGAAAACGGGATCCCCTCCAAGCGCGGAGACGATCGCGACCGAACCGAGGTAGACCAGGACTCCACCAGCGATCAGCTCGCCCCGAGCGCGGCGAGTCTCGTCGGTCTCCACGCTGGCGGCGACCATGCATCCTGCGGCCAGCGAGGCCAGTGCGAGGGTGGCCGTCCCCAGGTCGTCCACCCCGTCGAGCAGTGCCGACACGGGAGCTTCGATCGCGATGGCGTGTATCGCCGCGAGCCCCAGGAACCCCAGCGCCCCCGCTCTCGCGACGCCGTCGTCGAAGCGCCGCGCGGTCCCCATCAGCGCCATCGACTGAGCAGCCCAGGCGACAACCAGCGCCGCGCCGGACAGCGCCCACGCCGACGCGTAGGCGAGCGTTACCAGCGCGACCACGTCGAACGCGATCCTGACGCGCTCGTCGTCGGAGGAGAGCCGAGCGCAGCAGAACGCCGAGACGGCCAACGCCAGCATCGCGAACATCGGCCCAGTGAGCTCGCCGCCTCCGTCGAGCAGCACCGTCGGGGAGGCCTCGAACAAAAGGATGTGCAGCAGCGACAGGGAGAGCTGTACGCCCAGGCCGGCGCGCGTCAGCTCAGCCTCAGCCGGGTAACGCCGCGCCAGACCCGCGAGGGCGACCGCGCTCGCGGCCCAGCCGGTGGCCAGAGCGGGCCCGCCCGCGAGCAGCCCAAAGGCCACGTTTCCCACCATCACGCCGGTGGCCACGAGCAACAGGCCGAGCTCCCGCCGCCGGGTCAGGACGGCGGTACCGATTGCGATGTGCGTCAGCGCAAGACTCGCCAGGAACCAATCGCCCGCCGTCGAGCCGGCAACCTGACCGAGCGAAGCATGGCCGAACGCTGCGACCACCAACGCGTTGGCCGACACGAGCAGCGACGAGGAAGCCCGCAGACCGGCCACGCCGACGCGCAGATCATGGCCGAGGGCGGCCGCAGCGAACAGCGCCCAGAACACGCCGACCACCACCAGCACCTCAACGACGGAGTCGCCCGGCGTCCATCCGAGCAGCTGCGGTGCCGTCACCACGAAGCTCGCCACGGCCAGCCATTCCCACCGGCGCCAGATCAGCACCCCGACCGCCGAGGTCAGGGCCACCGCGAGATACGCGAGTCCAGCGCTGTCGATCTCCGCACCCACGAGCGCTGGCGCCAGAAGGGCGCCCAGCACACCAACCGCGCCCACGACGCGCGAATCCCACCGCACGGCGATCGCAGTGGTCGCGGCACCGATCGCGAGTGCTGCGATCAGCCCTTCCGGGACCGACACCAGCCGGTAGAGCTGGCTGGCCGCGGTGAGCGTGAGGAACAGGCCGGCGGTGCCGGCCCCCACCGCGGCCAGAGAGGCCTGCGTCCGGCCCCGGCGCTCGTGCAACCACGTTCCCGCGAGCGTCAGGAGGGTGCAGGCGAGAAAGCTGAGCGAGATGCGCGTGGACTCATCGATCCACCCGCGCCCGATGGCGATCGCGACGAAGAACGCGACACCGAGCAGCACCGCGACCGCGCCGGCCCAGGCCAGGACCCGCCCGCCGAGTAGATCCTCAAGCGAGGCCGGCGGCCGCGACGTGACGACGCGAGGGGCCGGCGGCCGCGACGTTTCGCGGCCACCCGCGACCGCGGAATTCGGGGTCGGCTCGCGTGGGGCGGACGGTGCCGCGGTCGCCGCAGCGGGGGCCGGAGACGGGGACGGACGAGGAGGCTCGACGGAGACTGCCGGTTCGCCGGTAGCCAAGGCCGACGGGACGGCCGTGCCAAGGACGAGCTCCTCCAGTCGCCCGATTCGCGCGGTGACGGTGGCAAGCTCGCGCTCGAGTGCGGCGAGGCGGTGGGCGGCGGGCGGGGCCGGGGTCTGCATCGGAGAGCCTCCTTGGCACGACAAACTTGTTGACCAGCGGTCAGCAGACCGTACCAGCGTATCGACCGGTGGTCAACAAGGTAGGCTCTGCGGTATGACCCGAGCGAGGCCGCGACCGGCCGCAGATCGCCCCCCTGCCCCCGCGTTCCGCCGTCTGGAGCTCGACGAGCGCAGGGCTCAACTGCTCGCTGCCGCCACGCGCCTGTTCACGGCTCACGGATACGACGAGGTGTCGATGCGAGCCGTCGCGCGCGAGGCCGGCATCTCCAAGGGCCTGCTCTACCACTACTTCACCAGCAAGCGCGAGCTGTTCGACGCGACGCTGGAGGCGGCGGCCGCGGAACTGCGAGCCCGCACCGCTCCGCCCGGGGCGGGTGAGCCGCTCGAGCAACTGACCGCGTCCGTGGACGCCTACCTCGGCTGGATCGAGGAGAACTCAGATGCCTACGTGCGGCTGCTACGCAGTGCGAACGCGCTCAGCGCGGTCTCCTCCCTGATCGAGCGGATCCGGGCCGACACGGCTGAGCGCATCCTCGAGGCGGTGAGCGACGGCCCGCCGTCCCCGGGCCTGCGAATAGCCGTGGATGGATGGCTGTGGTTCATGGACGGGGCGTGCCTGAACTGGCTCGCGCACCGCGACATGGCGCGCGAGCGGCTGCGCGACCTGCTGGTGGCGGCGATGGCCGGCGCACTCGGCGCCGCCGCGCACGCGGATCCCGGGGCGAGGCTGCGTTGACCATGGCTCGCAGCGAGAGCCGCCACCTCCGCCGGAGGCGACCGATCGGTGTGGTCCTCGTCCGGCGGTTCCCGTGAGCCGGCGGAGCCGGCGATAGCGGCAGCCGGCGAGGACCTACCGAGCGGGCGCCCACCACGGCGAGCCGGTTGGCGACGCAGCACCTACGTTCTTGGCGCGCGGTCCGAGGCGGTGCGCTGGGCCGGGTCGCCTCCGTTGTCGGTCCCGCCGGCCTCGCCGGCGCGGGACGGGACGCGGCGCAGCGCGGCCGGGGCTCGGCGGCGCAGCCGTCTGGCGTGAGCGCCGGCCTGGCGGAGCAGTCGGGCGCGGCGCTTGGCGCTCTGCTTGCGCGTGCGTGCCAGCGCTGCGGCCTTGCCCTCCCACCAGGTGTCGACGGCGGCCAGCGGGCGCAGCGCTGTCGTGAGGGCGACCGGCCGCCCCACCGCCTCGACCGGGGCGGGCTCGGGCTCGGCCGCCTGGCGCTCGAGCGCGTCGACGAGCACCGGCGTGGCGGGGGAGTCGAGGCCGTGCGGGCGCACGAAGCGGCGCAGGAAGCCCTCGCCCACGCGTCCGCCGTCCCCGCCGCCCATGAGCGTTCCGGCGAGGTGATCGAGATGCTCCTCGAACGAGCGTGCGACGGTCAGCGGGCCGCCGTTGTCGGCCATCAGGTAGTGGAAATGCAGCGTCCCCTCCTGCGTGCCCGCGAACTCCGGCACGACGACGGTAAAGGCGGGACGGCCGACGATCGTGCTCTCGATGATCGCGCTGGTGTTCAGGCCGACCACCGCAGCGGCGTGATACATCGAGTCGAAGAAGCCCGACTTCGTGTCAGCATCGCCGGCCACCGCTCCGGTCGGCGGCCAGACCACGACGCCCTCGTGACGGCTGAGGTCGTTCCCGCGCCACTTGCGCCCGCTCTTGGGATGGGGGCGGACCAGGATCGCCGCCTCGCTCAGGCGCGGGTCGGGGTGCGCGCGCACGCGCCGCACCCAGTCCTCCACGAACCGCGGCTCCTCCGGGGCGATGAAGTTCGACGAGCAGAGGTAGAGCAGGATCGCGCCCTCCGCGGGGAGGCCGACGCGCTCGCGGAACTCGGCCTCCTCGGTGCTCGGCTGCCACGCGAACCACTGGTCGAACGGGTTCGCCCCGGTGGCGACGACGCGGTTGCCCGGCACCTCGTGGAGGTCGATCGCCTCGCGGCGCTGGTCCTCGTTCCACACGTAGATGCGGTCGGGGACGTCGCGGATCAGCCCCTTGTTGGTGAGGTTGTCCCAGGAGGCGACGCAGAGCGCGTTGCGGATGCCCTGTGCCTTGGCGCTGCGCAGGTAGTCCTCCTGTTCGGGCTCGGCGATCAGCGGGGTGACAAGCAGCAGGTCCGGCCGGTGATCGCGCAGGAACGTGTCGATCGCGGCGCTGCGGGGGATCGCGCGCTCCATCGCGCGCAGGACACGGTCCAGCAGGGCCACCGCGCGCGGCGAACGCAGGCCCGGCAGACGCGTAATACTCACGACGAGCCGGGGTGCGTCGCGCGCGCCGCGCGCGCGCAGCTTCGGCGCGTTCTCGTAAACGGGAGTGAGGTAGCGGAGGTAGTCGATGGCCCGCCTCAGAGACGACGACAGGGCGACCCATCCGTCCTCGCGCACGGGCGCCTCGCCGTGCGTGATCTCGGCCTGCTGCTCCGACAGCCGGTCGGTCAGCTCGTGCTCGCTCGAGGACGTCACGCGGGTGTCGTCGCGTTCGAAGGCCAGGTGCACGCGATGGCCGCGCCGGGCCAGCTCGAGCAACATCGACTCGTACAGGCGCACGTAGCCGCGGTGACGTATGACGAAGAGCACCTGCATCGCTGATCGCTTCCGGTGGGTTGGTCGGGGCTCGGGGCGCCCGGCGTGAGCCGGCTCGATCGGTCACCGAGCCCGGGGGAGTCTAGTCGCGCCGCTCCCGGAGCGGCGGCCGGGGCGCCCGTTCCGACCGGCGTGCTCGTGCTCGGGATGCACCGCGCCGGGACATCCGCGGTCACCCGCACGGTGAACCTGCTGGGCGTCCCGATCGCGGCCGAGGAGCACCTCAAGCCCGGCTCGGGCGCCAACCCGACGGGCTTCTGGGAGGTCGCGCCGCTGACCGAGCTCAACAACGACCTGCTGGCCGACCTGGGCGCGGACTGGTCCTGCCCGCCCCCGCTGGGCCCCGGCTGGATCGACGAACCCGAGATCAGCGCCCAGCGCGAGCGCGCCCGCCGCGAGGTCGCTGCCGCCCATCCGACGCCGCAGTGGGTGTGGAAGGACCCCCGCAACTGCCTCACGCTTACCTTCTGGCTCGACGCGCTCGACGTGCGCCCCGTGCTCGTGCTGGTCCACCGCCACCCGCTCGAGGTCGCCGGCTCCCTGGCAACCCGCGACGGCTTTCCCAAGCCGCTCGGCCTGGCCCTGTGGGAGCGCTACATGCGCGACGCCCTTGCCGCCGCGGACGGCGCGCCGCTGTACGCGCTGCGCTATGCCGACCTGCTCGCCGACCCGGCCGCCGCCGTGCGCGACCTCGGCGCGTTCCTGGCCGCGCGCGACGTCCACTGCTCCCCCGAGGAGGCCTCGGAGGTGGCGCGGTTCCTCAGCGACGACCTGCGCCACAGCAGCTTCGACGAAGAGGCCCTCGAGCGCGACTCCGAGGTGTCGGCCAGCCAGTCGCAGCTTCACAGGCTGCTGGAATCCCTCACCGGCGCGCACGAGGCCTTCCAGTGCCCCGAGCTCCCGCAGCCGGCGGCCGCGTCGAGCGAGGTCATCGCGCAGCGCCGGCTGGCCCGCGGCGACCTGGTCCGCGAGGTGCGCACGTTGCGCCGCCAGCTCCAGGCCGAGCACCAGGACCTCGTCGACACGCGCGAGCGCCTGCGCGGGACGCTGGAGAAGCTCGACTCCGCCAAGGCCACGATGAAGGAGGTCAAGCACGACCTCTCGCTGCTCCAGGGCTGGGGTCGCTTCATGCCCGCGCGCTGGCGGCGCTGAGGCGGCGGTCAGGGCTCGAGGCGGCTGAGGTCGATGATCGAGCCGTATGGCTCGACCGGCCAGCGGTAGACGCGGTGCACGAAGGCCGCCGGGTCGTCGGGGTCCTCGATGCGGGCGCCGGCTTCGACCGGATAGTCGACGAAGACCAGCGCCGCGACGCCGTAGGGATCGATGCCGTGACCGAAGAAGCGATCGCGGCCGGGCAGCTGCTCGCGCACGACGAAGGTGACGTCGGTGTAGTTGCCGAGGTGCAGGTGCTCGCGCGCCTCCGTCTTGTCGGGAGCGCCCGGGCGCCGCGGCGGGCTGACCGGCTCGCCCGCCTCCATCACCCGCAGGTCGATCAGCGCCGGGAACGGCGCGGCGGGCCAGCGAAAGACGCGATGGCCGGCCGGCAGCATTCCCGCCTGGTCCTCCACGGCCTCCGACAGCCCCGCGGGGTAGTCCACGAAGATCAGGCAGGCGATGCCGAACGGGTCGACTGCCGTCGCGTAGGACCGGCCGCGGCTGTGACGCTGCTCGCGGCGCAGCCAGTGGATGCGCGAGTACTCGCGTAGGCCGAAGCGCTCGTCGTCCTTGCGCCGCAGCGCCGCGCGGCCGGTGAGGCGCGGCGGCGCCGCGATCGAGGTCTCGTCCGAGCGCGCCTCGACGTCCTCGTCCTCCGCGTCGTCGGGGTCCTGGTCGAGCAGCTCGTCGGGCACCAGCGGGTCGAGCAGCGCCAGGCGCGAGCCGCACGCGGTGCAGCGCGCGACGCGAGGATGCAGGCGCACCAGCTCCGTGCCCCCGCACAGGCAGGGCTGGCCCTCCGGGACCTCCGCGTCGAGGAACTGCACCCACAACGAGGAGTCCCACCGGCGCCACAGGGGGATGTCGTCGACCGAGGTGCGCACCACCTTGCCCATCGCGTCGGCCGCCAGGCGCGCCGCGCGCACGAGCTGGCGCGACTCCACGTCGTAGTCGCGCCCGCGCTTGAGGCGCCACACGCGCCCGTCGGCCCAGCGGTCCCACTGCAGGTCCAGCGACTGGGGGGTGGCGGGCGTGCTCATCTAGAGCCCGTAGTCGTCGTCATCGTCGTCGTCCATGGTCGCCCCGCCGCGGCCCCAGCCCGCCGGACCGAGGAAGTGGCTGGCCTGGCGCGAGAAGAACCACAGCCCGCCGGCGAGCACCGCGAGAATCGCGGCCACGCTGGTGACGACGGGGACGAGCTGCACGTCGCCCGCGCCGAGGAAGCCGTACTTGACGAGCTCGATCGGCGACGTCATCGGGTTGGCCTGGGCGAGCGGGCGAAAGCCGGCGGGCAGCTGGCTGAGCGGGTAGAGCACCGGCGTCACGAACATCCAGATCTGGAGCACGTAGCGCATCGTGTGCCGCACGTCCCGGGTGCGCGCGTTGAGCACCGAAGTCCACAGCGACAGGCCGAGTCCCATCGCGAGGCACAGGACGAGGCCGCCCGCGCCGGCCAGCAGCTGCGGCCCGCTCTCCAGCCACAGCGTCCCGTCGAACGCCAGGTAGCCCGCGGCGATCAGCAGCACGATCCCGGAGTAGACGCAGAACTCCACCAGCGCCGGAGCGGCTCCCGCGATCGGCAGCAGCAGCAGCGGCATCACGAAGCGGCGCGTGTAGCGCGCGTAGCGGTCGAACGAGCGCGTGGACCAGTAGACGGTGCGCTCGAACAGCCGCCAGCCCGCGAGCCCGACCACCAGGAAGATCACGTAGGGCGTTCCGTCGCGCGCGGAGACGCCGAGGACGCCGCCGAAGATCAGCGCGCTACCGCCGACGTCCATCGCCGGGCGGATGACCAGCCAGGAGCGGCCCAGTTTGGTCTGGGCATACATCTTCGCCACCACGCGAAACCCCATCGGGCGCACGAGATGGCGGCTGCGCCACGCGTCGCGGACGACGCCCGGGACGGACGGCCGCGGAGGCCGGTAGCGCACCTCGCTCGCGGCGTCCGGCCCGGCCGGGGCACGCGCGGGCGCGGGCGCCGGTGGCGCCGGAACGGGGCCTTGGAGTTTCGCGGGGACTCGGGACATCGGCCTGGCCGGCGTGCCTGCGGGGATGGAACCGGCGCCGCGCGCTAAAGGCGCTTCGCTTGCCGGCCTGCTCTGCATCGTACCGGCGCCGCGGGTCGTGCCCGGGCGCTGCAGGGCTTGTGCTTGACTGACCGGCGTGACCGCTGCGTTTCGCGACGATCCGCTCCTGATCGGCGCCCTCGGCGGGTCGGGCACGCGCGTGTTCTCGAAGATCGCCCGCCACGCGGGGATCCACATGGGCGCCCACGTCGACGGGCACGAGGACGCCAAGCCGTTCTCGTCGTTCTACCGCGAGAACGCGCGCCGCTACCTCGAGCAGGGCCGCCGTTTCACGCCCGAGCAGCGTGCGGAGGTCGATGCCGCGCTCGACGAGCGCGTGCGCCGCCACCTCGAGCGCCTGCGCGATCCCGACCGCCGCTGGGGCGTCAAGAACCCGCGCAGCATGCTGCTGCTGCCCTACTGGCACGAGCGCTTTCCCGGGCTGCACTTCCTGCACGTCGTCCGTCACGGGCTGGACATGGCGTACTCCGACAACGACAACCAGCTGCGCAAGTACGGCGACGTGGTGCTCGGCGACGGCGTCGAGACCTCATCGCCCGAGCGCGCGCTGCTCTACTGGCAGGAGGCCAACCGCGTGGCAGCCGACTACGGCGAGCGCGAGATGGGCGCCCGCTACGCGCGCGTGCGCCTCGAGGAGCTGTGCGAGGACCCGCGGGCGACCGTCCGGCGGCTGTTCGACTTCTTCGCGCCGGCCGACGACTCGGGCTACGAGGCGGCGGTCGCGGAGGTCGGACGCCCGGGGACGATCGGGCGCTGGCGCGAGCATCCGGCGGAGCGCAACGCGCGTCTCGCGGAGCTCGGGCGCGAGGGGCTCGCGCGGTTCGGCTACTCGGCGGGCCTCTACATCGAGGCCTGAGGGGCCTCGGGCCCCGCCGGCGCGCCGCGGCGCAGCAGCGCGCGCAGGATGTCGCCGGGCACGACGCCGAGCGCCCACGCAACCCCCGCGCAGATCGTCGTGGCGAGCAGCGCCTGCGCGACGTCCGGGAGGCCGGGGATCAGGACGGCGAGCGCCCCGAGACCGCCCGCGGCGAGCGTGCGCGGCAGATAGCCCAGCCGGGGGCGCAGGCCGGGCCGTGCGCGCGCGAGCATCACCAGCGCCAGCACCGCGAGCGCCGCCTCGCCGATCGCCGCGGCCAGTGCCGCGCCACGCGCGCCGAGCGCGGGGATCAGGGCAAGGCCGAGGCCGACCACGGTGACCAGCGCCACCGCGTTGATAACCGCCAGCGGCCGCTGGCGGCGAATCGCGATCAGCCCGAGCGTCCACACCGGGGTGAGCCCGGCGCCCAGCAGCGCGAACGCCTGGATCCGCAGCACCGGCGCCGCCGGCGCGTACTCGTCGCCCCCCAGGAGCCGCACGATCGGGTCGGCCGCGATCGCCAGCCCGAGGATCAGCAGCACGACGAGCAGCAGCGTCGCCTGCCCCGTGCGCTGCAGCGCGCCGGCCAGGCGCTCCTCGTCGGTCGCGCCCGCCCGCGCCATGATCGGGAACGACGCGCTGACCGCCAGCAACGGGACGGCGGCCACGAGCTCGAGGATGCGCGTGGAGGTGGCGTAGAGGCCGGTCTGGATGCCGGGCTCGACCAGCGAGATCAGGACCACCAGCGCGCGGATGTAGATCACCTGGACCACGACGGCGGCGGCGACCGGCGCGACCTCGCGCGCGATCTCCGCCCACTGCTCGCGCGCGAAGCGGGGGCGCACGGACGAGGCGCGGCCCACGGCGAGGGTGGTGACCAGCAGCGCGACCAGCCCGGCGGCCAGCGGCACCACGAAGAAGCGCGAGAGCTCCGCGCTCAGGATCACCAGCACCGCGAAGCCGGCGACCATCGTGAGGCGCTGCGAGACCTCGATCACCGTGACCGCTCCCTGGCGCAGCGACGAGGCGAGCGGGACGGTGAGGGTCGAGGAGGCGGAGGCCAGGATCACGCCGATCCCGGCCACCAGCGTCCCGATCACCAGCGTGCTCCCGTAGCCGGCGACCACGCCGAACAGCGCCGCCGCCGCGACGCCGGTGGTGGCGGTAGCGAGGCGCATGCCGAGCAGCCCGCCGAGCAGCTCGCGCCGCTCCTGCGCGCTTGCGCGGTTCACGTACTCGCGGTTGCCCACGACCCCGAGGCCGGCGTCGGCGAGCCCGCTGACGATCGCCAGCAGGGACATCACCGTGATGTAGCGGCCGGCGTCGACCACGCCGAGGTGGCGCAGCAGGAAGACCGAGGCGCCCGCGGTCAGCGCGGCGCCGACGAGGTAGCCGGCGGTGCGGATCAGCCCGCCGCGGATCGCCATGCCCCCGGCCGCGCTCGAGTCGAGCACCGAGAGCGGCTCGTGAGCGGCACCGGGCCGTTCGGGCGGCGAGTTCATCGGCGGGGGCGCAAGGGCGCCGGCGCAGGCTAGCTGCCCGCGAGGCGCCGCCCGCGCCGGCGCCCTGTAACGGCCGCGCGGCCCGCGGGACGGCAGGGCTACCCTGGAAGGACACCGAGAACCGACCCTGGGAAGGACGATGGCGACCAAGATCGACAAGAGCGACGAGGAATGGCGGCAGAAGCTGACCCCGGAGCAGTACGAGGTGACGCGCCGCCAGGGCACCGAGCCCGCGTTCTCGGGCGCCTACTGGGACGCCAAGGACGAGGGGATGTACCGCTGCGTCTGCTGCGACGCCGAGCTGTTCGACTCCGAGACGAAGTACGACTCGGGGACGGGGTGGCCGTCGTTCTACGAGCCTGCGCGCGAGGAGAACGTCGAGGCGCGTCCCGACAACTCGCTGCTGATGCGCAGGACGGAGGTCGTCTGCCACTCCTGCGGCGCCCACCTCGGCCACGTCTTCGAGGACGGGCCGCAGCCGACCGGGCAGCGCTACTGCATCAACTCCGCGGCGCTGAAGCTCGACCCAGGACGCGCAGACCCGTCCGATCGCGGCGGCGAGGAGCCGCAGGGCTGACGGAGACTTCCCCGGGCGGTAAGCCGCCCGGCAGCTTTTGGCGCAACGAGCGGGGTGAAGGCGCAGGGCAGCTTGACCGGCGTCCGATCGAGCGAGTTTCATCCATGGTGACCGCACGGGTCGCCCGCTCCGCCGGGCTTCGGATGAGCCAGCCTCGCCAGATCTACGCAAGCACCCTGACGCGCAAGGAGCGCGGCTGGGGACGCGCGCGACGGCGCCGGCCGGCGCCGCTGCTCCCCGTGCTCACCGCCGTGGTCACGCTCGCCGTCCTGGCGGCCGTCGGCGCGCTCGGGCACATCGCGGTCTAGCGACCGGTCGCGCCACGACGCCTGGCCCCGCGGCGCCGGGGCGACTCGGCGAGCGCGCGCCCGTCCGCCGCTATGGTGGCCGGCCCGATGCCGCGCCGCCCCGCCGCGATCGCCTGCGCCGCCGTCGCCTGCGTCGCTACCGCACTTGCGGCAGCGCCGACGGCCGCGGCGGCCGATCCGTTCGGACACGCCTGCAGGATCGAGAGCGGCGTGCGCTTCTGCCCGACCTCCGAGGACTCGCAACGGGTGCCCTCGTGGGACGGCGTGCCGCTCGACGTAGACGTCACGCTGCCGCGATTCGGCAGCGGGCCCTTCCCCACGATCGTGATGCTGCACGGGTTCCCCGGCCACAAGGGCAGCCTCGAGGCCGTCGACGCCTCCGGGCGCCAGACGCCGGGCGGGGCGCCTGTCGCGCGGCTCTACCACCGCAACAACGTCTTCTACGCCCAGCGCGGCTACGCCGTCGTCAACTACTCCGCGCGCGGGTTCGGGCGCTCGTGCGGGATCCCCGACTCGCGCTCGGGCGAGTGCGCGCGCGGCTGGACGCACCTCTTCGACCAGCGCTTCGAGGCACGCGACACGCAGCACCTGCTCGGGCTGCTCGTCGACGAGGGGATCGCGCGGCCCGGGGGGCTCGGCGTGACCGGCGAGTCGGGAGGCAGTGTGCAGGCGCTCCAGCTCGCGTTCCTGCGCAACCGCGTGCGGCTGCCGAGCGGCCGCCTGGCGATCTGGCGCAGCCCGCGCGGGCGCCGCCTGCTCGTCAACGCCGCACGGCCGACGCTCGCGGGCCACGACGTCGTCGCCGCGCTCCTGCCCAACGGGCGCTTCCTGGACTTCCTCCCGGCGCGGGTGGAGAGCCTTGCGCCGCTCGGGGTCCCCAACCGCGCGTTCGTCTCCGGCCTGCTGTCCGCCGCGCACGCCCAGCAGGCGTTCCTCGCCCCGCCGGGGGCCGACGGCACGGCTGACCTCGAGCGCTGGTCGGAGCGCGTGCTGGCCGGCGAGCCGCTGGGCGCCGACGCGAGCGCGATCGCGAACGAGCTGACGATCTTCCACTCCGCCTCGCGGCTGACCGGGATCCCCGCGCCGCTGCTGATCCAGAACGGCTGGTCCGACGACCTCTTCCCGATCTCCGAGGGCCTGCGTGTATATGACTCGGTGCGGCGGCGCAGCCCGTTCGCCTCGATCTCGCTCCAGTTCGGCGACACCGGCAACCCCCGCGGCGGCGCGCACCCCAACCAGGAGGCCTCGTTCAACGACCAGGCAGCGGTGTTCTTCGACTACTGGCTGCGCCGGCGCGGCCGGCCGCCGGCGCCCGGAAGCGTCGTGGCCTGGACTCAGGCGTGCCCGCGCGACGTTTCCGGCGGGCGGCGCCTGTACGGGCGCTCGTGGGCGCTGCTGCGCCCGGGCGCCGTGCGCCTGGGCAGCGCCGGCGCGCAGACAGTCACCCGGGACGGGGGCAATCCGCAGACCGCCCAGGCGCTGAGCCCGAGCTTCGGAGGCAGCGACGCCTGCCGGCCGACGCTGGCCGAGGTGGCCCCGGGCACGGCGATCGCGCAGGCGCCGACGCGTGGCTTCACCCTCCTCGGCCGCCCGACGGTGCGCGCGACGATCGCGACCACCGGCCCGTTCGGGCAGCTCGACTCGCGACTGTGGGACGTCGCGCCCAACGGCGTCCAGCAGCTGATCACCCGCGGCGCCTACCGGCTGACTCCCAACCAGCGGGGAACCGTGCTCTTCCAGCTCAACGGCGGAGCGTGGACGTTCGCCCCGGGGCACACAGTCAAGCTCGAGCTCGTCGGCAACGAGGAGCCCTACCTGCGCGCCAGCAACGGCGCCTTCTCGGTGACGGTCTCGAACCTCGTGCTGGAGCTGCCGACGCTCGACCGTCCCAGCCGCGTGCGCGGGATCGGCGTGCCGATCCTCGCCCGCCCGCCGGCCGCGGTCCGCCGGTAGCTCTCGCCGCGCCGGGCGAGGACCGCGCGGCGAGCCTATGATCGCGCCGCCCCATGCAGATCGTCCTCGGCACGCATCACCTGATCGCGTTCGCGGGCGCCGACACCTACCTGGTGACGGTGGCCGAGCAGCTGCAGCGCCTCGGCCACGAGGTCGTGGTGCACGCGCTCGAGCAGGGCGAGATGGCCGAGCGCGCGCGGTCGCGCGGCCTCGACGTGCCCGAGGACGAGCGCGGCCTGCCGCCACGCTGCGACGCGGTGCTGGCGCAGGACTCGGTGACTGCGTACGCGCTCGCGGAGCGCTACCCGCAGAGCCCGCAGGCGTTCGTCTGTCACTCGGAGGTCTTCTCGATCGACATGCCGCCCCAGCTTCCCGGCGTCACGTCGGCGGCCGTCGCGATGAGCGACCGCGTGCGCCGGCATCTCGAATCGCTCGCGCATCCGCTGCCGGTGACGCGGCTGCGTCAGCCAATCGACCTGACGCGCTTCTCCCCCTCGGGGTCGCCCGGCCCGCGCCCGCGGCGTGCTGCCGTGATCGGCAACTACCTGCGCGGGCAGCGCCGCGACATGCTGCTCGAGGCGCTGGCCGACGCGGGCATCGAGTGCCGGCGCTTTGGCGGCGACGCGCCGCCGACGCGCGAGCCTGAGCTGACGATGGCGCAGGCCGACTTCGTCGTCGGCAAGGGCAGGGTGGTGCTCGAGGCGATGGCGTGCGGGAGGCCGGCCTTCGTCTACGACTGGAGCGGGTCGGATGGCTGGGTGACGCCCGAGCGCTACCCGGCGCTCGAGGCCGACGCGTTCGCCGGCCAGGCGGTCGGCGAGCCGTTGCAGGCCGAGACGCTGCGCCGCGAGCTGACCGCGTACGACCCCGCGATGGGGGTCGCCAACCGCGACCTCGCCGCGGCCCATCACGACGCGCGGCGCCACGCCCAGGAGCTCGTGGACCTGCTGCGCGACCTCGCGCCCTCCGCGGGTGCGCCGCCCGACGCCGCGCGGTCGCTCGCTGCCGCCGCGCGACGCCAGTGGCAGGCCGAGGCCGCGGCCCACGCCCTGCGCGTTCAGCTCGCCGCCGAGCGCGAGGCCGCCGAGGCGCAGGTGCGCGAGGCGCTACACGCCGTGGAGGAGATCAAGACGTCGCGCCGCTACCGGCTGGGGGCCGCGCTGACGCGGCCGCTGGACCGGCTGCGCGGGCGCTGAGGGGCGACTGCGGCTAGCCGCCGCGGCCGAGCACCCGCTTGGCCAGCCGCAGCGGCGCTCCGATGCGCCACTCCTTCGCCACCTTGCGGAGGGCTCCCTTGAGGCGCGCGCGACGCTCGCGTGCCTGCGAGCGGGCGAGCGGCAGCACGGCGAACGCGCACTCCACTTCCACCTCCCACACGCGCGCGCCGGCGCGGCGCTCGACGTCGATCACGAAGTGCGGGTCGTCGCCGTGGGCGAGGTAGAGCTTCGGGGCGATCGCGTGGCAGCCGCGCAGGCGCAGGCCGGCGAAGTCGCGCGGCGAGGATAGGTCGATCGTGACCTCGCCGCCGCCATGGACCAGGCAGCGCAGCGAGATCCAGTCCAGGCGCATCACGCACGGTTCCTTGGCCGGATCCAGCCGTACGCGCTTGACGAAGTCGCCCCGGATCGTTGCCTTGGCGAACGACAGCCCGCGGCGGTTACGGCGGACGGCCAGCACCAGCTTGCGCGACTCCTCGAAGCCCCAGCCGATGTCCGAGTAGATCTCGAACTCGCCGGTCTCCAGCGGTGAGGAGAAGGCGTCCCACGGCACGACGCCGGCCGTCGCGGCCGAGACGGAGGCGGCGAGGTGCTCGTCGTTCAGCGCCGCCAGGCCGAACGGCCAGTAGAGCTCGGTCATCGGGATCTCGACGAGGCGCTCGGGGTCGACGTGGGCCAGCGCGCGGGCGGAGGGCCCGGCGGCGATCGACTCGACGGTCGCCGAGCCGAAGTTCTCGTCGTGCAGCCAGCCGGCGAACAGCCCCGCCTCATCGGCGGTCGGGGCGACGATCGAGCGCACGAGCATCGCCAGCAGCCGCGCCTGCGCCCCGGCGCTCAGCGGCGGCATCGCCGCGCCCGCCTCCGTGCGGTAGCGCACCCATTCGCGCTGGAACCCGAGGATCCCCTGCTGCACCGCGGCGCGCTCCACGCTCTGGAGGGAGAGGTCGTCGGCAGCCGACAGCACCGGCTTGAGCTCCTCGGTCAGGTCGATCTGCGACCCGTGGTCGGGCATGCAGATCTGCTCGAGGATCTCCGGGCTGCGCATCAGCGCCGTCACCGCGTTCTCGGGCAGGCCGGCGTCGCCGAGGAAGCCGCGCGCGTCGAGGCCGTCGAGCAGCCGGTCGGCGATCACCTCACCGGTGACGAGGTAGAGGCCGAGCGTGCGGCAGTCGACGCCGGCCTCGTGCAGGATCCGCTCCAGCGTCGCCTGGATCGTGGCGCCCCACCCCAGGTCGACGAGCGCGAGCCGGCGCTCGCCGGGCGCCAGGCGCTGCTCGACGTAGCGCACGACCCGCCGCCGCAGCGCCTGCGAGGTGGCGACCACGCGCGCCCGCAGGCGCGAGTCGAAGACGATCTCGTCGATCACGACGTTGCCGAACCCGGCGTCGTCGAGGCGCCTGTCCGCCTGGGAGGCGAGCGCCGGGAGGTCCTCGAGCGAGAGGCCGAGGGTGGTGACGAACTCGCGCAGGGTGGGCAGACGCCGGCGCACGAACAGCGCCTCGAGCTCCTCGCGGGTGCCCTCGCGGATCGACGCGCGCGCGCAGACCTGCCGCGAGAGCCAGATCGGCTCGGCGGCGACCGCGCTCGGCGCCGCGGGCGCGGCGGCGTTGACGAGCTGCGAGAGCAGCTCGCCCTCGCGCATCAGGCAGAAGACCCGCGAGCAACCGGCCACGCCGGCCTGCTCGTGCACCCATTCGGCGAAGCCCGCCAGCGGCGGCCCGAGGCTGCCCGCGCCATAGGCCCAGAACGCGCGCGCGCCCTCGGGCTGGCGCGCACCCTCGGCCCGGTGCAGCACCTTCGCGCGCAGCGCGGAGAGGCCGTGGTCGCCGTGCTCGGGATGCGGAGGACCGGAACCGTGCTGGACCTCGCGCGCCATGATCCGCTCGAGGGCGGGAGGGCGGCGCTCGAAGTAGGCGGTGCGGATGCCGAGCCGGCCCGGCGCGACGACGTCGGAGAAGTGGTTGTCGCCGACGTGGAGCAGCTCCTCGGGCCGGCGCCCGAGCTCCTGGAGCACGATCGAGAAGAGGCCCTCGGCCTTGCCGGTCCCGTGGTGGCTGGAGGCGAAGACGCGGTCGATCCGCACGCCGGCGAGCGGACCGCGGGCGATGAACAGGCGCAGCTGGCGCTCGGAGAAGTAGGTATCCGAGACGGCGATCACCTCGAGGCCGGCCTCGCGCGCGGCCTCCACCAGCGCCAGCACGTCGAGGTCGCAGACGAGCAGATCGCGCTCGACGGCGCACTCCACCGCGCCGAGGTCGGCCGGCGGCTCGCCGGCCGCCCACAGCGAGCCCGGCAGCTCGCGATGGATCGCCTCGAGCGTCACCTCGACTCCCCGGCCGGCCGCACGCTCGCGGTCGCGCGCGCGCTGCTCGGCCGCGATCCGCATCCGCCGGAAGAGCGCGGCCGAGACGTCGGCCCGCAGCGCCCCGCGCTCGCGCAGCCGCGCCGCCACGAGGTCGAACGTGTCGACGGGCTCGGCGACGCATCGGAACAGGAGCGTGTCGAAGACGTCGAGCGAGAGCACGCCGACCTCGCCGCCGGCGACCACTGCAAGCGCCTCCTGAAGGCGCGCGTCGTGGCGGCCGGCCGCGACGGCCTCGGCGCCGAGCTCGTGAATAGAGGACCGGGTGGGCTCCATCAGCCGCTCGCAGTCTCGACGCCGAGCCGGTCGGCACGCTTGGGGGCGGCGCTGGGGGCGAGGCTCCCGGCGGCCGCGGTCGCCCACAGGAGCGACAGCCAGGTAACGGCGGCCAGCGCGACGTGGACCCAGACGATCTCCGCCGGCAGCTCGAGCGCGTACTGGAGCCCGCCGACCGCACCCTGGGCGCCGAGCAGGCCCACGACCACGGTGACGGCGCGGCGCACGTCGCGATCGGCCCCGCGGTGGCGCAGCAGCAGCCACACCGCGACTGCGGCGAGGCCCATCGCCGTGGCGATCCTGGCGTGCTGGTGGATCGCCCAGTCGAGCGTCCCGGCGCCCTTGAAGTCGAGCCGGTTGATCCTCTGGTCGTCCATGCCGCCGGCGTGGGGTCCCGCCGCCGTCGCCGCCGTGCCCGCGAGGAGCGTCAACGCGCCGAGCGGGAGCATGCCGCGCACCGCCCACGTCGAGAGCCGGTCGCCGGACGGCGAGCGCTCCCCGGGCTCGTGGTGCGCGCGCCACGCCAGCGCCACCGCCGCGATCAGGATCAGCATGGAGAGCGCGAAGTGGGCCATCACGAACCCGGGCGCGAGGTGGTTGCGCACCGTGAAGCCACCGAGCACCGCCTGGCCGACGACGCCGAGGGGCAGCAGCACGCCGAGCGCCGCGAGGTCGCGCCGGAAGGGACGCCGGAAGAAGGCCAGCAGGCCGGCGAAGCCGGCGGCGAGGCCGACCAGCCCCGACAGGAGCCGGTTGCCGTACTCGATCACGGCGTGGGTCTCGAGCGGAGCGATCGCCTTGCCGTAGCACTTGGGCCAGTCCGGGCAGCCCAGCCCAGAGCCGGTCAGGCGCACGGCGGCGCCCGTCAGCACGATCAGGGTCAGCGCGAAGAGCGCGACCAGGGTCACGCGCGCGTAGAGCGCCGGGGAGACCGGAAAGCGGGCCCGCACGCCCGACAGGATGGCGCACCGCGCGCCTGCGCGAGGCCGAGACGCGCGCGGGAGCCCGCGGAGGGCGCCGGTACCCTCTGGCGGTGCGCGAGCGCGATGCCGTCGTCGACGTGAAGGGGCTCTCCAAGACCTTCCGCGTCCCCAAGCAGCACGTCATGACGATCAAGGAACGGGCGCTGCACCCGTTCCGGCGCATCGAGGTCGACGAGCTGCACGCGCTGCGCGACGTCTCCTTCCAGATCCTCGACGGCGAGTTCTTCGGGATCGTGGGGCGCAACGGCTCGGGCAAGAGCACGCTGCTCAAGTGCCTGGCGGGGATCTACAGCGCCGATCGCGGGCGCATCCTGATCGCGGGCAGGGTGGCGCCGTTCATCGAGCTCGGGGTGGGCTTCAACCCGGACCTGACGGCGCTCGACAACGTGGTCATCAACGGGGTGATGATGGGCCTCACCCCGCGCGAGGCGCGCCGGCGCTTCGACGAGATCATCGCCTTCGCCGAGCTTGAGGAGTTCCTCGACCTCAAGCTGAAGAACTACTCGTCGGGCATGCAGGTCCGCCTGGCGTTCTCGGTGATGGTCCAGTCCGACGCCGAGATGCTGCTGATCGACGAGGTGCTGGCGGTCGGCGACGCGGCCTTCCAGCAGAAATGCCTGGACCAGTTCCACCTACTGCGCGACGCGGGACGCACGATCGTGCTGGTCACCCACGACATGCTCACGATCGAGCGCTTCTGCCACCGGGCGATGCTGCTCGAGACCGGCCGCCTGGAGGAGATCGGCGAGCCGCGCGAGATCCGCCGCCGCTACCTGGAGCTAAACTTCGGCCGCGAGGAGGGCGCAGCGCCGGCGCGTGACCGGCGCTGGCGCGGGCTCTCGGTCGCCGAGGCGTGGGTCCAGGCCGCCGACGGCGGGCGCGCTGACGCGCTGGCCCACGGAGAGCCCTTGGAGATGCACGCGCTGATCGACGTGGAGGAGCCGATCGAGGACGCGCGGATCTGGTTCTGGCTGGACACGGACCGCCAGGCGCGGATCTTCGCGGGCAACACCGACGCGCTCGGCCTGCCCGGACGCCTCGAGGCCGGGCAGCGCCTGCACCTGCGCGTGGCGGCGCCCAACGCGCTGGCCGACGGCCGCTACTACGTCGGCTGGTCGGCCACCCGCGGGACGGCGGTGCCCGAGGAGATCGCGGCCTTCCACCCGCGCGCGTGCGACTTCACCGTCCACGGTGCGCCGCCCGACGCCGGCCTGGTCTCGCTGGAGCACACCGTCACGCTGGAGTCGGCGCTCGCGGAGGCGCCGCGATGAACGCTCCGGCCGCCACGGTCTCCCCCGAGGCGCGCGAGATGCACGGGCCATCGGCGCTCGGCGGCTCGGCGCGCCGCTTCCTCGACCTCACGTGGATGATCGGGATCACGGAGTACCGGCTCACCTACTTCGGCTCGGTGCTGGGGTACCTGTGGGCGCTGATGCGCCCGCTGCTGCTGTTCGGCGTGCTCTACGTCGTCTTCAGCCAGATCGTCAAGTTCGGCGAGGGCATCCGCAACTACCCGGTCCTGCTGCTGCTCAACATCGTGCTGTTCAACTTCTTCCAGGAGGCCACGAGCCGCTCGGTGACCGCGGTCGTCGAGAGCGAGTCGCTGGTGCGCAAGATGCACTTCCCGCGGATGGTGATCCCGCTGTCCACCGTGCTGACGGCCGCGCTGAACATGGCGCTGTCGCTGCTCGCGGTGATGGTCTTCGTCGCCGCCTACGGCGTGGATCCCCGCCCCGAGTGGCTGCTGCTGCCGGTGCTGCTCGTGCCGCTGCTCGCGATCACCGCGGGCGTCGCGATGCTCCTGTCCTCGCTCTACGTGCGCTTCCGCGACGTGTCGCCGATCTGGGCGGTGCTGGTGACAGCGCTGTTCTACGGCTCGCCGGTGCTCTACGCGATCGACTCGGTCCCCGAGGCCTACCAGCGCGCTGTGCTCTGCAATCCGATCGCGATGCTGCTCGAGCAGGCGCGCCACTGGATCGTCGACCCGTCGGCGCCCGGCGCCGTCGAGGCGATCGGCGGCGCGGGATGGGCGCTGATCCCGCTGGCGGTCTTCCTCGCGGTGTGCATCGGGGGCTTCTGGGTCTTCAACCGCGAGGCGCCCCGCATCGCCGAGCGCCTGTAGCTAGGAGAACGCCTCGCCGCGGCCGGTGATCGCGCCCCACACTCGCTCCATCTCGTCCTCCCAGCGCGTGGCGGCTACAGTCGCGCGGCCCGCCTCGGCCAGGCGCTCGCGCAGCGCCGGGTCCTCGACCAGGCGGCCGATCTGCTCGGCCACCGCTCCCGGCAGCGGCGGCGCGAGCAGCGCGTTGTCCTCGTGACGCAGCAGCCACGCGGTGTGCGGGTTCGCGTTGGTGACCGTGGCCACACCCGAGGCCATGAACTCCAGCGGCAGGTAGGACGGGTGGGGCGTGAGCATGAACGCCAGGCCGACGTCGCAGGAGCGATACAGGCGCGCGACGGCGTCGAGGTCGTCGAGCATCCCGGCGTTCTCGAGCACGTCGGCCACGCCGTAGGACCCGGGCGACCAGTCCTCGCCGGCGCTGACGATCTCCACGCGCTCGCCGTAACGCCGCTTGACCTCGCGCAGGGCCGCCAGGCCGAGGCCGAAGGCGTTGCGCGGGCTGGCGGGCCGGCCGTAGAAGAAGATCCGCACGGTTCCGACGCCGCGTGGCCCCTCCGCCGGCCGGTAGCGGCGCGTGTCGACGGCGGGGACGAACGCGACAGCCATGTTCCCGTAGGCGCGGTAGACGTCGGCCAGCCCTGGCGTGTTCACGATTCCCGGCACGCCGAGGTGCGCGGCCTGCTCGAGCACCGCCGAGGCGGAGCCGGCGGGATAGAAGGACGGCTCGTGGTCCTGGACGAGGAAGAACTTGGCAGCCGTGTCGTTGAAGCGCGCTAGCGGGAAGGCGCTCGGCCATGCTGTGGCGATCGCCGCGTCGGCGGCTTGCAGCGGGGCGCTCGCCGGCGTCACCGGTGAGTCGGCGAGGCCCGGGAAGGCGCCCGCGATCCTGGCGCCGACGCCACGCGCGGTCGCCGGATCATCGCGGTCGTAGAGGCAGAACCGGCTGGTCACCCCGTGCTCGCGCGCGAAGTGGTCGGCGAAGCGCAGGACGGTGTGGACGCCGCCGCCCGTGACGAGGTGAAAGAACGGCAGGAACCACTGAATCGACCGGATCTCGCGCGGGCCCGAGGCTGCCTGCTCGGAGAGCACAGCGCGATGCGCGGCGATGTCGCGCTGGGAGAGGTCGAAGTCGCCGGACAGGACGAGGCGGTCGGAGGCCGAGAGCTCGGGGTCGTCGTCGGCGCGGTTGCGCCGCCGCCGGCGCGCACGGAAGAACGCGTACCCGGCCTCCGTCGGGCCCTCGCGCAGGATTCCCCACACGTAGCGCACGCGGCGGCGGTTGAGGCCGCTCACGGCGCCAACTCCGCGGCGCCGCGGAGGCCGCAGTCGGTGTCGGTCAGGGTCAGGTTGGGGTTGTAAAACGGATCGCCGACGGTCCGGTACGCGCCGTAGCGCTCGCGCGAGCGCGCGAAGTCCCCGGGCGGGATCGCGGACGGGTCGCGTGTCGCGGACTCGTCGTGCACGACGCGCACGTGCGGGACGCAGAGCGAGCGCTGGCCGACGGCGGTCAGCCGCAGGCCGAGGTCGACGTCGTTACCACCCACCGCGAAGCCCTCGTCGAAGCCGCCCACCGCCTCCCACTTTCCCCGCTCGACCATCAGGCAGGCCGCCGTCACCGCGAGCCAGTTGCGCGTTCCGTCCTGGGCGGTGCCGAACGCCGTCGAACGGTCGGGCGCCAGCCCGGCGAACGGGTGTCCCGCCCAGCCGTGCAGCCCGATCGCGGCACCGGCGTGCTGGACGCGCCCGTCAGGTCGGAGCAGGAGCGGCGCCACCGACCCCACCTCGGGCCGCGCGGCCTCCTCGAGCAGGCCCTCGATCCATTCCGGCTCGATCACCTCCGTGTCGGAGTTGAGGAACACGAGGAAGTCCGCGTGCGAGGCGGAGGCCGCGCGGTTGTTGAGCGCGGCGAAGTTGAACGGCGAGGCGTCGCGCTGCACGCTCACGCGGGAGTCGCCCGACAGACGCTCGAGCAGGCGCGCCGTCTGCGGGTCCGAGCTCGCGTTGTCGACCAGCCGCACGGCAAGACGCTCGTGGGTGGTGCGCTCCAGGAGCGAGCCGGCGCTGCGCTCGAGCAGCTCAGGCCGATCGCGAAAGCAGACGATTACCTCCACCGAGGGGTCGCCGGGGACCGGGCGCCTGACACGGCGGGCACCGGCCGCGGCGCGCTCGACGCGCGCTCCGGGCTCGCCCCACGCCGCCAGCGCGCGCTCGCCGGCTGCACGCAGCGTCCCCGAATCGGGATCGGGGCGCGAGGCCCGGTGAACGAGGATCAGCGGGACGTGGGCGTGCCCGGAACCGGCAGGCCCGGCCAGCCGCAGCAGCAGCTCGAAGGCCCAGGCGGGCCCCGCCGCCGCGCCTGTGTCGAGCGCCGCCTCGCGCGCGACTGCGACCGGCGGGCCCCCCAGCCCCGAGGAGATCAGCGCATCGGGCGAGGGGCCCGGCGCGCAGCGCGGGTCGGCGCGCGTGCCGCGACGATCGACGCGATCGTCGTCGGTGGTGATGACGGCGGCGTCGGGAGCCAGGACGGCGGCCTGGCCCAGCCGCTCCAGCGCGTAGTCGGCCAGGCGGTCGCCCGCCTCCACCATCACCACCCACGGCGCGCGGGTGGCGTCCAGCGCCTCCTCGGCCGCGCAGTCCAGGACGGCCGCCGGGCGCACCGTCTGGCGCTCGAGCGAGGCGCGCGTGGCGGCCGCGTCGCCCGGGCCGGCCGGGTCGATGCACACCGCCAGGTCGGGACCACGCAGCGCGCAGTCGCCGACCACCGGTGGGAGCGCGAACCGATGCACGATCGGGCGCGCGGCCAGCTTCGGCTCGACCTCGGCGTGGAACGCGCGGTAGCTGTCGCGCTCCCGCGCACCGCGGCGCAGCCGGCGCGTCAGCCGCTGAAGCAGCGCGGGCATCGCGACGGCGCGGCGGCGGTCGAGACGGACATGCGCGCCATCGTATGCGCGAACGCACAGTTGCCGGGGTTGCCGCATTGTTTGCCGCCTGGCATCGTTAGAGGTGTTGTGAGGCCCGAGTCCGCTCCCGGCAGCGGGGGTTCCGCCGCGACGGAACCGCCGCCCTCTTCTCACGCGCCTTCCCAGGTTGGGGACGTGGCGCGCGAGCCACGGCTGGTCGAGCCCCAGTCCGTCTCGGTGCTGGGCGTTCCGCTCGCGGTCATGGACTACGAGCGCACGATGGACTGGATCGACGCGATGGTGGCGCAGCGCAAGCGCGGCTACATGTGCGTCGCCGCCGTACACACGGTGATGGTCTGCCAGGAGGACGAGGGCCTGCGCGAGGCGGTGCTCGACTCCTCGCTGACGGTCCCCGACGGCCAGCCGCTGGTGTGGGCGATGAACGCGCTGGGCCAGTCGCTGCACTCGCGCGTCTACGGGCCCGAGCTGATGGCGCGCTACTGCGAGCGCTCCGCGCAGAGCGGCATCCGGATGTTCCTCTACGGCGGGCGCAACCAGGGTGCGCTCGTGCAGCTCGCGCTCAACCTGCGTCTGCGCTACCCGGGTCTGCGGATCGTCGGCGGCTACGCACCCCCCTACCGCGATCTCGACGAGGAGGAGCGCACGGCGATCGTCGAGGAGATCAACCGCTCGGGGGCGGACGTGGTGTGGACCGGGATCGGTGTGCCCAAGCAGGAGAAGTGGATGTGCGCGATCCGCGACTCGCTCGATGCCCCGGTCCTGATCGGCGTCGGCGCGGCGTTCGACTTCCACGCCGGCCTGATCCCGCAGGCGCCCAACCGCGTGCAGGATCTGGGCCTCGAGTGGGCATACCGCCTCCTCCACGAGCCCCGCCGTCTGTGGCGGCGCTACCTGCGCTACAACCCGCGCTTCGTCGCGGGCTTCGCACGTCAGTACCGCGAGCACCGCGCGCGCCTGAACGCGCTCTAGCGGCCGGGCCGGGGCCGTCTAGCGACGCGACAGCAGCCGCGGCAGCTCGGCGGCAAGCTCGGCCAGTCGTGGGCCCGCGGCGTCGCGCGCGGACGGCGTGAGCTCGATGTCCGGCCACCCGATCCCGATCTCCGGATCGTCGTAGGCGATCGTGTGCTCGGCCTCGGGGTTCCAGTAGGCGGAGCAGCGGTAGACGACGTCCGCCTCCTCGGAGACGACGCAGAACCCGTGCGCGAAGCCGTCGGGCGCATAGAGGATGCGCGCGTTGGAGTCCGAGAGCTGATAGCCCTCCCAGCGCCCGAACTGCTGCGAGTCCGGGCGCACGTCGACGAGCACGTCGAGGATCGCGCCGCGCGCGCAGCGCACCAGCTTGGCCATCCCCGGCTGGAAGTGCATGCCGCGCAGCACGCCGCGGCGCGAGCGCGAGTGGTTGTCCTGCACGAAGTCGTCGTCGATTCCCAGCTCGGCGAAGCGGTTGGCGCGGTAGGTCTCCAGGAAGAACCCGCGCTCGTCGCCGTGGATCGCCGGCTCGAGCAGGATCGGCCCCGCAAGGCTCGTGTCGAGTCGCCGCATGCGGCGCTGAACCCTACCCGTGCGTCGCGCCCGCCCGCCGGCCTGCCGGCCTGCCGGTCCGCCGGCCTGCCGGGCGCGCCCGGTAGCCTGATGGCCCGTGGACGCCGACGTCTCGATCATCGGCCTCGGTCGCGTGGGGCTGCCGCTGGCGCTCTCGTTCGCCGACCGCGGCCTGACGGTGATCGGCGTGGACAAGGACCAGGCCCTCCTCGCCGCCGTCCGCGAGGGCAGGATGCCCTTCGACGAGCCCGGCGCGCCCGAGGCGCTCGAGCGCGCGCGCTCGTCGGGCCGGCTGGAGCTCTCCGACCGCGTTGCCGAGGCGGCCCGCGCCCGGCACATCGTGATCACGATCGGCACGCCGTCCTTCTCGCACATCGAGATCGACATCCGCGACATCCGCGCGGCGCTGGACGACCTGCTGCCCGTGCTCGAGCCGGGCCACTGCGTGATCCTGCGCTCGACCGTCGCTCCCGGCACCACCGAGTTCGTCGCCGGCTACCTGGCCAAGCAGCGCGACTTCGACGTCGGCACCGAGGTGTTCGTCGCGCACGTTCCCGAACGCATCGCCGCGGGCCGCTTCTTCGACGAGATCGCGACGCTGCCCAACATCGTCGGAGGCGTCGGGCACCACTCGGGCGAGCGGGCGGCGAGCCTGTTCGAGGGGTTCGACGGCCCGGTCGTGCAGACCACGCCGGTACAGGCGGAGCTGGCGAAGATCTGGACGAACATCCTGCGCTACGCGAACTTCGCCCTGCCCAACCTGCTGATGATGGACTGCGAGCGCCACGAGGCCAACGTGTTCGAGGTGATCGACCTGATCAACCGCGACTACCCGCGTGGCGGTATCGCGCGGCCGGGACTGACGGGGGGAACCTGCCTGCGCAAGGACTTCGCCTTCTCCGAGGAGCGCTCCAACGCGCCGGGGATGCTCCTCGCGGTCTCGCGCGTCAACGAGTCGGTCCCGCTGTTCCTGGTGGAGGGCATCAAGCGGCGGCTCGGCGGCCTCTCCGGGCGCAAGGTCGCGGTGCTCGGGCTGGCCTTCAAGCGCGACACCGACGATGAGCGCGACTCGCTCGCGCACAAGCTGATCCGCCTGCTCGAGCGCGAGCTGGCCGACGTCGCGGTCCACGACCCCGTCGTCGCGACGCCCACCCAGTCCTTCGACGAGGCGATCGCCGGCGCCGGCGCCGTCGTGGTGGCCACCAACCACTCCGCGTTCGACGGCCCGGAGGTGCTGCGGCGGATCGCCGACGCGGGTGGATCGGACTGCCTGATCGCCGACCCGTGGAACTGCTTCGGGACGGCCCAGGTGTTCGCCTACGCCGCCGAGGTCACCCAGCTGGCGCGAACGCGATCGTGAGTCGCGTCCTGGTCACCGGGGGCGCCGGGACGATCGGCGCGGCGGTGGTGCGCCGGCTGCTCGCCGATGCCGCCTACGAGGTGCGCGTGTCCGACCAGCGCGAGGCGCCGGTGTGGATGCGCGAGGGCTGCGAGGTCCACACCGGTGACCTGCGCGACCTCAACCAGGCGCGCGAGGCCAGCGCCGGCTGCACGCACGTGATCCACCTCGCGGCGATCGTCGGCGGCATCGCCAACTTCCACAAGCTCCCCCACACCCTCACGGAGGTCAACAACGCGCTCTACAACGCGGTGGTGCGCGCGGCGCTCGACCGCAGCGTGACGCGATTCGTCTACGTCTCATCCTCGATGGTCTTCGAACGTGCGGAGAAGTATCCGACGCCGGAGGAATACCTGGCCGACTGCCCCATCCCCAGGTCCGCGTACGGGTACTCCAAGCTGACCGGCGAGGTCTACTGCCGCGCCGCGCACGACGAGCACGGGCTGCCGTTCACGATCTGCCGTCCGTTCAACGCCTACGGGCCGGGGGAGATGCCCGACGACGAGCCGGGCATCGCGCACGCGGTGCCCGACCTGATCCGCAAGGCGCTCACCGGGCAAACGCCGATGGAGATCTTCGGATCGGGTCGCCAGACCCGCACGCTGACCCACGTCGACGACATCGCCGACGGGATCGTGACCGCGATGAGCTCCGCGGCGGGCCTGAACGAGGACTTCAACATCTCGGCCTCCGAGGAGCTCACGGTGGAGGAGATCGCGCGGATCGTGTGGGAGGAGTGCGGCAACGAGCCCGATGCGTTCGCGCTCGAGCACCTTCCCTCGTTCGAGGTCGACGTCCAGCGCCGCTGGCCCTCGGTCGAGAAGGCCCGCCGCCTGCTCGGCTGGGAGGCGAAGATCGGCGTCCGCGAGGGAATCGCCCAGACGGTGGAGTGGCTGCGCGAGCAGGAGGTCGTCGCCCGGTGAGCGCGCCACGCGCGCTGATAACGGGGATCACGGGGCAGGACGGCTCCTACCTGGCCGAGCTCCTGCTCGAGAAGGGCTACGAGGTCCACGGCATGGTGCGGCGCGCCTCGACCGAGAAGTTCGAGCGCATCGAGCACCTGCGCGACCGGCTCACGCTGCACCAGGGGGACCTGCTCGATCAGCGCTCGCTGGTCGACGCGATGCGCGCGTCCGATCCGGACGAGATCTACAACCTCGCCGCGATGTCGTTCGTCGCCGTCTCGTGGATCCAGCCGACGCTGACCGCCGAGTTCACCGGCGTCGGGGTGACTCGGATGCTCGAGGCGATGCGCGAGACCTGCCCGGAAGCGCGCTTCTACCAGGCCTCTTCGAGCGAGATGTTCGGGAAGGTGCGCGAGGTCCCCCAGAGCGAGACGACGCCCTTCTACCCACGCTCCCCGTACGGCGTCGCCAAGGCCTACGGGCACCACATCACCGTCAACTACCGGGACTCCTATGACCTGCATTGCGTCAGCGGAATCCTCTTCAACCACGAGAGTCCCCGCCGCGGGCTGGAGTTCGTCACGCGCAAGGTGACGTGGCACGCCGCGGCGATCTCGCTCGGGCTGGCCGACGAGCTGCGGCTGGGCAACCTCGACGCGGAGCGCGACTGGGGCTACGCGAAGGACTACGTCTACGCGATGTGGCTGATGCTCCAGCGCGAAGTGCCTACGGACTACGTCATCGCCACCGGCGTCTCGCACTCGGTGCGCGACTGCGTGGAGATCGCCTTCGACCAGGCGGGAGTCGCAGTCGGCGACCACGTGAGCATCGACGACTCGCTCAAGCGGCCCGCCGAGGTCGACCATCTGATCGGGGACTACGGCAAGGCCGCCCGCGAGCTGGGATGGGAGCCCGACACCAGCTTCGAGCAGCTGATCCGCCTGATGGTCGACGCGGACCTGGAGACGCTGGGCGCTCAGGCGCGCGCGGGAATGCCCACGCGCATCTCGACGTAGTCGACGAGCTTCGTGGTCGAGTCGTCGGGGCTCTGCTGCTCGGTGTCGAGCAGGACATCGGGCGCCAGCGGCTCCTCGTAGGGGTCCGAGTAGCCGGTGAGGTTCTCGATCTCGCCCGCGCGGGCGCGGGCGTAGAGGCCCTTGGTGTCGCGCTGCGCGCACGCGTCGACGGAGGCCTTGACGTAGGCCTCCACGAAGCACGCGCCGATCCGCGCGCGGGCATCGTCGCGGGCGGCGCGGTACGGCGAGACGAGCGCGACGATCACCACCACCCCGTTGCGCGAGAGCAGGTCGGCCACGAACGCGACGCGGCGCACGTTGGCATCGCGGTCCTCGCGCGAGAACCCCAGGTCGCACGACAACGACTCGCGTACGACGTCGCCGTCGAGCACCTCGACGCGGTGACCGCGGGCCGCCAGCTCGGCCGAGACGCGCCGGGAGAGCGTCGACTTCCCGGCTCCCGAGAGGCCGGTCAACCAGATCACGCAGCCCGCGCCGGTGTGGTTGTCGCTCGCCCGCATCCGGGGCGACACGATAGGCCAAACCCCGGGCTGGGAGCGGGCGCGGGAACGGTTACGGACGCATCAGCCGCGCGCTTGCCTCAGACTGTGCCGACGATGCACCGACGCCGTGCCGTCATCGCCCTCCCGCTCGCCGTCTGCGCGCTCGCCGCGGCGGCGCCCGGTGCCGGCGCCGCCACAGTCCAGATGACTCCTGCGGCCGCACCCGCGGGGACCGCGGTGCTCCTGCGCGCGACGGGCTTTCCGGCGCGGCGCGCGCTCGTCCTACGGGTGCGGGGGCGGATCGCGGCGCGCGGGCTGACCGAATCGAGCGGCGGCTTCGTCGCGGCGACCACCGTCCCGACCGGCGCCGGACGCGCGACGCCGGTCGCCGCATCGGCCGGCGGCGTGACAGTCGTCAACAGGCTCGTCGTGAGCCGGCTCGCCGGCCCGCGCTCGACCGAGGTGGCCACGTCGTCGGGTGCGCGCGCTCGGCTGAGCCCGTCCAGCGCTGTCCCCGGCGCGTCCCTGCGCGTGACCGGCGCGGGACTCGGTGGCGGACAGTTCGCGCGCGTCGTGCTCGGCGCGGCGACGCTGGCCGCCGGGCGCACCAGCCCGGCGGGGTTCTTCGCGCGGACCTTCCGGCTGCCGTTCGCAGCTCCCGCGCGCCGTGCCGTCGTGGTGCGCGCCGGACGCCTTTCCCTCCCGCTGGCGCTCGACGTCCAGCCGGCGGTCACCGCGCCGGCGCCCGCCCGTCCCGCGTACACGCTCGTAGCGGCCGGGGACATCGCGTGCCGGCCCACCCAGCGGCGGACCGCGGTCGAGTGCCATCAGGGCGATACCGCCCGCCTCGTGGCCGGCCTGCGTCCGGACGTCGTCGCCCCCCTCGGGGACCTCCAGTATGAGCGCGGCGAGCTGGTGAACTTCGCCTCGGCCTTCGACCCCACGTGGGGCCGGTTCAAGGAGCGTCTGCGCCCGGTCCCGGGCAATCACGAGTACTTCACGCCGGGCGCGTCGGCCTACTTCGCCTACTTTGGCTCCGCCGCGGGACCGCGCGGGCGCGGCTACTACTCCTACGACGTCGGGACGTGGCACGTCGTCGCGCTGAACTCGAACTGCAACCGCCTCGACTGCGCGCCCGGCTCGGCGCAGCTCCGCTGGCTGCGCGCCGACCTGGCCGCGCACCCGCGCCAGTGCACGCTCGCCTACTGGCACCACCCGCTGTTCTCCTCGGGCTTTCACGGCGACTACCCGAACGTCGGCGCGCTGTGGAGCACGCTGCAGGACGCCGGAGCCGACGTCGTGCTGGCGGGGCACGACCACAGCTACGAGCGCTTCGCGCCCCAGGACGCAGCCGGCAACGCCGACCCGGAGCGCGGCCTCGCCCAGTTCGTCGTCGGGAGCGGCGGCCGTGAGCACCGGCCCTTCCAGGGAGTCGGGCGCAACAGCGTCGTGCGCGACGCATCCACCTTCGGCGTGCTGGCGCTGACGCTGCGGCCCGGCGCCTTCGACTGGCGCTTCGCTGCCGAGCCCGGCGCCACGTTCGAGGACGCGGGCTCGGCGTCCTGTCACTGAGCGCTCAGGCGTAGACCTCCGCCAGCGCGGCGGCGACCACGGCGGGGGCGGTGAGCGCCCGCACGGCGGTCAGCGCGCGCTCGCCGGCGTCGCCATCGCCGAAGCGGGCCTCGATCCGCTCCGCCAACGCCCCGGGATCGCCGGGCGTCACGAGCTCGGGCTCCGGCACCAGCTCGACCAGCCCACCCGCCCGCGAGGCGATCGTGGGAAGGCCCGCGGCCATCGCCTCGGCGGCGGCGAGCGGGAAGATCTCCGCGTAGCGCGACGGGACGAGCGCCAGCGCCGCGCCGCGCCGCAGCTCGGACAGCCGCGCGGGATCGACGCGGCCTTCGAAGCGCACGTCGGCGCCCGCCGCGCGCGCGCGCAGCTCCGCCGCCTGCGGGCCGTCGCCGGCCACCACGAGCGCGACCCCGGCGCGCCGGCACGCCTCGATCGCCACGTCGACGCCCTTCTCGGGGCTCAGCCGCGAGGCCACCAGCGCGTAGGTGCCCGCGGCCGCCGCGGAGCCGTGCGCCAGCTCGCGCTGCACGGAGTAGACCGTGCGCGCACGGTCCCCCAGCGGCGCGCCCAGGTCGCGCAGCCGGCCCAGCGCGAAGGCACTCGGGACCACGAAGGCGTCAGCGGCGGCCGCCAGCCGGCGCTGGTGCAGCGCCAGCCCCGCGCCGTACACCGCCGACTCTACGCGCGGGCCGCGGCAGGCCAGGCGGACGCCGGGCAGCGTGTTCGAACCGTGACAGCGCGTGCAGTCCTCGCCGCGCGTGAAGCAGGTGCCGACGGCGCACACGAGCCGATAGTTGTGCAGGTGGAGCACGACGCGTGCGCCCGCCGCGCGCGCCGCCTCGAGCGCGCGCCGGCCGAAGTCCGGGTTGACGTTGTGCGCGTGCACCACCCGCGCGCCGGTCCGGCGCACCGCGGCGGCCACCTCCTCGGGGTCGAGCCCGCCGCGCAGCATGCCCGCGGCGGCGCGCCCGCGGCCCAGGGCGCCGGAGTCGCGCGAGAGCACCTCGGCCTCCTCCCCCATGTGCTCGCGCACCAGCCACAGGAGGTCCTCGACGGCGCGCTCCTCGCCGCCCGTCGTGCGATAGCGGTTGTGCAGGAGCAGGATCATGGGAGCGCGGCCGCCTAACCTAGCTGTCCTCGATGGCCCCGCTCGCCTCGATCATCGTGCCGACGCGCGACCGCGCCGCTTACCTCGACGTGGCGCTGCGCTCCATCGCCGAGCAGGCACGGGGAATCGAAGGCGAGGTCGAGCTGCTGGTGGTCGACGACGGCGGCGACCCGGCGGCGCGGGACGTGGCCGTGCGCCACGGCGCGCGCTACGAGCGCCACCTGACGCCGCGCGGACTGAACGCCGCGCGCAACACGGGAGTCGCGGCGACCGGCGGTCCGCTGCTGGTCTTCGTCGACGACGACGTGGAGGTCTGCGCGGGCTGGCTGGAGGCGCTGCTGGCCGCGGCGCGAGGCTGTCCCGACCATGAGGTCTTCGGTGGACCGATCCGCGCGCGGCTGGAGGGCTTCGTGCTGCCGATGTGCGGGCGCGAGAGCCCGCCGGTGACGGCGCTGGACCTCGGCGGCGCCGACACCGACGCCGAGTTCGCCTGGGGCGCGAACATGGCGGTGCGCCGCGCGGCGCTCGAGCGGATCGGGGCCTTCGACGAGTCGCTGCACCTCTACGGCGACGAGGAGGAATGGCAGCGCCGACTGCACGGCGCCGGCGGGCGCGTGCGCTACGTCGCCGGCGCGCGCGTGGACCACCGCCGCGCGGCGCCCGACGCGCACGTCGGCGCCCTCTGCCGCGCCGCGTGGGGCCGCGGGCGCAACTCGCGGCGCCACGACGTGCGCAAGGGGGCGCCGCCCGCGCTGGCGGCCGAGGCGCGCACGCTGGCCGGTTGCGCGTGGCACCTGGTGCGCCGGCGGTGCGCCAACGGCATCTTCATGGGCGCGCACACCGCAGGGCGGATCGCGGAGGCGCTGCGCCCGGCGCCGGCTCCCGGCCCCGACTTCCTCTCGGGGCACAGCGGCACCGTGGGCGGGCGCCGCGCCGCGCTGCTGGGCCTCGCCGACGCCGCGCTGGACGTGCGCGCGCTCCCCGCGCGCCGGCGCCTGCTAGGCGCCGCGCAGCGGGCGCCGCGGCGGCGGGTCCTGGTGATCGGCGTCGACCGCGGCCTGCCGGGCGGGACGATGCCCGCCGCGCGCGCGGAGCTGTCGCGCTCCCGTCACGACGTGGAGCTGGCGATCGCCTCGGGCGCCGGGGAGCGCGGCAAGTTCGAGAACCTCAACGCGCTGCTCGCGGACCACCCGGCCGAGGGGCACGACTGGCTGCTGGCCGTCGACGACGACGTCGTGCTGCCGCGCGGGTTCCTCGACGGGTTCGTGTTCCTCGCCGAGCGCTTCGACCTGCGCCTCGCGCAACCCGCCCACCGGCTGCGCTCGCACGCCGCATGGCCCGTCACGCGCCGCGGCCGCGCGGCGGTGCGCGAGACGGCGTTCGTGGAGATCGGACCGGTCACGGCCTTCCACGCCGAGACCTTCGACAGGCTGCTGCCGTTCCCCCCGCTGCGGATGGGCTGGGGCCTCGACGTCCACTGGGGCGCCCTTGCCGGCGAGCACGGTTGGCGGATGGGCGTGGTCGACCTGCTGCCGGTCGCGCACTCCCTGCGGCCCGCCGCGACCACCTACCCGCGCGAGCAGGCGATCGCCGAGGCGCGCGACTTCCTCGACGGTCGACCCTACGTCGGGCGAGCCGAGGCGCAGCGCACGCTGGCCGTCCACCGGAGCTGGTGATGCGGGTCGCGGTGGTGGCGGAGTACTACCCGCGCGCGGACGACCCCGTCCTGGGGATCTGGGCGCATCGCCAGGCGCTGGCCGCGCGCGCCGCCGGGGCCGAGGTGCGCGTGCTCGTCCTGCACCGCCCGGTGCCCTCGCGCCAGGCGCTGCGCGAGCGCGACGCGCGCGCCGTCCTCGCGCCGCTGCGCCAGCCCAGGCGCAGCTCGCTCGACGGCCTGGAGGTCCGCTACGTGCGCTACGGGTCTCCGCCGCGGCCGCGCTCCTACGGCTCCTGGGGCGCGTGGGCGGCGCCGGCCCTCGGCATCGCGCTGCGCCGCCTGCGGCGCGACTTTCCCTTCGACCTCGTCCACGCGCACTACGCGGTCCCGGCCGCCGATGCGGTCCGCCGCACGCGCAGCTCCGCCCCGCTCGTCGTCTCCGTCCACGGAGGCGACGTCCTGGCGACCGTCCACCGCGGCGCGCGCGCCCGCGGCGCGGTGGAGGGCGCGCTCGGCGCCGCGCGGATCGTGCTGGCCAACAGCGCGGGCACGGCACGGCGCTGCCGCACGTACGGCGCGCGCGACGTGCGCGTCGTGCACCTGGGGACCGACCTCCCGCCGTTGGGCGCCGCGGCCGCGCGCGACGGTCGCCGCGCGAACACCCTGGTGAGCGTCGGGCACCTGATCGCGCGCAAGCGCCACGCCGACGTGGTGCGCGCGCTGTGGCTCCTGCGCGACCGCCGGCCGGACCTGCGCTACGTCGTGGTCGGCCACGGGCCGGAACGCGAGGCGCTGCGCGCGCTGGCGCAGCGGCTGGAGGTCTCCGACCGCGTGGACCTGCGGGGCCGGCTCGCGCCGCCCGCGGCGGTCGCCGAGGCGCGCCACGGCTCGCTGTTCGTGATGCCGAGCGTCGACGAGGCCTTCGGCGTCGCCTACATCGAGGCGATGGCGGGCGGCGTGCCGGCGATCGGCTGCCGCGGATCCGACGGCCCGGAGGAGATCGCGCAGGCGGGCGGCGGGATCCTCCTCGTCCCGCCCGGTGACGTGGAGGCGCTGGCCGGGGAGATCGAGCGCGTGTTGGAGGACCCGAGGTGGGCGCGCGAGCTGGGCGAGGAGGCGCGCGCCACCGTGGAGCGGGCGTTCACGTGGGAGCGCTGCGGCGAGGCGACGGTGGCCGCCTACGAGGCGGCCATGCGATGAGCGTCCAGGATCGCCCCGTCCTGTTCGTCACGAATTACGCGCCGCCCGCGCGCGTTGGCGCGTTCGCCGCCCTGGCCGAGCGCGAGGACGTGGTCTTCGCGCTGTTCGGGGGGCGCGTGCACCATGGCGCCGCCGAGCAGGACCAGCCGCTGCCCTTCCCCCACGTGCGCGTGACCCAGCGCGAGGCGGGAGCGCTGGCGCGGAGCGGCGGCTACCGGGCGGTCGTGTGCGGGACGACGGGGCGCACGGCGCTCCCCGCGGCCTATCGCGGCGCGCGGCGTGCCGGAGTCCCGTTCGTCCTGTGGGCGACGCTGTGGGCGCAGCCGAAGGGACCGGCGGGCATGGTCGGCTATCCGGTCCTGCGCTACCTCTACGCGCGCGCCGATGCCGTGGCCACCTACGGGCGCCACGTCTCCGACTACGTCACCCGGCGCGGCGCGCGCAACGTCCACACGGCGCCCCAGGCCGTGGACAATGCCTTCTGGCGAGGGCCCGCGCAGCCACGCCGGGAGGCGCCCTTCCAGGCTCTGTTCGCCGGGCGGCTGCGCAGGGAGAAGGGCGTGCGCGTGCTCCTCGACGCCTGGTCGCGGACCGGCTTTGAATCTCCCGACGCCGCGCTGGTCCTGGCCGGCCGCGGCCCGGAGCGGTCGCGGGCGCAGCGGCTCGGGGCGGTGCTCCCGGGCGAGCTCGACGCGGTCGGCGTTCGCAACTTCCAGGCGGGCTCGGACGTTGTGGTGATGCCGTCCATCCGCACGCTCACCTTTCGCGAGCCGTGGGGACTGGTCGCCAACGAGGCCATGAACCGGGGAAGAGCCATCATCGCCACAGATGCCGTGGGCGCCGTGGCCGGCGGCCTGGTTCGCCACGGCCGCAACGCGCTGGTGGTCCACGCGGGCGACCCCGGGGCGCTCGCCGGGGCGCTGCGACGGCTGCGCGACGATCCGGCCGAGCGCGAGCGTCTCGGCGCCGCGGGGCGCGAGGACGTGGCCGACCACGACCACGCCGCCTGGGCCGACGGCATCTCGCGCGCTCTGGCCGCGGCCGGGGCGTCACGGGGCGATGCAGGGGCGCGGCGGGCGCGGGCGCCGCAGGGAGCTTGATACCGTGACCGGCCGCACCGTCCGGGGCACCGCGCCCCCGAACCGTCGTATGCGCAGGGCTCTTCTCCTCACGATCCTCCTCTGCCTGCTCTCCCCCGCCGCCGCGCTGGGCAGCGGGCAGGACGTCGTGCGCGACTGCGCCGACAACGGGACGATCGACGGAAACCACCCGGACAGCGACTACGCGAGCGCGCTGAGCAGCCTGCCGACCGACGTCGACGAGTACACCGACTGCCGCCAGATCATCTCCCGCGCCCGCCGCGACAACGCGGGCGGGTCGAGCGGCGGAGGCTTGTTCGGCGGCGGCGGCTTCGACCTGCCCGGCGGCGGGGGCGCGACGGGTCCCGCGAACGCAGCCGAGCAGGAAGCCCTGGACGACGCCCTGAGCAGCGGGAACGCGGCGGTGACGCTGCAGGGCGACCCGATCGTGCCCGGCGCCAGCGGGATCGGCGCCGACGCGCTGCGCCACGCCATCCCGACCCCGCTGCTGATCGTCCTGATCCTGCTCGGCGTCGCCGCACTGGCCTCCCTCCTCGGCGGCGCCCGGGCCCGCGGGCTGGCGGCTCCGGCGCCCCTCCTGAAGGTCGTCGAGCGTGTCTTCCCGCGCCGGGCTTAGCCGGTCGCCCCGGCCGCTGGCGACCGCGTTCGCGCTTCCCTCGCTCAGCGCTCCGGTGAAGCTGGCGCTCGGGCTGGGCGTCGCGCTGGGCGTGATGGCGCTGACCGCCAAGGGCGGCAACTCGCTGCGTCCGCTGACCAACGTGGAGATCGCGGTGACGCTCGTCGGAGCCGGGCTCGCCGCGGCGGCGATCCTGGCCGCGCCCACGCCGCGACGCTCGTGGGGCGCGGTGACGCTGCTGCTGCTCGCCGCCCTGGCTGCATGGAGCGCGCTCTCGATCATCTGGTCGCTACAGCCCTCGGACTCCTGGATCGAGGCCAACCGCCTGCTCGCCTACGTGTTCGCGTTCGCCGGCGCCGTGGCGCTCGCGCGCCTGGCGCCCGAGCGGGGCGGCGCCGTGCTGGTCGCCGTGGTGATCGCGGTGGCAATGGTGTGCCTGGCCTCGCTGGCGCACAAGGCGTTCCCGGGAGCGCTGGACTCGCGCGAGGATCTGGCCCGGCTGCGCGAGCCGCTGGGCTACTGGAACGCGCTCGGGCTGCTGGCGGCGATGGCCACCCCCGCCTGCCTGTGGATGGGCGCCCGGCGCGACGGCCATCCGCTCGCGCGCGCCGCCGCCTACCCGCTGCTCGGGCTGCTGCTGGTCACCGTCGCGCTGTCGTTCTCGCGCGGCGCGCTCGTCGCGCTGGCGATCGGGTGCGCGTTCTGGCTGGCGGTGGTGCCGCTGCGCCTGCGCGGCGGGGCGATGCTGGTCGCGGGCGTGCTGGGGACCGGCGGGCTGATGGCCTGGGTCTTCTCCAACGACGCCCTCTCGGAGGACCGCCAGCCGCTGGCGGAGCGAATCGGCGCCGGCCACGAGCTGGCGCTGCTGATCGTGCTCCTGTGCGCGCTGCTGTTCGCGGTGGGAATTGCGTTGACCCGCGCGCAGGAGCAGCGGCCGCTGTCGGGAGCGGCGCGCCAGCGCGCCGGCCTCGCCGCGGTGGTCGCGGTGGCGCTCGTGCCCGTGGGCTTCGGCGTCGCGCTGGCGCTCTCGGAGCGGGGCTTCACCGGGAGCATCTCGCACGGCTTCGACCAGTTCTTCGACACGAAGGCCCGCGCGCCGGGTTACGGGCCCAGCCGCCTCACGTCCACCGGCTCCAAGCGCGGCGCCTACTGGGACGAGGCCAACGAGATCTGGAGCCGGCACCGCGTTGAGGGGGCCGGCGCCGGCGCCTACGCCGTCGCGCGCCTGCGCTTCCGGCGCGACACCGTCAACGTCCGCCACGCCCACGGGTACCTGCCCCAGACGGCGGCCGACCTGGGCATCGTCGGCCTGGCGATCTCGCTGCTGCTTCTCTTCGCCTGGGTGGCCGCGGCCGCGCGGGCCGCGCGCCGGCGATCCCCGTCCGGCCTCGCGCGCCGGCCGAGGGAGTGGCCGCGAGCCGCGCGCGAGCGCCTTGGGCGCGCAGTTGCGACGGCACGGGCCACGGAGTCCCACCGGGAGGCGACCGGCCCGCTGGAGGGCCACCGCCTGACGCTGCTGACCCTTGCCGCGGCCGTCGTAACCTTCGGCGCGCACTCCGCGATCGACTGGACGTGGTTCGTCCCCGGGACGGCGATCATCGCGCTGGTCTGCGCCGGCTACGTCGCCGGCTCGGGCCCGCCCGCCGCGCCGGGCGCCGAGCGCTCAGCGCCGTTCGGTCGCCGCGTGGCGCAGGCCGCGATGGTCGCCGTGCTGGCGCTCACCGCGGTGTGGGCGCTGTGGCAGCCGCAGCGCTCGAGCGCCGCGGCGGACGCGGCGGTGGCGTCGCTGTCGCAGAAGCGCCTGCCCGACGCGCGCGTGCAGGCGAGCAACTCCCACGCCCGCAACCCGCTGGCCGTCGAGCCGCTGTTCGAGATGGCGGCTGTGCAGGACGGGGCGAACGACAAGCCCGGTGCGCGCCGACTGCTCGAGGAGGCGGTGAAGCTGCAGCCCGCCAACCCCGACACGTGGCGCGCGCTGGCCGAGTTCCACCTGAGCTCGGGGAACGACCCCTCGTCGGCATATGCCGCGCTGCGTGCCGCGGTCTTCCTGGACCCGAAGTCGCCCCAGCTCCAGCAGGCCTTCCTGGAGGCCTATCGCAAGCTGCCGCGCAAGCCCGGGGGGGCGCAGCCGGCGCCGGCGGGGCGCAACGACTGTAAGGTGCCCGGGTCTTCCGGGGCGGACGAGAAGCAGAAGCCTAAGAAGAAGAAGAAGAAGAAGAAGAAAAAGAAGAAGAAGAAGCGGGACCGCAACCCCCGCGACTGCTAGCGGGTTCTACCTCCGAGCATGAGGCGCCGATTCACCACCGTCTGCCTGGCCGCCGCCGCGGCCTGCGTCGCGACGGCCGCCCCCGCTGCGGCCTCGGTCAGCCAGGAGGCCCAGTTCCAGGACGACTCGGAGCTCGTCTATCGCGCCCCCGAGACCGTCGCCTCGCGGCTGGACACGCTGAGGGGCCTGGGGGTCGACCGGATCCGCGTGACGGTGTTCTGGCGCCTGATCACGCGCGAGCCCACGTCGGAGAACCGCCCCAGCTTCCCCAACGGCGGCGACGTGGACCCCAGGGGCTACCCGAACGCCAACTGGCGGCGCTACGACGACCTGGTCGAGATGGCCCAGACGCGCGGGATCTCGGTCAACTTCAACGTGAGCGGGCCGGCTCCCGATTGGGGCACGCAGCCGGCGCCGACGATCGCGCTGCGCCCGGTGTGGTTCCCCAACCCCGGTGACTTCGGCGCCTTCGTCCAGGCTGTCGGCACCCGCTACAGCGGGTCCTACGTTCCCCCGGGCGCGTCGAGGGCGCTGCCGCGCGTCTCCTACTGGTCGCTCTGGAACGAGCCCAACCAGGCCGGCTTCCTGCTCCCCCAGCACATCGGGGCGCGCGAGACCAGCCCGCGCGTCTACCGCGCGCTGGTGGACTCGAGCTATTCGGCGCTGGCCGCCAGCGGCCACGGCGGCGACACGATCCTGATCGGCGAGACGGCGCCCAAGGGCGGCACGGCGCGGCTGCCGACGGCGGGAATGACGCCGCTGCGCTTCATCCGCTACCTCTACTGCGTGGACGAGCTGCTGCGCCCGTTCGTCGGCGTGCGCGCCCGGCTCAACGGCTGCCCGGACTCAAACCAGCGCAACCGGTTCCCGGCAGAGCACGCTTCCCTGTTCCTCTCGTCGGGGTTCGCGCATCACCCGTACTCGCTGCTGACGCCGCCGTACATCCGCAGCCGGATCCGCGACCAGATCGGGATGGCCGACCTGCCGACGCTCACGCGGACGCTGGACATCATCTTCTCGCGCTACGGGCAGTTCCGCCGCCGGCCCCCGCTCTACATCACCGAGTTCGGCTACCAGAGCCGGCCGCCCGATCCCTACGGCTTCTCGCAGGGCCTCGCCGCCGCCTACATCAACCAGTCCGAGTTTATGCAGTACCTCAACCCGCGGATCCGCTCCACGCACCAGTTCCTGCTGGTCGACGACGGGCCGCTGACCCACTACCCGCCCAACAGCCCGGCGTACTGGAGCACCTTCCAGACGGGGCTGATCGGGCTCGACGGCCGGCCCAAGCTCCTGTTCGGCGCCTACCGGATGCCGCTCTACGTGGTCTCCGCGCGCCGGCGCTTCCCCGGCCTCTTCAGGATCTGGGGTGGGGTGCGCCACGCTCCCAACGGTGTCCCGCAGACCGTGCAGGTGCAGTACCGCAGCACGGCGCGGGGATCGCGCTTCCGCACGGTCCGGCGCGCGTTCACGCGCAGCTTCCGCAACTACGTCGACGTCCGCGTGCGGCTGACCCGGTCCGGGTTCGTGCGCCTGGCGTGGGCCAATCCCGCCGGCGGCGTGAACTACAGCCGCACGGCGGGCATCGTCATCTCGCGCCGCTGAGCGCCGGCTCGGGCGCCGGCGGGCGATCGGGGTCGTCGAGGAGGTCGGGCGGCAGCGAGCCGGGCCCGCGGCGGGCGTAGACCGAGGAGAGCAGCGTCTCGTACTGGTCGGCGACCGACTCCCAGGAGTAGCGCCGGGCGCGGTCTCGCGCGCGCGAGCGGTAGGTCTCGACCGTCGCGGGGTCCTCGAGCAGGCGCTCGAGCTGCGCCGCCAGCGAGGGGACGCCCTCGTGGCCGGAGAAGTACAGCCCGGCGTCGCCGACCGTCTCGGCGTTGGGCGCGTGGTCGTTGACCAGCACGCAGTTGCCGGCGGCCAGCGCCTCGAGGATCACCGGGTGTGTGCCGCCGACCTCCGTGGGCGCGCAGAAGACGTAGGCGTGGCGCTGAAGCTCCCAGTAGCCACGGCCGAACACGTACCCGGGGAAGATCACCCGCGGGTCGGAGCGGCGCCTGACCTGGCGGATGTACTCGTCGGCATACGGCGCCCCGCCGACGATCACCAGCTTCATCCCGCGGGCGCGCTCGGAGTCGATGCGGGCGAAGGCCTCCACCAGGAGGTGCGGGTTGTTCTCGGGCTCCAGACGGCCCACGAAGAGGATGTAGCGGTCGCGCTCGAGGCCGAGGCGCTCGAGCGTGCGATCGCCCTCGTAGCCGGGGTCCTCGACGCCGTAGGGGATCACGCCGATGCGCTCTCCGTAGCGCTTCTCGAATACCTCGGCGACGGCGTGGGAGTCGGTGATCGCCTCGTCGGCCCAGCGGGGCGCCGTCCGCTCGGCGGCGCGCAGGTAGGCCTTCGCCAGCCGCGGCCACTTTCGCCGGTCGGAGTCCAACCCGTCGACGTTGATCACCGTGGGGATCGAGGCGCCGCGCGTGATCAGGCACATCGGGCTGTTGCCGGCGATGAAGAAGAGCGCCGCGTCCGGGCGCAGCGACCGCGCGGCGTGCACGGCGGAGAGGAACGTGTGGACGAAGGTGTCGAGGTACTTGTTGCGCACCGTCGGCAGGTGCACGAGGTGGGCTCCGCGGTACATCCGCAGCTCCGGGTCGACGACGTGCGGACGGCAGTAGACGAACACCTCGTGGCCGCGCGCCGTCAGGCGCGCCGCAAGCTGTTCGGCGGCCGTCTCGAAACCGCTGTAGGACGCGGGGATGCCGCGCGTGCCGAGGATCGCGATTCTCATGAGGCCATCAGGGAATGGGCCCGGCCAGCGTATAGGCGTCCACGTGAAGGCGCGCCGAGCGCTCCCACGAGAGCTCCGCGGCACGCTCGCGCCCGTCGCCGCGCAGCCGCTCGCGCAGCGCCGGATCGCCGGTCACGCGCGCGAGCGCGGCGACGAGGTCCGCAGTGTCTCGCGGGTCGAAGTACAGCGCGGCGGCCCCCGCCGTCTCGGTCACCCCGGGCGACCGGGCCGCCACGAGCGGGACTCCGGCCGCCATCGCCTCGGCGAGCGTGAGCCCGAAGCCCTCGTGCAGCGAGGGATGCACCAGCGCCACGGCGCCGGCGTAGAGCTCCGCCAGGCGCTCGCGCGCCGGCGCGGGCTCGACCCGCACTCCCTCGGGCACGGACCGCGGCGCGGGCCCGGCGAGCACCAGCGCCGGCGGGTCGGTGGCACCCGCGCGGAAGCGCGAATAGGCGGCGAGCAGCCGTTCCAGGTTCTTGCGCGGCTCTTCGTCGCCGACGTAGAGCAGGTGCGCGGGCGTGGCCGGCGCCGCGACCAGCGGCTGGCCCGGGCCGTGGGGCGCGACGACGAGCCGCTCCCCGGGCACCCCCCACCGCGCGCGCACGTCGGCGGCCGTGGTCTCGGAGGGGCAGATCACCGCGGCCGCGCGGCGCGCCGCCGCGCGGTGGGCGCGGCGCGCGAAGGCGCGAAAGCGCGGGTCGAAGGCCTCGGGGACGCGCTCGAAGCCGAGGTCGTGGACGGTGACGACCTGGGGGGCATCGCAGCGCGCGCTGTGGGCGGGCAGCGGATGGTGCACGACGTCGGCGTTGACCTCGCGTGCGCGGCGCGGCAGCACCGCGGCGGTCCAGCGACGGTCCTCGGCCGCGTTGCGCCACGAGCCCAGTCCGCCGCCGGCCGGCGCCCGGCGCCGCGGGTTGGCCGCCTCCACCACCTCCACGCCGAGCTCGCGCAGCGCCGCCGAGAGCTGCTCGAGGTAGACGCCGGTGCCGGTGGGGCCGCGCTGCGCGTAGGTCGTGTCCAGGAGCACCCTCATCGCACGGCCACGGCCCGGAGCGTCTCGCGCAGCAGCGGGACGCCGCCGGTGGCGGCGACCTCCACTTCACCGAAGCTGAGCTGCTCGAGCGTGCGCCGCAGCGAGCGCGCGGTGTAGAAGCGCAGGTGATCGCCCATGGGCTCGTGATGGTCCTCGAAGCCCCTCACCGCGGTCACCACGTTGCGCGCACGCCCGTGGAACGGAGTCGTCACGAGCAGCCGGCCGGACGGCCTCAGCACGCGGCGGACCTCCGACAGCCACCGCGCGGTGTCCGCGACGTGCTCGATCACCTCGGAGGCCCACGCGACGTCGAAGTCGCCGTCGGCGAACGGAAACGGCCCGTGGGGTTCTACGCGGACGAACTGCAGCGGCGGATGCCGCCGGCGCGCGCGCGTCAGCGCGTTCTCGGCCACGTCGGCACCCACCGGCCGCGTCCCCGCGGCCGCGAGGATCGCGGTGAAGACGCCGTCGCCACAGCCGATGTCGAGCACCCGGTCCCCGGCGGAGACGTGCTCGAGCAGGAAGGCGCGGCGGCGCTCGAGGTCGGGTGGGTCGAGCTCCTCGGGCAGCTGCGCCCAGACATCCTCGTAGAACCGCCTCATCGCCGTCGCCCGTGCCACTTGCCCGCGAGACGCGCGATCCGGCGGGGGTCCAGCCGCGCGCGCAGCCGGGAGCGATGGCCGCCCTGGTCGCTCCACCACTCCCGCACCGCGTCACGCGCCCCGTAGGGGGAAAGGTCGAGGAACATCGCGAAGCCGCGCGCCTCGCGCTCGTAGCGCGCGAACGCCGCGCGCACGTTCTCGCGGGAGTGGTCGTGGTCGACCGCGAGCGCTGGGTCGAGCACGCAGACGTGGCCGCGCGAAAGCGCCCAGCGCGCCCACTCGCGGTCCTCGGTCCCGGGGAGGTCCTCGCGGAAGGGCCGCTCGCGCCACAGCGCGGCGCGAAAGCCCCCGGCCGAGTTGGAGTAGCCCCAGAACGGGTTGCGCGCGAGCATCGCGGCGTCCTGGCGCACCGGCCCGCCGAGTGGCCGGTGGCGCTCGTCCAGCGGCTCGCCGTAGACGCACGCCACCCGCTCGTCGCCGAAGTGGGCCAGCAGCCGGGCCAGCCAGTCCGCCGAGCGCGGAAACGCGTGCGCGGAGAGCGCGACCACGACGTCCCCGGAGGCCTGCGCGGCTCCGAGGTTCAGGGCGCGCCCGTAGGAGAAGCGCTGCGGCGCCAGCTCGACCACGTCGGCGCCGTGCGAGCGGGCGATCGCGACCGTCTCGTCGGTGGACCCCGAGTCGACCACGATCACCTCGTGGGTGACGGTCTGAGCGTTCAGGATCGAGAGCGTGCGACCGATCGCCGCCGCCTCGTCGCGCGCGCGGATCACGACGCTCGCCTGCACGGCCGCGGAGGATACGGTCGCCGCCCGCTTCGCCGCGGGCCGGCGGCATTGCCTCTATCGTCGCGCCCAATGCCCGGATCGCTGCTCGCCGTCGCGCCCGTACGCCATCCGGGCGGCGCGGAGATCGTCCTGATGCGCCTGCTGACGGGGCTGCGCGCGCGGCGCTGGCGCCTGCTGCTGACGACGCCCGGCCCGGGCCGGCTGGCCGACATGGCCGCCGCGACCGGCATCCCGTGGCAGCCCCTCGCGCTCGGCGGCCTCGGACGCCGGCGCGGGCTGCGCGCCGCCGCCTCGTGGCCGCGCGCGCGCCGGCTCTCGCGCCACTACGGCGTCGTCTACCTCAACGGAACCGTCTGCGGGCGGCTCCTTCCCGCACTCGCCGGCCGGCGCACCGTCCTGCACGTGCACGACATGGTCGACCGGGTTCCGTCGTTCTGGCGCCGGGCGGACCTCGTGCTGGCCGCCTCGCAGGCGGTCGCCGACCGGCTCGAGGGCCTCCACGCCCACGTCGTCTACCCCCCGGTCGATCCCGAGCCGGCGCCGGTCGATCCCCCATGGCGCGGTGGCGACGGACCCGTCGTCGGCTTCGTGGGGCGCATCGAGCCACGCAAGGGAGTGCTCGACCTGGTGCGCGCCGCGCCGGCGATCCGGCGGGCGGTGCCGGGCGCTCGCATCGTGCTCGTGGGCGACGACGACTACGGGATCGACGCGGACTACCTGGCCGCCGTGCGCGCAGGGCCCGGCGTCGAGCACCACGGGTGGATCGACGGCGCCCCCGGCCTGATGCGCGCCCTCGACGTGCTCGTCCTGCCTTCCCACGAGGAGCCGGCGGGGACCGTCCTGGCCGAGGCGATGGCGGTGGGCACGCCGGTTGTCGCGACGCGCGTCGACGGGCTGCCGGAGATCGTCGAGCCGGGGGTCACCGGCGAGCTCGTCGAGCCGGGGGCTCCGGAGGAGCTCGCCGCCGCCGTCGTGCGGGTGCTGGAGGAGCGCGAGGCGATGGGCGCCGCCGCCGCGCGGCACGCCGAGCGCTTCCACGTCGAGGGCTTCCTCGACGAGATGGAGCGGCTGCTCGCGTCATGAGGGTGGCCTTCGACAGCCGCGCCGGCGAGGACTCGCGCGGGATCGGGCGCTATGCGCGCGCGCTGCTGGCCGCGCTGCGCGAGCTCGACGCGGGCGGCGAGCTGGTGGAGACCCACCGCCCGCGGGCGCGCGGCATCGACCTCTACCACTCGCCCTGGATCGACGGCGCGCTGCTGCGCTCGCCCGTGCCGATGGTCGTGACCCTGCACGACCTCGTCCCGCTCAAGCGCCGCAGCGAGTACCTGCGCACCGGGCTGCGCTTCCGCATGCGCTACCTGGCGGTGAAGCGCGCAGTCCGGCTGATCGTGCCGACCACCGTCGTGGCCGAGGAGGCGGGGGAGCTGCTGGGGATCCCGCGCGAGCGGATCGCCGTGATCGCGGAGGCGCCCGACTCCGCGCTGGGCCCGCGCTCGGAGGCCGAGGTGGCCGACGTGCGCGCGCGCTACGGGCTCCCCGAGCACTACCTGCTGTGGGTGGGGGGCCTCGAGCACCCCGATCCGCGCAAGCGCGTCGGGGCGCTGGCCGACGCGCCGCGGCGCATGCCCCTGGTGCTGGTCGGCCCGACCCGCCCCTGGGCGCACGAGCTCTCCGGGGTGACGCTCACCGGCGAGGTCACGGACGCCGACCTGGCCGCGCTGTACACCGGAGCGCACGCGCTCGTATTCCCCTCCGACGACGAGGGCTTCGGCCTTCCGCCGGTGGAGGCGCTCGCGTGCGGCACCCCGGTGGTCGCCTGCGACATCCCGGCCACGCGCGAGGTGCTCGGGGACCGCGCGACGCTGGTCGCGCCCGGTGACCTCGGCGAGCTGGTCTCGGCCGCGGAGGCTGTCACGCGGCCCGCTCCGGCGCCGCCGCCGTGGACGTGGGCCGACGCGGCGCGCGCCACCTGGCAGGTCTACGCCGACGCGGCCGAGAGGCGCGGCCCGGCGGTTCCCTAGGCGGGCGCCTCGAGCCCGAAGGGCACGCGCCGCACGCGCCGGCGCGCCTGGACATCGCGGCGCACGCGCCGTGCGGCGGGCAATCCGCGCCAGGCCTCGCGATAGCCGCGCAGCAGGTGGCGCTCGCGCAGCACGACATGGCCGAAGGCCAGCAGCTCATAGAGGGCGATCCGGTGCAGGTCGCGCGCGAGGTCGGTGGCCGAGTCGTTCTTGGCCATCATCAGGTAGCGGTTGCGAAACTGGGTGCGCCGGTCGGCCTCGCTCATCAGCGCGCGTGTCGTGGGGCTGTAGGTGCGGATGTGGTGCGCGATCGCCGCGGGCTCGTAGACCGACCGCCAGCCCAGCAGGCGGGCGCGCCAGGCGAGGTCGGCGTCGCAGCCCCAGCCCGGCATGTCCTCGTCGAAGACGCGCCCGTCGATCGCGCAGTCCTCCAGCGCGGCGCGCCGGTAGAGCGCCGCGGCACCGTCGGCGCCGAAGACCTCGCCGGCGCGGGCGTAGGCGCCAACCGGGCGGCCGTGGCCGACCAGCCCGTTCTTGCGCCGGCGGTCGAGGAACATCCCCGCGGCGTCGAGCTCGCCGAGTCGCTGCTCGGGCCGAGGCCCGAGCGTGCGCACGAGCTTCGGCGCCACGGAGCCAACCTCGGTGTCCGCGAGCGCGGCCGCCGCGGCGGCGCGATAGCCCGGCGCGACGAACAGGTCGGCCTGGAGCATCGCGACGGCGTCGCCGTGCAGCTCGCGCAGGCCCGCGTTCATCGCGTGGGTGTAGGGCACGCGTTCGGGCAGGCGCAGCACCTGCGCCCCGTGGCGGCGCGCGACCTCCGCCGTTGCGTCGCGCGAGGCGTTGTCCACGACCAGCAGCTCGTCGGGCGACTCGGCCATGGCGGCCTCCAGGGAGTGCTCGAGCAGCGGCGCCTCGTCGCTGGACAGGACGAGGAAGGAGACCCTCATCGCAGGAGCTCGTCGTAGACCGCGGCGGTGGCGCGCGCGGTCGCGGCCCACGAGAGCGCGCCGGCGCGCCGGCGACCGGCCGCGGCCAGCGCGTCCCGGCGGGCGCGGTCGCCGACGACGGAGCGGATCGCGCCCGCCATGTCGACGGCGTCGAGGGGATGGAAGTAGACGGCGGCGTCGCCACCCGTCTCGGGCAGCGCGCCGGCGCGCGCGAGGGCGACGGGGCAGCCGCGCGCCATCGCCTCGACGGCGGCCAGGCCGAAGCCCTCGTAGAGCGAGGGCATGACCAGGAGGTCCGCGCCGCGCATCAGCGCATCCGCGCTCGCGTCGTCGACGAAGCCCGTCAGCTCGACCGGCTCGGCGCCCGCAGCGGCCCGCAGCGCCGCGCCTTCGCCGAGGTCGGCCCCGGCCAGCACCAGGCGATGCTCGAGCCCCTCGCGACGCAGCCTTACGAAGGCCTCCACCAGGCGGCGCAGGTTCTTCTTCGGACGCAGGTCGCCGAGAGCCAGCAGGTAGGGGCCGGGTGGAGGCTCGGCCTCGCCTACCGGGAGCGACGGGGCCTCGGGCACCACGCGCACGCGGGCGGAATCGATCCCGTAGCGGTCGCAGACGTCGTCGGCCGTGAAGCGCGAGGGGCAGATCACGCGCTCGGCCGAGCGCGCGCTGAGCGGGACGAGAGTGCGGTACTTCCACCCGGTCAGACCGGGCATCTCGTGCGGGAGGGCGGCGAACCCCAGGTCGTGGACGGTCACGACTCCGGGGCACGGCCGGCGCAGCGGGAGGAAGGAGTCGGGCGAGTGGACCAGCGCGGGCGCGCGGCGCCGCAGCAGGCGCGGGAAGGCCACCTGCTCCCACCACAGCTCCGGGCCGCGCCCGCCATGCTCGAGCACCCAGTAGTCGTGCCCGTTCGGGGGATCGGCGCGCAGGGCGTCGACCAGCCGCCGGACGTAGAGGCCCGAGCCGTGCGGCATCGGCACGTGGGCGTCGCGCGCGTCCAGGGCGATCGTGGGCACGCCGGGAAGCGTAGAGGCGGATCGCGCGCCTGCCGGCGCCACCGCCTGGGCGAGCCCGTAGGATGGTCCTCCCCGCTCCATCCGGCCGACACCGGCCGATGCCGCCCGACCAGATGCCCCGAACCCCGCGCGAAGTCCTCGCCGCCTCGCATGCCCCCGCGCCCGAGGGTGGAGAGGCCGCGCTCGCGACTGTGCTCGACCACGCGGGCGCCAACGGGCGCTCGACGTCGCGGGTGCTCGACATCCCGATCGAGCTTGCGCAGCCCGCCGAGATGCTGCGGACGATCACCGGCTGGGCGCCGAGCCCGCACCCGCGGCGGGTGATGTACGTCAACGCCCATGTGGTCAACCAGTCGCGCGCGGTGCCGGAGCTGGCCCGCGCGCTGCAGACCGCCGACCTCATCTACTGCGACGGATACGGCGTGCGCCTGGCCGCGCGCGCGCTCGACGTCCCGGTCCCCCACCGCATGACCGGCGCCGATTGGGTGTGGGGGCTGGCGACGCTGTGCGAGGCCTCGGGCCAGTCGATCTACCTGCTCGGATCCGAGCCCCCGATCGCGCGCGAGGCAGCCGCGCGGCTGCAGCGGTGGTATCCCGGCCTCGAGGTGGTGGGCAGCCACCACGGCTACTTCGAGCTCGACTCGGCACACAACGACCGCGTGATCGAGGACATCAACTCGCGCAGGCCCGACATCGTCCTCGTGGGCATGGGGACCCCCAAGCAGGAGCTGTGGGTCCAGCGCTCGGCCGAGCGGCTCGAGGTCGACGTGCTGTGGACGGTGGGGGCGCTGCTTGACTACGTGGCCGGCCGCGTCCCGCGCGCTCCCCGCTGGCTGGCCGACAATGGCCTGGAATGGATCTTTCGATTCGCGATAGAGCCGCACCGGATGTGGCGCCGCTACCTGCTGGGCAACCCCGCGTTCCTGTCGCGGGTGATGGCCGAGGCGCGCCGCCGCCCGCAGTCCCGCTGACGCGCCTGCTGCGCGCGCTCGCGCTGATCGGCGTGCCGGCGGTCCTGGCGTGGACCCTGGCCGGCCACGTCCTCCCGCGCCCCCACCGCGACGCCTTCGGGCTCGTGCCCGAGCTGGCGCCCCAGGTCCTCGCCGCGATCGGGCTGTTCGCGATCGCCGGGTTCGGCCCCGTGCGCTTCCTGCTTCCCGCGCGGCTGCGGCCGCGCGAGGCGCTCTGGGTGCTGCCCGTCGGCGCCTGCACGTCGAGCCTGGCCATGACCGTGCTGGGCTTCCTGGCCCTGCCGTTCACGGTCTCGCTCGGCGTCGTGATCGCGGGCGGCGCGCTGCTCGCGGTGGTGGCGCTGCGCCGGGGCGGCGTTCGGCCGCGGTCGAGCATCGAGGTCGCCTGGCCCGCCTGGGTCGCGCTGCTCACCGTCGGCGTCGCGCTGCTGCCGATCTTCCTCCAGGACTACGCCTCGGTGACCGGCGACGGCTCGGACGCCCATCTCGCCGCGGGGACCGCCGTCTTCCTCCAGCACTCCTACCCGACCAGCACCGACGTCTCGCTGCCCGTGGACAAGATGCCGCTGATCTGGCGCTCGAAGTACCCGATCTACTACGCGCTGGGCGGAGTGGCGACGCTGGCGGGGAAGCCGCCCCACCTCGTCCTGACCCCGCTCCTGGCGGTGCTGCTCGCGCTGGCGGCAACCGGGTTCTTCCTCGTGGGTCGCGACACGCTCGGCGCCGGCGTCGGCGCCGCGCTTGCCGGAATGGGGCTGATCGCGCTCGACCGGATGGTGCTGCACACCGGCCTGCACCCCTACTACAACCAGACCTGGGGCTTCTTCACGATGGCGTTCGCGCTGGTGCTCGCCTGGGAGGTGGTGCGCGCGCCGGCGCGGGACGGGCCGGGAGAGCGGAGCTGGGGGGCGTGGGTGCTGCTCGCGCTCTTCCTCGCCGTCGGCGCGCTGGCCTACCCGCTCGCGCTGCCGTTCCCGCTCGGCGCACTCGCCGTGGCCTGGGTGCTGGAGCGCCGGCGCCGGCGCGCGGAGGGCGAGCCCCTGCGCCGCCTGCGCGACCTGCGCGGTCGCCGCTCGATCCTGTGGGCGCTGCCGCTTCTCGCACTGCTCGCCGTGCCGCTCTTCGGCGTGGTCGAGAAGTTCACGAGCGCCGCGCGCGTGGTCCTGCCGGGCCGGTCCCTGGACGCCTGGGGCGGGGACGTCACGTCGTTCTTTCCCTCCTACTACTTCTTCGGGATCGGATCGCCAAATGGCGCGACGACGGTCGTGGTGGCGATCGGGGCGCTGGCGATCGTCGGCCTGCGGCGGCAGCCGCGCCCGCTGGCGTGGGGCCTCATCGCGGTGATCGCCTTCGGGTTGCTGGGCGCCGCCTACTTCTCCCAGCGCGAGTTCGGCTACTACTTCCACTTCAAGCTGCTGGCCTTCGCAGCGCCGCTGGTCCTGGTCTGCGCGGTGGCCGGCGCTGCGCGGCTGCGCTGGCTCGGGGCGGTGGCGGTCGCGATCCTCCTTAGCTCCGCGCACTTGGGCGCGCGCGAGGAGATGGACCTGACCGGCCACCAGCTCGGCAAGCCGGTGATGCAACTGGCCGAGTGGGGCCGCAGGCTCCCGCCCGGAGCCTCCGTCCGCCTCGACGTGAACCCCGGCAAGCAGCTGTGGATCGCCTACTTCCTCTCCGGCCAGCCGCTTTGCTCGCAGCGTCCGCTGTTCGCCACCAACTACCCGCGCGTACCGATCTCGCGGCGCGCCGACTTCGTGCTGATCGACAAGGACCGCCCCGAGCCCCTCGACGCGGTCGGGAGGCCGGTGATGGTCAACGACGCCTTCCGCCTGTGGCGGCTGCGACCGGGCCTCCCCGGCCGCAACGACTGCTCTCGGCGGATGATCGACGAAGGCGCGCGCTCGACCGCGCTATAGCGCTAGTCCCCCATGGAGTCGGGCGGCAGCGCCAGCGCGTGGGCGCTGGCGCCGGCCTCCTCCACCGGCTGCGTGCCCTCGAGGTTGATCGTGCGATAGCCCCACGAGGCCATCAGCGCGGCGAACTCGCGCTGCGTGCCGTGCAGCTCGCAGATGATCGCCGGCGCGTGCTCGGCCGCCGTCCGTGCCATGCCCGCGAGCACCGGCAGCTCGGCGCCCTCCACGTCGATCTTGACCACGTCGGGCGCGGGCAGCCGTTCGGCGGCGACCAGCTCGTCCACGCTGACGACATCCACTTCCACCACCCTCTCGACCCCCGGGTGGCCGCCGTACTCGACGAGCTTGGACCACGAGCGATCGTCGACGACCTGCAGGCGGCCGCGACCGGCCACGGCGCCCACGGCGGCCTCGATCACCTCGAGGTTCGCGAACCCGTTGAGCTCGGCGTTGCGGCGAATCGCGTCCGCGCTGGCGCCGACGGGCTCGAAGGCGAAGACGCGCCCCTGCGGCCCCGCCATTCGCGCGCCGAGCAGCGCGAAGAAGCCGACGTTCGCGCCGACGTCGAAGAGGACGCCGCCCGGCGGCAGGTGACGCAGCATCGCCTCCTGCACCGAGCTCTCGAGGCCGCCGTGCGCGAAGCCTCCGAGGTGGGCGTGGTCGAGCGACAGGCCGGCCATCGACATCCGCAGGCCCCAGCCCAGCCCGCTGGCCACGCGGAGCTCCCCGCGCTCGAGCCAGCGCAGGGCCGGGGTCGCGATCGCGCCCAGGACCGGGCTCCCGTCGAGCCGCCGCGTCAGCGATCGCAGGCGCGGATGGCCCAGCCGGGTGAGGCGGCGCACCGCGAAGGAGCGCGCGTGGTGGCGGCGCGAGGGACGGGCGGGCACGCCCGCGGCGGCCATCAGCCGGCGGCGACGCGCTCGAGCGCGTCGCGCAGGCGGGCGGCGGTGCGATCGTAGGAGTAGGTCTCCAGCCGCGGCTCGCCGCGGCGGCGCAGCTGCGTCCGCAGCTCCTGATCGGTGACCGCCAGGTGCAACAGCTCGGCGATCACCGCCAGGTCGTCGGCCGAGGTGAGGATCGCGGCGTCGCCGGCCACCTCGCGGATGCCGCCCGCCGGCTGGGCGATCACCGGCACCCCGAAGTGGAAGGCCTCCAGCAGCGGCACGCAGAAGCCCTCGTGCTCGGAGAGGCACAGGAATGCGTGGGCCGAGCGATAGTGGTCCCACAGGCGCTCCGTCGCGACGTCGCTCTCGAACTGCACGGCGGCCGGCGCGAGGTCGTCGGCGAGCTCGCGCAGCATCCGCCCGAACCGGGGCGAGATCGGGTTGCCGACCAGCACCAGGCGGGCGTCGGGCGCCCGCTCGCGCCGGTAGAGCGCGAAAGCGCGGATGATCAGGTCCTGGCGCTTGTGGGGGGCCAGGCGCCCGACGAAGAGGATCGTCGGCGGTCCGGTCGGCGGGTCGGCGGGAGCGCCGAGCCGCGAGCGGTCGAAGAGGACGGGGATCACCTCCGGCGAGTCCACGCCGAAGTCGCGCAGGTCCTCCGCATTGAAGCGCGAGACCCCGGCCGCGAGGTCGGCACCCAGCGCCATCTCGGCGAGCTGGCCCGGCGCGAGCGCGCAGCGCACGCCCTCCACGGGCTCAAAGGGCCAGAAGTAGCGCGCCGGAGTGACGTTGTGCGAGAGCAGCATCTTGCGGTTGGGCAGCTCCAGCAGCCCCTCCAGCCGCGGCGTGTAGCCCGAGTAGTGCAGGAGGATCACGTCGTCGGGCTCGGGGCGCAGCGAGCGGGCCGGGCGGATCGTCCCGCGCGGCATCCCCGGGGCGACGAACTCCGCCACGTCCTCGCCGCCCCACCCCCACGAGCGAAACAGGCGCCGGAAGGCGAGGCCCTGGTTGGTGACGGCGTCGAACGGACCGACGGCCCCGAGGACCTGCTGGACGTTCACTGCTCGCGCCGAGCGTTCAGCTCGGCCTGACGCTCGCGCGCCTGCTCGCTCTCGCCGAGCAGCCGCTCCATCGCGTCGAGCCGGTCGTCGAACGAGATCACGTGCGCCGCCACGTGCGCGTTGAAGCGCGTCTGCTGCGCCAGCACCTGGTCGTTGTACTGGCGCAGGAGCCGCAGGAGGCCGCGCTTGATCGCCGTGATCGGGGCGCCGAGACGGCGGGTGGAGCCGATGAACGAGTGATTCGGCTCGATCGTTGCCCACTCGATCAGCCGCTGGTCGCGGATCCGCGGCGACACGTCGAAGTCGAGCGAGAGCGGACTCTCGCGATAGCCGCCGCGCGCGCGCGCCTCGGCCGCCGCCTCCTGCGCGCGCGCCACCGCCTCCTCGGGCACCGTCATCGCGCCACCTCCGCGCGCTCGGCGTCCGACCAGGTGCCGCGCAGGTCGACGACGCCCTCGGCGCCCGGCTCGGCCGCGACGCTGAACGAGAGCACGCGATCGGCGCCTGGACTCGGCTGCCCGTGCTCGTAGGCCTCGACGACCAGGTCGTAGTCGCCGCCCAGGAGCCCGAGGCGGGAGACGTCGAAGCGCAGACGTGCGACGCCGTCGTTGAGCTCCGGCGAGACCTCCGTGCGAAAGAGCGAGTTGCCCGCCCCGTCGCGCACCTCCAGGGCCAGGCGCGCGGCGGCCACCGGCCGGCGTGCCTCCACGCGCAGGGAGACCCGCAGGGGGTCGCCGGTGCGGAACAGGACGCGCGAACGGCCGGCCGCGTCCTGAAGCTCGAGGTCGGCCACCACGAGCGCCCGCGAGCCCGGCTGGCGAACCGATTCGCCGCCGCCCTGCTCGGCGCCCATCAGCCGGTGGTAGAAGAGCAGCCCCTCGGCCACCGTCCCGTCGAAGGCGACACGGCCCCCGTCCAGGACCACCACGCGCTCGCAGACGCGCTCGATCGCGCCCGTGTCGTGGGAGACGAAGATCAGCGTCGCGCCCGCCGCGATGCGCTCGGAGATCCGCCGCAGGCACTTGCGCTGGAAGGAGACGTCGCCGACGGCGAGCACCTCGTCGATCAGCAGCACGTCGGCCGGGAGATGCGCGGCGATCGCGAACCCGAGCCGCACCATCATCCCCGACGAGTAGGTCTTCACCGGCGAGTCGATGAAGTGACCGAGCTCGGAGAACGCGATGATCGCGTCCATGCGCTCGGCGATCTCGTGGCGGTCGAGGCCGTAGAGCGCGCCGTTGAGCTCGATGTTCTCGCGGCCGGTGAAGTCGCGCCCGAAGCCCGCGCCCAGCTCGAGCAGCGACACCACCCGCCCACCGCACGCGGCCACCCCCGAGTCCAGCGGCACGATCCCCGCCAGGACGCGCAGCGTCGACGTCTTGCCCGCGCCGTTGCGGCCCACCATCCCGACGGTCTCGCCGGGCGCGACGTGCAGCGAGACGTCGGCCAGCGCCTGGACCGGCGGCGGCCCCTCGCCCTCGCGGCGCAGCACGAGGTCCTTGAGCGTGCGCCCCTGGTCGCCGCGCACGCTGAACGCGCGCGAGGCGTGCTCGAGCACGATCTCGCCGGGGACCGGCGCCTCGGCGCTCACAGCACCACCGCCAGCTCGCCCTCGAGGCGGCGGAAGATCGCGCGCCCGGCCAGCGGCGCCACGATCGCCGCCGCGACGACGTAGATGAGCACGCCCGCGCCGGGCACCGAGCCGGAGTAGAGGATCGCGCGCATCGCCTCGACGAAGGGCGTCACGGGGTTGACCCACTCCAGCAGCGTCTCGGCCCACGGGTGGCCGGCAAGGCCCGGGAGGTCCTGGAGGCGGAAGAGGATCGGCGTGACGAAGAACCATGGCAGCAGCAGCGCGGAGAGGATCGGGGCGACGTCGCGGAAGTAGGCGTGCAGGATCGCGACGACCATCGCCAGGCCGAGCACGAACGCGAAGAGGCAGGCGCAGACCAGCGGCAGCAGCAGCAGTGCCGGGTCAAGTGTCCCGCGCACGGCGACGGCGATCGGTGCGACGAAGGCCAGCAGCACGCCGAACGTCACAAGCTGCACGGCCACGGAGGCGGCGGGCACCGTCTCGCGCGGAAAGCGCATCTTGCCCACCACCGATCCCTGCTCGAGCAGGGAGGTGGCGGCGGTGAGCAGCGACGAGGCGAAGAACACCCACACGGTCAGGCCGACCAGCAGGAAGAGCAGGTAGTCGTCGATGCTCACCGCCTTGAGCAGAACGCCGAACATCACGCCGTAGGCGGCCATCAGGATCAGCGGGTTGATCACGTACCAGAGCACGCCCAGCGCGGAGCCGCGGTACTTCTGGCGCAGCTCGCGGCGGACCATCTGCTCGAACAGGTAGCGGTAGCGCAGCACGACGCTCAAGTATGGACGGCGGGGGAGTCGCCAGTCGCCAGGCGACCGACGAGCGGCTAGAACGCGCCTTTGCGCGTCAGGACCGCCGGTACCGTCCGCAGCAGGATCGTCAGATCGAGGAAGACCGACCAGCGCTCGAGGTAGAGGAAGTCCAGCCGGACGAGGTCGTCGAAGTCGAGCTCCGAGCGGCCCGAGATCTGCCACAGGCCCGTGATCCCCGGCAGCACGAGGTAGCGCTTCTGGTGCCAGTCCTCGAGGCGCTCGAAGTCGCGCAGCGGGAGCGGCCTCGGGCCCACGAGCGACATCTCGCCGCGCAGCACGTTGACCAGCTGGGGCAGCTCGTCGAGCGAGAAGCGCCGCAGCAGGCGCCCGACGCGCGTGAGCCGCGGGTCGTGGCGGATCTTGAAGAGCGCGCCCGAGGCCTCGTTGAGCGACTCGAGGTCGGCCTGCATCTGGTCGGCGTCCGAGCGCATCGTGCGGAACTTGAAGCAGTCGAACGGCGCCCCGCCGATTCCCGGGCGCCGCGAGCGGTAGAGCACGGGGCCGTGCGAGGAGAGCTTGATCGCGACCGCGATGACCGCGAGCAGCGGCGAGAGCACGACGAGCAACAGCACCGAGACCACGAGATCGAAGGAGCGCTTGACCGCGTAGTCGAAGCCCTCGAAGACCGGCGGCGTGAGCTCGAACAGCGGCACCGACTGCCCCGGCACGAGCTCGGCGCGGTGGGTGAGGATCTCCATCGTCGAGGGCGCCACGCGCACTGTGACCCCGCGGCGGTGGCACTGGTCGACCAGGTCGACCGCGCGATCCTGGGGAAAGTCGGGGTCGGCGATGATCACCTCGTCGACGCCGTGGGCGTCGAGCACGGCCGGCAGCTCGTCAATCGAGCCCAGCGCCTCGAGGCCGTTGTCCGGGCGCGGAGTGAGCGAGATGTAGCCGACGAGCGCGATCCGCTGCCCCGAGTCGGTGAGCGCGTGGGCTACCGCCTCGATGTGCCTGCCCGAGCCCACGAGCACGGTGCGCCGCTCATAGCCCGCCGCACGCAGGAGCATCCCCGTTGCCATCTCGTAGCCGAACCGCAGCAGTCCCACGTAGACGGTCGCGAAGAACAGCGAGCCGTAGAAGATGTAGTAGGAGGAGAAGCGGTTCCCGTTGGCCACCGCGAAGACCAGCGCGACCAGCGTCACCTGGAACAGCGAGGCCACGATGCGGGCCAGGCCCGGCCGCAGGGCGCGGTCGGAGTACAGCGAGGAGCGCGCGAACAGCAGCACCGTCACCAGATAGGCGAAGGCGACGGTCCGGCGGGTCTCGCCGAAGGCGACCTCGAGGTCGACCTCGGAGCGCACCGCGGCCTTCAGGCACAACGCCGTGAAGATCGCGCTGAAGAGACCGACGAAGTCGAGCGCCAGAAGGATCAGGACGCGGCTGGCGCGCCGCAGCGTCTCGGCGCGCAGGAGGAACGACAGCGCGGGCGGGCGCTTGCGGCGCACATCGCGCAGGCGCAGCGGGGCCTCCCCCTCCGTTTCGGGGGGCGTGGCCGGCTTCTCCTGGAGCTTCAGTCCACCCTGGGGCATCGATCTCTAAAACGCGGCTTGCTGGGTCTAGTAGCGGAAAAGGCGGCCCGCGGTTACCCCGTCGCGGGGCCGAGAACGGGGCGCTAGCGGTGTCCGGCGCCGACCAGGGCCTCGGCCCCCGATTCGTCGATCGTGCGCTGCAATCCCTCGCGCAGGTCCACCTCGGGCTCCCAGCCGAGCACCTCGCGGGCAAGCGAGATGTCGGGCTGGCGCACCTGCGGGTCGTCCGTGGGCAGCGCCTCGTGCACGATCTCCGAGCGCGATCCCGTGATCTCGATCACGATCTCGGCGAGCTCGAGCAGCGTGAACTCGTTCGGGTTGCCGATGTTGACCGGATGGTGGTGGCCGGACTCGGCCAGCGCGATCAGGCCGCGGATCAGGTCGTCGACGTAGCAGAACGAGCGCGTCTGGGAGCCGTCTCCGAAGACAGTCAGCGGCCGGTCCTGGAGCGCCTGGCGCAGGAAGGTGGGGATCGCGCGGCCGTCGGCGGGGCGCATCCTGGGGCCGTAGGTGTTGAATATCCGCACGATCGCGGTGTCGACGCCCTGCTGGCGGTGGTAGGCCATCGTCAGCGCCTCGGCATAGCGCTTGGCCTCGTCGTAGACGCCGCGCGGGCCAATCGGGTTGACGTGGCCCCAGTAGTCCTCCTTCTGGGGATGGACCTGCGGGTCCCCGTAGACCTCGGACGTGGAGGCCAGCAGGAAGCGCGCGCGCTGGTGCTTGGCCACCCCGAGGGTGTGGTGGGTCCCGTGGGAGCCGACCTTCAGCGTGTGCAGCGGCAGGCGCAGGTAGTCGATCGGGGAGGCCGGCGAGGCGAGGTGGTAGGCGAAGTCGACGTCCTCGTCCACGTGGTAGGGCGTGATGATGTCCGTGTTGAGGTGGCGGAAGTCGGGCGAGCGGATGTGCTCGATGTTGGCCAGCGAGCCCGTCTCGAGGTTGTCCACGCAGATGACGCGGTGGCCGCGGCGCAGGAGCTCCTCGCACAGGTGCGAGCCGAGGAAGCCGGCGCCGCCGGTGACCAGGCATGTCGGCATCGGCGGTGAGGATATCGGTGGACCGCGGCGGATCCCCTCCGTTCGCCCATCGATGGTCATGGACGCGTAGAGTCACGCGCCATGCCCGCGCAGCGCTTCATCGACCAGCTCAACGGCCAGATCGGCTACGAGTTCGCCGCCTCCCAGCAGTACGTGGCGGCCGCGGTCCACTACGACGCGCGCACGCTGCCGCGCCTGGCGGCGTTCTTCTACGCCCAGGCCGTCGAGGAGCGCGGCCACGCGCTGATGATGGTGCAGTACCTGCTCGACGCGGGGGCAGACCCGGTGATCCCGGGCGTCGCCGCGCCGCAGACCGAATTCGCCGACCTCGTCGCCCCCGTCGCGCTGGCGCTGGAGCAGGAGCGCCGGGTCTCCGAGCAGATCGGGGCGCTGGCGGCCGTCGCGCGCGAGGAGTCCGACTACGCCTCCGAGCAGTTCATGCAGTGGTTCATCAAGGAGCAGGTCGAGGAGGTCGCGACGATGTCGGCGCTGCTCGACGTCGCCGAGCGCGGCCGCGACCGGCCGATGGAGATCGAGGAGTACCTCGCGCGCGAGCGCGGCGGCTCCGGCGCAGAGGACCCGACCGCGCCGCCCGCTGCCGGCGGGGCTCCCTAGCCGCACGGACCGCTCCTCGGCCCCCGCCTCCTCGGCCAGCGGCGACAATCCGCCGATGTCGCTTCTCGCCAACGCGCTGGTCACCCAGGCGCGCCTGCGCCGTCGCGTCCGCCGCCTCGCGCGGCGCGAGCCGCCGTCGATCCTCGAGTTGCTTCCCCGGTACGCGCCCCGGGGGTCCTTCGCGGACATCGGCTGCATGTGGAACGTGGACGGGCGGACCGCGTTCCTCGCCGAGGAGCACGGAGCGTCCGCCGTCACCGGGGTGGACATCGGCCCTGCGACCGATCGCTTCCTGCGAGAACACGAGCGGCGCGGGTCGCGGGTGCGCTTCGTCCGCGGCGATCTGCACGACGAGCCCGTGCTACGTGAGATCGGCGTGCACGACGTCGTGTGGTGCGCCGGCGTCCTGTACCACGCGCCGCATCCGGTCCTGACGCTCGAGCGCCTGAGGTCGATCACGCGCGACGTGCTGATCCTGGGCAGCTTCACGCTGCCGGAGGTCCCGGGGATGAAGCAGGCCTGCGTCTTCTTTCCCGCGCTCCCGGACGCGCATCGAAGGGCCTATGCGCGCGCAGTGCTCCCCGGGGCGATCGGCCTGACCACGCCCTTCGAGCCGGCGCACGGCTATTCCAACTGGTGGTGGGGCGTGACCGCCTCCGCGCTCGAGGCGATGCTCTCGGCGACGGGGTTCGAGGTCATCGAGCGACATCGCAGTCCGTTCTACCTCGCCGTCGCGGCACGGCCGGTCCGCGGGGAGTGAACGCCCGGACGGCGCGCCGCCCCGTAACCTTCACGCACGATGGCGACCCGGCCCGAGAACCGCACGATCGCGCCAATCGTCGGCCCGGAGGACCCGCGCCGCTTCACCGACTCGGGCATCGAGGTCGACCCGCTCTACACCGACCAGGACGTCCCCGAGCCGCTCGAGCTTGGCGAGCCGGGAGAGCATCCGTTCACGCGCGGGATCCACCGCGACATGTACCGAAAGCAGCTGTGGACGATGCGCCAGTACGCTGGCTACGCGTCGGCCAAGGAGTCCAACGAGCGCTACCGCTACCTGCTCGAGCACGGGTCCACCGGCCTGTCGATGGCCTTCGACCTGCCGACGCAGCTCGGGCTGGACTCCGACGACTCGCGCTGCCTGGGCGAGGTCGGCCGCACCGGCGTGGCGATCGACACGATCGACGACATGCGCACCGCCTTCGACGGGATACCGCTCGACCAGGTCTCGACGTCGATGACGATCAACGCGCCGGCGAGCGTCCTGCTGCTGCTCTACCAGCTGGTCGGCGAGGAGCAGAAGGTCCCCTCCGAGCAGCTGCGCGGGACGACGCAGAACGACATCCTCAAGGAGTACATCGCGCGCGGGAACTTCATCTACCCGCCCGAGGGGTCGATGCGCCTGACGACCGACCTCTTCGCCTACTGCCGCGAGAACGTCCCGCGCTGGAACACGATCTCGATCTCCGGCTACCACTTCCGCGAGAAGGGCTGCTCGGCGGTCCAGGAGGTGGCGTTCACGCTCGCCAACGGGATCGCCTACGTCCAGGCGGCGCTCGACGCTGGCCTCGCGGTGGACGACTTTGCCCCCCGCCTGGCGTTCTTCTTCAACGGCCACAACAACGTCTTCCAGGAGATCGCCAAGTTCCGCGCGGCGCGCAAGATGTGGGCGCAGATCATGCGCAAGCGCTTCGACGCCCAGGACGACAAGTCGCTGCGGCTTCGTTTCCACACCCAGACGGGCGGGGTGACGCTGACCGCGCAGCAGCCCGAGAACAACATCGTCCGGGTGGCCCTGCAGGGGTTCGCCGCGGTCTGCGGAGGCACGCAATCGCTGCACACCAACGGCTTCGACGAGGCGCTGGCGCTCCCCACGGAGCGGGCCGCGCGGATCGCGCTGCGCACGCAGCAGATCATCGCCCACGAGTCCGGCGCGGCCGACACGGTCGACCCGTTCGCGGGCTCGTACTTCATCGAGAGCCTCACCGCCGAGATCGAGCAGCGCGCGCTCGAGCTGATCGCCAAGGTCGACGAGCTCGGCGGGTCGGTCCAGGCGATCAACTTCATCAAGGGCGAGATCGAGGAGTCAGCGTTCGGCTACCACGAGCGCTACCGCCAGGGCCAGGACGTCGTCGTGGGCGTCAACAAGTACGTGACAGAGGACGTCGAGGTGCCCGACATCCTGAAGGTCGACCAGGCCTCAGAGGACGCGCAGGTCCAGCGGCTGAAGGCGTTCAAGGCCGATCGCGACCAGGAGCTGGTGCAGCGCCGCCTCGAGGAGCTGCGGGGCGCCGCGCGGGGGACGGAGAACCTGCTCCCCGCGATCCGCCAGGCGCTCGCCGACCGGTGCTCGATGGGCGAGGTCTGCGGCGCGATGCGCGACGTCTTCGGCGAGTACCAGCCGGACATCTAGAGCGGCGGGCGCAGGCGGGCGCGAGCATCCCGGAACGGCTCGAGCCGTGAGCGAGGCGGAGCGCATCGCAGCGCTGTGCCGCGGCGTGCTCGAGCTCGGCTGGCGCGAGGGCGAGCAGGGCGGCACGCCCTACGCCTTCGGCGCGCCGAGTCCTGGTCGCTATCCGTGGCAGTGGTACTGGGACTCCTGCTTTCACGCGATCGTCAGGCGCCGGTTCGACCGCGACCGCTCGCGGCGCGAGCTCGAGAGCCTGCTGGCGGCAGCGCGGGACGGCTTCATCGGCCACGTGACGTTCTGGGGGCAGCCGCTCAACCTGGAGCGGGCGCTGCGCTACAACATCGCCCGCCGGGACGACCCGATGACCAGCACGATCCAGCCGCCGCTGCTGGCCTGGGCATGGCGGATCGCAGTCGGCGACCCCGCCGGCCACCCCGGCATCGAGGCGCACCACGGGTGGCTGCGCGACCATCGCGACCTCGACGGCGACGGGCTGCTGTGGCTGATCCAGCCCGACGAGTCGGGCCTGGACGCGTCGCCCAAGTTCGACCACGTCTGGGGCGCCCACGCCCAGGGTCGCCCCGGCTTCCCGCTCCTGATCCGCCGCAACCGGCGGCTCGGGTTCGACGCGCGCCGCGTGCAGGGCGCCGGCCGGCCGGTCCTCTGCGAGGTGGTGACCAACGTCCTGTGGTCGCTGGCCGAGCAGGCGCTCGGGCGCCCGTCCCCGACCCCCGCGCTGGTCGCGCGGTTGTGGCACGAGGCCGAGGGCCGCTTCCTCGACGTGGCGCGCCATCCCCGGCGCGACCTGCCCCCGGCGCGCCGGCCGCTGACCTGGGACACGCTCGCGCCGCTCGCCCTGCCGGACCTCCCCGAGGCGATCGGCCGCCGCCTGGTCGAGGAGACGCTGCTCGACCGACAGCGGTTCTGGGACGGCGTCCCGCTCGCGTCGGTGGCGCTCTGCGACCCTGCCCACACTTCACGCGACCGCTACTGGGGACTGCGGCGCTACTGGCGCGGCCCCTCGTGGGTGAACGCCGCGTGGCTTGCCTGGATCGGGCTGCGCCGGCTCGGTCATGTGCCCGAGGCCGAGGCGATGGCCGCGCGCCTCGGCGCGGTCGTGACGCGCGAGGGGCTGCGCGAGTACTACGAGGCGCGCTCGGGCCGCGGGATGGGCGCGCGCGAGTTCGGATGGAGCACGCTGGTGTGGGAGATGATCGACCCCGCGCCCGAAGCCGGCGCCTCCTACCTGTGAGCGGCGGCCGTTGCAAGCCTGCCAACCCGAGCAGGAGTCGCGCCGGGGCGCACGAATCGGTGGTTCATGTCCGAGATCACGGCGCACCGCACGCTGGTCAAGTCCCCGCCCGAGGTGTGGGCCCAGCTCAGCGACGCCGAGGCGCTGGCCCGGCATCTGGACGACTTCGGCGAGATCCGGATCACCCGGGTCGAGCCCGAGACGACGGTGGCCTGGGAGGCCGAGCGGGTCAGCGGAGAGGTCCTGATCGACCCGTCGGGCTGGGGTACCCGCGTGACCATGACCGCGCGCGTCCCCGGCGCGCCCGAGCCGGCGGAACCCGCGCCGGCCGCCGAGGCCGCTGGTCCGCAGAGTCCCTCGGTGGACGCGCCGGACGACGAGCTGCCGGACGAGCCGCCGGCGAGCGAAGCGGAGCCGGCGGAGGAGACGCCGGCATCCGAAGCGCGGGCGGAGCTGGACGCGCTCCCGCCGCCCGCGACCGACCGCGCCGCGCGCTTTCACTTCATCTCGCGTTTCTTTCCCCGCACGGTTCCCGAGCCCTTGGCCGATCCCGGCCCCCCGCCCGTCGCCGAGACGCCGCAGACCGCTCCGCCGCTGGAGCCGGTACCCGATCTCGAGCCCGAACCGGAGCCCGAGCCCGTCCCCGCTCCCCCGGACCCCGCGCCGGAGCCGGTGCCGGAACCCGAGCCCGAACCCACCCCGTGGGAGCCGATCGAGCCCCCGACTGCGCCGGACCAGCCCGACCCTCCGTTCGAGCCCGCCGCACTGAGCGCGCCCGGCCGCGACTCCGCCGGCCCCGGCGCGGACCCCGGTCCCGGCCCCGATGCCGCGCTGGCGGTGCTCAACAGCGTCCTCGACGACCTCGGCTCCGCCCATCACCGCCCCTTCTCGCGCGGCTAGCACCGCGCCGCCCGACCCGCGCTCGCGCCGTCCTTGGTTCCCGCGCGATACTGGACCGCGTGAGCAGCACCCCGGCCCTCGAGTCGCGCCCGCAGCACCCGGCCGTCAAGCCGCCGCCACTCCTGCGCGGCGAGGTTCACGTGTGGACGGCAACGCTCGACCTCGACGGGGTCGGGCGGCGTGACGCGGAGGCTCTGCTGTCCGAAGCCGAGCGGGAGCGAGCGCAGCGCGTGGTGAGCGAGCGGAGCCGGCTCCGCCTGATCGCCGCGCGGGCGCAGCTGCGGCGAATCCTCGGCGCCTACCTCGGCGTGGCGCCGGCACGCGTGGCGCTCGCGACCGACCGGCAGGGCAAGCCGTTCGCCGTGCATCCCGCCGAGCTGCAGTTCAACCTCTCGCACAGCGACGATCGGGCGCTGTTCGCCCTCACGGCCGGCCCGCCCGTCGGCGTGGACGTCGAGCGCGACCGCGACGTACGCCGGCTCGACGTTGTGGCCCGGCGCACGCTGCCGGCGGCGCGGCACGCGGAGCTCGCGGCACTGCCGAGCGCCCCCCGGCGCGCCGCCGTGCTGCGCGCGTGGACGCGGCGGGAGGCTTTGCTGAAGGGCCTCGGCACCGGCCTCGGCGCCGAGGCTCCGGTCGCCGATGTCGGCCCCTTGGCCCGGCGGGGGCGCTTCTCGGTGGAGCTGGCCGGCGGCGAGGTGTGGACGGTGGAGGACCTCGTCCTCGAGTACGGCGTCACCGCCGCCGTGGCCGCGCCGGGCACGCACTGGCGCGTGCGGCGGCTCGGGCCGCACCCGTAGGAATAAGATCCGGCGCCCCGTGCGCGCCAAGGCTCCCGAGACCTACGAGGAGAAGCTCGCCCAGCTCCAGGAGCTGCGCCAGGCCGCCGCGCACTCCTCTCCCGAGGCCGAGGCCAAGCAGCACGACCGCGGCAAGTACACGGCGCGCGAGCGGGTCGAGAAGCTGCTGGACCCGGGGTCCTTCCAGGAGCTCGACACGTTCGTGCGCCACCGAACCGCCGAGTTCGACATGCAGAAGAACCGGCCCTGGGGCGACGCCGTGGTCACGGGCCACGGGACGATCGACGGCCGGCGGGTGTGCGTCTTCTCGCAGGACTTCACGGTGTTCGGCGGCTCGCTCGGCGAGGTGATGGCCGAGAAGATGGTGAAGATCATGGACCTGGCGGCGCGGATCGGCTGCCCGGTGATCGGCATCAACGACTCCGGCGGCGCGCGCATCCAGGAGGGCGTCGTCTCGCTCGGCGCCTATGGCGACGTCTTCGTTCGCAACGTCAAGTGCTCGGGCGTGATCCCGCAGGTCTCGCTGATCATGGGGCCGTGCGCCGGCGGCGCGGTCTACTCACCGGCGATGACCGACTTCATCTTCATGGTCCGCGAGACCTCGCACATGTTCATCACGGGCCCCGACGTGATCAAGACGGTCACCGGTGAGGAGCCGACGTTCGAGGAGCTCGGCGGCGCGATGACGCACAACACGAAGTCGGGCGTCGCACACTTCGCCTCGCCCGACGAGGACGCCTGCCTCCAGGACACTCGCTACCTGATGTCCTTCCTGCCCTCGAACAACCTCGAGACACCACCGCGGGTGCAGCCGACCGACGACCCGCTGCGCATGGACGCCGAGCTCGACACGGTGGTGCCCGACAACCCCAACAAGCCCTACGACATGCGCGACGTCGTGCGGCTGATCGTCGACGACGGCGAGTTCTTCGAGGTCCACGAGCACTACGCCACCAACATCGTGTGCGGCTTCGCGCGCGTGGACGGCTACACCGTCGGCGTGGTCGGCAACCAGCCCGCCTCGCTGGCCGGCGTGCTCGACATCGACGCCGCATGCAAGGCCGGGCGCTTCGTGCGCACCTGCGACGCCTACAACATCGCACTGCTGACCTTCTGCGACGTCCCGGGCTTCCTGCCGGGAACCTCGCAGGAGTGGGGCGGGATCATCCGCCACGGCGCGAAGCTGCTCTACGCCTACACCGAGGCGACGGTGCCGAAGATCACGATCATCACCCGCAAGGCCTACGGCGGCGCCTACGACGTGATGGCCTCCAAGCACATGCTCGCGGACTTCAACTTCGCCTGGCCGCAGGCGGAGGTCGCGGTGATGGGACCGGAGGGTGCGGTCAACATCATCTACCGCCGCGACATCGCCGCGAGCCCGACGCCGGACGAGCGCCGCCAGAAGCTTATGGACGACTACAAGGCCCGCTTCGCCAATCCCTACAGCGCCGCCGAGCGCGGCTACATCGACGACGTGATCGTCCCGCACGAGACACGCCCCAAGGTCGTCACCGCGCTGCACACCCTGCTCACCAAGCGCGAGCCGGGACCAAAGCGCAAGCACGGGAACATCCCCCTCTAACGTGGCCGAACAGCGGAGCCTTCGCTGTTTGCGAAGGCGAAGCTGTGAGGCCGGGAGGGAGGCGAAGCCTCCCGGTCACATCGCCAAGTCCAGCGAAGCCCTCGCTGCTTGCGAGGGCGAAGCGGGAGCGGCCAGAGGATCGCCCGCTCACAACCACACGCTCTGCCCCGCCACCACCCCCTCCCGCCACGCCGCATGCGCGGCTCCCGCCACCGCGAGATCCTGGATCGCGAGGCCGGTCGAGTCGAACAGCGTCACGGCGTCAGGGCCGGGCCGGCCCGGCGCGTCGCCGGCGAGGACGGCGCCGAGGTCGGTGACGCGGTCGCGCGCGACCAGGCCGGCCTGGACCGCGCCCGTCAGCTCGCCGCCGTGGACCGCCTGCTCCCACTCGTCGCAGAAGAGCGCGCAGGAGGCCACCGCGGCGGCGGTCGCCTCGGCCTTCCCCGGCCCGTCCGCCCCCAGCATGTTCAGGTGCAGCCCCGGTCGCAGGTCGCCGGCCTCCACGACCGGCTCGAACCCCGGCGTGACACAGCAGACGATGTCGGTCGCCAGCGCGTCGGCCCGCGCCCCGGCTTGCCAGCCCAGCTCGTCGGCGAGCCGCTGCGCCGCCTCCGCGTCCGGGTCGTGGCAGATGCCCGCGCGGTAGCCCGCGGCCGCCATGCAGCGCCCCACCCAGGCCCCGTGCAGGCCGCAGCCGACGAGCCCGACGGTCCCAACCTCCTCCCGCGCCAGCGCGCGCGCCGCCACGGCGGCCACGGCCCCCGTGCGCAGCGCGGTGACAGACCGGGCGTCCAGGAGCATCAGCGGCTCGCCAGTCTCGGCGTCCGACAGGCAGACCACGCCCGTGACGGTCGGCAGCCCGCGCGCGGGATTGCCGGGGAAGGACGTGACCCACTTGAGCAGCGCGAGCCCCGATCCCCGCGCGGGCATGGCGCGGAAGTCGCCATGCCCCGGCGAGTCGAGGTAGACCTTGGCCGGCATCGCCCATTCGCCGTGGTGATGGCGGACGAAGGCGTCCCGGACGCGCTCGATCGCCGCGGCTGCCGGCACTGCCGCCAGCACCGCGTCGTGGTCGAGGACGGCGATCTCGGGCACGGCGGGCCACGATAGCCTCCGCCGCGTGGTCAACCGCCGGCCAAAGCTCGAGATCGTCGCCCCCGCCGCCTCCCCCGAGGAGGCGGCCGCCGTGGTCGCCGCGCTGGAGCGCTTCATGCGCGAGACGGCGCCGCCCCCGGCCGCCGCCGCGCCCGCGCGCAACTCGTGGCAGCGGGCGGCGCTGCACGAGGGCGTCGGCCGGGAGCCCGGGGAGCCCTCGCCGTGGGGCGATCCCCATCCCTGGGGCTAGTACATCGAGGACGCGTGTACTAGATCACGCGGACGCGGTTGCTGACCGACGTCCAGCTGGCGTCCGCCGTCACGATCGCGTCGGCCTCGAGCGCTTCCCCGGTGGCGATGATCAGCGCATCGGCCAGGCCGAGACCCGGGTTGGCCGCCCGGAGCCCGGCACCGCCGCGCGCCATCGCTTCGGTCAGATCGACGACCCGGCCCGGGTCGTTGCAGAAGCCCTCGACGACCTCGGGGTAGCGATCGCCGCGGCGCAGCGCTCCGACCAGGATCTCCGCGAAGGCAACGGCCGGCACATGAGGCACATGGCGGCCGAGATCTCGGAGCGCATCGACCATTCGGCGGTGATGCGCATCCTCCGGCGTGAGCAGCGCGATCACGGCACTGGCGTCGAGGACTACCGATCCCACTCGCGCCGCAGCTCCTGCAGCTCTTCCTGCGTCATGAATCCGGGCAGGGCGCCCACCCACGGCTCCCACCACTCCTGCTCGCGCTCCAGCACGACGCGCCCGGGCCCGTCCGCGCGCACGCGCAGCTCCTCGCCGGGCACGAGCCCGGATTCGCCGAGTACCTTCACCGGGATCGTGGCCTGCCGCTGCCTCGACAGCCGCGTGAAGCCCGCCCGTCGCCTGCGCTTTGCTTTTGCCACCGCGAGTAAAGCCTACCCGGTCGCCCCGCCGCCTCTCCCACGCAGCGGAAATCTGCGGATAGGAGATCGGGTTTTGGTACATTCAGCAGGTTCCCGCACCTCGCGCGAGAAGGAGACCCGTACCTGATGGAGCCAGCGTCGGTCGAGAGCCAGACCGCCCGCAAGACGGGCGGCAGGGGCTCGCTGGAGAGCCCCGAGGTGTACGAGAACGTGCCCGGGCACGTGATCCCGATCCTCGAGCGCGAGTTCGACGACTTCGACACGGAGGCCGGGCGGTTCCTCGCCGGCGAGCAGAGCGAGGAGCAGTTCATCGGCTTCCGGCTCAAGCAGGGCGTCTACGGCCAGCGCCAGGCCGACGTCCAGATGATCCGCGTGAAGCTTCCCTTCGGCGGCGTGACGCCGGAACAGATGGAGGCCTTCGCCGACGTGGTCGAGCGCTACGCGCCGCTGAACAAGGGTCACATCACCACGCGCCAGAACATCCAGATCCACCACGTGCCGCTGGCCGACGCGGCCAAGCTGATCCGTGACCTGGGCGACTCCAAGCTCTCGTCGCGCGAGGGCTGCGGCAACACGATCCGCAACGTGACCGGCGATCCCTGGGCCGGCGTCTGCGAGGGCGAGCTCTTCGACCCCACCCCCTACGTCGGCGCCTACGTGCGCTACTTCGTGCGCCACGAGGTCTGCCAGCTGATGCCGCGCAAGGTCAAGACGGCATTCACCGCGACCGACGAGGACCGGGCGATCACCGGCATCCACGACGTCGCCTTCATCCCGCGCGTGCGCGAGATCGACGGGAAGAGCGTGCGCGGCTTCGAGATGCGCGTCGGCGGGGGCACGTCGATCATGCCCCGCGTCGCGCCCACCCTGTACGACTTCGTGCGCGCCGACGACGGCGAGTACCTGGAGGCCACCGAAGCGGCGCTGCGGATCTTCAACCGCCAGGACGACCTGCGCAAGAACCGCGCGCGCGCCAGGATCAAGGTGCTGATCGACAGGATCGGGATGGACGCCTTCCGCGAGATGGTCGAGGAGGAGCGCAAGGGCGACTGGGTGGCCGAGCGCGACTTCACGCCCGACCCGCTGCTCTTCGTCGACGACGAGGAGGCAGCCGCGCCGGAACCGGCGCTCACGCCCGGTGCGCTCAACGGCGGGGCACCGAACGGGTCGCCGGAGGCGGCCCGTTTGGTCCGCGAGTTCGACAGGTTCGCCGCGGTCAACGTGCGCCCGCAGCGCCAAACCGGCTTCTCCACCGTGCAGGTCAAGGTGACCCGCGGCGACCTGACCCCGGAGCAGTTCCGCGGCCTCGCCACGGTCATGCGCGAGTTCACCGGCGGGTACGCACGCGTCAGCGTCGAGCAGAACGTCGTCCTGCGCTGGGTTCGCGACGAGAGCGTCTACGACGTCTGGCGCCGGCTCGCCGACCTCGGCCTGGGCGAGGCGGGCGCGAGCGAGATCACCGACGTCGTCTCGTGCCCGGGGACCGACTCCTGCAAGCTCGGGATCACCTCGTCGATGGGCCTCAACCAGGCCGTGCAGGAGCGCCTCGAGACCATGGAGATCACCGATCCGCTGACGCGCCGGATCCACATCAAGATGAGCGGCTGCCCCAACGGCTGCAGCCAGCATCACATCGCCAACATCGGCCTGTACGGCGCCTCGATCAAGGTGGGCGAGCACACGATCCCGGCCTACGTCGCGCACATCGGCGGCAACTACGAGGGCGGCGACGTCGTGATGGGCACGCGACTGAAGGTGCGGCTCGCGGCCAAGCGCGTTCCCGAGGCGGTCGAGCGCTGGATCCGCCACTACGAGGACGGCCGGCAGGAGGGCGAGGAGTTCAACGCCTTCGTCGAGCGCGTCGGCGCGGAGACGTTCGCCGAGCAGGTCAAGGACCTGGCGCTGCCGATCGAGTTCGGCCTGGAGACGATGAATCACTTCATCGACTGGAACCGCAACGAGCCCTACCAGGTGATCCGGGGCGAGGGCGAGTGCGCCGTCTAGATGACCCCGATCACGTGGCCATAGCGATCCCTCCAGATCTGGAGCGCCACACGGCCGAGGAGGTGCTCGCCTTCGCGGTCGAGCGCCATCACCCCCGCCTGGCGATGGCCTGCTCGTTCCAGAAGGAGGAGTCGGTCCTCCTCGACATGCTGCTGCGGATCGAGCCGCGGGCGCGCGTGTTCACGATCGACACCGGGGTCCTGTTCGAGGAGACGCGCGAGACCTGGCGCCAGATGGAGGAGCGCTACGGCGTGCGCGTCGAGGTGGTCGACGCGCTCAGCCCCGACGGCCGGCCGTGGACGGCGCAGCGCTGCTGCAGCGAGCAGAAGGTTGCGGCGCTCGACCGCGCGCTCGACGGGCTGGATGCGTGGGTCACGGGCCTGCGACGCGAGCAGGCGCCCACCCGCTCCGCCGCGCCCAAGCTGCACTGGGACGACCCCCACGGGCTGTGGAAGGTCAACCCCCTCGCGGACTGGACGGAGCAGCAGGTGTGGAGCTACATCGCCGAGCACGAGCTGCCCTACCACCCGCTGCACGACCGCGGGTATGCCTCGATCGGCTGCGCGCCGTGCACCCTGCCGGGCAGTGGCCGCGAGGGCCGCTGGGCCGGGCAGGACAGGACCGAGTGCGGACTGCACTCGGTGTAGAAGAGGCGACATGGATCCGCTGGTAGTCGTCTTCGGACTCGGCGTGGGCATCCTCGTCGGCATGACGGGGATCGGCGGCGGGTCCCTGATGACGCCGCTGCTGATCCTGGCCGTGGGCGTCAAGCCGGTCGTCGCGATCGGTACCGACCTCGCCTACGGCGCGATCACCAAGACCGTCGGCGGCTGGCGTCACCTGCGCAAGGGCACGGTGGACATGGGGATCTCGGGCTGGCTCGCCGCGGGCAGCGTGCCCGGCTCGCTGATCGGGGTGTGGCTCGTGGAGCGCCTGCACGACACTCACGGCGCCTCCTTCGACGACCCGCTGCTGATCAGCGTGGCCGTCGCGCTGCTGCTCGTCTCGCTGACGATCCTCGCGCGCGCGCTGTTCATGCCCCGGCTGGTCGCGCGCGAGCGCGAGACGGTGGTGATGGGGCGCCGCGAGAAGGCGACCGCGGCGGGGATCGGTCTGGTGCTCGGCTTCATCCTGGGGGTCACCTCCGTGGGCAGCGGCGCGCTGATCGGGCTGGCGCTGATCCTCGTCTTCCGGCTGACGCCTCACCGCGTGGTCGGCACCGACGTCTTCCACGCCGCGATCCTCCTCTGGGTGGCCGGGCTGGCGCACTTCGTCTCGGGCAACGTCGACCTCGGCCTGACCGCCAACATCCTCGTCGGCTCGATCCCCGGCGTGTGGATCGGCACGGGGCTGATGACGCGCGTGCCCTCCGCCGGCCTGCGCCCCGCGCTCGGCTGCGTGCTGCTGGGCTCGGCGCTCGGGGTTCTCTCCAAGGGCGGAGTCGAGGTGCCGGTGGCGGTGATCGTCGGACTCCCGGCGCTGGCCGGGCTGGCCGCGTGGGTGCTGATGCGCCGGCGCGGGCGGCGCGAGTCCGCGGCCCAGCGCGCGGCCACGGTGGTGGGCTAGCGACAATGCAGGCCATGACCTACGAGGTCTCTCACCTGCGCGTGCTCGAGGCCGAGGCGATCCACATCATGCGCGAGGTGGCCGCCGAGCTCGAGCACCCCGTCCTGCTCTTCTCCGGCGGCAAGGACTCGCTCGTGCTGCTGCACCTGGCGACCAAGGCGTTTCGCCCGGGCCGCTTCCCGTTTCCCGTGATGCACGTCGACACCGGCCACAACTTCCCGGAGGTGCTCGAGTTCCGCGACCGGCTGATCGCGCGGCTCGATGAGCGCCTGATCGTGGCCTCCGTGCAGGAGTCGATCGACAGCGGCCGCGTCGCCGAGGAGACCGGCCCGCGCGCCTCGCGCAACCGGCTCCAGACGGTGACCCTGCTCGACGCGATCGCCGAGCACGGCTTCGACGCCGCCTTCGGCGGCGCGCGCCGCGACGAGGAGCGTGCACGGGCAAAGGAGCGCGTCTTCTCCTTCCGCGACGACTTCGGCCAGTGGGAGCCCAAGGCCCAGCGCCCCGAGCTGTGGAGCCTCTACAACGGGCGCGTGCGCAAGGGCGAGCACGTGCGCGTCTTCCCGATCTCCAACTGGACCGAGCTCGACGTGTGGCAGTACATCGCCGAGGAGGGCCTCGAGCTCCCGCCGATCTACTTCGCCCACCGGCGCGAGGTCTTCCGCCGCGACGGCATGCTCTACGCGGTCTCACCGTTCGTCGAGCTGATGGACGGCGAGGAGCCCTTCGAGGCCTCGGTGCGCTACCGCACCGTCGGGGACATGAGCTGCACCGGCGCCGTGGAGTCCACGGCCGCCTCGCTCGAGCAGGTGGTCGACGAGATCGCCGCCACCCGGATCACCGAGCGCGGGGAGACCCGGGCCGATGACCGCGTGACCGAGGCCGCGATGGAGGACCGCAAGCGCGAGGGCTACTTCTGATGCCCGGGCCCGCCGGCAATGGCCGCATCGACGTGACGCGCGGCCATCGCGCCTCGGACCTGCTGCGCTTCGCCACCGCCGGCTCGGTCGACGACGGCAAGAGCACGCTGATCGGCCGCCTGCTCTACGAGACCAAGCAGATCTTCGCCGACCAGCTCGAGCACGTGGAGGAGACCAGCCGGCGCCGCGGCGACGGCTACGTCAACCTCGCGCTGCTGACCGACGGCCTGCGGGCCGAGCGCGAGCAGGGCATCACTATCGACGTCGCCTACCGCTACTTCGCGACGCCGCGGCGGAAGTTCATCATCGCCGACACCCCCGGCCACGAGCAGTACACGCGCAACATGGTCACCGGGGCCTCGACGGCGGACCTGGCGGTCGTCCTGATCGACGCGCGCAAGGGCGTCGTCGAGCAGTCGCGGCGCCACGCGTTCATCGCCTCGCTGCTGCGCATCCCCCACCTCGTCTTCTGCGTCAACAAGATGGACCTCGTCGACTACGACGAGGAGGTCTTCGAGCGCATCGACGAGGAGATCTCGGGCTGGGCGGCCAAGCTCGACGTCTCCGACATCACCTTCATCCCGGTCTCGGCGCTCAACGGCGACAACGTGGTCGAGCGCTCGGAGAACATGCCCTGGTACTGCGGCCCCTCGCTGCTCTACCACCTCGAGCACGTCCACATCGGCTCGGACCGCAACCTGATCGACGCGCGCTTTCCCGTGCAGTGGGTGATCCGGCCGATGTCCGACGAGCACCACGACTACCGTGGCTACGCCGGTCAGATCGCCTCCGGCACCTTCCGGACCGGCGACCCGGTGATCGTCCTGCCCTCCGGGCGCCAGACGCGGATCGCGCGCATCGACGTTGACGGAGGGACTGTCGAGGAGGCCTTCCCGCCGCTGTCGGTGACGATGCTGCTCGAGGACGAGGTCGACGTCTCGCGCGGGGACATGATCTGCCGCGCCCACAACCACCCCGTGCCGACCCAGGAGCTCGATGCGATGGTCTGCTGGATGGCCGACGCGCCGCTGCAGGCGCGCGGGCGCTACGCGATCAAGCACACCACCCGCAACGCCCGTGCGGTCGTCGAGGACCTGCGCTACCGCATCGACGTGAACACGCTGCATCGCGACGAGTCGGCCGCCGCGCTCGGGCTCAACGAGATCGGCCGGGTGCACCTGCGCACCAGCGCCCCGTTGCTGGTCGACGAGTACCGCCGCAATCGCACGACCGGCTCGTTCATCCTGATCGACGAGTCCACCAACAGCACCGTCGGCGCGGGGATGATCCTCAGCGCGGAGCGTGCGGAGCACCCCGAGCCCGAGCGCGCCGCGACCGGCTCCGGTCACTAGTCTTCCCGCCCGCATGTTCTCGAAGGTCCTGGTGGCCAACCGCGGGGAGATCGCCGTCCGCGTCATCCGCGCGCTGGACGAGCTCGGCGTGCGCTCGGTCGCGGTCTACTCGGAGCTCGACCGTGACGCGCTCCACGTCGAGCGCGCCGACGAGGCATACCTGCTCGGGCCGGGGCCCGCGGCCGAGAGCTACCTGAACGTGGACAAGCTGCTCGCCGTCGCGGCAGAAGCCGGCGCCGAGGCGGTCCATCCCGGCTATGGCTTCCTCGCCGAGAACGCGGCCTTCGCGCGCGCCTGCGAGAAGGCAGGGATCGTGTTCGTCGGCCCGCCGGCGGACGCGATCGACGCGATGGGCTCCAAGACCCGCGCGCGCGAGCTGATGGAGCAGGCCGGCGTGCCGATCGTGCCCGGCACGACCGAGCCGGTGGAGTCGGTCGACGACGCCCGCGCGATCATCGACGAGACGATCGGCTACCCGGTCGCCGTCAAGGCGGCCGGGGGCGGCGGCGGCAAGGGATTCCGCGTCGCGCTGGAGGAGTCCGAGCTGGCCGCGGCCTTCGAGGGGGCCGCCCGCGAGGGCGAGAAGTTCTTCTCCGACGCGACCGTCTACCTCGAGCGCTACCTGCCCGACCCGCGCCATGTCGAGGTGCAGGTACTCGCCGACGGCCACGGCAACGCCGTTCACCTCGGCGAGCGCGATTGCTCGGTGCAGCGCCGGCACCAGAAGCTGATCGAGGAGTCGCCGGCCCCCGCCGTCGACGACGAGCTGCGCGAGCGCATCGGGAGAATCGCCGTGGAGGCCGCGCGCGCCGTCGACTACCGCTCGGCCGGGACGATCGAGGGCCTGCTCCAGGACGGTGAGTACTACTTCCTCGAGATGAACACGCGCGTGCAGGTCGAGCACTGCGTGACCGAGATGACCACCGGCATCGACATCGTGCGCGAGCAGGTCCTGGTGGCGGCCGGCGAGCCGCTCTCGTTCGCCCAGGACGACGTGCGGCTGCGCGGCCACGCGATCGAGTGCCGCATCAACGCCGAGGACGCGGCGAAGAACTTTGCGCCGGCGCCCGGGCGGATCGGCGCCTACCGCGAGCCCGCCGGCCCGGGGGTGCGGGTGGACTCCGGGGTCGGCCCGGGGTCCGAGATCACGCCGATGTACGACCCGATGGTCGCCAAGCTGATCGTGTGGGACGAGGACCGCGAGCGGGCCACCGCGCGGATGCTGCGGGCGCTCGCGGAGTTCGAGGTCTCGGAGCTCAAGACGCTGATCCCCTTCCACCAAGCGCTGCTCGCCACCGACCAGTGGGCGCGGGGCGAGACCTGCCGCGACCTGACCGAGGACCGCCAGTGGCTCAAGTCGCTGGCGTTCCCGAAGCCGGAGCCGCGATCCGACGAGGACGACGAGCCCGCGAAGGTCGAGCAGGACTACACGGTCGAGGTCTCCGGCCGGCGCTTCGACGTCAAGGTCATCGGCCCGCCGGCGGGCGGCGTCGTCAACGGCGCCGCCGCGGGCGCGGCGGCCGGCGCGGCGCCCAAGCCCAAGCGGCGCGAGGCGGCGACCGCCGCCGGCGACGGAGGTGGCGGGGACCAGCTCGCGTCGCCGATCCAGGGCACCGTGCTCAAGGTGGCGGTGGAGGCGGGCGCCGCGGTGGACGAGGGCGCCCTGATCTGCGTGATCGAGGCGATGAAGATGGAGAACGAGATCACGGCGCACAAGGCCGGCAGGGTCGCGGAGCTGCCGATCGCGGTGGGAGCGTCGATCGCCTCCGGCGACACGATCGCCGTGATCTCCTCGGAGTGAAGCGCGGACCCGTCCGCGCTAGGGAGCGCGCAGGTAGATCGGGCTGGTGAGCGCGTCGATCGCGGTCCCGCGCTGGAGCTGCAGGCGGTAGCGGCCCGGCCCCAGCGAGGGGAAGGGGAAGGTGAAGTCGCCGCTGGTCACGGGCACCGGACCCACGGCCTGGGTCCCGTCCTTGAACACGAAGAGCTGGTGCTCCCCGGGGGTGCCGCCGATCACGCGCGCGGTGAAGTCCGCGGAGCCGGCCTTCAGGACGTCGCCCATGATCGCCCGCGGCCGGCCCGGCGCGCGAGCCTGGAAGCGCAGGTCGGGGCCCTCGTTGCCGAACAGCTTCACGTACGTGTGCCCCGCCTTGACAGCGCGCTTGACGCCGCGCTCGGAGAGCTCTTCGGCATAGACCACGGTGGTGGCGTGCCCGATCGGCGACTGGAGGATGTCGTCCTGGGGCGATCCGCCGTTCTCACCGGCGTTGTGGGAGTCGCTCGACCCGACCGCGGCGATCCGGTGGCCCTGGTCGAGCTTGCTCTCCCACATCTGGATCGCCAGCGGCGTGAACGGGTTGGGCCCCGGCTCGGGCTCGGTCTGCAGACCGGCGGGGCCGGTCTGGATCTCGATCGCGTCGACCTTGGAGTAGTCGGTCTCCTGGTCGTCGTACTGCCAGGAGCAGCCGCGGCAGAGGATCGCGAACGGCGGCACGAGGGCGGGGAAGATCGTCGGGTGGTTGATCTGCGTCCAGCCCCCGTTGGCCTGGATCGACTTGAAGATCGCGCTCGCGGGCCGCGGGCCGCGCAGCAGCTCCAGCGAGCCATCGCCGGCGTGGCGGTACACCGGGCCGGTGCGGTAGTCCACGTAGCGCACGCTGGCGTGGTTGTTGATGTGGCCGCGGTAGGTGATCACCTCGCTGGAGCGGACGATCAGGTTGCCCGGGTAGTCGGGCTGGTAGCGGCCGATCTCCTTCCATGCGCTGTTGGTCACGTAGTCCGAGAGCGTGATGAAGTCCAGGCCCGCGCCTCCCTCGGCGATCGGCTTGAAGGCGTAGTCGAAGGTCTCGGTCATCGTCGCGTCGCCCAGCGACGAGTGCTCGGCGTGGACGTGGAAGTCGCCCGCGTACCAGCCCGGCGCCGGCCGCGCCGGCGTCGTGTCATAGCGCGTCCCGCGGTAGGGCTCGTCCGCGTGCTCCGGATCGGCCGTCAGCTCGATCTCGACCCGCCAGGCGACCTTGCCGTCGGAGTCGCCCTGCGTCTGTGGCACCACCGCCGCCACGCCCAGCTCCACCGCCCACTGCCCTGCCGGGATCCGGCCGGGCCTGAAGCCGCGCGTCGTCTTGCCGGGGACGTGGCCCTTCGGCGAGGCCTCGTACTGCGCCTCCGTGGAGAAACCCTCGCGCGACACCGTGACGTCGGGGTGGCTCGAGCCGCCCCACCCGCGGAATTCCTGGGCGCTCCAGAGCTCGTCGCCGGGAAGCCGCGGCTCGTATAGCCCGAGGTCGAGCGTGTGCCGGGTGGCGGGCGAGCTGGGCGCCTCGGGCTGGTCGTAGCAGTACTTGACCCGGACGGTCGTGGTGTCCACCGGCACGTCGAAGGGCACGAGCACGTAGGCGCCCTGCTCGGCGGTGCCGAGCTCGCCGGTGACGACCTGGGTCGGCGCGATCGCCGCTCCCGGGCACGACGCGGGCGCCGCCGCGCCGGCCGGTCCGGCCGTCGCGAGGCAGGCCAGCAGCGCCAGCACGCGGATCGTTGCCCTGGCGCCTCGCACGCTTCGATTGTGGCAGGCCCGATGCGTGAGCGGGGCCGGGCGGCCGGCCGGTGATCGATCCCGGGCCACCACCGCGCCTACTCGCAGACCGGGCGCACCGTGTCGCCGCCCACCGAGGACTCGTTGCCGCTGGGCGGCGACGGCGGCGGCGTGAACGCGTCGCAGTCGTAGACGTGCGTGAAGGCGCGCGAGGAGACGGTCCCGAGCGTGTACAGCGGGTAGAGACCGAAGTACTCGTTGCGGGTGGTCGCCGTCCACTCGCGGCAGAAGTCGCAGCGCAGCCGGTGGAAGTCGCGCTGGTAGCCGCCCGAGTAGACGCGCAAGACGCTGTAGCCGCCGGGGTACTCCTTCGTCGGGCCCGTCTCGATGAAGGGCAGCCGCCGCCCGGTCCGGGGCGAGTACGCGACGTAGTTGCGGTGCGTGTGCGAGTTGAGCACACCCACCACGTTGGGGTAGTCGGCCAAACGGTCGAGGAAGGCCTGCCCGCCGCGGTCCTGGCGCACGCCGAAGATCACGGGCGGAAACGACGTCGTCGTCGCGTACTCGGCGACGGGATGGTGGAAGAAGATGAAGGTGCGCTGGTTGCGCTGCTCGGCACGCGCGAGGTCGCGCTCCAGCCACTCGTTCTGAGCGGCGTCGGTGAGGTCGCCCTGGCCGTCGGCCGCAACCGAGTCCAGCGCGACGAAGTGGTGGCCGCGGAAGTCGAAGGAGTAGTGGATCCGGCCCGGCTTGCGCGCGGGGAAGAAGACGGAGCGAAAGCAGTCGTTGTCCTCGCCGCACGTGGGGTCCGGCGGGTTCTGGTTGGCCCGGTCGTGGGCGCCGCGGGCGATGTGCCACTCGCCGTCGAGGCGCCGGAGGGTCCGCAGCGCCCGCTTGGTCTGGCCGAGCTTGGCGTGACTGGTGTTGTCGGCCGTCAGCAGGGTCAGCCCGATCCCTCGCCGGTTGATCTCGCCCACCGCCGCCTCGGCCATGCGCACCGCGTAGGGCGGGTCGGGTGGCTCGGTCGAATAGCACGGGGGCAGGGAGCCGACCGGCGGCGTGATCGTCAGCGCCGTGCCCGAGCATTGCTCGCCGGAGTGGATGTCCGCCATCACGGCGAAGGAGAACAGGAAACGGCCCGGCGGGTCGACCAGCGTGGTGACCGCTCCCGGGTTGGTCGCCGACGTCGGAACGGGGACCCCGCCGCTCATCAGCGTGTAGGTGTACCGCCGCCCGGAGCGCAGCCCGGTGACGTGCGCGTAGTGGTTGCGGGTGCTCCCCTCCAACCGCCGGCAGGGCCGCTCGCCGTCGAGGCAGACGGTGGTGTCGCTCGAGGCCGCCGTGGTCCACGTCGCCGTGAAGACGTGCTGGCCGGCGGTGACCAGCTCGGCGTCGAGGCCGGGCGCCACCTGCGCCTCGGCGGCGGCGGGGATCGCGATCAGCGCGAGGACCGCTATCGCTGTCGTCATGCGCCGCACTCACGGAGTGTACGGTCAGTTCCCCTTCCGCCGCGACGATTCCCCGCCGATTTCACCGCTCCTTCACCCGACCGCGAGACCGACGGCGTGAGCGCCGCCGCCTGGCTCGCCCAGCCCCACGAGGCCGAGACTGTCGCGCGACTGCTGGTCGAGTTCCGCGACTGGTACGGCCGCGAATGGCCGTCCGACAATGCGATCCTGGCGGCGGTCGAGCGCCTGATCGAGCAGCGCGACAGCGAGTACCTCCTCGCGACGCCCGGCGACGACTCTCCGCCCGCCGGCGCCTGTCAGCTGCGCTACCGATTCAGCGTCTGGTACGCCGCCGAGGACTGCTGGCTGGAGGATCTCTACGTGCGCGATCCGGCACGACGCCGGGGGGTCGCCGCGGCGCTGGTCGACGCCGCGATCGAGCGTGCGCGAGAGCGCGGCTGCCGGCGCGTGGAGCTCGACGTCAACGAGGCCAACCCCGCGGCGCTGGCCCTGTACGAGCGCGCGGGCTTCGCCGTATCGCGCAAGCCGCCGGGCGGGCGCGACGTGCTGATGCGGCTCGACCTCCCCACCTGAGCGGCGCGCGGACCGTGGGACGCGCGCGGGACCGCACCTCCGGAAGGACCGGCGTGTTCTGGCACGAAGGGAGCAGTCCCACGACTTGACTTCGAGCCGGCGCGGAGGGCGTCGGAGATAGGAGAGGGAGGATGAGGCGTTTCCATCTTCGACGGCCTTCCGGGGCGATGGCGGTATCGATCGTCGCCCTGGTGATGGCCACGACCGGCACCGCCGTGGCGACCCACGAGCGGATCTTCTCGACCGACATCGTCGACGGGACCATCCAGGGCCGCGACATCGGCCTCGACCAGGTCGCCAAGGGCGACGTGGGCAACAACGCGTTCGGTAGCCGCGAGGCCTACGACGGCGCGATCGGCGGCATCGACATCAAGCAGAACGACCTGACCGGCGCCGACATCAACGAAGCGACGCTGGGGCCCGTCCCGCGCGCGAACACCGTCGGCGGCCAGGGCGTGGCGAAGCTGAACTTCCGTGGCCCCGCCGGCACCGGCGAGACCACGGTGCTCAACGTCAGCGGCCTACATCTGACGGCCGAGTGCCTGGCCGGCGGCAACCTCGTCGTGCGCGCGCGCTCCACGCAGAACGGGGGCTACCTGCTGGCCTCGGGGCACGACCTCTCCTACCGCGACGCGGGGAACAACCAAGGTCGTGCGGGCGGCGACGTCGAGTTCAACAACGGCAACCTCGTCAACGTAACGGAGCAGGTCGGCAACGGCGACGGCAACAACGACATCGGCCACCTCACCTACGCCGGGGCCGGCGGCGCGGTGATCAACGTCCAGTTCCTGATGGACGAGGGCAACGTGGTCGGAGGCTGCGCCTTCACCGGGCACGCCCTGTTCGGCTAGTCGATCCGAAAGACGGGACGCAGGTGCCGGGCCGTCCCAGTGGGCGGCCCGGTCCGCGTGCGCGATCCGTTCCGGACCATCGGATGCGCGCAGCGTGATGCCGAACGCGCCAGGTTGACCCGGCCGACCCCGATCGAGAGGATGGCGCAATCCAACTCGCGGGGGTCGAGGTGCGGCGCCCGTCACACCACAGGAGGAAGGCATGAGACGCATCCTCAAGCGGCGCCCATCGCCCGCGATGGCGGTTTCGATCGTCGCCCTGGTGATGGCAACGACCGGCACAGCGGTGGCCACGCACGAGCGCATCTTCTCGTCCGACATCGCCGACGGCACGATCCAGAGCCGCGACATCGGGCTCGACGTGATCCAGAAGCAGGACGTGGGCGACAACGCGTTCGGGTCGCGCGAGGTCTACGACGGGGCGATCGGCGGGATCGACATCAAGACCAACGACCTCACCGGCGCCGACATCAACGAGGCGACGGTCGGAGCCGCCGGGGTCGTCAACCCCAACGGCACGCTGCAGGCGGGAGCACGCAACGCGACGGTGCGGCCCCTGAGCGGCAGCGTCTACTGCATCGCCGTGACGGGCATCACCAACACCGCCGGGCGGCCGATCAGCCTCACGATCGATCGCCAGAACAGCAGCACGTCGGTGCCTGGCGACATCCAGACATCCATCGAGTGGGACACCCAGCCCGACGCCTGCAACATCGCCAGCGAGTACGAGGTGCAGACGTTCCGCCAGGTGGGCAACGACGTCCAGGCCAACGACGAGGGCTTTGCCTTCTTCGTGATGTAGGCGGCGCGCCGGATCAGAGCCGTTCACGGGAGCCCCGCCCAGGCGGGGCTCCCGCGTTTCTCCGCGACCCCAAGCTCGCTTGGGCGCGTTGACCTCACCACGGGATGGGAGTAGCGTCGCTCCACCTTCTGGAGAGGTGGTTGGGCGTGAGGTTCTCTGTAGGGATTCCGTAGGCGAGGACCAGCTCACCCGGCGCCCCCGACGACCGCTGCGTTGGCCGCGTGAATCGCGCGCTGGGCCGTGCCGCTTCTCCCCTCCGGCAGCGGCGCCGCAGGTCCATCTCCCCGCAGCGCTTCCAGGTAGTCGCGGTCCTGCGCCAGCACGTCGAGCGCCTCCTCTCGCGAAAGCGCCGCCCCGTGCCCGGGCACGACCGCCTGTGCGCGCTCCACCAGCGGCCCCAGCCGCTCGAGCGTCGCCGCGTAGCCGTCAAGCGAGCCGCCCGACGAGATCGTGGGGATCTCCACCGGCGAGAGGTAGTCGCCGCAGACCAAGACCTCCGCCCACGGCACCCACACCGCCATCCCATCCGCCGTGTGGCCCTCGGCGGAATGCAGCTCGAGCTCGCGCTCGCCGACCGAGCAGTACCCGGGCACCGGCAGCGCCTGCGCCGCGGAGATCGACAACGGGCGCAGGCGCTCGACGTAGTGGCGCTGATCGAACTCGCGCAGCTCTCGCTGGGCCGCGCCGGGCTCGGCGGTCAGCCGCGCGGCCGTAGTCTCGGCGCAGCCCAGGGACGCGTTCGGAAAGGCATAGCCGCCGAGCAGGTGGTCCCAATCGGCATGCGTGGCCAGCCGGCCCTTGACAGCGAAGCGCGCCTGCTCGGCGACGGCGGGGAGCAGCTCGAGCTCGTCGGGGTAGACCGGCGAGTCGATCGCAAACGCCTCCTCGCCCGAGCGCACGAGCGTGCAGGTCGTCTGCCAGACGCGGCTGGTGACCACCACGACGTCCTCGTGGACGCCGACCGCGCGCACGTCCGGCCCCCGTCCGCCGGCGCTAGAGCGCCTTGAGCAGCTTCGCGGCCTCGCGCAGGTTGGGGACCTCCGCGGTGGGCGGCTTCTGCCCCGACTCGAGCTGCTCCTTGCGGCGGTTCACCCAGACGACGGGGACCCGCTTCTTCAGGCACGGCTCCACGTCGTGGTAGTAGGACGCGCCGACGTGCACCCAGCCGCGCTTGCCACCCATGCGCCGCTGCGCCTCGGTGAAGTGCGCCGGGTCGGGCTTGTAGGAGCGCACCTGCTGGGCGGTGACGACGAGGTCGAAGTCGGCCCGGAAGTGCCGCCGTGTCTGCCCGAGCAGCTTGTCGTCGATGTTCGAGACGAGGCCGATGTTGTACTTCTTGGCGAAGCGGTCGAGCTGGGCGTTGGTCTCCTTGAAGGGCCTCCAGCCCTGCACGGAGTCGGGCAGGAAGCCCGAACGCGAAGGCTCCAGCGGCCACCCGAGGTCCTTGGCGATCTTCACCGCCGTGCGGCGCAGCACCTCCGCGTAGAGCTCGTACGAGCCGCCCTGGATCTCGCGCTCGGTCTCGTGGAAGAGCGAGATCAGGTGGTCGCGGTCGATCGTGAAGCCATCTCGATCGGCCTCCGCCTTGAAGGCGTCGTAGATCCCGGATTCCCAGTCGATCAGGGTCCCGTAGACGTCGAACGTGACCCACTCGATCTTCTTCGGCAGCGGCATGTGAGGCGGGCATTATTACCCCCGTACGGGCCCCGGCGCAGCGCGCCTCCCATCGAGTAGGGTGGCCCGCCCATGGACCTGCTCGAGTACCAGGGCAAGCAGCTCTTCGCCCGCCATGGCGTCCCGGTACCGCAGGGCCGGCCCGCCGCGACTGTCGAAGAGGCGCTGGCCGCCGCCGAGGAGGTCGGCTTTCCGTGCGTCGTCAAGGCGCAGGTGCAGATCGGGGGGCGCGGGAAGGCCGGCGGGATCAAGGTCGCCCAGGACGCCGCCGAGGTGCGCGAGCACGCCGGGAGCATCCTTGGCATGGACATCCGCGGGCTGACCGTGGGCGAGGTGTGGATCGAGGAGGCATCCGACATCGCCGCGGAGTACTACGCCTCGATCGTCTTCGACCGGTCGGCAAAGGCGCCGTTGCTGATGCTTTCCACCAAGGGCGGCATGGACATCGAGGAGGTGGCCGAGTCAGACCCGGAGGCGATCGCGCGCCTGCACGTCGATCCGCTGATCGGCTTCCAGGACTTCCACGCCCGCCGGCTCGCCTTCGCCGCGGGTGTCGATGCCGACGTGATCCGGCCGCTCGGGGCGCTGCTGCACCGCCTCTACGAGGCCTTCGTCGCCGAGGATGCGATGCTCGTGGAGGTCAACCCGCTGATCGTCACCCGGGATCGCCAGGTGGCGGCGCTCGACGCAAAGGTCACGCTGGACAACAACGCGCTCTTCCGCCATCCCGAGAACGCCGAGCTGCGCAACCCGTCCGCCGAGGACGAGCAGGAGCGGATGGCCAAGGAGCGCGGGTTGACCTATGTCAAGCTCGACGGGAACGTCGGCATCCTCGGCAACGGCGCGGGCCTCGTGATGTCGACGCTCGACGTGGTCGCGCAGGCCGGAGGGCGGCCGGCGAACTTCCTCGACGCCGGCGGCGGGTCCAAGGCCGATGCGATCGTCAGCGCGGTCGAGGTGATCCTCTCCGACCCCAAGGTCACCGCGGTGCTGTTCAACATCTTCGGCGGGATCACGCGCTGCGACGAGGTCGCGCGCGGCCTGATCGAGGCCTTCGCCCAGGTGCAGGTGGACGTTCCGTTCGTCGTGCGCCTGAACGGGACCAACGAGGACGAGGGCCGCCGGCTGCTGGCCGAGGCGGACCTCCCCAACGTCCACGTCGAGGAGACGATGCTCGGCGCGGCCGCGCGCGTCGTCGAGCTGGCGGGAGGCGACGGAGCCGGCGGCGTGCAGCCGGTCCCCGAGTCGGCAGGGATGGGCGCGGCGGGCGAGTCGAGCACGGTCGCCGGCGCGGGAGAGGCCGGCGCGCCGTGAGCGTGATCGTCGATCACGAGACGCGTCTGTGCGTCAGCGGCATCACCGGGCGCGAGGGCACCTTCCACGCGATGAACAACCGCGACTACGGCACGCAGCTGGTGGCCGGGGTCACGCCCGGCAAGGGCGGCCAGGACGTGGAGGGCGTGCCGGTCTTCGACACCGTCCACGACGCGGTCGCCGAGACAGGCGCCAACACCTCGATGATCTTCGTGCCGCCGCGGTTCGCCGCCGACGCGATCCTCGAGGCCTCCGACGCCGGCGTCACGACGGTGATCGCGATCACCGAGGGCATCCCGGCGCACGACATGCTGCGCGTTTACACCCACCTGCGCCGCGGCGCCACGCGCCTGATCGGGCCCAACTGCCCCGGCGTGCTCTCGCCCGGCAAGGCCAACGTCGGGATCATCCCGGCCTCGTTCTTCTCTGAGGGCAACGTCGGCGTGGTCTCGCGATCGGGCACGCTGACCTACCAGATCGGCTACGAGATCGCCCAGCGCGGCTTCGGGAACTCGTCCATCGTGGGTATCGGCGGCGACCCGATCGTCGGCTCGGACTTCATCGACGTGATCGCCCTGTTCGAGGCCGACCCCGAGACGGAGCTGATCGTCATGTGCGGCGAGATCGGCGGCGACGCCGAGGAGCGCACAGCCGACTACGTCGCCGAGCACGTCACCAAGCCGGTCGTCGCCTACATCGCCGGCTTCACGGCGCCGCCCGGCAAGACGATGGGCCACGCGGGCGCGATCGTCTCGGGCTCTGCGGGAACTGCCCAGGGCAAGGCCGAGGCGCTGGAGGCCCGCGGCGTGCGCGTGGGGCGCACGCCGACGGAGGTCGCGGCGATCGCGACGGAGACGCTGGTAGCCAGCTGATCGCCGATCGCCGGCGCCCGCGCGCCGGCGCGCGCGCCGGCGCGCGTAAACGCGACCACGTCGGCCGCTATTCGACGTGGACGTGGTTGTGCATGGTCCCCATGCAGCAGAGCGCCCACGCGCCCTGTCGTTCGGGCGTGGGCTCGGTTGTGCATGGTCTACGTGCACAGTGCCCCCCACGCCCGCCGAGCGGGCACGTGTGTCGCGCTGTGCATGGCGGTCGGAGCACAAGCCCCGGGCGACCCGTCACCCAGGCCGTAGGCTTACGCCAATGGCCGCCGACACGATCTCCTTCGCCCGCGGCGCCCCCTCGCTCGACATCGTGGACGCCGAGGGCCTGCGCGAGGCTGCCGACACCGCGCTCAGGGAGGACCCCGCCGGAGCCTTCTCCTACGGCACGGCGATCGGCTATCCGCCGCTGCGCGAGTGGATCGCCGAGCAGCACGACGTCGAGCCGGCGCGGGTGCTGGTCACCAACGGCTCCATGCAGGCCGACGCGTTCCTGTTCGAGCAGCTCATCGATGACGGCGACGCGGTGGTCGTCGAGCGGCCGACCTATGACCGCACGCTGCTGTCGCTGCGCTCGCGCGGCGCTCGCCTCTCGGCGGTGCGGCTCGAGGAGGACGGGATCGACACGGCGGAGCTCGAGCGCCTGCTCGACGACGGGCTGTCGCCGAAGCTCGCGCACATCATCCCCAACTTCCAGAATCCCGCCGGATTCACGCTGTGCGGGCCCAAGCGCGATCGCCTCCTGGACCTCGCGGCACGCCACGACTTCACGATCTTCGAGGACGACCCCTACGTCGCCCTGCGCTTCTCCGGAGAGTCGCTGCCCACCATGCTCTCGATGGACGTGGGCGGGCGCGTGGTCTACGCCTCCTCCTTCTCCAAGACAGTCTGCCCGGGCATCCGCGTCGGCTACCTCGTCGGTCCCGAGGACCTGATCGCCGACATCCGCACGCTGGCGACCAACACCTACATCTCGCCAAGCATGGTCTCGCAGGCGATCGTCAACCAGTTCTGCCGCAGCGGCGCGATCGAGCGCTCGATCGAGACCGTCAAGCACGCGCTCGAGGAGCGGGCGCGCACGCTGGGGGCGGCGCTCGAGCGCGAGCTCCCCAACGCCCACTTCACGCTTCCCGAGGGTGGCTACTTCATGTGGGTGGAGCTTCCTGAGGGCACCGACGTCGCCGCCCTGCACAGTGCCGCCGGCGAACGCGGCGTCGCCTTCGTCAAGGGGACCGACTTCCTGCTCGAGGGCGGTGAGAACACGCTGCGGCTGGCCTTCTCCGGGGTCACGCCGGCGGAGATCGACGAGGGAGTCTCGCGGCTCGCCGCCGCGGCCGAGGAGCTGGCGCGCGCGTGAGCGAGCGCCACCCGATGCAGTCGAGCCTCGCGGAGATCGATCGCAAGCTGCGCGAGCTCCAGCGCGAGCTCACCACGGTCTTCGACCAGCCCGAGCCGGAGGCCGATCGGCCGGCCGCCGGGTACTCCCCGGCCCCGGAGCCCGATCGGCCCGCCGCGGGGTACGCCCCGGCGCCGGAGCCCGCTCCGCTGCACGCCCCGCTCCGCAGCACGGCCGGCCTCTCGCCGCCGCCCGTCGCTCCCGATCAGGCCCGCACGGCGGGACAGCTCGCTGGGCGCGTGGCCGAGGTCGGGCACCAGGTCGACGATCTCCAGCGCGCCTCCATTGCACTCCAGCGCGCGATGCTCGAGCTGGTCGGCGACTACGAGCGGCTGCTCGAGACCTCGCGCTCGGTCGCCGCCGGACCGCAGACCACCCGGCCGGTCCCCGTCGCGGCGGGATCGTGGCCGCCTCGTGACGCTCCCGCGCGATCGGTCTTCGCGGGAGACGTCGTGGTCAGCGCCGGTCCGTTCGCCGGGATCAGCGCGGTCAGCGCCTTCGAGGCGGCGATGGCGCGCGTGCGCAGCGTCGAGGACGTCTACGTGCGCTCGTTCGAAGGCGATCGGGCGCTGCTCGAGGTGCGCATCGGCGAGCCCGTCGACCTCGCGGAGGCGATGCGCTCGGCGCTGCCCTTCGGCTTTCGCGTGACCGACGTCGGGCACCGCCTGCTGGCGATCGAGCTCGAGTTGCGGGGCGACGATCCGCGCCCCGGGACGCAGGCGCGCTAGCGGCCGTAGCGCTCGCGCGCCAGCACGAGCTGCTCGGGCAGCGCGGTACGCGGCGGTGGCGAGGGATCGGCCAGCACGGAAACCGTCTCGGCGACGCTGCGCGTGACCTCGCAGCGCGCTCCCTGGGCCTCCACCACGACATCGGCGGGCTCGGTCGCCGCGACCGTGCCCTCCAGGCCCGGCTCGAGCCCCGCCGACTTGAGGTAGTGCAGCAGGTCCTCGGCCTCGTTCTCGAAGCGCAGGATGGTCACCGCGGCGCCGGCCTCCACGTCGGCGAGCGGGACGCCCTCGATGCGCTTGCCCGGCACGATCGGATGCCCGTGCGGGCACGTCTTGGCATCGCCCACCGCCGCGCGGACGTAGGACTCGAAGCGCGGCGACATCGCGTGCTCGAGGTGCTCGGCCTCCTCGTGGACGTCGTCCCACGGGACGCCGACGACATCGGTCAGGAACCGCTCGATCAGCCGGTGGCGCGAGACGATCTCCTCGGCGTGCCGACGCCCGTCGTCCGTGAAGCGGATCGAGCGATCGGAGTCGCGCGTCACGTACCCGTCGCGCTCGAGGCGACCGATCATCTCGTGCACAGTCGGAGCCGAGAGCTGCATCGCGCGGGATAAATTTGCGCCGGTCATCGGCAGGCCAGCCTCATGCAGCCAGAAGAGGCTCTGGAGGTACTCCTCCTCGGCCTCGGTGGCGTGCTCCTCGGTCACGCTGCAAGCCTACCTGGGCGCCGATCCGGCTCCCGGCCGCCGGTACGCTGCCGGGGTGGAGGTCGGCAAGGGCACGCGCGCGCTGGTCACCGGGGCATCCCGCGGAATCGGGCGCTCGCTAAGCGAGGCGCTGGCGCGGCGCGGCGCCACGGTTGGGCTGCTGGCCCGCTCGGGCGCGGAGCTCGAGGCGCTCGCCGAGACGCTCCCGGGCGAGCACGTCCCGCTACCCGCCGACGCCGGCGACCGCGAGGCCGTCGAGCGGGCGATCGAAAGCTTCGAGCAGCGAGCGGGAGGGCTCGACCTCCTGATCGCGAACGCCGGGATCGCGCACTACGGCCCGTTCCGCACGATGGACGCGGAGACGATCGAGCGCCTGACGCGCGTCAACTGGCTGGGGACGGCGCACCTCGTCTCGGCGGCGCTGCCGGCGCTGCTCGACCGGGCCCGGGGACACATCGTGATCGTCTCCTCGGGCGCCGCCCATCGCTCTTTCCCCGACGCGGCGGTGTACGGAGCGACCAAGGCGGCCCAGCGGATGTTCGGCGAGGCGCTGCGCCATGAGCTCAACCGAACCGGCGTGTCGGTGACGATGGTCTACCCCGGCGAGATCGCGACGAGCCTGCACGACCACGAGAAGGAGACGATGCCCGACTGGTACCGCGGCGGCCCGGATGCCGCCTCGCCCGACGAGCTCGCGACGCGGGTGCTCGCGGCGGTCGAGCGCGACGCGCGCTCCGTCCACTACCCCCCGATCGTGCGCGCCCTGGGAATCGTGCACGGCCTCTCGCCCCGGCTCGGCGACGCGCTTCTGCGGACGCTGCGGGGCGACACTGCCGCTCCGCGGCGCGGTTGAGCCGGGGCGAACGCGCGATGGCGCTACCGCTCAAGCCGCCGCTGAAGCCGCAGCTCGCGCGCTCACGCCAGGAGCTGCCGGACGGCGAGGGCTGGGCCTTCGAGCCGAAGTACGACGGGTTCCGTGCGATCGTGTTCGTCGACGGAGCTGACGTTGTCGTCCAGTCGCGCGGCGGCAAGCCGCTGTCGCGCTACTTCCCGGAGCTGGCCTTCCCGCAGGGCGGCTACGTCCTCGACGGCGAGATCGTCGTGGCCGCCGACGACGGTCACGAGGACTTCGGTGCGCTGCAGCAGCGCATCCACCCGGCCGAATCGCGGATCGCACGCCTGGCCGAGGAGACGCCGGGGCGCTTCATCGCCTTCGACCTGCTCGCCCTCGACGAGACCGCGTGGCTGAAGCGTCCGCTGGTGGAGCGACGGGAAGGCCTGGAGGCGCTCGACCTCGGCGCCGTGACGCTTTCGCCGACGACGCGCGACCGCGAGCAGGCAGAGCCGTGGTTGCACGGCGCGGAGGGCGTTATCGCCAAGGAGCTCGGTGCCCCCTACCGCCCAGGTGAACGCAAGGGCATGGTGAAGGTCAAGCGCGTACGCACGATCGACTGCGTCGTCGTCGGCTGGCGGCCGGGCAAGGAGGCCGGCACAGTCGGGTCGCTGATCCTGGGGCTCTACGAGGACGGCGAGCTGCGCGTGGTCGGCCACACGTCGGGGTTCACGGCCAAGCGCAAGCGCGAGCTGGTGGGCGAGCTGGCCCCGTATGAGACCGGCGAGCGCGGCAGCGGCGATCCGTCGCGATGGGACTCCGACCGCGAGCTCGAGTGGATCAACCTGCGCCCGGAGCTGGTGGTCGAGGTGACCTTCGACCACACCAGCGGCGGCCGGATCCGCCACGGCACGCGGATCGTGCGCTGGCGCGACGACAAGGCGCCGCGCGACTGCACGTTCGATCAGCTGGGAGCCTGAGCGGCGCGGCGAGAAGTCAGTCCGCCGGCAGGCGCACCGACCCATCCTCGGCGAGCGTCCAGCGGGGGTTGTGCGCGACCTCCCATGGATGGCCGTCGAGATCGGCGAAGACGCCCGAGTACCCGCCCCAGAAGGTCTCGCCGGCCTCACGCGCGATCCTCGCGCCGGCCTCCCGCGCCTGGGCGATCACGTCGTCGACCTCCTCCGGCGAGCGGACGTTGTGCGCGAGCGTGATCCCGCTGTAGCCACCGGGGTCCTCGACCCCGCTGTCGGCGGCCAGGGACGCCCGGTCCCACAGCGCGACGACCAGCCCACCGGCCTGGAAGAAGGCGACCTCGATTGCCGGATCGGTGTTGCTCTGCCAGCCCAGCGCCTCGTAGAAGGCGCGCGCCCGCGCCAGGTCGGCGACGCCGAGGGTGACGAGGCTGACGCGCTGCTCCATCGGCTCTAGCGCTCGAACTCGCTGTCGTGGCCCTGCCCGGTGCGACCGCGCCCAGCGCCCTGCTGGGCGCCCGGCGTCCGCCCGCCGCGGCCCGGAGGCTGGGGATCGCCCACGCGGCCGCGCTGCGGGCGGTCGCGGTCGCGTGAAGGCTGGACGCGCTTGGGCTCGCCGCGTTGCTTGGCGAAGTGCGGCGGCCAGGGGGCGTCCCCGAGGCCCTCGGCCTCGTCGCGGTCGGCCAGCTTCAGCAGGCTCTCGAGCGCGCCGACGTGGGAGTCGATCTGCGCCCCCGGATCGCCGCGCTCGGCCAGGCGAGCGGGAACGGTGTCGAGCCGCAGGTCCGCCGCTTCGACGTCGGGCACCTCGTCCCATTCCAGCGGACATGAGACGCGCGCGTCCGGCGTCGGGCGCACCGAGTAGGCCGAGGCGACCGTGCGATCGCGCGCGTTCTGGTTGTAGTCGACGAACACGCCGTGTCGCTCCTCCTTCCACCACTTGGTGGTGGCAAGCTCGGGCACCCGCCGCTCGACCTCGCGCGCCATCGCCAGCGCCGCCCTGCGCATCTCGAGGAAGCCGTGCTCGGGCTGCACGCGCACGAACACGTGGATCCCGCGCGAGCCCGACGTCTTCGGCCATCCGCGCAGGTCGTGCTCGTCGAGGACGTCGCGCACGACCATCGCAACGCGGCGCACGTCGTCCCAGGACGCCTCGGGCGTGGGGTCGAGGTCGACCCGCAGCTCATCCGGGTGGTCGAGGTCGGCGCGGCGCGCCGGCCACGGGTTGAAGTCGATCACGCCCAGGTTGACCGCCCACGCGAGGTGCGCCGCGTCATCGACCACCAGCTCCTCGGCCGTGCGCCCGCTGGGGAACGTGACGGTCGCGGTCTGCAGCCACTCGGGCGTGTTGCGCGGCACCCGCTTCTGCCAGATCGGGTCGTGCTCGATCCCGTCGACGAAACGCTTCATCACGGTCGGGCGCTCGCGCACGTGCACGAGCTTGGCCTCGGCGACCGCGACGTAGTACTCGACCAGGTCGAGCTTCGTGTGCCCCGGCTGCGGGAAGTAGACCTTGCCCGGGTTGGAAAGGCGCACCTCCCGGCCGGCGATGTCGAGCATCGTGTGGTCTGCCTTGGCGATCGCTGGAGGGTGACAGGATGGCCGCCGTGCCCGCCGGCCCGCCGACGACAGTCCTCGCCGCTCCCGACGCGTTCAAGGGCACACTGCGCGCGACCGAGGTGGCGGCGGCGCTCGATCGCGGCCTGGAGCGCGCGGGCTGGCACTGCAACCGCTGCCCGGTGGCCGACGGCGGCGAGGGGACCCTGGAGATCCTGCTGACCGCGCTGGGCGGGCAGACCGATGCGGCGGAGGTGCATGACCCGCTTGGACGGCCGCTCCGCGCGGGGTTCGGGCTGCTGGAGGACGGCGCGACGGCGATCGTCGAGGTCGCCGCCGCCTCCGGACTGACGCTCCTCGGCGCGTCCGAGCGCGACGCCGAGGGCGCCTCCAGCGCGGGGACGGGCGAGCTGATCGGCGCGGCCGTCGACGCCGGCGCGTCGGTCGTCCTGGTCGCGGCGGGCGGCAGCGCGACGACCGACGGCGGAGCCGGCGCACTCGAGGCACTCGAGATACGGGGCGGGTTGCGCGGCGCACGGCTGGTCGTCCTGTGCGACGTGCGCACCCCCTGGGAGCGCGCCGCCTCCACCTTCGCGCCGCAGAAGGGCGCCGACCCCGCCGGCGTGCGCCGGCTTGCGCGCCGTCTGCGCGACCGCGCCGCCCAGCTTCCGCGCGACCCCCGTGGGGTTGCGATGACCGGTGCGGCAGGCGGCCTGGCCGGAGGACTGTGGGCGGTGCACGACGCGCGCCTCGAGCCGGGCGCCGCCTTCGTGCTCGACGCGCTCGGCTTCGATGCGCCGATGCGCGCCGCCCGCGCTGTGATCGCCGGCGAGGGACGACTCGACGCCCAGTCGCTGGAGGGCAAGGCGGTCGGCGAGGTCGCGATCCGCTGCCGCCAGAGCGGGGTGCCGGCGCACGCGATCGTCGGCGAGAACGCGCTCGACCCGTTCGAGCGGCGGATCCTCGACCTGCAGACGATCGACGAGGCGGCCACCCTCGAGGCGATCGAGACGACCGCCGCGCGGCTCGGCGAGCGGCTGACGGAGGAGTCCGGGCGGTAGGGTCGCCGCCGTGCCCGAGCGCTCGCGCCCCCGCATCCGGATCCCCCACCCCGGCGCGCGGCGCGCGATCGTGGTCGGCGCCGGGTCCTTCGGGACGGCGGTGGCGGTGCTGCTGGCTCGCGGCGGCCTGCGCACGACGCTCCAGGCCCGAACGGCCGAGCAGGCCGCGCGGATCGAGTCGGCTCGGCGCAACGAGCAATACCTCCCGGAGGTGGAGCTGACGCGCGACCTGCGGATCGAGGACGTCTCCGCGGGCCTGCGCAGGGCCGACTACGTCTTCCTGGGCGTCCCCTCGCGCGGACTCGACGAGGTGATCGCGGGACTCGAGGCCGCCGGGCTGCCGGCGGGCGCGGCAATCGTCTCGCTGGCCAAGGGACTCGTCCCGCCCGACGGAATCGCGCCGACCGTGCTGCTGCGCGCCCAGTTCGGACCCGATCGCGTCGCCTGCATCGGCGGGCCCGCCCACGCGCACGAGACCGTCAGCGCGGGCGCGGGGCTGGTCGCAGCCTCGATCAACGAGCGGCTGGCCGGCGAGATCGCCCAGGTCTTCAGCCGCGCGGGCGTCGTGTGCGAGCAGTCCAACGACCCGGTCGGCGTCGAGCTCGCCGGCGCTGCCAAGAACGCGGCAGCGCTGGCCGCCGGCGCGACCGAGTCCCAGGGCCTGAACGCTGCGGGCGCGGCGGCGGGCCACATCTTCGCCGAGGTGTGGCGCTTCGCCGAGCGCCAGGGCGCGCGACCCGAGTCGTTGATCGGCCTGGCCGGCACGGGGGACCTGGTGGCGACGGCGCTCGCCCCGCAGAGCCGCAACCGGCGCGCGGGCGAGCTGCTCGCAGAGGGGGTCTCGAGCAAAGAGATCCCCGACCGGATCGGTCAGGCCGTCGAGGCGCTCGAGTCCGTCCCGCTGCTGGGGCGCGCGCTCACCCAGGCCGGCATCGAGGCCCCTGTCACGACCGCGCTGGGGCGCCTGATCTCCGGCGAGCTCCCGCTCGACGATTGGGTCGGGCTCGTGCGCACGACGATGCCGCCGCCGGCCCGGTTCGCGCGGCGCGGGTTCTGGCGCCGTGTCTGGGCGCGCACGCGCGCGCTCGTGCGCCGGCGGCGCGCGGCGGCGTGATCAGCGCGCCTCGGCAAGTGTGGTGACCACCGCCTCGTAGACACCGGCGCCGTGGGCCGCCTCGGCGACCCTGACGTTGTCGCGTCCCGCGATCGCCTCGGGGATCGTGGGGTCACGCCGCACCGCGTTGGCGACGAGCCAGAAAGTTCCGACGGCGCCGGCGGCCTCCATGTCCTCACGCGAGTCGCCCACCGCGATGCACTCCTCGCGCGCGTACCCGCGCAGCTGCATGTGACGGGCCACCGCGCGTGCCTTGGAGGCCCCCGCGGGGATCAGGTGATAGGCGTGCGCGCGCTCGACCTCCAGCGTCGGCGAGCGGCGGTGGATGACGCCGTTGTCGATCAAGCGGACGTTCCCCATGCCGTGGTCGCGCAGGAGGTCATCCACCTCGCCCGTGTCGACGAGGCCGCGGAACAGGTGTGACACGTCGCGATCCAGGTGCCAGGGCGCGTGGTACTCGAGCCGTCCGGCATAACGCTCGAGCAGCAGCGCGGGCGCGCCGGACTGCGTGATCTGGTCGTGGATCGTCCGCTCCGCCGGGACGAGGTCGTCCGTGAGGAACTCCTCCTCGCCGTCGACCACCAGGCCGCAGCCAACCTCGTAGATGAAGGCCGTCGAACCGATCAACCGGGCGTCCTCGTGCACCTGCGCGCGGCGGCGACCGGAGTAGAGGACGACCTCGACCTCCGCGCGATGGCACGCCTCCAGGGCGCGCACGCCGAGCAGCGTGAAGCTCCCCTCTCCATCGTGCAGGAGCGAGGCGCCGCGGCCCAGCAGGGTCCCGTCGAGGTCGCAGTACAGGCAGCGCAGCGCGGTCACGGGGCGATCCTCACCGCGTAGAACTCCAGGCGCACGTCGCGCCGCCAGAGCCGCTTGTCGCCGAGGACCTCGCCAAGCGGGGACGCGACGCGCAAGGCGATCTCCTCCGTTCCCGGGACGGCCTGGAAGGGTGGCCGGCCGTTCGCGGCGCTGGGCACCGTGAGGAGGAGTGGATGCGTCGCCGTCTCGGGCGAGTACTGGTGTTCGCCGCCGTCGAGGTCCAGGCTCCAGAACGGCCCCTTGAAGAGGAAGTTCCAGCCGCGATCGCCGAGGGTGGGACCGGCGCCGTGCACTCGCACGAAGACCGCTTCATCGGTGCGGGCGGTGGGCACCGTGACGCGGCGAAGCTGACGCTGGCGAGCACGTTTCCTCCTTCTCCTCTCTTCCCGGCTGGGCTTGGTGCGGCGGTCCCGGCGCTTTCCCTCGCGAACCGGCGATTCCGTCTGGGTGCGGACCGAGCCGATCAGACGCGGACGACCGCAACGGTCGGGCGTGCGCTCGAGCACTTCCCAGCGGTCGGAGCTCGCGACAGGCCTGAAGTTGCATAGCAGCGCCAGGCTGGCGGCCGGCGCTCGAGGATATTGGCTCTCGGCCGCGCGCAGGACTCGCTCGGGACCGTCGGGCGAGGCGAGCGCATCCGCGTTTGCCTCATCCAGCGCGGGGCGCACCGCGAGCTGGTTCTGGAACACCGGCAGCGGCCGCCAGCGCAGCTCCGGATAAGCCCACACGACTCCGGCCTCCTCGGGCCACACGTGGACGCCCTTCCCGCGCAGCCGGCCGAGCAAGTCCTCCGAGACCCCGTATTTGGCGCGCAGGGCCTGCCGCGAACGATCTGCATATTCGGATGGCGCCCGGATCATCGCGAACTGAGCACGCGCCGACGAGAGCGAATGGAGCGGGGTCCAGACCGCCCTCGGGGACTCCGGCGAGATGACCACCGTCAGGACGCCGAGGAGCGCGGCGATCGCGATCCCGGAGACCCAGCGCCTGCGCTCCGGCCACCCCAGCGCGATCACCGCCCCCGCAGCGCAGACGAAGAAGAACGAGGCCTGCGCGGGGCCGTGGCGCAGCACCGTCTGCTTCCAACCCGCGAACAGGAGCAGCGCGGTCAACAGGCCGGCGGCGAGCCGGACCCGTCGCGGCCAGCCGCGCGTGGCCATGAAGCAGACTCCGGCCACCACCGCGGCCACCGGGGCGAAGAGCCAGTAATGCCAGCGAAGCTCCTCGGTGGCGTTCTGAAACCCGGTCCCGTACCCGGTGATCATGTCGTAGCTGCGGGCGACGTAGGCCGGGATGTCGGGGAACGACTGCCCGAGCACCAGCCAGAGCAGCGATCCCGCGATCACGACGCTCGCCCCGAACTCGAGCAGTGCCCTCCTGCGCCGAACCGCGGGGCCGGCGGCCACCGCCACGAGCGCGAGCGCGAGCACAGTCAGGCCGGTGTTCAGCTTCACCATCGCCTCGAGCGCGGCGACCGCCCCGATCGCGAACGGAAAGAGGCGCTGAAGGCGTGGCGGCAGGCCGTCCGGGCGGATCGCGGCGAGGCACGCCGCGAAGACCACCACCATTAGGGCGGCGCTCCACCGATCGCCATGCCCGGTGAGTGTCGCCAGCAGCGTGAAGGCCAGCGCCACCACCAGCGCGACCGGCAGCGGGAGCATTCGGCGCGCGCTCCAGAGCGCGGTGGCCGCCAAGGCAAGCTGGAGCGCCGCGGCGTAGATGAGCGAGAGCGCGCCGACCAGCGGATAGGACAGCTTCGGCAGGGTCAGGAAGCCGAGTGGCCCGTAGGTGAAGATGACCTCCGTGCCGTAGTTCAGTCCGCGCTCGGTGGCCATGTGGAGGGTGATGATCGCCGTCAGGTCGGTGCCGGCGCCGACCGCCTCGAAGTCGTGTATTGGCCATGCCAGGAGCGCGATGACGGCGGCGAGGAACGGAGTCGAGGCGCCCCACCGGAGCGCGCGATCGCGCCAGCCGCGACGTTCGGGCTGCGGCGGTTCGCGCTCGGCGTCGGTGGTGGCTGGGGGGGCGGAGGAGCTTGGCACGCGACAGCAAACCCTATGGTCCTCGCCCGCCGGCCTCCGGCGCGTACCATCGCGGCCCGTGGCCGTTACCCGCACCATCGAGCCCTGGACCGAGCTGCTCGACGAGGGTGAGCGCGATGGTCGCCTGGTCGCCGAGTCGCGCAGGCCGGCCCGGGAGCCGGTCACGCTCCCGATGCCCGGAGACCTGCATCCGTCGCTGATCGAGGGGCTGCGGCGCGCCGGGATCGACTCCCTGTGGGCCCACCAGGTGCAGGCGCTGGAGGCAGCGAGCGCCGGGCCGACGATCGTCACGACCGGAACGGCCTCGGGCAAGTCGCTGTGCTTCAACCTGCCGACGCTGGACGTCCTGTGCGCGGACCGCCGTGCGCGCGCTCTCTACCTCTACCCCACCAAGGCGCTGGCGCAGGACCAGGCGCGCGCCCTGCACGCGCTCGGCCTCGAGCAGCTGCGCCCGGCGATCTACGACGGGGACACGCCGCGCCAGGAGCGCGCGGCAATCCGCCGGCGCGCGAACGTCGTGCTGACCAATCCGGACATGCTGCACGTCGGCATCCTGCCCAACCACGGCGCGTGGGGGGAGCTCTTCGCGAACCTCGCGGCGGTGGTGGTCGACGAGGCCCACGTCTACCGCGGCGTCTTCGGCTCGCACGTGGCCAACGTCCTGCGCCGGCTGCGCCGGATCGCGGCCGCCTACGGGACCGAGCCGCGCTTCCTGCTCGCCTCGGCCACGATCGCCAACCCGGTGGACCTCGCCGAGCGCCTCACGGGCCTCGAGGACATCGCGCTCGTGGACCGCGACGGAGCACCGGTGGCCGCGCGGCGCACGGCGATCTGGAACCCCCCCGTCACCGACGACGTGCTGCAGACGCGGCGCTCGCCGCTCTCGGAGGCGGCCGATCTCCTCGCCGAGCTCGTCGAGCGCGGCGCGCGCACGATCTGCTTCATGAAGTCGCGCAAGGCGGTCGAGCTGATCGCCCGCTACGCGCGCCTGCGACTCGCCGAGACCGCGCCCGAGCTCGCGGACCGCGTCGCCCCCTACCGCGCCGGCTACACGCCGGCCCAGCGCCGCGACCTGGAGCGCCGGCTCACCGACGGGGAGCTGCTCGCGGTGGTCACCACCGATGCGCTGGAGCTGGGGATCGACATCGGGACGCTCGACGCGGCGATCTGCGTGACCTTCCCCGGCACCGTTGCGTCGCTGCGCCAGATGTGGGGGCGGGCGGGGCGGCGCGGCCGCGGGCTCGCCGTCTACGTGGCCGGTGAGGACGCGCTGGACCAGTTCTTCTGCCGCCACCCCGACGACTTCCTCGAGCGACCGGTCGAGTCCGCGATCCTCGATCACGAGTCCGAGGAGATCCATCTCGCCCATCTCGCCTGCGCGGCGCACGAGGGCCCGCTGGACGCGGGGGACGGCGAGTTCCTCGGGCCGCGCTGGCAGGGGTACGCCGACCGGCTGGTCGCCGCAGGCGTGCTGCGCGAGCGCAACGCCACCTACGTCCCGCGCCGCCCGCAGGACTACCCGGCCGCCACGGTCTCGCTGCGCTCGGCCTCGGCCGACGCCTTCGCGATCGTCGACACCTCGTCGGGCGAGCTGATCGGGACGCTGGAGGCGGCGCGCGCGTTCGGCACGGCTCACGACGGAGCGATCTATCTGCACGGCGGGCGCTCCTACGAGGTCGAGCGCCTCGACGTCGACGGCCGCCAGGCGCTGGTACGCCCCTTCCAGGGCGACTGGTACACGCAGGCCAAGAAGGAGTCGACGACGGACATCGAGCGGCTGCTCGACCGTCGCGAGACGATGGGGGTGACGCTGTCCTACGGCGTCGTCGTGGTCACCGAGCAGGTGCTCGGCTACCAGCGCAAGCGCCTGGGTGCCGGCGGTGCGCAGGAGGTGATCGACTTCAACGCGCTCGACCTCCCCGAGACGACCTTCGTCACCCGCGCGCTGTGGTACGAGCTGCCCGCAGCGCTGCTCGAGTCGGAGTTCCCGCTCGAGCGCCTCCTGGGTTCACTGCACGCGGCCGAGCACGGCCAGATCGCGGTGCTGCCGCTGCTGGCGATGTGCGATCGCTGGGACATCGGGGGCCTGTCGACCAACGCCCACCCCCAGACCGGCCAGCCGACGATCTTCATCTACGACGGGCACCCCGGCGGTGTGGGGATAACGCGCCAGGGGTTCCGCGTGTTCGAGACGCTGGTCGCCGACGCGCATCGTCTGATCGCGGAGTGCCCCTGCCGCGCCGGCTGCCCGTCCTGCGTGCAGTCGCCCAAGTGCGGCAACCTCAACGAGCCGCTGGCCAAGGCGGGGGCGCGCGAGCTGCTGGCGCGGATGCTCGAGCGCTGACCGCGCTAGCGGTAGGCGACGCGCGCGCTGCGCAGCACGATCCGGAAGAACAGCCGCCGAGGGTAGGAGCGGTGGCCCGCGGAGTCGGTCGCGGTCATCGAGGCGCGGAAGCGACCGAGCGGCAGCGCGCGGTACCCGATCCGCCCGGAGAACGGGGTGTAGTTCAGTGCCGCCGGTCCTACCCGGTTGCGGCGGGTGAACGCGCCGCGGAACGCGTAGCGCGGGCACGGGGCGCGGAACCGGCGGAAGTAGAGAGCCGGCAGGCAGCGCACGCCGATGCGGCGGCCCAGGACTGCCTGCTCGATCACGAATCGCACGGTCGCCGGCTCCGAGAGCCGGTACCGGAAGGTGGTGGTCAGCCGGGCGCGCGCGATCAGGGCAGTGCCCCGGAAGCCGACCGCGAACGCCGAGTTGGTCAGCCCGGCGAAGAGGAACCGCGGCCGCGTGCGGTCGATGACGACCAGCGGCCGGCTGACGGTCGTCGACGCGCCGTCGGTGCCCAGAACCCGCAGGCCGATCGTGAGCCGTGCCGGTCCCGTGTAGGTGCGGGTGACGCGGGGGAACCCGCCCGTGTTGGTCTCGAATGTCCCGTTGCCGTCGAGGTCCCACTGGTAGCCGGAGATCTCTCCACCGGGATACGACGGGTTCAGGGCCTGGAAGGTGACCGGTACGCCGACCGAGGCGACGGACGGGAAGACAAGGCTGGCGAAGGGACGGCGCACCTCGAAGGCGCCCATGTCCCGCGCCGCCAGGCCGTCGCCGTCGCCGTCGAGCACCCGAGCGGCGCCGAGGCGGTCCGAGGGTGACTCGTCGCCGCCGGGCGGCTCGCTGCCGGCGCGGTCGATCACGGGCGAGGCGGGGTCCAGCCGGTAATCGCCGGCGGCCGCGTCGAAGTAGCCCGGATCGACGTTGAGGTTCCCGCCGGGCGACCCGTCGACCGGCCCTGTGGTGTTGGCGAACGACGACGTGCCCACCGACAGCGCGCCGCCGTCGTGGCGCAGGTCGGACTCGAAGCCGCGCACGATCGATCCCCGCACGCCGGCGCTCGCGCCGATCACATGGACTCCGTTGAGGCCGCCCCCACCGCTGGCGCCGTCGATCGTGAGCTGTTGCAGGTCGGCCGCGCCGCCCGGTCCGACCAGGATGCCTGTGGCGCCCGGCGCCGCCATGCGCACGATCCCGCTCGAAGCAGCCAGCGAGGCGGTCCCCGAGCTCACGAACAGGCCGGCGCGGGCCGCCGTCGCGGTGAAGCGCTGGGCGACCAGGCGGCCGCCCCGCGCCTCCGCGCCGACGTCGCCCGAGAGGAAGGAGCTGGTGAGGACGGTGACCGATCCACTCGAGGGGGCGACCTGAAGCGCCGTCGCGTTCGGCGCGGAGACGAAGAGCTCGTCCAGCCTCGTCGTGCTCCCACCCGGCGTGACCTTCAGCCCCGTGCCGCCCCCGGTGCTCTCGACCGTGAGCGAGCGCAGGGTGGATCCCGCGAGCGCGCGGACGACGGTCCCCGCGTCGGAGCGCGCCAGGACGCCCGAGGCCGACGATTGCGACCCCACCACCAGGGCAGCGCTGCCGGTTCGGCGGATCACCGTCCCGCTCGTGTCGCGTCCGGAGCCCAGGAGCTCGATCGGCGAGTCCGCGAGGTCGACCGGTCCCCCTCCACCCTCCGTGGTCAGGGGGCCCCTGACGACGATCGCGTCAGAGTCCTGGGCTAGGTTCGCCTGGGCGATCGCCGCGTTCAGCGAGCAGGGCGCCGTCTCCGGACAGCCGGGAGTGACGCCGCCGCCTTGGGCGGCGTACAGGGTCGCGGCGGAGGCATGCGCGGGCATCGCGAGCATCCCGGCCGCGACCGCCGGCAGGGCCAGGCGGCGGAGCATCCGGTCGAGTATAGGCACGGCCACCGTCTCTCATAACCAGTGGGGCGAATGCGAGTTGCGGCCAGGCTGGTGGCCAAAACCCGTGCACGCCGGCGGCGAAGCTCACGAGTTGGCTGCAGGCTTGCGGGGACAACCTGCGCAAGATGCGCTTCGAGCTTCGCCGCTGACGAGCGCTGCCGATGCCTCCTGGTGTGAGGTCACGGCTGGCGATCGCTCTCTGTCTCGTGTCCGCCGGGGCGGTCGGGCTTCCGGCCGGCGCCTTCGCGCAAACTGCGCACGGCGGGACCGCAGCCGCCCCCAGCGCCGGCTCGGGCTCCACCCCCAGCGCCGGCCGCTCCCAGCCGGCCAACGGCGGCGCCGGCACGACCGGCGGCAGCGTGTACGGCCGTCGCTTCCGTGCGCCCGCCCGGCCCACGCCGCGCCCCGTCGCGCGGCCGCCGGCTCGCTCGACGCCACCC
>Ga0208612_1000034_pt1 | contig 100751 bp, 95 predicted proteins | sample AntDryMetagUQ889_FD_188089 | JGI IMG/M metagenome (GOLD analysis project Ga0208612, IMG submission 188089) | Polar desert microbial communities from Antarctic Dry Valleys - UQ889 (SPAdes) | ecosystem: Environmental > Terrestrial > Soil > Desert | place: Antarctic Dry Valleys | collected 2008-12-31 | reverse complement strand
CAAACCGCTGCCTCAAGCGCTACCTCGCCCGCAACCTCTACCGCCTACTCGAACACGGAACGCCACGGCCGACTTGACAGACATAGAAGCATCACTGGCTCAGGCGACCGTGCTCGGGCTCAGATGCACCCGCCCTCATTCCGATGTGCGGTCAGCTGACCGAGATCGCGGGCGTGTCGTCGAAGCTGAGGCGGACCCTGCGTACCGTCACCGGCAGCAAGGGGATCGACCTGAGAAACCACGGCCGCAGAGCTAGTCCACGCCGGGGGAAACCGAGTCGCTGCCCCTCGTGACCTACGAGCTCGAAGTAGTCGGCCAACGTCCGCCCGAGCCGGGAGTGGCAGGCATAGACCAGCCGGCCGCGTAGGAGGGCTGTCAGCGCGTCGATCAGGGCGGACGTATCGAGCCACCCTCGGTAATTCACGCTGCCACCCTGGATCGCGGTGAATCCGTCGCCGTGCACCACGTTGATCACGGTGCCGTCGTCGTGTGTGAACGCGAGAACGAGGTATCCCTCTTCCGGCTCGCCCTTCCACTCGCCGGTTGCCTCCGCGAGGAACCTCGGATGAAGTTCGTGCAACTCGGTCGTGACGGCTTCGAGGATTACAAGCTCGTCGTCCCACGCCTCCTGGTTCCGAAGCTGCGCCGCCAGGTCGTCGAGCGATTGCATCGGGACGAAGTGTGACATCGGTGGCGCTGGGTGTCCCGGCCGCTGGCCCATGCGAGCGGTGGTCGCTCGTACCCTGCGGCGATGCGATCCAAGTTGGTGCGCGTCTCCGCGGATGGCGTCGTGCTTCGTCACTTCCGCTGCGACGACCTCGTTGTGCACTTCGAGGACATTCTCACGGCAGAACGTCTGCGATCTCGCCGAGGGCTCGACCTTCACACGCGTGGGGGAGCTCAGCCAATACGCGTGAGGTGCGCGGGTGTCAAGCGAGAGGCAGTCGAGCGGGAACTCCGGTTCGTCGGTGTGCGGATCGTTGACTGCTGGGGTGCGATCATCGCTCCGACGCTGCTGGACTTCGAGGAGGAGTTGGCGCGGGAGCCGACTCGCGTGCGACAATCGTCTGACAATGCCTGAGGCGAATCGTTCTGGTGGAGATCCGAAGCTGATCGCGCTCTTCGAGAAGTACGGCGGCCGGCTGGTATCACCGGGGGGTGCTGCCGCGCTTCTCGGCCTCTCGCGGCAGACGATCCACACGCTCTGCAAGCGGGGCGAGCTACGCGCGTTCAGAAGCGATGAGGAGGAGTACCGGGACATGCCGAAGTGGGTCTACATCCCGCTGGATGACATCTATGCGTACGGCGAACGCGTAGGTAGGTCTGTACGCGGTGCTTGACTAACGTCAGACGATCGTACTACAATGGGGACGTGATCGAACGTCACTACAAGGCGGGTGAGCTTGCAGCCCTGTTCGCGTTGAACGCGGAGACGATTCGGCGAGAGGCCGCGCGCGGCAACCTGAGGTTCATCAGGATCGGAAAGGACATGCGCTTCCCTGAGTCGGCCGTACGCGACTGGTGTCGATCCAAGCAGGGTCGTGCGGCGTGAGCATCAGGAAGCGCGGAAAGCAGGCGTACCAGGTCCGCGTTCATCCGTTTCCGGCCCGCACGGTGCCCACGCGGCAGGCGGCGGAGCATCTAGAGCTCGACCTGAAGAAGCAGCGCTCGATGGGGGAGCGCTATGTCGAGAAGGCTACGACTCTGGGTGATGAGATCGACGCTTTTCTCAGTCGGCTTCGTGCGTCGGGAGGGCGGAGTCCGAGAACGATCGAGTACTACGAGCGCTGCGCGAAGGTGTGGGATCCGTTCAGGTCGAAGCCTGTGCCGGGTCTGCGGCGGTCGGCGGTCGAGGACTTCATTGTGGCTCGCGCAGTCGAGCGGCCTCGGTCGGCGAAGAACGAGCTCGAGTTCCTGAAGCGTGTTCTCTCGGAGGCGAAGGGTCGAGGTCAGCGCGTCGATCAGACGGTGGGTTGCGATCCCCGCGATCAGCCACCAACCTCGCCGTGGGCGTGCGCTGTCTGTCCGCGAGTTGTACGACTTCGCGTCGTGGTTTCCTGAGCACTCGCAGCGGCTCGTCGTCATCGCCGGCCAGGTCGGAGCTCGCCAGAACGTGTGGTTCAACCTGACCGACGATCTGCTCGACCTGAAAGCGGGGACGCTGACCGTGCCCGCAGAGCTCGCCAAGAACCGGAAGGAGCATCGCATCTACTTGACGCCGGTCGAGTTGCGGCTACTTCGAGAGCAGCTGCTGGCGCGAGCTCCGGGGACGCGGCTCGTGTTCCCGACGCCGACCGGCCTGCAGTGGACGAGGAGCGGCTTCCGCGAGCGTGTCTGGGTGCCAGCAGTGAAGCTGGCGACGACGAGCAACGAGCAGTTCGCCGGCTTCACGTTCCATCTGCTGCGGCATACGGCGGGGTCGCTGATGGCGTCGTTTGGGATGATCCTGCGGCCGCGGCCGAGCGGCTTGGACATAGCGACGGCGGTGCGTTGTTCCTACGTCGCTACCGGCATCTGTACGAGGGCGAGAAGCGCGCGCAGGCCGGGAGATTCGGTGCTCAGGTGCAGGCGGCCTTGGACGAGGAGTGGACAGAATCACCTGCTGCGCCTGGAAACGGCTTGGACAGTGACGATCCGGAATGGGCGCACCTGGGATTGAACCAGGGACCTCTCGCGTGTGAATCACGCGCGGCGACCGCCACCTGTCGCCGTCTCTCGCCGAAACCGCATGATCCGGTGCAAGCCGCAGCGCGAGGGATCGAGCCTGTCGCCGCCTGACGCCACCGCTGCCTCGCACGGATCTCGCACGGAGGCGGACAGCCCGCGCTCGTGAGTCTCGGCTAGTCGCGCTCGGCGCACGCGGTGCTGCCGTGGTCAGGTGTGAGCCATTCGCGGAGGACGAGGAGGAGTTGGCGGAGCTCGTCGCGCCGGACGCAGGGTTCGCAAGGCGGGTCGACCGCTCATTGCCGACAGCTCCCCGGCGATGGGCGGGTGGGCCTCGGAGCCTCACCGCAATAGACGGCGGGCAAGGGGCGACGCGCTGGCGCCGTGCGCGACGATGGAGACGAGCGAGCAGATGACCACGGTCCAGAAGAGCGTGATCTCGTTCTCAACTCCAAGCGTTCCGACGGCGACCGCCACAGCTGCGTAGTACAGCGAGCCGACACCGCGCACGCCGAACCAGCCGAGAAAGAGACGCTCGCGGGGCGAGACGCCTGAACGCGCGAACGCGAGGAGAACGGTCAGGGGGCGGACGACGAGCAGGAGAACGGGGACGAGCAGCCAGCCGGCCCATCCCGGCTCCTGGAGCCCCTCGAGCGTGACGATGCTGCCGAGCAGCAGGATGATCGCGAGCTCGGTGAGCTTTTCGACGGTCTCGGCGCCGGCGTGAACGCTGCGGTGTGACTGGTGGTCGCGCTCATGGCGGCGAAATGTGACACCTCCGGCGAACGCGGCGAGGAAGCCGTAAGCGCCTACTACCTCGGTCAGGCCGTAGATCAGCAGCACCGCCGCGATCGCCATCCATCCATCGAGATCGCGGGAGAGCAGTTCGCGGTCGCGCAGACGCAGGAACAGCGCTCCAAGCCCATAGCCGGCGGCCGCGCCGATCGCAACGCCCACCGCGACGGCGTAGAGCACGTCGGCGGCGATCCACTCGCCGACCCAGTGCCAATCGTCCCGCGAGGCGGCGAAGAGGCCGAACAGAACGAATGGGAACGCGAGGCCGTCGTTCAGCCCGGCCTCCCCGGTCACGGCGAAGTTGGGCTCCGCCTCGCGCTCCTCTCCCGGCGGCCCGACCCCGATGTCGCCCGCGAGGACCGGGTCGGTGGGCGCGAGCGCGGCCCCGAGCACGACGGCGGCGGCGAACGATAGGCCCATGAACTGGGTTCCGAAGACGGCGATCGCCATGATCGTCAGCGGCATCACGACGGCCAGCAGGCGCACCACCGACCCCCACGCGCTCCAGCTCAGCTCGCGGTCGAGCTTCAGGCCCGTGGAGAAGAGCGCCACGATCACGCACAGCTCCGCCAGCCGCTCGACGATTTCCGCGTCATCGACGGGGTCGAGCCAGTGGATGCCCAGCAACTCGATCGCCGCAGCCGCCCCAAGCCCGAGGACGAGGTAGATCAGGCTGGCCGAGAACGCACGCTCGTGCTCGTGCGACAGCGCCGCAAGCGCCGCAACCACCGCGATCCCGACGAACGCCAACCCCAGCGCGTAGAGGCCGCCGAACTCGAAACCCGGGGCCGCGGCGACGATCTCGGCCACCACGGAAGTATGCCCGCTTGGAGATCGATGTCGCCCGCGGCGATGCACTGGAGCCCGCAGAAGTGCGGGAGAAACCGGCGCGGGAACGATCCCCGCTCCTTCGTTCGGTGCCTCGTTGCTGGCCCGCCGGTCACCGCTGTCTCCCTCGCGATCGCCAGCGGGTACCACACGAGGCCGCGACGACCGCGCTCTCCTGCGCGGAGTGCGGCGCCCCTGCGCCCCCGGCGCTCGCGGCTGGCGGGCCGAGATCGCGGACGACCACGAGGACGGCGAGCCGGCTGCCGTCGTCCTTTACTGCCTCGCCTGCTGGGAAGCCGAGTTCCGAAGCGCCGAGGACTAACGTCGGCCCCTGCGCCGGATCTAGCCTTTCGGCTCCTTCGTCCCGGCCGCTCTGCAGCCACCTGCCACCGCCTGTATCTCGCACGAATCTCGCACGGGTGGTGAAAGCGAAGGGGCGGTTCGCACGGGCAAGTGCCGCGCCCGGCGAGCCCGGGGTTCACCTCCGTGACCGCTCTGCCTCGCTCGGACGGGGTAATGGGAGCGGAGGAGCGAACACAGCGTCGCGGCTGCGGGGTCGGCGTTCCCAGGTAGTGCTGCCAGCGAGGAGGCGGCAAGGTGCACGTCTGCGAGAGTGATGCTCTGCTCTGCTCTGCCGTCGCCGCGAGCCGTGACCTATGTTGACGTACGAGACGACGCCCTTATGCTGCGAGCGACCGCAAAAGACCGCGCCTAGCAGGGCCTTTCGGATGGGCGCACCTGGGATTGAACCAGGGACCTCTCGCGTGTGAAGCGAGCGCTCTCCCGCTGAGCTATGCGCCCCAATGGCGAAACAGAAGGACGACAGGATAGCGCCCTTGCTACCCTGCTACCGCCCGGTCGCGCTAGGTGGGGAGTTAGCGGTTCCCTGAACCCGACATCCGCTCCAGCGGGACCGAACGCCGTCCGAGGACGGCTTCAACGGGATCAGGTCTCGCGCACGTGGCGTCGATGGTCAGGTTCCGCGCACTGGGAGCATCCGAACCGCGTCAGGTCCGGAAGGAAGCAGCGCTAAGGATTCCCTCCCAGGTGCCGCGGCCCCGCCTGACCGGAGCCGGCGATGCGATCACCCCCCGGGGGAGCCATTCGAAGACGGAGCGCGTGACCGGGCAGTGCGCCCGCTGCTTCGCAGCGGGCGTTAGGAAGCAGGGCGTTAGGAGTGCAACGCTTGCCGTAAGGCCGAGGCATGCATCTGGCCCACTCCTGGAGCGGTGAGCAATTCACGTTCCTCCGCGGCTGCAATGCCGGCCACCAACCCGAATCTCATCAGCAGCGCTCGGCCCACCCCGACGGAAATTCCAGGGATGGACGCTTGAACCAACTCTCCTGCTGCTACGGGAGCCACCTTCCTTGCTTGCGCGTAGAGGGGACGATCGCGTCTGCGTCGGGTTGGTCGCCGCGCGAGCAGGGCGAGCCAGCAGGCGGTCTCACGCGCGTCGACTGACCGGATGACCTCGACGCCCTGCTCTGTGACCGCGAGAGATGCCCCTGACTGCCCGAGGCGTAAGTATCGGCAGGTCGAGCGTGTTCCCCTCGATGAGCAGGACCGGCCTCGCCGCCGTCCTCAGCGCGCCGATCTGACGCCAGAACCGGCCGGCGCGAACAGAGAGGTGCAGATCGCGGACTGCCTTCCGCTCGACGATCGTTCCGCCCGGAAGAACGTAGTCGCCGATTCGCAACCGTGTCCGGATGAAATGCGCGCCTTCATCTGCGAGCGCGGCGATGACCGCGCGTGATTCCCCGACGTCCACCTCGATACGGCAGACTGCATCATCCATGCAGACGATGTACGCGAACGGGCGCTGCAGCGAAAGGGTCTCCGAGGAGAAGTTGCAGTTTTTTAACGCTCGTCTGTCCGAAGGACGGACGAGCGCGATTAACGCCCGTTCGCCCGAAGGGCGAACGGGCGCGTGACGGCGCTCTACCGGAAGTACCGACCCCAGGACTTCGACGACGTGGTCGGGCAGGAGGCGGTGGTTCGCACCCTCCGGAACGCGATCGAGCTGGGGCAAGTGCGACAGGCGTACCTATTCGCGGGGCCACGCGGGACGGGCAAGACGTCGATGGCGCGCATTCTGGCCAAGGCGCTCAACTGCGAGCAGGGGCCGACCGCGACACCGGACAAGGTCTGCCACGCGTGCGTCGCGATCGCGAACGGCAGCTCGCTGGACGTGATCGAGATGGACGCCGCCTCGCAACGCGGCATCGACGACATCCGCGAGATCCGCGAGCGCGTGGTCTTGCAGCCCGCCGAGGGGCGCTACAAGGTCTACATCCTCGACGAGGCGCACCAGCTCACCGACGCCGCCTGGAACGCCCTCCTGAAGCTGATCGAGGAGCCCCCGCCCCACCTCGTGTTCGTCTTCTGCACGACGGATCTCGCGAAGGTGCTGCCGACCGTCCGCTCACGCTGCCAGACCTTCGTCTTCGCCCGGCCGCGGCTGCCCGAGCTCGTGCGCGTGCTCCGACGCGTGTGCGACGCGGAGGGAATCGAGGCGCCCGACGCAGCGCTGGCGTTGATCGCACGCGGCGCTCGCGGCTCCTTCCGCGACGCGGAGTCGACGCTGGATCAGCTCGCCTCCGCCACCGGCAACACGATCGACGTCCAGTCCGTGCTGCAGTTGCTCGGTGCCGTCGAGGAGGACGCCCTCTTCCGCCTCTGCGACGCAATCGTCGACCGCGACACTGCCGGAGCCCTCGTGCAGATCGAGGAGCTCGCCGAGCAGGGCCAGGACCTCGGCCGACTCGTGACCGACCTGCTCGAGCACCTCCGTCAGCTGCTGCTGGTCCAGCACATGGGTCACGTGCCGGAATCGCTGCCGGTGACCGACGAGACGCGCGAGCGGCTCCGCGAGCAGGCCAACCAGCTGCCGGAGCCAACCGTATTGCGCCTCTGTGACTTGCTGGCGGTCGCCGTCGACGACATGCGCCAGGGTGGCGATCCGCGCCTGCCCCTCGAGCTCGCCCTCGTCAAGGTGAGCCGCCCCGGCGCCGACCTCTCCCGCGAGTCGATCGCATTCCGCCTCGAGCGCCTCGAAGGCGCCGGAGGCGCCTTCGAGGTTAGGCCCGAGCGCCTGAGAGGCGGCGAAGCCGCCTCTCAGGCCGAGTCGCCGCCAGACACGACCGAGGAACCAAGCACCACCGCGGCGGCGGCTCAGGCCACTGCACCTCCGCTCGAGCTCGCGCAGCTCCAAGAGGCGTGGCAGCGCAGCGTCCTCCCGGCCGTCCAGTCCAGGTCGATCCCAGTGGCATCGCTGCTCGGCGAGGCGCGCCCCGCCGCGCTCGAGGCGGAAACACTGACGCTCGAGTTCCCGGCCACCGCGGACTTCCATCGCCGGCAGGCGGAGGAGCCGAAGAACGTCGTCGTGATCCGCGAGGCGCTCTACGAGGTGACCGGGCACCGCCTCGGTGTCGTCCTTGCGCTCGGCGGTCCACCCGAGGGGGACGACTCTGCCGAGGAGGACGACCCGCTCGACGAGGAGGCGCTGATCTCGATGTTCAAGGACACCTTCGACGCGCACGAAGTCGACGAACCCCGGAGAGAAGAACCCCAGAGAACGGAGACACAGTGAAGTTCGACATGAACCAGATGATGAAGCAAGCCCAGCAGATGCAGGAGCAGATGCTGCAGGCTCAGCAAGAGGCCGCAAGCGAGGTCGTGGAAGCCTCGGCGGGCGGCGGGATGGTGACTGTGAAGGCGACCGGGGGCGGCGAGATCGTGGGGATCACGATCGATCCCAAGGCGATCGATCCCGACGACCCCGAGATGCTCGCGGATCTCGTCATGGCCGCCGTCAACGAGGCCTTGCGCTCCGCGAACACGCTGATGGAGTCGAAGGTGCAGGGGATGCTGCCCGGCGGGCTCAGCGGTCTCGGTCTGCCCGGCTTCTGAGTATTGACGAAAGGGGGTTTCGACCCGCTGCTACCCCTTCGGCCTGGTTCGCTCCCACCGCGTCACGACCGCAGGGCTTGTACACTGCCGATCGCACTTGGGGGTTGTGCGTGCAATAGCGGGAACATCGTTCGACTGTCGCGGGCCTCGGTTCAGATCGCGAGCAGTGGACTACGCTCGGAAAGCCCCCTCGAAAGAATCGGAAGCAGTCATAAAGTTCAGCTACTCGGAAGGCGGCCCTTTCGAATGAGCGACGTACCACGTACCGCGGTTCTTCTCGATCGTCACCCGCTGTGGCTCGAGGCAGTCGACCACGTCCTCAGCCGTCTGGATGTACTCATCCTCGGCAAGACCACCTCGTCGACCAGCGCGCTGCAGCTCCTGGAGCACCACAAGCCGCAGATCTTCATCACCGGGATCACGATGCGGGACGGCGAGCCCGACGGGCTGGCCTGCATCCGTCGAGCGCGCGAGCGGGTCCCTCATCTGCGCGCGGTTGTGCTCTCGATGTCGGATGACCCGGCTCACATCGAGGATGCACTTGCGGCCGGCGCCGTCGCGTACGTCCTCAAGAGCGCGCATCCCGACGATCTTGCGTCGGCAGTTCGCCAGGCCTTCGATCACTCCGTCTACTTCGCAGGGGCACATCAGGTTCCGGCCACACACCCTGGCACCCCCTCGTTGGAGGCGGCAGACCTGACGCGTCGCGAGCGAGAGATTCTGGAACTCGTCGCCGAGGGCCACTCGAACGCGACGCTGGCGAAGATGCTGTGGGTGACCGAGCAAACCGTGAAGTTCCATCTCTCGAACGTCTACCGCAAGCTGAACGTCAAGAACCGCACCGAAGCCTCGCGCTGGGCACAGGTTCATGGCCTTCTCGAAACCAAGAAGATCCCGGTGTAAAGAGGCGGGTACGGCCTGAAGGGACGGCTAGTCTGGCTACATGCTGAGCCCCTCGGTCGACAACCTCGTCGCGCAGCTCACCCGCCTGCCCGGCATCGGCACCCGTACGGCCCAGCGCCTGGCGTTTCACCTGCTCTCGGCCGGGAGGGAGGAGGCGCTCGCGCTCGCGCAGGCGATCGAAGAGGTGAAGGAGCGCGTTCGCTTCTGCCGGGAATGCGGCAACCTCACCGAGGACGAGCTCTGCGCGATCTGCGTCGACTCACGACGTGACAGGAGCGTGGTGTGCGTAGTCGAGCAGCCGGTCGACGTGATCTCGCTCGAGCGGACGCACGAGTACCGCGGCCTCTACCACGTGCTCGGGGGCTCGCTCTCTCCACTCGACGGCGTCGAGCCCGAGCACCTGCGGATCGACGAGCTGCTGCGACGGGTCGGCGAGGGATCGATCGAGGAGATCGTGCTCGCGACCAACCCGAACATGACTGGCGAGGCCACGGCCGCATTTCTGGCCGACCGGGTGCGGGCGCTGCCGGGGAACGGCCGCGTCCGCGTGACACGGCTCGCGAGCGGGCTCCCGGTCGGCGGCGACCTCGAGTACGCCGACGAGGTCACGCTCGGCCGAGCGCTCGCGGGTCGACGTGAGCTCTAGAAGTTCTCGTAATTTCCACACTTTTCGTTGACGAGTCCTTGACCTCGGGCGGCGACCTCGCATAGTCTTCCGGCACTGAACCGGTGGGCCTTCGGGTCTGCCGGTTCAGTGTTTTCAGGGCCTTCCGTCGACGCCTCTGAGTAGACTCGAGCGCGTGACGACGACCGAATTCGAGCGTGTCCCCGCAATCGGTGCCGAGCCTGCCACGCCGCACCGTGGCACCGTCGTGATGAAGTTCGGCGGCACCTCTGTCGCCGACACCGAGAAGCTGAAGAGCGTGGCGCGCCGCCTCGTCACCGCCCGCGAACAAGGGAATCGGGTCGTAGGCGTCCTGTCGGCGATGGGGCACACGACCGACGAGCTCCTGGACCTCGCCCGGCAGATCTCCGAGCGCCCCCACCCGCGCGAGCTCGACATGCTCGTCTCGGTCGGGGAGCGGATCTCGTGCGCGCTGGCGGCGATGGCCATCCACGATCTCGGACACGAGGCGATCTCGCTGACGGGCTCGCAGGCCGGCATCGTCACGGACACGGTGCACGGCAAGGCGAAGATCGTCGAGGTGCGCGCAAAACGGATCCATCAGGCGCTCGACGACGACAAGATCGTCCTCGTCGCCGGCTTCCAAGGAGTGTCCACGGCATTCGAGGTGACGACGCTCGGACGGGGCGGCACCGACCTGACGGCGGCGGCGATCGCCGCCGCGCTCGGCGCCGATGCCTGCGAGATCTACACCGACGTCGAGGGCGTCTACACCGCCGACCCGCGGATCGTGCCCGGCGCGCGCAAGCTGCATGCCGTCAGCTACGACGAGATGCTCGAGATGGCTGCGAGCGGCGCCAAGGTCCTCCAGCTACGCTCGGTCGAGTTCGCACGCAATCACGGGGTCAAGCTGCACGTCCGCTCCACCTTCTCGGACACGGACGGCACCTGGATCACCGAGGAGGACGAGCGCATGCTGGAGAAGGCGATGATCTCGGGCGTCACCCATACGCTCGAAGAGACGCTCTACCGTGTCGAGGGCGTCGCCGCGGCACGGCTCTTCGCCGCGCTCGCAGAAGCTCAGGTGAACGTGGACACGATCGTGCAGACGAGTCCCGAGATCGTCTTCTCGGCGCCCGTCGAGGATCGAGCCGACGCAGCCCGCGTGCTCGACGGCCTCGGTGTCTCGTGGACCGCGAGCGACGACCTCGGCAAGGTCAGCGTCGTCGGGGCGGGCATGAAGTCCCATCCCGGGATCGCGGCGCGAACGTTCTCCACGCTTGGCGAGCTCGGCATCGAGCCGCAGGTCGTGACGACGTCGCCGATCAAGATCGCGTGCCACGTCGGTCGTCAGGACGTCGAGCGGGCAGTGGCCGCGCTCCACGAGGCATTCGAGCTCGACCGTCCGGAGGCGATCCGTGCCGATCAGTGACGCGCGCATCGGCGTCGTCGGCGCGACCGGCGCCGTCGGCGCGATCACGCTCGAGCTCCTGCGCGAGCGTGGCTACGGCAACGTGCGCGTGTTCGCGAAGCGCTCCGCCGGCAAGGAGCTCCACGGCATGACCGTCGAGGAGGCTACGCCCGACGCGCTCGCCGCAGGCGATCTCGACCTCTGCTTCTTCTCGGTCACGACAGAAGCGAGCCGGGAGCTCGTCCCCCACGCCGTCCGAGGCGGCGCTATCTGCGTCGACAAGTCATCGGTGTTCCGACTTCAACCGCGGATCCCGCTCGTCGTCCCGGAGGTGAACGGCGTGCGCGCCGCAGAGCACGAGGGGATTGTCGCGAACCCGAACTGCTGCGCGATCCCGCTCACGCTCGCACTGAAGCCGCTGCACGACGCCGCGGGCCTGCGGCGGGTCCGCGTCTCGACCTATCAGTCAGTCTCCGGCGCCGGAGCGCAGGCGATGGAACGACTGCGTGCTCAGGCACCGGAGGAGAACGATCTGCTCATGGACTGGAGCTTCGACGGCGTCGAATTCGACGAGGAGGAGAAGCTCCGTGAGGAGACGCGCAAGATCCTCGAACTGCCGGAGCTGCCCGTCAGCGCTACGTGCGTCCGGGTGCCCGTCCTCGTCAGCCACGCCGAGGCAATCTGGATCGAGACCGAGGAGCCGCTCTCGCCCGAGCAGGCGACGATGCTGCTTCGCAACGCGCCCGGCGTCCGGCTCGAGCAGTTCCCCACACCAGGTGGCGCCGCCGGAGGCGACGACGTCCTCGTCGGCCGGATCCGCCGCGACGTCACGGTCGAGAACGGGCTCGCGCTCTTCGTCGTCGGCGACAACCTGCGCAAGGGCGCGGCGCTGAACGCGATCCAGATCGCCGAGCTCGTGCTCGCCGAGCAGCCCGTCGCCGCGTGATCGCGGCGGCCGTCGCCACGGCTCTCTCGCTGATCGCGCCGCCGCCGACACTGATCGCCGCCGGTGACATCGCTTCTTGCCGCTCTTCCGGCGACGAGGCGACCGCAGCACTCGTGCGCCGGATCCCCGGCACGGTGGCGGTGCTCGGCGACGCCATCTATGAGCTCGGCACGGCGCAAGAGTTCCGCGACTGCTACTCCTGGGCCCGCTTTCGCGCGCGGACGCGCGCCGCCCTCGGCAACCACGAGTACGGGACCGGCACGGCCGCGGTCGCGATCGACTACTTCAACCTGCCGCCGGCCGGCTACTACTCCTATGACCTCGGCACCTGGCACATCGTCGTCTTGAACACGAATTGCGCGCAGGCCGGTGGCTGCGGCGAGGGGTCGCCGCAACAGCGCTGGCTCGCGGCGGATCTGGCCCAGAGGGACGCCCGTTGCACGCTCGCGTACATGCACCACCCGCGCTTCAGCTCGGGGCTCCACGGGTCGGACAGGACACTCGGGCCGCTCTGGCGGACGCTCGCCCGAGCCGGAGCGGACGTCGCGCTCGCGGGCCACGACCACCATTACGAGCGCTTCGCCCCCGCCGACGGCATCCGGTCGTTCGTCGTCGGCACCGGCGGACGGAGCCTCTACCCAGTGTTCCGCCGACTGGCCCGACCTCGGAGCGTGGTCGTGAACGCCCGCACCTACGGGGTGCTGCGCCTAACGCTCGCAGCGGGGCGCTATCAGTGGCGGTTCGTGCCCGCCGGGCGCTCTCGGTTTCGCGACGGCGGGTCAGCGAGCTGCCGCTAGCCGAGCTCGGCGCGCCGCCTATGGCCCCTGCGGAACCGGCGCCGGGACGAAGGCCTCCTTCACGAGCCGCAGCACCCTGGCGCGCGTGCCTTCCAGGACTGGCTGCAAGCCGCCGAGCTCGAGCCTCACGAGCTCGACGCGGCCCTCCGTGCGCACCGTCTGGAAACCGAAGTCGGCGAGGAAGTCGCGGGGGAAGACGGTGCGGTGGACGATGAAGCGCTCATACGCGGACTTGCCCTCCGGATACCGGTAAGCGAAGGTCTCGAGCGCCCTCGCGCCCTTGTCGCGCGCCTCCCCGATGGCGGCGAGGAAGAGCGACTGCTCGACCCACGGGGTCGCGCGAGAGACGAGGTAGACGCAGGTCACGAGCACAGCGTCGTCGGACGGGGGGCCTGCCGGCAGCTCGAATGCCCGGGGAAAGAGCGTCGCAGGCCCGTACTGGATCGATCCGAGCAGGCGCCCATCATCGTCATGGTAGAGGGCTCCCCAGGCGCCCCAGTCGTCCTCGACGCGCTCGATCCAGCGCTGCTTGTTGGCCCGGCGAGGCACCCTGGACTGCCAGAAGACACATTCGTGGCAGACGCTCGGCGTGTGCTCGAGCGTTGCGCCGGTCAGGCCTGTAACCCGTGTGGCCATTACCTCGGCGGCGCGAACTCGTCGACGACGACGTCGATCGAGTCCGGCCGCACGTCCGCCATCCGCGCGAGATACTCGGCCACGCGCGATTGCACGGCGGCACCGACCTCCGGTGCGGAAGCTTCCCAGTCGAGCACCAGCCGGAGCTCGATCCCGACTCTTCCCTCTTCGCGCATCACCCTGACGCCGGCGTGGCGATGCAGCGCGCTGCCGACCAGGCCGTGAACGCCGGACACCTCGCGCGCAGCGTCGGCGGCGTAGCTCGCGAGGATGTCCGGCGAGATCAGCGAGTGCCCCTCCACGAACTCAGTCTAGGGTCGCAGCACGAGCTCCGTCGCCTCCGGGCGGGCAAAGAAGCGGAAGGGGACGAAGGTCGTGCCGAGCCCCGGTGAGACGTGAAGCGCCGTGCCGCCGAAGCGATAGAGGCCACGTGAGACGCGCGCGCCCGGATGGGCCAGGAGCAGCCGCCCGCCCGGGTACGGGAGCACGATCTGGCCCGCATGCATGTGGCCCGCGAGGATGAGCTCGAAGGACCTCGAGGCCGCGGTGAGGATGAACTCGGGAAAGTGCACGAGCAGGACACGTAGATCTGCTGACGGGTCAACCAGTGGCGCGACGGCCCGGGTTGCCCTCCACCGGGACCGAGGGTCGAGCCCGACGATCTGGACGCGGCGCCCCCGCAATTCAATTGTTCGGGCATCGTCGGCCAGCAGCACCGTCTCCCCCAGGTCGCCCAGCACGACCGGCTGGGAGAACGGGTCGCGCGTGTCTGCGAAGTCGTGGTTCCCGAGTACCGCGTACGCCGGACCGAGCCGCGAGAGCAGCCGGCGCAGCAGCGGCTCGCCCCGCGGGCGCGAGAGCAGGTCTCCGGTGATGCAGACGAGGTCGGGCCGCCTCTCGGCGACCCACTCGACCGCACGCTCGGAAGCAACGGCGCCGCGTGAAGGAACCCCCAGGTGGAAGTCGGAGAGGTGGGCAATCCGCAGCCCGTCGAGTTCCGCCGGCAACCCCTCCACCGAGACGTCGAGCACGCGCGTGCGCAACCAGCCCGCCTCGAACCAGCCGTAGGCCGCGCCACCCGCAGCGACGACAGCGGACCGGCGAACGAACCTTTTAGACGCTGAGCTTCTCGACGATGGGCTGGACGGAGACGACGTGGCGCTTGAACCTCAACTCCGACTCCTCGAACCCCGCAGCCACCCCGATCAGCTGCGAGAGATGCAGGATCGGCATCTGGAAGTCCTTTCCCGTTGTCGCCTTCAGCTTCGACTGCCAGGCATCCAGCGAGAGGTGGCAGAGCGGGCACGGCGTCACCATCGCGTCGGCGCCGGCCTCCTTCGCCTGCTCGATCGGCTGGATCAGCTCACCGAGCGCCGTCTCCTCGCGGGCCTGGATGATCGGAAAGCCGCAGCACTTGATCTTGGCCGGATAGTCGATCGCCTCGCCGCCGCAGGCCTCGATGATCCGCTCGAGCGACGACGGCCGGTCCGGATCCTCGAACCCGAGCAGCTTCGAGGGCCGCAGGATCTGACAGCCGTAGAACGGCGCCACCTTGAGGCCCTTGAGACCCTTGTGCGCAGCCGTCTTCAGGAGCTCGTAGCCGTCGCCCTCCGCCACGAGCCAGAGGAAGTGGCGCACCTCGACGGTGCCGTTGTACTCGGGCACGCCGACCGACTTCAGGTTCCCGTTGATCCGCTCACGCAGCGGCTCGTCCCCTTGGAGCGCGTGGTTTGCCTGGCGCAGGTTGAGCGTGCAGACGTTGCAGACCGTCATCAGGGTGTCGCAGGCCGTCGCCTCGGCATAGGCGAGGATGCGCGCGTTCAGGTGCAGGTAGTAGTCCGGCTCCGCCTCGTGGATGTCGCCGGCGCCGCAGCAGGTGACCGTCTCGAGCTCGACGAGCTCGAGCCCGACCTTCGGGGAGAGCGCCTGCGTGGAGATGTCGAGCTCCTTCGCGCTCAGCGACGCCAGACAGCCCTTGTAGTACGCGACCTTTCTCACTCGCCCGCCCCCTTGCGCGTCGGCTCCTCGGCGGGCGTGATGTCGGCGTGGTCGCGACTGCCCATTCCCTGGTCCCCGCCCTCTGGCCCGTCGTCATGCTCGAGCCGGGAGAGCGCGCGCTCGCCCTGGACGATGCCTAGCGCGCCCTGGCGATCCTGCTGCTTGACGAGCTCGAAGAGCGCGCGCGACTCCTTCACGCCCTCGGCCACGTGCGGGGGCACCGGCGGCGGCACCTTCCCCTTTACGGCGAGGCCCATCGCGAACTTCATCTGCTTGATCGACGAGACGATCCCCTGAGTCTTCGGGACGAGCTCCGTCTCGCGCAGCCAGCCTGTCGTCTTCGCCGAGGTGACGAACCAGTTCGCGTGCTTCGCGCCCATGTCCTCGTCGATGCCCTCCCTCATCGCCTCGGCTCCGAGCTTGGCGATCGCATCCCGGGGATCGACGCCCTTCGGGCAGCGTTCGTTGCAGAAGTAGCAGCGGGTGCAGTCCCAGATCCCGTGCTCGGAGCTGTACTCGTCGAGGCGCTCGACCTTCCGCGCGTCGCGCGGGTCGCCGACGAAGCGCATCCCCTTCGCGAGCGCCTGTGGGCCGAGGAACTCGGGATCCGACTCCATCGAGTTGCACTCCGAGACGCAGCAGCCGCAGTTGATGCAGAGCGACTCCTTGTGGATCACGTTCATCCGTTCCTGGGAGATGACGTACTCCTTGCCGTCGAGCGGCTGGTCGTAGCCCGGCTGGAGGTACGGCTTCATCGCCTTGAACTTCGCCCAGAACGGCTCCATGTCGACGACGAGGTCCTTGACGATCGGCAGGTTCCCCATCGCCGAGACGACCGGCACGTGGCCGGACTGCGCGATGTCGTACATCCGCGTCTTGCAGGCGAGCACGGCCGCCCCGTCCATGCGCATCCCGCAGGAGCCGCAGATCATCATCCGGCAGCTCTTCCGGTAGGCCAGCGAGCCGTCGACCTTGTCCTTGATCAGATCCAGGACGTCGAGCAGCGTCACCCACTCGGGGGCATCGACCTCGTACTCCTTCAGCGTCCGCTCGCCCGTCGACGAGTCGAACCGCCAGATCTTGAGGGCGACCTCGATCGTCTTATCGGGCGCGTGCGCGGTTGCGTCGATCACTAGTACGTGCGCTCCTGGGGTTGCCACTTGGTCATCGTCACCGGCCTCCAGTCGAGGCTCGTCCTGCCGTCCTCCCACGTCACGAGCGTGTGCTTGAGGAAGTTCTCGTCGTCGCGGTCCGGGAAGTCATGTGGACGCGCATGCGCGCCCCGGCTCTCCTTGCGCGCCACGCCGCAGACGACCATACAGTCAGCCAGCTCGAGCAGGAACTCGAGCTCGAGCGCCTGCGTCAGGTCCGAGTTGAAGACGTCGCCCTTGTCCTCGACGACGACCTGCTCGTACCGGTCACGCAGCGCGCCGACGATCTCACCCTGTTCCAGCATCTGCTCCTCACGCCGGAAGACGCCGAAGTTCTCGTGCATCGTGCGCGCGAGCTCGTCTCGGATCTGCCACGGGCGCTCGCCCTCGGTGCGCGCGAGGAGCGCCTTCAGGTCGCGCTCTGCGTCGGCAAGCTGCGAGGGCGGCACGGCGACGGTCGTGTTGGCGAGCGCCCACTCGGCGGCGTGGCGGCCCGCGCGCTTGCCGAACGTGATCGTCTCCATCAGCGCGTTGCCGCCGAGCCGGTTCGCTCCGTGGACGGAGACGCACGCGACCTCCCCCGCCGCGTAGAGGCCCTCCAGCTCGGTCCGGCCCCAAATGTCCGTGTCGACGCCGCCCATGTGGTAGTGGGCGCCGGGTCGCACGGGGATCGGCGTGTGGATCGGGTCGATCCCGGCAAAGACGAGTGACAGCTCACGCGTCCCCGGCAGCCGCTCGATGATCTTCTCGGCGCCGAGATGGCGGAGGTCGAGCAGCACGTTGCCCTCGACCCCGCGTCCCTCGTCGATCTCGGTCTGCTCGGCGCGGGAGATGACGTCGCGCGATGCGAGCTCCATCGCGTTCGGCGCGTAGCGCTCGAGAAACCGCTCGCCCTCGGAGTTGAAGAGGAACGCCCCCTCGCCGCGGCAACCCTCGGTGATGAGCACCCCGGTGGGCGAGAGTGTCGTCGGGTGGAACTGCATCATCTCCATGTCCTTCAGCGGCACGCCGACGCGCAGTGCCATCGCCATCGCGTCGCCCGTGCAGGAGTAGGCGTTCGTTGTCCCGGCGTAGAGGCGTCCGGCGCCACCGGTGGCGAGGATGGTCGTCTTCGCTCCGATCGCCTTCAGGCCGCCGTGCAGCAGGTCCCAGGCGATCACGCCCTGGCAGCGGTCGTCGTCGACGACGAGGCGCCAGCCGAAGAACTCCTCGTACACCTGGATGTCACGCCTGACGAGCTGCTCGTAGAGCACCTGGATCAGGACGTGGCCGGTGATGTCGGCGGCGTACGCGGTTCGCGGCGCGCCGGCGGCGCCGAAGGGACGCTGCGCGATCCGGCCGTCCTCGGTGCGGGAGAAGACGGCTCCCCAGTTCTCGAGCTGGTAGACGTCCGCCGGCGCCTCGTTGCAGAGGATCTCGATCGCGTCCTGGTCGCCGAGGTAGTCGGAGCCCTTGACGGTGTCGTACGCGTGCGTCTCGGGGTCGTCCTCGGAGGCGTTTCCGAGCGCGGCGTTGATGCCTCCTTCGGCCGCACCGGAGTGGCTGCGGGTCGGGTGGAGCTTCGAGACGATGGCGACCTCGGCGCCCGCGTCATGAGCTTCGATCGCCGCGCGCATGCCCGCACAGCCGGCCCCGATCACGAGTACGTCGTGCTTCGCGTCCACCGCGACTGACGTTATCGGAACGGTTCTCGCTGGCGCGGAACACGCGACTTCGCGGTCGACATATTGATGACTCATTGATATGTTTTGATGCATGCGCACCACCGTCCGCCTCGATGATGCCCTCCTCGCGGACGCGAAGACGTTGGCCGCACGCACCGGCCGAACGTTGGCGGCGGTGATCGAAGACGCCCTGCGCGAGTCACTTGGACGGCGCGACCGGCCGGGCCGAGAGCGCATCGAGCTACCGACATGCAAAGGCGGCGGCGTGCAACCCGGAGTCGATCTCGACAACAGCGCCTCGCTGCTCGACCTCATGGACGGTCTCGAGCGCTGATCCTGGCCGACGTCAACGTCCTCGTCTACGCTCACCGTGAGGACACTCTTCGGCACGACGACTATCGTCGTTGGCTGACAGAGCTCATTTCCTCGGATGCCGCTTTTGGCGTCTCAGACATCGTCTTGAGCGGTTTCTTGCGGGTTGTCACCCACCCGCGCATCTTCGTCGCACCGACGGCACCGCCGACGGCGCTGGCTTTCGCCAGCGCTCTCCACGATCATCCCAATGCGGTGCCGATCGCACCTGGTTCGAGGCACTGGGAGATCTTCGTGCGGCTCTGTGCCGAGGTGTCTGCGAACGGCAACCTGGTGCCGGACGCCTACCTCGCCGCCCTTGCGATCGAGTCCGGGAGCGAGTGGATCACCACCGATCGCAATTTCGCGCGCTTCCGCGGCCTCCGCTGGCGGCACCCTCTCGACGACTGAGGGGTATGCGCTGCGCGGCGAAGCTAGACCCGGGGCCCGGCGGCTGCGAGCGACTCGCCGGCGTCGAACTTCTTGAAGTTGGCTCGGAACATGGTGGCGAGCTCGCGGGCCTTCTTGTCGTACGCGTTCGGATCGGCCCAGGTGAGCCTCGGGCTGAGCAGTCCGGAGTCCACCCCCGGCACCGCGACGGGGACCTTGAGGCCGAAGAGCGGATCGGTGCGGTACTCGACCCCCGTGAGCTCGCCGGAGAGTGCCGCCCGCAGGAGCGCCCGGGTCGCCTTGATCGGCATCCGCCGTCCCTCTCCGTACGGTCCCCCGGTCCAGCCGGTGTTCACCAGCCAGACCACGGCTGCATGAGCATCCAGCTTCTCGCCCAGAAGCTGCGCGTAGACAGCGGGCGGCTGGGGCAGGAACGGGGCGCCGAAGCACGCCGAGAACGTCGGCTGCGGCTCCTTGACCCCGATCTCGGTGCCGGCGAGCTTCGCCGTGAAGCCGGACAGGAAGTAGAACATCGCCTGCTCTCGTGTCAGGCGAGCGATCGGCGGCAGGATCCCGAAGGCATCCGCGGTGAGCATGACGACGTTCCGGGGATGGCCCGCGCGCTTCTCGGGCAGCGCGTTCGCGATCCGCTCGAGCTTGTAGGCGGCGCGGGTGTTCTCGGTCTTGGAGCCGTCGTCGAGATCGACGACTCCGCCGTCGTCCAGCACGGTGTTCTCGAGGATCGTCCCGTACGTGCGCGTCGTCTTGAAGATCTCCGGCTCGGCCTCCGCAGACAGATTGATCACCTTCGCGTAGCACCCACCCTCGAGGTTGAAGACGCCGTTCTCGCCCCAGCCGTGCTCGTCGTCGCCGATCAGGCGCCGCTCGGGGTCCGCCGAAAGGGTCGTCTTGCCGGTGCCCGAAAGCCCGAAGAAGATCGCCACGTCACCCTCGTCACCGACGTTCGCGGAGCAGTGCATCGGGAAGACGCCCTCCAGCGGAAGCCGATCGTTCATCAGCGTGAAGATCGATTTCTTGATCTCGCCCGCGTAGAACGTGCCGCCGATCAGTACTTCCTGGCGCGTCGGATGGAGGACGACGAAGGTGCTGCTGCGGGTGCCGTCCTCCTGCGGGTCAGCCTCGAGGCCGGGAGCGTGAAGGACGACCGCCTCCGGCTCGAAATCACGCAGCTCCTCCGAGGAAGGATCGATGAACATCGTGCGGGCGAAGAGGGCGTGGTACGGACGGTCTGTAATCACGCGGACGGGGACTCGATGCACGGGATCGGCCCCGGCGAAGGCCTCGACCACGTACAGGTCGCGCCCGCTCAGGTAGTCGGTCACCTTGTCTCGGAGGGCCTCGAACGGCTCCTCCTCGAGCGGTGCGTTGACATCGCCCCACCAGATCCGTTCCTCGGAACCGGGCTCGCGCACGACGAACTTGTCCCTGGGCGAGCGGCCTGTGTGCACGCCGGTGTCGACCGCCAACGGACCACCCTCCGCGAGCTGCCCCTCCCGGCGCTCCAGCGCGTGCGTGTAGAGGAGCGAGACGGTGGGATTCCAGATCACGGCGCCGTCACCGCGGATCCCGTGCTCGGCAAGACCGACACGGTCCTCGGCTGTTGACGTGATCGTCATCGGAGCTCCTCCCTCGATCCTTCGCGCCTCGAGCGACAGGTACAGGGGCGCGCACTGGGGCGTATCGTAAGCACGTGCGCGCGCCAAGGGCGACGCTTTGATCCTCCCCAACCCGCGGCGGCCGAAAACCGCGCAGCGCCAGGAGGCGTATTTCTGAGCATGAAGGCGGGTCGTCGCAAGGCTAGACGGGCGCGCCCTCGACATCCTGGGCGAGTAGCGCCGCGTAGCGTCCACCGGCAACCAGCAGCTCCTCGTGCGTGCCGATCTCGGCGACGACGCCTTGGTCGAGGACGACGATCTGGTCGGCGTCCCGGACCGTCGAGAGACGGTGCGCAATCGCGATCGTCGTCCGCCCCTCCTCGAGCCGCTCGAGCGCCGCCTGCACGAGCCGCTCGGTCTGCGTGTCGAGCGCCGAGGTTGCCTCGTCGAGCACGAGAATGGGCGGGTTACGCAGGATCGTCCTCGCAATCGCCATCCGCTGCTTTTCGCCGCCTGAGAAGCGATAGCCGCGCTCGCCCACAACGGTGTCGTACCCCTCCGGCAGCGAGACGATGAGCTCGTGGATCTGGGCGGCGCGTGCGGCCTCCTCCACCTCCCCGTCACTCGCCTCCGGCTTGGCGAAGCGCAGGTTCTCCCGCACCGTGGAGTGAAAGAGGTACGTCTCCTGCGAGACGACGCCCACCGCTCCTGCGAGCGAGCGGAACGTGAGGTCAGAAACGTCGATCCCGTCGATCGCCACCCGTCCCTCCGTGGCGTCGTACAGACGTGCGACCAGGTAGCCGGCGGTCGTCTTTCCCGATCCGGTCTCACCGACGAGAGCGGTAGTCGTCCCCGGAGCAACCTCGAACGACACGTCCCGAAGCGTCCAGGCTGCGTCTGCGTACCGGAACCAGACCCCCTCGAAGGACACACCCCCATGCGGACGAGGCAGCTCGCGCGCTCCCTCCTCGATGTCCACGTCCAGGTCGAGGTACTCGAAGACGCGATCGAAGAGAGCAAGTGAGGTCTGAACATCCACCGCGACGTTGAGGAGGGAGCCGACCGGGAAGAAGAGGCGCGTCTGAAGCGTGGTGAACGCGAACACCGTTCCGATCGTGATCGCGCCGGCGTAGTGGCCGGCAAAGAGGTAGACGAGCGCGGGCATGATCGCGAACGTCATCTGAATCGACGACATCATCCAGCGGCCGGTCATGCGGCTCCGAACCTCGAGATCGGCGAGCCGCTCCGACTCCGCTTCGAAACGCTCGGCAAGCGCCGCGGAGCGACCCATCGTCTTGCCTAGCAGGATGCCCGACACCGAGAGCGACTCCTGCACGAGGCTCGAGATGTCGGCCATCGTCTCCTGGCGGACGGTCGCGATCTTCTTCCTCGCGGAGCCGACCCGCTTCGTCATCCAGACGAAGACCGGCAGGAGCGCGAGGGCGAAGAGTGTCAGCCGCCAGTCGAGGATGAACATTGCCGCGACGCTGGCGATCACCGTCGTCACGTTCGCGACGATCGAGGTCGCTGTCGAGGTGACGACCTCCTGCACACCACCGATGTCGTTTGCGAGCCGCGATTGCACCTCGCCCGTTCGTGTGCGCGTGAAGAAGGCGAGCGAGAGCCGCTGCAGGTGCTTGTAGACCGCCGTGCGTAGGTCGTGCATCACGTGCTGGCCGACCTGATTGGAGATGAGCGTCTGGACGACGCCCAGCGCACCGGTGGCGATCGCGATCCCGACCATCCCCGCGACGAGCACGTTCAGGAGGCCGAGGTCGCGACTCGGCAACGCATCGTCGATGATCTCCTTGAGCAGAAAGGCAGGGATCGCGCCGAGGATCGACGAGAAGAGGATCAGCCCGAGGACCGCAGAGAGGCGCAGCTTGTACGGCCGGAAGAGCCGGACGATCCGGCGGACGTTGGCGCGCCGGACGGCCCGGTCCGCGGGCCGCTCGACCGGCTCAGAGGAGTCGAAAGCGCGTGAGCGGGCGCCGGGTGGCATCGCTCACAGGGTACGGAGCGAGGGAGGGGCCGCGCGGCTCCTCCCTCGCTTATCCGGGTGCTAGCGGCCCGGGCGCTCGATCGCCCAGGTGACGAACGTGTGTAGCAGGTGCCCGCCGCCGAGGTCCTCGACGACGTACGAGTCGGTGATCCTGTCCCTGCGGTGGATCACGGCCCCCTGCGTCGCGGTCGTGGAGGAGACGGTGCTCGTCGAGTCCAGATGCGTGTAGATGATCTGCAGTTGCTCGTAGTCGTGTGCATTCGGGCTCGGGTTGTCGAGCGCGTTCGCGTAGTCCATGCACGTGTTCTTGTCGGCGCCCGACTCGTCCTGGTGGTCGAGGCCGTAGCCGTGCCCGATCTCCTGGCACATCACGTGGCGTTCGGCGGTGTAGTTGTACGACGTCGAGTCGAAGTACGTGTCGTTCATCTTGGCCGTCGCCTTGACGATGTGGCTGCCGGAGGTCCAGATCTGAGCCAGCCCCAGCCAGCCGTTCGGGCCGTAGCGGGCGTTACAGACCTCGATGCGCCCGTTCTTCGCGCTGCAGCGCTTCGGATTGCCGGCCTGCCCGGCAGTGACGGGCGAGTCGAGGACGACCGACGTCGTCCAGTCGACGGAGGCGGCGCCGAGCGCACCCTCCCAGTTCGAGTAGGCGGTGTTCGTAACGTTGTCGCCCAGCGGAACGGTGAACGGGTTCGCGGTCCGCGCCCAGTGATATGACCCCCAGGCGTGGGTCGCGGCTGCCGTGCCTGCCCAGGCCGCCGCGACGACTGCGGACGCCATGAGCGCGAGAATCAGCTTGCGCAAGTAAAACCTCCTCGAATCAGCGTTGCGCTTCGGTTGCGGCGGAGGCTAGCGGCTACCGTGCGGGCTCGCAATAGCTCAACTACGTGATCTTCCACGCTCGCTACGAGCCGTTTCTGTCAGCTCCCGTGGGCACACGGTAGAACAGCCGCGCGAGCACGAGCGCCGCGAGTCGTAGCCCCTGGTAAAGCCCTACGCGGAGAAGCGCTCGAGCTCCTCCGCAACGAGCTCCGCCCAGCGTTTCGCCCTCGGCAGCGCGACAGGGCGCCCCGTAGGACTGCGCAGCGCGATCGCGTGGGAGGCGAACGGGATCACCGTTCTCACCGCGTCGACGCCGAGCCGCTGCGCGCGCCGGTAGCCGTCCAGCGACAGAGCCGGCCGCACGCCCGGGATGCCCGGAAAGCCCCGGTCGAGCGAGCCGTGGACGACGGCGAGACGCCTGCCCGCGAGCGGGGCGAGGTCGAGCTGCGGGTAGAGCCACGGGGCTAGCGCGATCACGCTCCGCACGGCCGGATCCCGGGCGGTATGGACGGCGACCGCGCCCCCCATGGAGTAGCCGACGAGCGCGATCTCCTCGCCGCCCGCCTCGCGTGCCGCCTCGATCGCCGACCGCGCGTCCTCGATGCACAGCTCGAGGCGACGCCAGCTCTTCGTCCGGTAGCGCACCTCGAGGAAGCCCAGGCCGGGGAAGCGCGGCGCCAGACGCTGCACGAGCCATTCGAGCGATGAGCTCCAGGTGCCGGGTACCTCTGCGGCCGTCCCTCCGTTGACGCAGACGACGGCGCGGCTGGCCGGCTCGTTCGTCCAGCGCGCCTCGGCCCCGGTCGTAAGCTCGAAGGACATGTCTCGACTCTAGGGAACTCGGTCCGGGCCGATGGAGACAGAACTCGCCGTCGACCGCTTTCTCGCCTCCCCGAAGCTCGCCGACACGACCCGCCGGTCGTACGCCGCCGACCTGCGCCACTTCGCCGAGTGGCTCGACGCGCGGAGAACGCCGCTCCACGAGGTGGACGTGCGCGTGCTCGCCGACTACCTCACACTGCTCGACCGTGGCCGCCCACGCCTCGCTCCGGCGACGATCGCCCGGAGAATCTCGTCGGTCCGGTCTCTGCTGCGCTTCACGTTCGGCGCCTCGCAGGTGCCCGATGCCCCGCTCGCCCCCCGTCTGCCCCATCGGCTTCCCGAGGCGCCGAAGCAGGAGGAGGTGGAGGAGCTCGTTGCGAGCTTCGCGGGCGACGGCGCCCTGGCCCTGCGCAACCAGGCGCTCTTCGAGCTCATGTACTCGGCCGGCCTGCGCAGCGCGGAGATGGTCGGACTCGACCTCGGTGACGTCGACTTCGACCAGGAGCTCGTGCGGGTTCGGGGCAAGGGCGGAAAGGAGCGGGTCGTGCCGCTCGGGGAGCTGGCGGCTCTCGCCGTGGCGCGGTACCTGCGCGAAGCCCGCCCGGCGCTGGCCCGCGGCGCGGAGAACGCGCTCTTCCTCTCGGCCCGCGGCAAGCGCCTCGACACCAGCACTCTGAGGCGGCTGCTCCGGCATCCGCACCGGCTGCGCCACTCATTCGCCACGCATCTCGTGGAGGGTGGGGCCGATCTCCGCACCGTGCAGGAGCTGCTCGGCCACGCCTCCCTCTCCACCACCCAGGTGTACAGCCACGTCGACGCCAAGCGACTCCGCAAGGTCTATGACTTCTCTCATCCAAGATCCTGACGTCGAGGGCTTTCTCGCGCTCTTGTCCGCGCGCAGGGCGCCGCGGACGGTAGAGGCTTACCGCCGGGACCTGACACAGCTCGCCGCCTGGCTCGGCAGGCCGGTGGGAGCCGCGGAGGCGGAGACATTGGAGCGCTGGATCGCGGAGCAGCGAGCGGATGGCGTGTCTCCCTCGACGGTTGCCCGCCGCGTGGCCGCCCTGCGCAGCTACTTCCGGCACCAGCTCCTCCTCGGCACGCGGAACGACAACCCCGCTGCGGCTCTCGAGCTGCCGCGGCGCGCTCGAAAGCTCCCCCGGACACTCTCTGCAGCGGAGGCGGAGCGGCTGGTCGAGGCGGCAGCGGGAACCACGCCACGCGCGATGCGCGACCGGGCGCTCGTGGAGCTCATGTACGGCGCCGGCCTCCGCGTCAGCGAGACCCTCGGGTTGAGACGCGGCGCAGTCGATCTCGACGCGCGCCTCGTGCGAGCGTTCGGCAAGGGGTCGAAGGAGCGGATCGTGCCGCTCGGTCGACCTGCTGCAGATGCCCTACGCCGCTACATCGCGATGGGGCGACCGCACCTCGACCGGCGCAGCCGTCCCGAGCTCTTCCTGAACGCCCGCGGGGGGCCGCTCACACGCGCAGGTGCCTTTCTGATCCTTCGCCGGCTCGCCGAGAGGGCAGGGCTCGAGCCTGGGCGAGTCCACCCGCACCTGCTCCGGCACTCGTTCGCCACCCACCTGCTGGAGGGCGGGGCCGACCTCCGCAGCGTCCAGGAGATGCTCGGTCACGCTGACCTCTCCACCACGGAGCTCTACACCCACGTATCCGATCGCCGCCGCCGCGAGTTGTACTTTCAGGCGCATCCCCACGCGCACCGGCGACTCACTCCAAGGACGAAGCCAAATGAGGTCTGACCCACAGCTCGCACTCCTCGTGGCGCTGACGATGGGAGTCGGCTGGACGATGTACTTCAGCGGGCTGAAGAAGCACCTGCTCGAGCCGAAGCAGCGCAAGCGGATCTGTCCCTCCTGCGGCCGTCCGATCACGGGCCGCGTCTGCACCGCGCACTAGGCCGATTTCACCAGCCGCTCGAGTTCCCCCACGCGCTCCGGCGTCGGCTCGAGCAGGGTGACGTGACCGAGCTTCCGCCCTGGACGCGGGGCCTTGCCGTAGAGATGGAGATGGGCGCCGGGAATCGCGAGGATCTCCTCGGGCGCCGGCGCGGCGCCGATCAGGTTCACCATCACGGCCTCGCCTCGCACCTCCGTCGAGCCCAGGGGAAGGTCGAGGATCGCACGGAGGTGGTTCTCGAACTGGCTCGTCTCCGCGCCCTCGATCGTCCAGTGACCCGAGTTGTGGACCCTGGGGGCAAGCTCGTTCGCAAGCAACTCGCCGCCGGCCTCGAACAGCTCGAGCGCGAGGACACCGACGTAGCCGAGGGCGTCGAGGAGCCGAGTCGCGTAGTCCTCGGCCTTGGCCTGGGGCGCGTTCGCGGCAGGTGCGCGCGAGGTGCGCAGGATCCCTTCTTGATGCACGTTCTCGATGAGCGGGTAGAAGCGCGTCTCGCCGTCGCGGGCACGAACCGCGAGCAGCGAGAGCTCCCGGTCGAAAGGGACGAGTTCCTCCAGGACGTGTCCAGGGACTGTCCCTGGACGTGTCTCCACCAGCCGTTGTCCCTTGCCGTCGTAGCCGAGGCGGCGCGTCTTCAGCAGAGCCGGGAAGGTCTCCACCTCGTCGTCGATGCGCGCAGTCGGAATCTCGAGTCGGCGGAAGAGCCGCTTCTCGGTCAGCCTGTCCTGCGTCGCCTCGAGCGCGCCCGGCACCGGCACCGCCCCGACGCGCCGCGCCGCCGTCACGGGCACGTTCTCGAACTCGTACGTGACGGCGTCGGCCCCGTCGGAGAGCCGGTCGAGCAGCTCGGGATCATCGTAGGCGCCAACGAGCAGCTCCCCCACCTCGCGCGCCGGCGCGTCAGCGGCGGGATCGAGAAAACGGAAGCTGAGGCCGAGCGGGATCCCCGCGAGCGCGAGCATCCGTCCGAGCTGCCCTCCTCCGATGATGCCGACCGTTGTCAACTACCAGCCTGCTACCTGGCCGGATCCGGGCTCGCGAGCACGGCTTGCGTCTGGTCGGCACGGAACCGCTCCAACCGCTGCCGGACGCCTTCGTCCGAGCGAGCCACGATCGCCGCCGCCAGCAGCGCCGAGTTGACTGCCCCTGGACGACCGATCGCGAGCGTCCCGACGGGCACGCCGGCCGGCATCTGCACGATCGAGAGCAACGAGTCCATGCCCTTCAGCGTCTGCGACTCGACTGGGACTCCGAGCACCGGCAGGGCGGTCTTCGCGGCGACCATGCCGGGGAGATGGGCCGCGCCGCCCGCCCCGGCGATCAGCACCTGCAGGCCGCGCTCCTCGGCAGACGAGGCGTACTCGAACAGCAGGTCGGGCGTGCGGTGGGCCGAGACGACGCGGTGCTCGTGGGGCACCTCCAGCCGCTCGAGCGTCTCGACGGCGTGCCTCATCGTCTCCCAGTCAGAGCGCGAGCCCATGATCACCCCGACGAGCGCGGTCACGTTTCAATCATGACCGGTGCACGGTTAGCCTGGTTTCGTGACCGTCCCGGCGCCTCTCCCTCCCCGGCCGCCCGAACTGCCCACCCGGCTCGAACGGGCGGAGGCTGACGACGCTTTCCGCGACCGGCGGCTCGAGGCGCGCGAGCTCGACGGCGCCGACCTGGAGGGCCGCACCCTGCACGGCCTGCGCCTGCGCGAGTGCCGCCTCCGACGAGTCGATCTCGGAAGTGCCTTCGCCGCCGGGCTCGACGCCGCCGACGTCGTCGTCGACGCCGGCAGCTGGGCGAATCTCGGCGCGTCCGAGGCGACGATCTCCCGGCTGGAGGCGACGGGGTTGAGAGGCACCGGCGTCACGCTAACCGAATCCTCCCTCACCGACTGCAGTTTCGCGGATTGCCGGCTCGACCTGGCGCTGTTCCGGCACGCGCGGCTCGAGCGCGTTGCGTTCCGCGACTGCCGGCTCGACGAGGCCGACTTCTACGGCGCCTCCTTCCGCTCCGTCCTCTTTCAGTCCTGCGTCCTCAACGGCGCAAGCGTCGAGGGGGCGACTTTCGAGCGCTGCGAGGTGCGCTCCTCTGAGCTGCAGGACCTCGCGGGCGTAGAGCGTCTCGACGGCGTCCGGATGCCGTGGCCGGACGTGGTTCAAATCGCAGGGCTGCTCGCCAAGGCCAACGGGATCGAGGTGGTCGATTAGGAGGGCTGGCTGCGGCTCTTCTTGGTGAGCGCCGCTGCGACCGTCTTGGCGGTCCTGCGGAGATCCCCCTCCTGCTCGTCGTCGCCGGCCAGGCCGTTCAGGATCAGGATCGTCTCGCGCTGGGGCGACCCGTTCTTCAGGCAGACGATGGCGAGCCGGCGGACGGCCGTGTTCGCGTCGTGCGCCGCAAGCTCGTGCAGCAGCGGGCGCACAGCGTTGACGTCGCCGGGATGCGTCCGCGAGAGGCCCTCGAGTGCGATCAAGGCGGAGCCGCGGGCGGCCGGGCTCTCGTCCTCGAGCCCTCTCCGGAGCAGCTCGAGCTTCTGCCGGTAGCGGAACTGGGCGATCGCACGATAGGCCTGCGCTCGCAGCCGGTAGTCGGCATGCCGCGCGGCGTGCTCGACCTCCTCGTCCCACTGCTGCCGCAGGTCTGCGAGCCCCTGCTGATCTCCTTCGGCAGCCAGCTCGTCTGCCCGGGCAGCTGCCTCGGCCAGGGTCACGAGATCGAGGAGGCCGGCCGTGGGTCAGGACCCACGTACCTCGCTGACGGACGGACGAGCCGCCCCAGCTGCTTCTGCTCGAGGATGTGAGCCGACCACCCCGCGGTGCGCGAGCAGGCGAACATCGCGGGCGCGAGGGGCGGTGGGACGTCGGCGACGTCGAGCACGAGAGCCGACCAGAACTCGACGTTCGTCTCGAGCGGCCGTTCGGGCGAGCGCTCCCGCAGTGCCGCCAGCGCAGCCTGCTCGAGTTGCTCCGCGATCTCGAAGCGGGGCGAGCCGAGCTCCTTCGCGACGCCACGCAGCAATCTCGCCCGCGGATCCTCGGCACGGTAGACACGATGGCCGAAGCCCATGATCCGCTCCTTCCGGGCGAGCGCGTCCTCCACCCACCGGCCGGCATCACCCGTCTCCGCGACCGCGTCGAGCATCGGAAGAACGCGAGCCGGGGCACCTCCGTGCAGCGGGCCCGACAGCGCGCCGACCGCTGAGGAGAGACAGGCGGCGCAGTCAGCGCCGGTCGACGCGACAATGCGGGCGGTGAACGTGGACGCGTTGAGCCCATGCTCCGCCGTGCAGATCCAGTACGTGTCGATCGCCGTCACGTGCGTCGGGTCGGCCTCGCCGCGCCACTCGAGCAGGAAGCGCTCGGCAGCCGTCTGACCCTGCTCGATCACCTGAGGGGCGATGCGATCCGTGTGGCCGTCGGCAGCCCTGAACGACTGCGCCGCGATCGAGAGCATCGCCGCCGAGACGCTGCGCAGATCCTCGCGGGCCTCCCCCTCGGAGATGTCGATCAGCTGCCCGAGATCCCAATCGGCGCCCAGTGAAGAAGAGATGGTCTGCAGGTCGGCCGGAGCGTCCCCGGTCAGGCCTGCGAACTCGCGCGGCTCGGCGGGAGGAAGGCCAGGCTCGAAGCGCTCGTCGACGAGGAGGCCCCACACCTGCTCGAAGGGGCGGCTGCCCACGAGCTCTTCGATATCGACGCCGCGGTAGCGAAGCGCGCCACCCTCACGGTCGGGCTCTGCGATCTCTGTCTCGAAGGCGACGATCCCTTCCAGGCCCGGCTTGAAGTCGCTCATCGGCGGGTCAACGAGCCATGCGAACCGGGTAGTCGCGCGGCGGCTCGCCCATGTACTCGGCACTCGGCCGGATGATCTTCCCGCCCGCATGCTGCTCGAGCACGTGGGCCGACTGCCCCGCAACCCGGCTCATCTCGAAGATCGGGATGAAGAGGTCTGTCGAGATCCCGAGGTAGTGGTAGACCACGCCGGAATAGAGGTCGACGTTGGGCCACAGGCCTTTCTGCTCCCGCGCCTCGCGCTCTGCGGCCGTCGCGATCTCGAGGTAGTCGGGATCGCCCCCGTCGGCGAACTGCTCGGAGAGCCGGCGGAGGATCGGCACGCGCGGGTCCATCGCGCGGTACAAGGGGTGCCCGAAGCCGTACAGCGGCTTCTCCGCCTCGAGCCGTGCCCGAACACCGTCTGGAACGCGGTCGGCCGAGCCGAACTCGTCGAACATCGCCATCGCCGCCTGGTTCGCGCCCCCGTGCAGCGGCCCCTTGAGCGCGCAGATCGCGCCGACGATGGCGGAGTGCATGTCGGCATTCGTGCCGGCGACGACCCGCGCGGAGAAGGTCGACGCGTTCATCTCGTGCTCGGCATGAAGGATCATCGCGACTTCGAAAGCGCGTGCCTCCTCCGCCGTCGCGGCCTCACCGCGGAGCATCGTGAGGAAGTTCTCGGCGTAGCCGAGCGTCGGGTCGGGATCGACGACTGACTGGCCGCGCCGCCGCCGCTCGTAGCGCGCCACGATCGTTGGCAGCTGCGCGATCAGCGACATCGCCTTGCGACGCTCGTTCTCCCGATCGATGGCGTCTTCGGCCGGATCAGAGAACGAGAGCGCAGACACGGCGGTCCGCACGGTCTCCATTGGCGAGGCGTCCATCGCATTGCCGTCGACGATCGTGGCCGCCGCCTTCGGCAGCTCGCGATCGGCGAGCTCCTGTCTGAACGACTCGAGCTCCTCGCCCGACGGCAGCTCGCCCTCGAGCAAGAGATAGGCGACCTCCTCGTAGGTCGAATGCTCGGCCAGTTCCGTGATGTCGTAGCCGCGGTACATGAGGATTCCGCGGTCCGGGTCGATCGAGCAGATGCTCGTCTCGGCGACGCTGATGCCGGAGAGCGCCACGGACTTCTTCGGGCCTGCCATCGGGCCGAACCTTACCCGCAACGCCGCGCAGGCAAGCGGCGGTAGAGTCCCCCGCCGAGTAGCGAGTGAGCTCTCGATCAGCTGGAGGCCAGGCCCATGCGAAGGAAAATAACTGTTGCCGGTGCAGGCAACGTAGGCGCGACGTGCGCACAGGAAATCGCGCGCCGCGACTACGCCGACGTCGTGCTCGTGGACATCAAAGAGGGGCTCCCGCAGGGCAAGGCGCTCGACATCGATCAGGCCGCCTCGGTGCTGGGGTACGAGGCCAATGTCTCCGGCTCGAACGGCTACGAAGAGACGGCGGGCTCGGAGGTCGTGGTCATCACGGCTGGACTGCCCCGCCAGCCCGGGATGAGCCGCGACGACCTCGTGACGACGAACGAGAAGATCGTCAAGTCGGTCACGGAGGAGGTCGTGCGGGCGAGCCCCGAGGCGATCCTGATCGTCGTCTCCAACCCACTCGACGCGATGTGCCACGTCGCGCTGAACGTCTCCGAATGGCCGAAGGAGCGCGTCTTCGGGATGGCCGGGATTCTCGACACCGCCCGCTTCTCCGCCTTCATCGCCTGGGAGACCGGCATGTCGATCAAAGACGTGACCGCCATGGTGCTCGGCGGCCACGGAGACCAGATGGTGCCCGTCGTCTCCGCCACGACGGTGGGTGGAATCCCTTTGCGCGGGCTCGTCGACGAGGAGCGTGTCCAGGCGATGGTGGAGCGAACGGCGAAGGGCGGCGGCGAGCTCGTCAACCTGCTCGGCACGTCAGCCTGGTATGCGCCGGGCGCGGCCGCGGCGCAGATGGTCGACGCGGTGGTCCTCGACGAGAAGCGCGTTCTTCCCTGCACCGCCTACCTCGAGGGCGAGTACGGCATCGATGGCCTCTACATGGGCGTCCCGGTGAAGCTCGGGGCCGGCGGAATCGAGCAGATCGTCGAGCTCGATCTCGACGACGGCGAGCAACAGGCGCTGAAGGCTTCCGCCGAGGCCGTCCGCGAAGTCGTCGCCGTCCTCACGGCGTAGTCGTGGACCTGGGCCTCCGCGGACGCACGGCCATCGTCTGCGGCGCGTCCGCGGGGATCGGACTCGCCTGCGCCGAGTCGCTCGCGGGAGAGGGCGCGAACGTCGCCATGCTCGCCCGGCGGCGCGACGTGCTCGAGCGAGAAGCGGAGCGCCTGGGCGCACTCGCCGTGCGGGGCGACGTGCGGAACGCGCGCCATCTCGAGCATCTCGTCGAGCGCACGCTGGAGGCATTTGGCGGCATCGACGTGCTCGTCCTGAACAGCGGCGGACCCCCACGAGGCAGTGCACTCGAGGTCTCGGACCGAGCAGCTCGAGGACGCAGTGGAGCTGCTGCTGCTCTCCTCGATTCGCCTCGTCCGCCTCTGCCGCCCACACCTCGAGGCGAGCGCGCGTGGGCGCGTGCTCGCGATCACCTCGAGCACCGTGCGGGAGCCCGTCGACAACCTGGCGCTCTCGAACGCGATCCGGCCGGGACTCGTGGGCTGGCTGAAGTCGCTCTCGCGCGAGCTCGCCGCCGCCGGGGTGACCGTCAACGCGATCGCCCCCGGCAGGATCGACACGGACCGGCTGAAGGAGGTCTACCCCGACGGGCCCACGAAGACCGATCTTGCGGCGATCCCGTTGGGCCGCCTCGGCGCTCCGCGCGAGATCGGGGACGTCGTCTGCTTTCTCGCCTCTGATCGCGCCGCGTACGTGACCGGCACGACCGTGGCAGTCGACGGCGGCCTTCTGCGCGGCCTCTACTAGCTCAATATGCTGAGCGGCCGTGAGGCGGCTCATCTCTCCCGGCCGGCTGCTGGCGGCCGGGCTCGTGCTGCTCGGAGTCCTCGCGTTCGTCCTCTGGCTGGTTCCGTCGAGCAGCTACCTGCTGCTCCCCGACCGCGCGAAACCCCTCGGCGCGCGCGTCGAGGTGCCTGGCGAGAAGCCGGCCGACGAAGGCGAGATCTATTACGTCGACGTGATCGTCCGCAAGGCGTCGCTCCTCGAGGAGCTCGTGTCGCGCCTCCGGCCCGAGGGCGCCGATCTCGTGCCCCAGCACGCGATCGTGCCGCCGGGGACGGACTTCGGTGATCGGCGGCGCCAGAACCTCCGGCAGATGGACCGCTCCCAGAAAATCGCGGCGGCGGTCGCCCTGCGTGAGCTCGGGTACGACGTGAAGGCGGACCCGGCAGGCGCGTTCGTGGTCGCGGTCGCCCCCGACGCCCCGGCCGACGGCAAGCTCGAGCCGACCGAAGTGATCGTTGCCGTCGACGGCAGCCCGGTGAAAACGCCGGAGGATCTGCGCCGGCTGATCGCGAAACACGAGATCGGCGAGACCGTCCGGCTACGCGTGCGGGCCGGCGGCGCCGCTCGCACAGTCGAGCTCGGGACGGTCGAGAGCCCGCTCGAGCCGGGGCGCCCGATCATCGGCGTCCAGGTCGAGCAGGCCGCCGACATTCGCCTGCCGATCGACGTCGAGATCGACCTCGGCGGCGTGGGCGGCCCCTCGGCCGGCCTCGCATTCGCGCTCGACATCGTGGAAGAGCTCCGCCGAGACGTCGATCAAGGCTACGAGGTCGCAGCGACCGGTGAGATCGAGCTCGACGGAGGCGTGGCGCCCGTGGGTGGCGTGAAACAGAAGACGATCGGCGCCCGCCGCGCCGGCATCGATTACTTCCTCGTTCCGGCTGGGGATAACGCGGAGGTGGCGCAGCGCCATGCCGGTGACCTGCGCATCATCCCTGTCGACAACTTTCAACAGGCGTTGCGCAAGTTGAGAACGCTCCCGGAAAAGGGCTAATTCAGGCGGCTAATTGCGTGATCCGAATACGCCGGAAATTGCGCCGTTTCCATCCCCGTACCCCTTGAAGGCGCTCTACCACATGGCCACAATGCCGTCTGTCCGCGGGGAACGAGATTCGAGCAAAAGGGCTATGAGCAAACGAACCGATCCAACGTGCAGTGAGTGCTATTTTCGCCGTGCGGGCCTGTGCGCCCTCCCTGGAGACAACCCCTGTCCCACGTTCCGCCTCGCACAGGCAGGTTCGCTCGAACGCCCACACCAACCGCGTCTCGTTCCCCGCGACGTTCGCTTCGCCGCCGCAGCCGCTTAGACTGCGGGCATGGAGACCCACGACCGCGAGCCCGAGCGGGAGTTCGAGCGAAATTGGCAGCCGCGGCTCTGGCTCTCGCTGGGCCTGCTGATCCTGATCGCTGCCTACTTGATCGCCTTCGTGGTCGGCAACGACGAGGACGCTTCAGTGAATTTCGTCTTCGCGGAAGCAACGACCTCGCTGATCTGGGTCATCCTCCTGTCGCTGCTCGCCGGCCTTCTCGGTGGCGTGCTGCTCTCGCAGCTCCATCGCCGACGGCGGCGCTACAAGAGTGACGCCAGTGACGAGACACCTGCGTCGATCGACGGAGGAGATTCGTAGCTGAAGGCCAGGCGTGCAGAGCGCTCGCCTCCGGCTCCCCCCGGAAAGAAGTCGGCACCGCCAACGAAGATGACTCCCGCCTCGACCGCCCGGTCGAGTAGCAGTGAGGAGTCAACGGGAAGCTCAGCCCAGACGAAGTAGCCGCCCTCGGGCCGGCTCCAACTCGCCCGGCCGTCGAGCTCACGGTCGAGGGCGGCCAACATCGCGTCCCGCCGCTCGCGGAGGAGGCCGCGAATCCGCTCGAGGTTGGGCTCGAACCCCCCGCGCGCGATCAGCTCGTGAATCGTCGCCTGCGGCAGGAAGGGCGGCGAGATATAGGTCGACACGGCGCGCTCCTCCAGCGCCCCCGCGAGGTCCACCGGGAGGACGAACCATCCCACCCGCAGACCGGGCGCGACCGTCTTGGAGAAGGAGGAGGCGTACGTGACCCGCTCGCCTCCACCGAATGCGGTATCAAGCTCGCGCAGGCTCGGCGGCGCATCACCCTCGTAGCGGACGAGCCCGTAGGGGTCGTCCTCGAGCACCGGAAGCTCGTACTGCGCCGCGAGTTCGACGACGTGGCCGCGGCGTTCTGTCGAGAGCGTGCGCCCGCTCGGGTTCTGGAACGTCGGGATCGTGTAGAGGAAGCTCGTGCTCCCTGCTGCGAGTTCCCGCTCGAGAGCGTCAGGGTCGAGCCCTTCCCCGTCCATCGGCAACGCTACGACTTCGGCTCCGAGGCGCGCGAGGAGCCTGAGCGGGCGGTCGTACGTGGGAGCCTCGACAAGAACGCGACCCGGCCTGCGCGCGAGCAGCTCCTCGAAGTAGAAGGCGATGCCCTGGAGGCCGCCGCTCGTGACGATCACCCGAGCCGGCTCGACGCCGTGGCGCTCGGCGAGCGCCTCGCGCAGCGGCCCGTAGCCTCCGCCGGCCCCGTAGGCCAGAACCGCAGGGTCGCGTTCGACTGCGACCCGGGCGCAGTCGGCGAGGAGGTCGACGGCGAGGCACTCCATCGCGGGCGCGCCGCGAGCGAACGAGATCATCGTCCGAGATTATTGCTACCGTGTTGTCACGGGCGGCACTTCGGTCGTCCGGTGAGATTGAGCTTCTTCGGTTCCTCCCTGTCACCCAGCAGTCGCTGGGCCAGGTGGTCGAGGTAGTTGGATCTCGACCACTGAACACAGAGGAGTCGAATCAACATGAAGTCTTTCCACGAGCTTGGCGTGTCTGCGCGCGTCTCGCAGGCGCTCGCCGAGCGTGACATCCATACACCTTTCCGCATCCAGACGCTCGTCCTCCCGGACGCGCTCGCAGGCCGTGATGTACTCGCAAAGTCGCCCACGGGATCGGGCAAGACGCTGGCCTTCGCGGTGCCGATCGTCGAGCGTCTCGACGCCGGCGACATGAAGCCGAGCGCGCTCATCCTCGTCCCGACGCGGGAGCTCGCGGCGCAGGTGGCGGCCGACCTCGAGACGATCGCCCCGGCCCGTGACCTCAAGGTCGCGGCGGTGTACGGCGGCATCACCATCTCCACCCAGGCGAAGAAGGCCCGCGAGGCGCACGTGCTCGTCGCGACGCCCGGCCGCCTGCAGGACCTCGTCGACCGCAAGGCAGTCAAGCTCGACGGCGTCCGGATCCTGATCCTCGACGAAGCCGACCGGATGCTGGACATGGGCTTCCAGCCCCAAGTCGACAAGATCGTGGCGCGGCTGCCGCGCAAGCGCCAGACGATGTTCTTCTCCGCCACGCTTGACGGCGAGGTCGGCGAGCTCGCGCGGGCCTACACGACGAACCCTTCACGCTACGAGGGAGAGCTGCCGGTCGAGCAGCGACTGGGAGAGGTCCAGCACCGCTTCGTCCCGGTGACCGCCGAGAACAAGGTCGACACGCTCGCGCGGCTGCTCGCCGAGGAACGGGGCCTCGCGCTCGTCTTCGTCCGCACCAAGCGCGGTGCCGACCGGCTCGTCCAGAAGCTTGCGCGAAACAACGTGACCGCCGTCGCGATGCACGGTGACATGAACCAGAGTCAGCGTGAACGGGCGCTCAAGCGCTTCGAGGAAGGCGAGGTCTCGACGCTCGTCGCCACCGACGTCGCCGCCCGAGGGCTCGATCTCGACGACATCACGCACGTGATCAACTTCGATCCGCCGGAGGACAACAAGGGCTACGTCCATCGCGTCGGTCGCACCGGCCGCGCAGGCCGTGACGGCACAGGCGTGACGCTCGTCCTGCCGGAGCAGCAGGCCGACGTGAGCCACGTCGCCCGGATGCTCGGCCACACCGAGCAGTACGCCAGCGAGGGGATGAAGATCGCTCCGCCGAGGCTCGTGTACTCCTCGAAGCGCCGGAACTCCAAGTGGGGCAGCACGAGGCCCCGCCGCAAGATCTAGCGCCACCGGCCTTCGGTCGGTGGTTAGTTCCGGTTTGCACCCAGGACAACGGGGCATACGAAGCTCGTGCGGCGAACCGCGATCCCGCTCCTACTGCTCTCGGCGACTCTGCTCCTCGCCGGGGGCGGCTGCGGATCGGATGACGACACGAACGCCGGGCAGGCCACGACGACGACGGAACGGAAGCAGCTCCGGGCCGGGATCGTCACCGACATCGGCGGGCTGAACGACAGGGGCTTCAACCAGCTCGCATACGAGGGCCTGAAGCGCGCGGAAACCGAGCTCGGCGTGAAAGGGCGCGCGCTGCTCTCGAAGTCGAACGCGGATTACGTACCCAACCTCTCCTCACTCGCGCGCCAGAAGTACGACCTGGTCGTCGGCGTCGGCTTCCTCGAGGCGGAGGCGATCGCGTCCGTGGCCGCACAGTTCCCCAAGACCAACTTCGCGATCATCGACGTCGACCAGACCACGCTGAAGGGGAAGCCGCCGAACGTGCGCGGCCTGCTGTGGAAGGAGGAGGAGAGCGGCTACCTCGTGGGCTACCTCGCCGCGCTCATGGCGAAGGAGGCCGGCGGTCCTGCCGTCGTGAGCACGGTCGGCGGCATCAAGATCCCACCGGTCGACCGGTTCATCGCCGGCTACCAGGCGGGCGCCAAGGCCGCCGTCCCCGGAGTCAAGACGCTCAACGACTATTCGCAGGACTTCGTCGACCAGGCGAAGTGCAAGGAGATCGCGCTCGACCAGATCGCGCGCGGCTCCCAGGTCGTCTTCGCGGTCGCGGGTGGCTGCGGCCTCGGCGCACTCGATGCGGCGAAGGAGAAGAAGGTCTGGGGGATCGGCGGGGACGCCGACCAGGCGTATCTCGGGCCGCACATGTTGACGAGCGAGCTCAAGAAGGTGGATGTCGCCGTCTTCGACACGATCAAGGCCGTCCAGGAAGGCACCTTCGAGGGCGGCGAGAACGGCTTCTACCACTTCGAGAACGGCGGTGCGGGGCTCGGCAAGATCAGCCCGAAGGTTCCCGAAGGGATCGTGGCGAAGACGCGTGAGATCGAGCAGAAGCTCGCCAACGGGGAGATCACCGACATCCCGACGACGGTCAAGTAGCAAGCCGCGCTGCCCGCTCCTGCACCTCTCGCCGCGCGCGCTCGACGTCGACGGTCATGCACGCGCCCCCGGTGACGACCGCTCTGCCCGCGACCCAAACGTCTGTGACGAGCCGGCTGGAGGCCGACCAGACGAGGTGGGAGAGGATGTCGCGGTCGGCGAGGACCGGGACGACGCTCGGGTCGTCGAACCTCAGCCGAACCAGGTCGGCAGCGCCCCCGGCGCACAGGACGCCGACGCCTCGGAGGCCGAGCGCACCGGCGCCGCCGCGGGTCGCGAGCGCCAGCGCCTGACCGGCCGGCACTGCAGAGGCGTCGCCCGTCCGAACGCGCGCCAGCAGCGGCGCAAGGCGGAGCTCGTCCCAGAGGTCGAGGTCGTTGTTCGAGGAAGGGCCGTCGGTGCCGAGCCCGACCCGAAGGCCCAGGGCCAGCATCTCCGTCAGCGGCGCGATCCCGGCGGCGAGCTTTGCGTTCGACTGGGGGCAGTGAGCGACGGCGACATCGTGCTCGCGGTAGATCCCGAGGTCGGCCTCCGAGAGCCAGACCGAGTGCGCGGCGAGCACGCGCGCATCGAGCACGCCACGGTCTGCCAGCAGGACGGGGACGGACATGCCGTGCTCCTGCTCGAGCGCGAGGCACTCGTCGCGCGTCTCGGCGATGTGCACGTGGACGAGTGCGTCGCGCTCACGCGCCGCATCAGAGATGGCGACGAGCGCCTCGAGCGGGAGCGCATACGCCGAGTGAGCGGCGATCCCGACCTCGATCGTCTGGTGTGCGCCCTGGTGGCGGTCGCAAAAGCCGAGGACGTCGTCGAGCCGTTTTCGCCAGCCTCCAAGGCGCTCCCAGCCCGGAGCGTCGATCACGCCCGGCGTGATCGTGCAGCGGCTACCCGCGTCGAGCACGGCCGCGAGAAGCGCGTCCTCCTCGACGTACATCTCGCACGTCGTCGTCACGCCGGCGCGCAGCAGCTCGGCGCAAGCCAGCGTCATGCCCCAGTAGACGTCCTCGCTCGTCAGCCGGGCCTCGCGCGGCCAGAGGACCTCGCGCAGGAACCGGTCGAGGGGGATGTCCTCGGCCGCACCGCGAAAGAGCGTCATGGGCGAGTGGCAATGGACGTTGACGAGCCCCGGCAGGAGGACGCCGCCGAGTTGCCGTTCGGGTCCCTTGCAGGCAGGGGCTTCGGTGGCCGGACCGACCCAGGCGATGGTGGCACCGTCGACGTCGACGACCCCCGGCCGGTACACCGTCCCCGCCTCGTCGCAGGTGACGACGGCGTCGGCGAAGAGCCTCAGACGGGAACTTCCCAGGAGGTCAGGAACGCCTCCTGCTCGGACGTGAGCGTGTCGATGCGCAGGCCGAGGACGTCGAGCTTCGTCCTCACGACCTGCTCGTCGATCTCCCGCGGCAGCATGTGGACGCCCGGCGCGAGCTCATGTGCGTGGAGGAGAAGGTAACGAGCCGAGAGCGCCTGCAGTGCGAACGTGAGGTCCATAATCTCGATCGCGTGGCCCTCGCCGGCGCTCAGGTTCACGCACTTCCCGTCGCCGACGACGAAGATCGACCGATCCTCCGCGAGCCGCAGCTCGACCACGTTCGGTCGTACCTCGCGAATCTCGATCGCCTGCTCCCGCAGCCGCTCCATGTCGAACTCGTCGTCGATCCCGCCGGTGTTCGCGAGCACAGCCCCGTCCTTGAGGTGCGCGATCTCCGACTCTCCGAGGGCGCCGCGGCAGCCCGTCGCCGTCATGACGAAGTCGGCCACAGCGCACGCGCCCGCGGCCGGCATCACCTGGTAGCCGTCGTGGTAGGCCTCGAGCGCGGCGAAGGGATCGACCTCGGAGACGATCACCCGCGCGCGCATGCCGCGCGCCCGGAGCGCCACGCCCTTCCCGACCCAGCCGTAGCCCACGACGAGGACCGTCTTGCCCGCGAGCAGCAGGTTGGTCGAGTCGAGCACGGCCGCGATAGTCGACTGGCCTGAGCCGTAGCGGTTGTCGAACAGGTACTTCGAGCGCGAGTCGTTGGCCGCGATGCAGGGAACGCGCAGCAGCCCTTCGTTCTCCATGGCGCGGAGCGCCACGACGCCGGAGGTCGTCTCCTCCGAGGCGCCGAGCAGCGTCTCGAGCACCTCCGGATGCGTCGTATGTGCGAACCGGATCACGTCGGCGCGGTCGTCGATGACGACCTCCGGCCGCCGCGAGAGGATTTGCTCGAAGTACTCGCGCTCCTCCTCGGGCGTCGAGGCGCGCCGCGCGAACACCTCCACCCCGCGGGCCGCGAGACCAGCCGCAACATCGTCCTGGACCATCGCGCCCGGAAATGCGACGGCGACGTTCGCGCCGGCCTCCGAGAGCATCAGGGCGAGGTAGGCGGTCTTCGGCTCGACGGGCAGGATGACCGCGATGCGGCGTCCCCGAACACTGCCGTCCTCGACGAGCTCCTGGCGGACCCGCTCGAGAACCGGCATCCACAACGACGCCCACTCGATCTTCTGCTTGCCGCGCGGTGCGAGCGAGGGATCCTCGACGATCGACATCAAAGCCCGCCTCCCCGCGTCTCGTCGAGGACGACACCGAGCGTTGCGAGCTTCGTCCGTGCGATCTCGCGGTCGAGCTCGGCGGGGAACTCCTGCACGCCATGCGGCAACTCGGTCGAAGCGAGGTGATGGGCGGCGAGCGCCTGCACCGAGAAGGAGAGATCCATGATCTCGACCGGGTGGCCGTCTGCCCCGGCGATGTTGACGAGCCGTCCCTCGCTCAGGAGGTAGCAGCGCCGGCCGTCGCCGAACGCAAAGCGGGTCACTCCCGGGCGCATCTCCGTGTCCTCGGCCTCGGCCTCGAGGCCCTCGACGTCGATCTCGCGGTCATGGTGGCCTGCGTTCGCCAGCACGGCGCCATCCTTTAGCTGGGCGAAGACGTCGCGCGCAAGCGCGCCGGTGCGCCCCGTGGCAGTGATGACGATGTCGGCGTCCGAGAGCGCGTCTTCGAGCCGGGCGACCCGGTGACCCTCGATGTGCGCCTCGAGCGCGGAGACGGGATCCACCTCGACCACGGCCACGCGCGCGCCGAGGCCTTCCGCGTACTGCGCGAGTCCGCGGCCGACGAAGCCGTACCCCACGACGCAGACGTTCTTGCCGGCCGCGCTCATGTTCGTCAGCCTGAGGATCGCCGACAGCGTGGTCTGCCCCGTGCCGTAGCGGTTGTCGAACAGGTGCTTGCACGCCGCGTCGTTCGCAGCGATCGCGGGAAAGGTCAGCTTCCCCGCCGACTCGAGCGCGCGCAGGCGTGCCACGCCCGTCGTCGTCTCCTCCGTCACCCCCACGAGCTCCTCGACGCGGTCGGGCCGGTGCTCGAGGAGCCGCGCGGTCAGCTCCGCCCCGTCGTCGACGATGATCTCGGGCCCGACATCGGCGGCCGCAAGCAGGTCGGCTTCGAACTCATCGCTGCTCGCGCCGTGAGTTGCATGCACCTCGATCCCGCGCTGCACGAGCGCCGAGCACACGGAATCCTGTGTCGTGCCGGCGTTGCTCGCCGCGACGACGACCTCGGCCCCGGCGGCGGCCAACAGGGTCGCGAGGTACGCGGTCTTCGCTTCCAGATGGACGACGACGGCCACGCGTCGACCCCCGAGAGCACCGTCTGAGAGGCGTTCGCGCGCCAGCCGTGCGAGTACGGGCGAGTGGCGCGCGACCCACGCGATCCGCTGCTCCCCCAGTGGTGCCAGGCTGATGTCGGCGATGCGCGAGCGCGTCTCGACGGAGGTCATAGGAATGACGTTACCGCTGCGCACACAGATCAACCGCGGGACGGTCCGCGCTCAGGGCGTGCGCCGGACCGAGAGCGCCAGATCCTCGGCGAACGGCGGCGGGATGAGCCGGCGCGGGCCACCGCCATGAACCACGAGACGGCTCTGCAGCGCTCTCCCTGAAACGGGGTCGAACCACGCGGTCCGGTACCTGCCCCTGGGGAGGTTTACCCTCAGCTCACGCAAGGGACCCCGCGGGATGTACACGGCATACGCGCGTCCTCGCTCCGCCAGCACGCTGGCCTTTGTACCGCTCGGCAGTCCGCCGGTGACGAACGTGGGATCGACCCGCATGCGCAGGAACGGGAAGCTCGTGACGAACCGCTTCAAAAACGAGATCTGGCCCTGCAGCGCCGGGCCGCCCGAGCTCGCCTGCTTGCCCAAGACTCCGAGGAGGCGGCGAAAGTCACCGAAATCGCCTGCCTCATGGGTTGGGGTAAAGCCCCAATCGAGATTGTTGAAGACGCTGCCACCCGAGAGTATGAACGCCCACCCTTCAGCCCGGTACGTTCTCTCGCCCACTCCTCGGGCGCCGGTTTCGTTGTCTCCGATCGCCTTGCCGAGCCGGGAGTTGTTGCGCGGTGCAGCGGGCGGTGCGTAGTGGTACTGGTAGACCGAGACTCGTTTATTCGGGCGTCGAAGGGTCAGGTTGAACGCGCCGTGAAAAGCGTTGACCCCGTGCCCGACGTCCTCGGCAATCATGTGGCGGTGCCGCAACGTTCGTTCTGCGTCCCAGATCAGCGAGATCATCCGATCCTGCCAGCGCCGCATCGAGCACTCAGCAGCCGACGGGTCGCAGGGCCCTCCCCAGGGCTCGTTCAGCACCTCGAAGAAAACGTTGTCGAAGGTGCGCAGCTCGCTGACGAGCTTTCGCGCCAGAGTGTCCTGTGCACGAAGGAGGTCTGAATCCTCGACGAGCTCGTACACACGCTGGTACGGACGCCGGCCCACACCGTTGATGTTGTTGCCCACGTACAACGGGCTCATCCGCCAGATGTCCTCGTTGTAGTACCAGGAAAAGAGGGTCAGCTCGAGGACGATGCCACGACGCCCGGCTTCCCGGGCAAGGCGTTTCAGACGATCGAAGTACTCCTCGTCCCAGCGGGTGAGATCGAACTTCGGCCCTCCGAGTCGATAGCCGGGGGTCTCGGAACGCGCCCACGGCGCCAGGAAACGCCCGGGCCGGGGCGCCAGCGTGTTCTCGTAGGCCATCGGATTCGCGTCCTCCGGCTCGACATAGGACCCGGTGAAGACCCGCGTGGTGTTGAAGCCGAGCTTGCGCTGCGCGTCGAGGTAGCGGACGTAGTCGAAGTCGGGGTTGATCAGGGCGCCGTAGTGCTCGCCGGAGGAAATGAGCAGCGTCGGCCGGCCCCGAAAGAGGAAGTAGTGCGGGTTGGCCGGATGCAGGCCGATCGGCCGAGTCGCCTGCTGGACCCCCTGCCGAGCCGCCGTCAGGCCGAGCGCAAGCCCGGCGACCGCAAGGACGCTGACCGGGACGACAAGCCGTAGCGGCCACAGCACCCAGAGAAGGATAGATGCCGCTGCGGTCAGCTCTGCTCTGCGCGCGCGAGCTCGGCGGCGAGCTGCGCCACCTCCGTCGGCGAGGTGCCGACGCGAATACCCTTGGCCTCGAGCGCCTCCTTCTTCCCCTGGGCGGTACCGGACGAGCCGGAGATGATCGCCCCGGCGTGGCCCATAGTCTTGCCCGGTGGTGCCGTGAAGCCGGCGATGTAGGCCACGACGGGCTTCGTCATCTTCTCCTGGATGAAAGCGGCGGCCTTCTCCTCCTCGTCGCCCCCGATCTCGCCCACCATGACGACGTATTCGGTCTCGGGATCGTCCTCGAACTTCGCCAGCACGTCGATGAAGGAGGAGCCGACGACCGGGTCGCCGCCGATGCCGACGATGGTCGAATTGCCGAGCCCGAGCTGCGTCAGCTCGTGGCCGATCTGGTAGGTCAGCGTCCCGGAGCGCGAGACGAGGCCGATCGAGCCTTCGCTGAAGATCTCGGCGGGGATGATCCCGACGTTCGCCTTGCCGGGGGAGAGCGCGCCGGGACAGTTCGGGCCGAGCATGGTGACACCCTTCGGCCGGATGTAGGTGTAGACCCGCAGCATCTCGTGGGCAGGCAGGCCCTCCGCGATGCAGATCACGGTGCCGATGCCCGCATCGACCGCCTCGTAGATCGCGTCGGCGGCGAAGCGCGCCGGGACGAAGACCATCGTCGTGTTCGCGCCCGTCTCTGCGATCGCGTCGGCAACCGTGTTGAAGACGGGGATGCCCTCGACGTCCTGCCCGCCCTTCCCGGGCGTGACACCGGCGACCACCTGTGTGCCGTAGCGCCTGTTGCGCAGGCCGTGGAAAGAGCCCTCCGACCCCGTCAGGCCCTGGACGACGAGCTTCGTGCCCCTGTCGACGATGATGGCCATCTAGGCGGGTTTTCTCGCGTTCAGGAGGATCTTCCGGTCGATGTACTCGCCGCCCTCGATGTGGTCCGCCAGGAGCCCGCGCACCGTGGCGGCATCCGCCGCGCTCGTTCCGGTGCGGGCGAGCCACTCCTCAAGCGGATGCCGCTTCTCGCACACCTCGACCTGCTCGATCTCGAGCCCTGCCGCTTCCAGGAAGGAGCGCCACTCGTGCTCGGAGTAGGAGCTGACGTGGGTCGGGTCGCGTAGACGCTCGGCCTCCTCGACCTGCTCGCTCTCGTAGACCGTGTCCTCGACGATCAGCCGCACTCGCGTGACCCGTGCCATCTCTCCCACCGCGAGGGCAATGTCGGAGAAGTGGTGTGGCGCGATCCTCGTCACGACGAGGTCGAACGAGGAGTCTGCGAACGGCAGGTGCTCGGCCGGGCAGATCACGTCGGGCTTCATCCCAGGTGCGGGGTCGGCGCTAACGACCTCGAGCCCTGCCTCTCGCAGCCGCCGTGCCACGTGACCGCCACCCGTGGCGACGTCGAGCGCCGTACGGGAGCCGCGCGCCCATTCGACGATCAGGTCGAGGTCGGGCCCTTCCCGTTGCTCGGGCGCGATGCGATACGCGCCGGCCCGGTCGCTCCAGACGTCTGTCATCGGGCCAGCTCCACGGCACGTCTTGCAGCGTCGAGCATCGTCGGTTCGACGTGCAGGTTCTCGGGCGCGGCCTCGGCGAGGATCTTCCGGCCCTCCTCCGCATTCGTGCCGTCGAGCCGCACGACGATCGGATGCTCGATCGTCATCCGCTCGAGCGCAGCGAGGATGCCGCGCGCGACCTCGTCGCAGCGCGTGATCCCGCCGAAGATGTTGAAGAGGATCGAGCGCACCTGGTCATCGCGCGTGATCACCTCGAGCGCAGCGACGACTCCCTCCGCGTCACCGCCGCCGCCGAGATCGCAGAAGTTTGCCGGGCTGCCGCCGGCGAGCGCGATCACGTCGAGGGTCGACATCACGAGACCGGCACCGTTGCCGAGGATCCCGACCTCGCCGTCCAGCTTCACGTAGGTGACGTCCTTCTCGCGGGCGAGCGCCTCGAGCGGGTCCGCCGCCTCGACGTCGCGCATCTCCGCGATCTCAGGGTGCTTGTAGAGAGCGTTGTCGTCGACCGTGAACTTCGAGTCGAGCGCCTTCACCTCGCCCTCCGGGGTGACGATGAGCGGGTTGATCTCGCAGAGCATCGCGTCGGTGCCGACGAAGGCGTCGTACAACGAGCCGACGATCGCGGCAATCTGCTTCTGCTCCCCAGGATCGTTCACGCCCGCGCCGAAGACGAGATGTCGCGCCTGGTAGGGCTGGAAGCCCTCGAGCGGGTCGACGTGCAGCCGAACGAGTGCCTCCGGATTGGATCCGGCAACCTCCTCGATGTCGACCCCACCCTGCGTCGTGAACATGAAGAGCGGCTGCTTCGCTCCCCGATCGAAGGTGATCGAGAGGTAGTACTCCTTTTCGATGTCAGAGGGCGCCTCGATCCAGAGGCGACTCACGACGTGGCCGCGGATGTCGAGGCCGAGGATCTCTCGCGCCCGCGCCTCGGCCTCGTCCGGATCCTCGGCGAGCTTGATGCCCCCGGCCTTGCCGCGGCCCCCGGTCAGCACCTGCGCCTTGACAACGACCTGCCCGCCGATCTCCTCGGCCGCCTGCCGCGCCTGCTCCGGAGTCGTGACGAAGCGGCCGTCGGAGACGGGGATGCCGAAGCGGGCGAAGAGCTGCTTGCCCTGGTACTCGTAAAGGTCCAAACGGCCGCGAGTCTATCTTGCGTGCGTGCTCCGTCTTTGCCTCCTCTGCTCCATCCTCCTCGTCTCGGGCTGCGGCGTCGAACGTGAGACCGAACCGGTTCCTGCCGCGCGGGCGGCCGAGCCTCAGACGGCCGAGCTCGGCTGGCGAGAGACGTACCCACCCGCCGGCCCGCAGCTCCGCTTCCACGTCGACAGGCTCGAGGTACGCGCTGACGGGTGGTCTGCGCACGTCGCCGTCGAGAACGCGACGCCGGTGACGTTCGAGCTCGGAGCACGGCCCCTCGAGTTGCAGTTCGGGCTGATGCTGTTCGCAAGCGACAGCCTGGAGGAGCTCGAGGAAGCATCGCGCAAGGGAAGCCTGCCGTCGCTACGCCGCGCAACCTCGATCGACCCTCCTCCACCCGATGCGCTGCGCCCGGGGCAGACCTGGCGCACCACCCTGTCCGCCCCCGGTTCGCTCGCCGACGGTTCCTTCGTGCGCTTCTCGTTCGGGACTCTCGTCGCCCGCGGGAAGCCACCGCCTGAGATGGAGCCGGCAGTGGTCTGGATCACCGACAAAGCATACCGGCTCTAGTTCGCAACAGCCCGTGTTCGGGCATAGGAGCGACCTGTAAGGTCGGCCCGATCCCCTCCGAGAGGAGCACCATGGACGAGCAGCGCACCACCTTGACCGACGACGAGATCCTGTCCGTGAAGGACGAGGACCTCGCGCCGGAGACCGCAGACGCCGACGGCGACGACACGGACACGACCGACGGTGACGCAGACGACGCAGACGCGGACGACTCGGACTCCGACGAGCTCTAGGTGCCTCGAGCGGGCGCTTGCGCCCGTCGACACCTCAGAGTTCCTCGCCGAGCACTGGGAACGGCAGCCGCTCGTCGTCCGGCGCGGCGAGGAGGGCCGGTTCGACGACCTGCTCTCGACGTCGGACGTCGAGCGGCTGATCACGGAGACGGCTATCCGCACCCCCGGGTTCCGCCTGGTCAAGGCGGGTGCCAGCGTCTCCGGCTATGCCCGCGACCTCTCCTGGCGCCCCGATCCCTTCACTGGGGTCGCAGACGTCCGCCGCGTTCTTGCCGAGTTCGAGGAGGGGGCGACGATCGTCTTGCAGGGCCTGCACCACTCCTGGCTCCCCCTCGCTCGCTACTGCCGCCAGCTCGAGGCGTTCTTTGGTCACCCGGCCCAGGCAAACGCGTACTTCACTCCCCGCGGGTCGCAGGGTCTGCCCGTGCACCACGACACGCACGAGGTCTTCACCCTTCAGGTGTCCGGCGAGAAGCGTTGGCTCGTGTACGAGCCGGCGCTCGAGCTGCCGCTGAAGACACAGCGCTACCAGTCAGAGCTCGGTGCGCCTGGGGCGCCGGTGCTCGACGTCACCCAGCGCGCCGGCGACACGCTCTACCTCCCTCGTGGCTGGCTTCACCAGGCGCTCACGTCTGCGACGGACTCGCTGCACATCACGGTCGGGGTCAACGTGCGCACCTGGCTGGACGAGGGCCGCGCGGCCCTCGAGCGGAGCGCAGACGAGGTGGCGTTCCGCCGAGCGATCGACTGTGATGAGCCACCCGAGCTGCCGATCCTGGATCGACGTGCCGCAGCGGGGCGAGCCCGCAGGCGGCTCGTGGGCACCCGCCGCCCGATTCTCGACGGCCAGCTCTCGGAGCTGAGGGCGCTCGACTCCCTCACGACCGAGACGGTGCTCGAGCGGCGCGACACCGTGATCGCCGACCTCGACGGCACGACGCTCCTCTTCGAGGGCCGGGAGCTCCGTTTCCCCGCCCGGTTGGCCGAAGAGCTCGAGTTCCTCGTCCAGACGGAAGAGCCCTTCTCCGCCGCCCGCCTCCCGGGCACGCTGGACGACGACGGCCGGCTCGTCCTCGTCAGGAGGCTCGTACGGGAGGGCTTTCTGCGACGAACCTGTTCGGCCGCCTGAGCTCGGTCGCCGAGCAGGTGAGGTGGGTCGGCTCGCCGTCCTCCCGCCGCACGTCGACCGCATACTCGTGAGCGCCCGCCAACAGGCGGACACGCCAGCCGGCCCCGGTCCGCGAGTCCCCCAGGAGCCGGACGTCGTCCACGCCGCGCAGGCCAGTGAGCTCACGCACCGCCCGGTCAGCCGCCTGAACCGGGAACGAGTGGCAGGAGCGGCCCCGGTAGTGCGGCAGGTAGATCTCGCCACGCAAGACTGCCTCGAGCACGGGCCACGCCCGGGAGGGCCCCACGCGCCCGTAGTAGACACCGTCGGGAAGCGTGACGAGGTTGCCCGCGAAGCGATCGCCTCCGACGTGACTCGACTGCCACGCCCAGTCCTCCTCCACCTGCCCGCAGACGGCCTCGTACAGCGGCCGGCCGTACCTGGCGCAGCAGCGGTCGTGCTTGCCGTGCGTGCAGACGAGGAAGAGCGGGTGCTCGACGGTGGCGCCAGCGACGTCCAAGTCGATCCCGAGGAGGTCGTCGTAGCGGTCGAGCTCGAGCCGCCGCAGCTCGCTCTGCGCTTCTCTCGTACGCGCGATGAAGGCGACGAGGCCGTCCTGCCGCCGGCGCTCGCTGCGGCGGACGAACAGGATCCGAGTGTGCAGGTGGCCCCGCCGCTGGGCTCGCAGGTAGGCCTTCACCTCGACCGAGAGCGTGGAATTGTCGACGGCGTCGTGCGCCCAGAGGCCGCGGTACTCGAGCAGGATCCAGCGGTCGACCCGGCTCGCGGTGGCGGCCAGTGGCTCCTCGTCTGCGCGCGAGGTCTCCGCGCAGAGCGGGCGGTTCCTACTCACCCTGGACGACGCAGACGACCTGCCCGGCGGCGACGGCTGCGCCGGGAGTCACCGAGAGGTGGGCCACCTTGCCTGCACGGTGCGCTGCGATCTCGTTCTCCATCTTCATCGCCTCGACGACGCACAGCACCTGACCCGCCTCGACCGGATCGCCCTCCACGACCTCGACCTTCAGCACCGTCCCCTGCATGGGGCTGACGACGGCCTCGCTGCCCCCACCACCGGATCCGCTGCGCACGCGCTCGCGCCTCCGGCGCGCGAGCTCTGCCCACGGTGGCTCCGGCTCGAGCAGCGTCACGTCATAGCGGCGACCGTCCAGCTCCACCGAGCGCTTTCGCTCCCGGAGTCGCGCGCCTGCGGGACTCCGGGTCGCTGCGACACGAGGCCCCCCATGCTCGGCCGCGCGCTTCGCGAGCTCCTCGGACTCAACGATGCCGTGGCACGTCTCCCCGGCGACGAAGCAGGGGTGCTCGAGGAGCGCTTGGTGGAAGCCGATGAGCGTCGGCAGACCGCCGATCTCGAACTCCTCGAGTGCCCGCAACATCCGCATCCGCGCGTGCTCGCGGTCGACGCCGTGAACGATCAGCTTCGCGATCATCGGGTCGTAGAGGCCGGTGATCTCGGAGCCGGCCGCGACCCCCGAGTCGACGCGCACGCCTGGGCCGGAGGGCTCGTCATAGGCGGTGATCAGCCCCGGGGCAGGAAGGAAACCCTTGCCGACGTCCTCGGCGTTGATGCGGCACTCGATCGCATGTCCCCGCAGGCTCACCTCCTCCTGGCGCAGCGCGAGCGGCTCGCCGGCGGCGATCAGCACCTGCTCCCGGACGAGGTCGATCCCCGTTACTTCCTCCGTGACCGTGTGCTCGACCTGGATCCGTGTGTTCATCTCCATGAAGTAGTAGTCGCCGCCCGTCGTCAGAAGACCCTCGATCGTCCCGGCAGAGCGGTAGCCGGCGGCGCGTGCAGCATCCACCGCGATCGACCCGATCCGCGCCCGGAGGGCGCCGTCGACAGCGGGAGACGGTGTCTCCTCGATCAGCTTCTGGTGCCGGCGCTGGATCGTGCAATCGCGCTCGCCGAGGTGGATGACGTTGCCGTGCGCATCGGCCAGCACCTGCACCTCCACGTGCCGCGGATCCTCGAGGTAGCGCTCGACGTAGACCCGCCCGTCGGCGAAGTACTTCTCCCCCTCGCGCTGCGCGGTCTCGAACGCTCGCTGGGCCTCGTCCGGCTCGTGAACGAGCTTCATTCCCTTGCCGCCGCCGCCGGCCGCGGCCTTGATGATCAGCGGGTAGCCGATCTCCTCTCCGAGGGCGAGCACTTCCGCGGCCGAGCCAATAGGCTCGGTGCCCCCCGGGATGATCGGGACGCCGGCCGCGCGCATCACCGTGCGTGCCTCCGTCTTCGAGCCCATCAGCTCGATCGCGGAGCTCGGCGGACCGATCCACGTGATCCCGGCGTCCTCACACAGCCGAGCAAACCTGGCGTTCTCGGCCAGAAAGCCGTAGCCGGGATGGATCGCCTCCGCGCCGCTTCGGCGTGCAGCCTCGAGAATGCGCTCGCCGACGAGGTAGCTCTCCGCAGCCGGCCCCGGTCCGATCAGGTACGAGTCGTCGGCCGATCGCACATGCAGCGCATCGCGATCTGCCTCGGAGTAGACGGCAACGGTGCCGATCCCGAGCTCGCGCAGCGTCCGGAAGATCCGGACCGCGATCTCGCCGCGGTTCGCGACCAGCACCTTCGAGAACGGGGCCACCGACGTATTCTCCCGGAGCGGTGTCGCTTCCCGATCAGCTGACCGTCGGCCGGGCCGCCTCCGTCCCGCTCGTCGTGCTCCTCTACGCGTGGGACTTCCCCCACAACGAGTACTGGGGGACGGCCGTCTTCTGCATCGCGATGGCGACGGACTGGCTCGACGGCCGGATCGCCCGACGGCGTGGAACGACTTCGTCTCTCGGATCGCTGCTCGACCCGATCGCTGACAAGGTGCTCGTGCTCGCCGTACTCGTGATGCTGATCGGCCAGGGTGTGTGGCCGGCCTGGATGGTCGCTGCGATCGTCGCTCGCGAGGTGCTCGTCTCCGGCCTCAGGCTCGCGGCGCTCGAGCGGGGTGTGGTGCTCGCGGCGCGCGATCTGGGGAAGCTGAAGACGTGGGCGCAGGCGACCGCAGCAGCCCTCGGGGGCTTCGCGGCCGCCGGCGCGTGGAGCGAGTCGGTCGGGTGGTGGGCCCTGCTCGTCGCGCTGGTGCTGACGTGGGTGTCCGGGCTCGATTACGCGCGCGTCGCCCCACGCCTTCTGCGCGGGACTGCATCGGCCTCAGGCTGAGGTCGCGCCGGTGCCCTGAGAGGAGCACGACTCCTGAACACCTTCGCGCAGCGCCACCTCGCGCCAGCGGGTCGCAAAGCGGCCGTCCTCCCGCTCCCGGAGCGCAGCGAGCAGTACCTCCCGCTCGGCTTGGGCCGGCTCGGGCACGACGAGGATCTCCACGGCGAGACCGTAGACGATCTCTTCGGGAATCAGTGTCGTCGTAGCGTCCGCGCGGCCCCCAGGAACACCAGCGCAACGAGGAGCGCCAGCGCGATGTTCGTGGCGAAGCCGAGGAGACCCACCCCGACTGCGCCGAGAAGCTGCCTGCCCTGAAGATCGCGCAGCAGCCCGATGTGGAGGAGTCCGGCTCCGGCGAGCAGGCCCGCAAGAATCGACAACGGGAAAGCAGCCAGGAGTGGAGCGAGGCCGGCGCCGAGCAGAAGTGCCGCACCGACGAGGGTCGTGCCGATCAGGAGCGGCGCGCCGGCGGTTCGCGCGCCGAAGGAATAGTGAGCGGTCAATCCGCCTGCGCCATGGCACACGGGCATACCGCCGATGGCGCCGCCGAAGAGGTTTGCGACGCCGAGGCTCGTAGCCAACCGCCCCGCACGCACCCTGCCCGCGCGCTCACCGAAGTAGGTGCGCGCGGCATCCGCGGTCGCCAGACACGAGTTCGCGAACGAGAGGGGAAGTTGCGGCAGCACGAGGGCGACGAGCGCCGTCGAGAACGCCGAGGCGTCCAGCGGTGGGAACCCGAGCGTCGAGGGGCCGAGCTCCGGAGCGCCCTGCGCGGTCGCCGCGACGACTGCTCCGCCTGCCACGACGAGCACGAGGGCGATCGGGATCCGTCGCCGCACGAGAAGGCTCGCCACCACGACCAGCGCGAGCACGATCAGCCAGGTCGACGAGAGCCCATGCGTCGAAAATGCAGGGGGCGGGTCGGCAACGAGGCCCCACGCGATCTCGAGGAAGAGGAGGCCGACCGTCAGCTGCACGCCCCGGACGAGCTGCCGCGGAAAGATGCGCGCCGCCGCGTCGACGAGCCCGGACGTGCCGAGGACGACGAAGATCGCGCCGAGGAGCAGCGCCCCGGCCGCGATCTCCTCCACTCCCAGGCCCTGTGCGATGGCGATCGCGCCGAAGGCCTTGAGCGGCTGCACCGGGATCGGCAGCCGGTAGAGGCAAGCCGCGCCCAGGTAGAGCAGGCCTGCCGGCAGGAGCACCGCCGTCGGCGAGAGGCCGTTCCTGACGATCAGCGCGACCGCGATCGGAATCAGCACGCCGAGATCTGCGAAGGCCGCGCCGAGCTCCCAGCGGTCGAAGCGGATCGCCTCGGGCGCCGCGCCGACCGCCGTGGTCATCGCTCGATCATCACGGACGTCGCCTTGACGACCCCCGCGGCGCCGGCGCCCGGCTTCAGCTGGAGCGCCTCGGCTGCCTCACGCGTGATGATCGCGACCATGCGCGTAGGCCCGGTCACGTCGATCTCCACCTGGGCCAGCAGGCCGTCGAGCTCGACGCGGCGGACGACCCCGCGGAAGCGGTTGCGCGCGGAGAGGTCTTCGCCCGTCGCGCCGCGCAGGCGGTCGATCTCGCTCGCGGCTACGAGGCGCCGGTTGGCTCCATCCCGCGTGACCCGGATCTTCCCGGCACGGTCCCAGCGGCGCAGGGTGTCGAGACTGATGCCGAGCCGACGCGCCGCCTCGGCGGCCGAAAGCGTATGCATAGGCATTGCATAGGTACTATACCATCTCCGGATGGAGGCCGTGCAGCTCTTCGATCCGGCCGAGTTCCTCGAGCGCGCCCAGCCGCTTCTCCTCTCGGATGAGGCCCGGCACAACCTGATCTTCGGCGTCGCCGGGACGCTGCGGGACCACCCCGGGCACTATCCGGAGCACCGGCTCTGGCTGGTACTGGACGACGGAGCGGTCGCCGCGGCGGCCCTTCAGACGCCGCCGCACAACCTGATCGTCGCTGGAGCCGGAGACGCTCTCGAGGTGCTCGCCGCGGCAATCGACGACGAGCTGCCCGGGGCGACCGGAGCGGTGCCCGAAGTCGAGACCTTCGCGCGTGCGTGGGAGGCACACCGCGGCGCGTCGAGCGAGGTGCGCCGGGCCTTCGGGATCTACGCGCTCGAAGCGCTGATCCAGCCTCCGCCGGTGCCGGGCGCGCCACGTTGCGCAAGCGAAGACGACCGTACGCTTCTCGCGGCCTGGCTGCGCGCCTTCGGACGCGAAGTACTCGGCGAGGAGGAGGCCGACGAGGCACAACTGATGCGGATGCTCGACGGCCGGTTCGGACATGGGGATGCGGGCTTCGTCCTCTGGGAGAACGATGGCGGCCCGGTCTCGCTCGCCGGCTTCAGCGGTCCCACGCCGAGCGGAATTCGGATCGGACCCGTCTACACCCCTCCCGAGCACCGCGGCCGCGGCTACGGGAGCGCGGTCACAGCGGCCGTGACCGCGGAGCGGCTCGCCGCCGGCCGGCGCTTCTGCTTCCTCTACACGGACCTCGCAAATCCGATCTCGAACAGGATTTACATGCGGCTGGGCTACCGCCGCGTCTGCGACTCGCTCGAGCTTGCATTCTGCTGACGCTTCACATTCCCGAACGGGCAGGCATACGCACCGATGCTAGAATGTGTACATGGTGCGTCGCACGACGATCGAGCTCGACGATTCGCTGCTCGCACGAGCAAAAGCCGCCCTCGGTTGCACGACAACGAGAGCCACGGTGGAGGAAGCGCTTCGACGCGCCGCAGATCAGGTCGGTGACGAGGTGTCGCGCCGGGCTCAGGCTCAGACGAGCTACCTCGACGGGCTCGAAGCGCTCGTCGACCTCGAGCTGCTCCGCACGGATGCGATGTGGCGGTAGTCGGCTGGATCCTCGACAAGAGCGCCGCAGCGCGCATCGGAGCGCCCGAGATCTCGGCCCAGCTACGCGAGCTCTCGGGCAGCCTCCACATCTGTGCGATCGGACAGCTCGAGCAGCTCTACTCGGCCCGGTCGGCGGCCGACTACGATCTCCTCGCCGAACGTCTCCGGTCAGCTTTTCCTCGCGCCGAAGCCCCAGCCGACATCCTCGAGCGGGCTCAGGCGCTTCAGCGGGACCTGGCGCATCACCACGGCATGTGGCATCGCACGGCGATCCCCGACCTGCTGATTGCCGAGACCGCCCTGCACCACGGTCTCGGCGTCGTCCACATCGATCGAGACTACGAACGGATCGCCGAGGTGCGGCCGCTGACGGCACGGCGACTCCGATAGTGCGTCACAACGGGATGTTGCCGTGCTTGCGCTTGGGCTTCGGCTCGCGCTTCGTCAGCGCCGTCTCGAGCGCCGAGACGAGCACCGGCCGCGTCCGGCGCGGCTCGATCACCTCGTCCACATAGCCGCGCTCGGCAGCGTGGTAGGGGTTCGCGAAGCGCTCCTTGTAGTCCGCGATCAGCTCGGCACGGCGCGCGGCCGGATCCGCAGCCGCCTCGAGCTCCGTGCGGAAGATGATGTTCACCGCGCCGTCCGGTCCCATCACAGCCACCTCGGCCGTCGGCCAGGCGACGTTGAAGTCGGCGCGAATGTGCTTCGAGCTCATGACGTCGTAGGCACCGCCGTAGGCCTTGCGGGTGATCACCGTCAGCTTCGGCACCGTGGCCTCCGCGAAGGCGTAGAGGAGCTTCGCACCGTGCCGGATGATGCCGCCCCACTCCTGCTCGGTGCCCGGCAGGAAGCCCGGCACGTCGACGAACGTGACGAGCGGAATGTTGAAGGCGTCGCACGTGCGGACGAAGCGGGCGGCCTTGGTGGAGGCGTCGATGTCCAGGACGCCCGCGAGCGCGGACGGCTGGTTGCCGACGACTCCGACTGCGTGCCCGCCGAGGCGCGCGAAGCCGCAGACGATGTTCCGGGCCCACTGCTCCTGCACCTCGAGGAACTCGGCGTCGTCCACCACGTGCCCGATCAGCTGCTTCATGTCGTACGGCTTGGTCGGCTCGTCGGGGATGAACGTGTCGAGCTCGGGAGCCTCGCGCCCGGGCGGGTCGGACGGTGCCGCGTACGGTGCGGTCTCGAGGTTGTTCTGCGGCAGGAACGAGAGCAGGTAGCGCGCGTCCTCGAGGCAGGCGGCCTCGTCGCCGGCGGTGAAGTGGGCCACTCCGGACTTGGCCGCGTGGGTGGCCGCGCCGCCGAGCTCCTCGAACGACACCTCCTCCCCTGTCACGGTCTTCACGACATCGGGGCCGGTGATGAACATGTACGAAGTGCCCTCGGTCATGAGCACGAAGTCGGTGATCGCGGGCGAGTAGACGGCGCCGCCCGCGCACGGCCCCATCACGAGCGACAGCTGCGGCACGACGCCGGAGGCCTGCACGTTCCGCCAGAAGATCTCCGCGTAGCCCGCCAGGGAGACGACGCCCTCCTGGATCCGCGCGCCGCCGGAGTCGTTGATCCCGATCACGGGGCAGCCGTACTTCAGGGCCATGTCCATCACCTTGCAGATCTTCTCGGCGAAGACCTCCGACAGCGAGCCCCCGAAGACGGTGAAGTCCTGCGAGAAGACGAAGACCTTGCGGCCGAAGATCTCGCCGTAGCCGGTGACGACGGCGTCGCCGTACGGCCGGTTCTCCATCGAGTCGAAATCGGGGTTGCGGTGCCGGACGTAACGGTCGAGCTCGACGAAGGAGCCCGGATCGAGCAGCTTCTCGACGCGCTCCCGCGCGAGCAGCTTTCCCCGCTCCCGCTGCCGGGCGACCGCCTTCTCGTTCCCCGCGTGAGCGGCCTCCTCCGACAGCTCCTGCAGCCAGGCGAGCTTGGCGGCGGTCGTATCGTGCGTCCCGGCCATGCTTCTAGTCGTGAAACAGGGGCAGATGCCCCAGAGCCACGATCCCTGCGGTCTCCCCCGCGTCGCCCTCGGTGAAGACAGCGGCTTCCGCAACGATGTCACCGCCGGCGTTCCGGACCAGCGCACGCATGCCCTCGAGCGTGCTCCCCGTGCTGATCACGTCGTCGATGATGATCGCGCGCTTCCCGTTGACGAGGCCGTGGTCCTTCTCGTCGAGGAACAAGGACTGCGGCTGGCCGGTCGTGATCGAGACCGTCTCAGCAGACGGCGCGTTCCCCATGTACGGCTTGTAGGCCTTGCGGAGAACCACCCACGGCTTCTGCAGCACGCGCGCCAACTCGTACACGAGCGGCACGCTCTTCGTCTCTGCCGTGACGATTACCTCCCCGTCGACGTCGGCGAGTCTCGACGCGAGTCCGCGGGCCGCCACCTCGACGACCTCCGTGTCTCCAAGGAGGTTGAAGACCGCGATCCTCAGACCTGGCGCGACCTCGAACAGGGGCAGGTCGCGTACCAGTCCCTCGATCTCCACGCGGTGTGTCGCTCGCTCCATCACGCGCCGATCCTACGCGACGACTTCCCCGGCCTCGCCCGGCGCCGCCGATGTGGAAGCTTGTGTTCCTACAGCACATGATGCCTCGAACACGCCGGATGTTCGCGAGAGATGGGAACCTTGTGTTCCTGAAACACAAGGAGCTTCGAGCGGCTTGTACAGTCGTTCCGTGGAGGCGCCGCTCGACCGCTCGACGATCTGGGCCTACGAGAACGGCGAGCCGGGCGAGTTCTACTACGCTCGGCACGCGCATCCGACCGCGGCCGCGGCGGAGCGCGAACTCGGCGAACTGGACGGTGGCGAGGCTCTCCTGTTCGCCTCAGGGACGGCCGCCACGACCGCGGTCGTCCTCGGCCTCCTGCAGCCAGGCAGCACGGTCGCCCTCGCCCGCGACGCGTACTACGGGACGGGCGTCACCTTCACCGAGCTCGAGCGCTGGGGCCTGCGCCACGTCCTCTTCGACCAGACCGGCCCGCCGCCGGCCCAGGCCGACCTCGTCTGGATCGAGGCGCCCTCGAACCCGCTCCTGACGATGCCCGACTTCGCCGCCGCTGCCGCCCACGCAGCGCCCGTCCTCTGCGACGCGACGGCGGCAACACCGATCCACCTACGCCCGCTCGAGCACGGCTGCGACCTCGTCCTTCATTCCGCCACGAAGTACCTGGCCGGTCACCACGACGCGCTCCTCGGCGTGGTCGTTTGCGGTCGCAGCCAGGATGCCGAGCGCCTGCGCGAGTTCCGCACGCGCACGGGGAGCATCGCCTCCCCCGACGCGGCCTGGCTGCTCGGGCGCGGCCTGAAGACGCTTGCGATTCGTGTCGAGCGGCAGACGGCGACAGCCCAGGAGCTCGCGAGCAGGCTCCAGGCCCATCCGCGCGTCTCGGCCGTCCGCTACCCGGGCTTCGGCGGCATGCTCTCCTTCGACGTCGCCGACGGCGCTACGGCACGCGCGGTCGAGACCTCCACCCGCGTGATCGTCAACGCCACGAGCCTCGGCGGCGTCGACTCGACGCTCGAGACGCGGCACCGCTGGGAGCCCGAACGGGTGCCGGAAGGGCTCCTGAGGCTGAGCGTGGGGCTCGAACCGGTCGAGTCGCTCTGGCAGGACATCGAGTCCGCTTTGGCGTAGCTACCTTTCAACGACACCCGCCCAGCTGAAAAGGAGCCTCCAGTGCCCCCTCTGCCGACGACCGGCGAGCGCGGGACGCGCAGCCGGAGAACGTCCGCGCCCAGCCGCTCAGGTAACGGAGCAACACCGCTCACGCCGACCCAGATGACTCAGCTCGTGGCCGCGCTGCAGGCAGCGCGCGACGGCAACTTCTCCGTCCGCCTGCGCGCCGAAGGAGCGCTCGCGGAGGTCGCCATGGCCTTCAATGCCCTGGTCGAGCGAAACCAACGGTTGACGCGGGAGTTCGTCCGCGTCAGCAAGGTCGTGGGGCGAGAGGGTCGCATCACCGAGCGGGCGAACGTGGCGGGGGCGCCGGGGTCGTGGGCGGACAAGGTCGGTGCCGTGAACGAGCTGATCGACAACCTCGCGCGGCCGACGATCGAGGTCGCGCGTGTGATCGACGCTGTGGCGGACGGCGACCTCAGCGAGCGCATCCAGCTTCAGATCGACGGCCAACCGGTGCGCGGCGAGTTCCGCCGCATCGGAACGACCGTGAACGGGATGGTGGATCAGCTCTCCTCCTTCGCGGACGAGGTGACGCGGGTCGCGCGGGAGGTGGGGACCGAGGGCAAGCTCGGCGGGCAGGCACGGGTGAAGGGCGTCTCGGGGACGTGGAAGGACCTGACCGACTCGGTTAACCAGATGGCGTCGAACCTGACGGGTCAGGTGCGCAACATCGCCGAGGTGACGACCGCGGTCGCGACGGGGGACCTCTCCAAGAAGGTCACCGTCGACGTCAAGGGCGAGGTGCTCGAGCTCAAGAACACCGTCAACACCATGGTCGACAACCTCTCCACGTTCGCCGACGAGGTGACGCGCGTGGCGCGCGAGGTCGGCAGCGAGGGGAAGCTCGGTGGGCAGGCGCAGGTGAAGGGCGTCTCCGGCGTCTGGAAGGACCTGACGGAGAACGTGAACACGCTGGCAGGCAACCTGACCGGCCAGGTGCGCAACATCGCCGCGGTGACGACGGCGGTCGCGAACGGCGACCTCTCGAAGAAGATCACCGTCGACGTCCGAGGCGAGGTGCTCGAGCTCAAGGAGACCGTCAACACGATGGTCGACAACCTCCGCGCGTTCAGCGCCGAGGTGACGCGCGTCGCCAAGGAGGTCGGCACGGAGGGCAAGCTCGGCGGGCAGGCGCAGGTGGAAGGCGTCTCCGGCGTGTGGAAGGACCTGACGGAGAACGTGAACACGCTGGCGGGGAACCTCACGAGCCAGGTCCGGAACATCGCCGAGGTGACGACCGCGGTCGCGAACGGCGACCTCTCCAAGAAGATCACCGTCGACGTCCGAGGCGAGGTGCTCGAGCTCAAGGAGACGGTCAACACGATGGTCGACCAGTTGCGCTCGTTCTCGCAGGAGGTGACCCGCGTCGCGCGCGAGGTGGGCACCGAGGGCAAGCTCGGCGGGCAGGCGCAGGTGGAGGGCGTCTCCGGCGTCTGGAAGGACCTCACCGACAACGTGAACACCCTTGCCGGCAACCTCACGAGCCAGGTTCGGAACATCGCGCTCGTCACGACCGCGGTCGCGAACGGCGACCTCTCCCGGAAGATCACCGTCCGGGTGAAGGGCGAGGTGCTCGAGCTCAAGGACACCATCAACACGATGGTCGACCAGCTCTCGGCCTTCGCCGCCGAGGTGACGCGCGTGGCGCGCGACGTCGGTACCGAGGGCATCCTCGGGGTTCAGGCCGAGGTCGGCGGCGTCTCCGGCACGTGGCGGGGACTGACTGAGAACGTGAACACGCTGGCGGGCAACCTGACGAGCCAGGTGCGGAACATCGCCGAGGTGACGACGGCGGTCGCGAACGGCGACCTCTCCAAGAAGATCACGGTCGACGCCAGGGGCGAGGTGCTCGAGCTCAAGAACACCGTCAACACCATGGTCGACCAGCTGTCCACCTTCGCCGCCGAGGTCACCCGTGTTGCCCGCGAGGTGGGCACCGAGGGCAAGCTCGGCGGCCAGGCCGACGTGGAGGACGTGTCCGGAGTGTGGCGCGGCCTGACCGAGAACGTGAACTTCATGGCGAACAACCTGACTGCGCAGGTGCGGTCGATCGCCGAGGTGACGACAGCCGTGGCGCGCGGCGACCTGACGCAGAAGATCACGATCGAGACGAAGGGCGAGATCGCTCAGCTCGCCTCCACGATCAACACGATGGTCGACCAACTCTCGTCGTTCGCCGACGAGGTCACGCGCGTCGCCCGCGAGGTCGGAACCGAAGGCACGCTCGGCGGGCAGGCACAGGTGGAGGGCGTCTCGGGCACGTGGCGGCGGCTGACCGACAACGTGAACCAGCTCGCGCACAACCTGACGACGCAGGTGCGTGCAATCGCAGACGTGACGACCGCCGTCGCGAAGGGTGATCTCTCCCAGAAGATCACCGTCGACGCCAAGGGCGAGATCGCCCAGCTGAAGGGCACGATCAACACGATGGTCGACCAGCTGTCGACCTTCGCAGACGAGGTGACGCGCGTCGCGAAGGAGGTCGGGACGGAGGGGACGCTGGGAGTGCAGGCTGAGGTCGCGGGCGTCTCCGGCGTGTGGCGCGACCTGACCCAGAACGTGAACGTGATGGCGACGTCGCTCACCGAGCAGGTTCGCAACATCGCCGAGGTGACGACCGCGGTCGCAAACGGCGACCTGTCGCAGAAGATCACCGTCGACGTGCGCGGCGAGGTGCTCGAGCTGAAGCAGACGATCAACACGATGGTGGACCAGCTCTCCACCTTCGCCGCCGAGGTGACCCGGGTCGCCAAGGAAGTGGGCACAGAGGGCAAGCTCGGAGGCCAGGCCGAGGTGGTCGGCGTCTCGGGCACCTGGAAGGACCTGACGGAGAACGTGAACCAGCTGGCTGGCAACCTGACCGGTCAGGTGCGCGCGATCGCAGAGGTGACGACCGCGGTCGCGAAGGGCGATCTCTCCCAGAAGATCGCCGTGGACGCCAAAGGCGAGATCGCGCAGCTGAAAGGCACGATCAACACGATGGTCGACCAGCTCTCCTCCTTCGCAGACGAGGTGACACGCGTCGCCCGCGAGGTGGGCACCGAGGGAAAGCTGGGCGGCCAGGCGCGGGTCAAGGGCGTGTCGGGAACCTGGCGCGACCTGACCGACAACGTGAACTTCATGGCCTCCTCTCTCACCGAGCAGGTGCGCAACATCGCCACCGTCACGACCGCGGTGGCCAACGGTGACCTGTCCAAGAAGGTCACCGTGGACGTGAAGGGCGAGGTCTTCGAGCTGAAGGACACGGTCAACACGATGGTCGACCAGCTCCGCTCCTTCTCGCAGGAGGTGACCCGCGTTGCCCGCGAGGTGGGCACGGAGGGACGGCTCGGCGGGCAGGCGCAGGTGGAAGGCGTCTCGGGGGTCTGGAAGGACCTGACCGACAACGTCAACACGCTCGCCGGCAATCTCACGAGCCAGGTCCGCAACATCGCGCTCGTCACCACCGCGGTCGCAAACGGCGACCTCTCCAAGAAGATCACGGTCGACGTCAAGGGCGAGGTGCTCGAGCTCAAGGACACCATCAACACGATGGTCGACCAGCTCTCGACATTTGCCGCCGAGGTCACTCGCGTCGCCCGCGAGGTGGGCACCGAGGGCAAGCTGGGCGGCCAGGCGGAGGTGGTCGGCGTCTCGGGCACCTGGAAGGACCTGACCGACAACGTGAACCAGCTGGCAGGCAACCTGACCAGCCAGGTGCGAGCGATCGCCGACGTGACGACGGCGGTCGCGAAGGGCGACCTCTCCCAGAAGATCATGGTCGAGGCGAAGGGAGAAATCGCCCAGCTCTCCTCGACGATCAACACGATGGTCGACCAGCTCTCGACCTTCGCCGCGGAGGTGACCAGGGTCGCGAAGGAGGTCGGCACCGAGGGCAGGCTCGGCGGCCAGGCGCAGGTGGAAGGCGTGTCCGGCGTCTGGAAGGGCCTGACCGAGAACGTGAACACCCTGGCCGAGACGCTGACGACGCAGCTGCGCGCGATCGCGAATGTCTCCACCGCGGTCACCTCGGGTGACCTCACGCGCTCGATCACGGTCGAGGCGGCCGGAGAGGTCGCCGAGCTGAAGGACAACATCAACGAGATGATCGGCAACCTCCGGGCGACGACCGAGCGGAACGCCCAGCAGGACTGGCTGAACTCGAACCTCGCGCGCTTCTCCGGGATGCTGCAGGGCCAGCGCGACCAGAAGATGGTCGCGCGCCTGCTCATGAGCGAGGTGACGCCGCTCGTCGACGCTCACCACGGCGCGCTCTACCTTGCCGAAGGCGGCTTCGACGACGAGCCGGAGACCGAGCTCCTGCTGATCGCGACCTACGGCTACAAGCAGCGGAAGTCGATCTCGAACCGCTTCAAGGTGGGCGAGTCGATCGTGGGCCAGACGGCGCTCGAGCGGAAGTCGATCGTGATCACCGAGGCACCCGAGGACTACATCAAGATCACCTCCGGCCTGGGCCAGGCGCTGCCCGCGAGCATCATCGTCATCCCGATCCTGTTCGAGGAGCGCGTGATGGCCGTGATGGAGTTGGCGTCGTTCCGGCCGTTCACGGACGTGCAGCAGACCTTCCTCGACCAGCTGTCGGAGTCGATCGGCGTAGTGCTGAACACGATCCAGGCCAATATGCGGACGGAGGAGCTGCTGCAGCAGTCCCAGACGCTGACGCAGGAGCTGCAGAGCCAGTCCGAGGAGCTGCAGGCCCAGCAGGAGGAGCTCCGGCGCTCGAACACCGAGCTCGAGGCGCAGGCGACGACGCTACGTGCCTCGGAGGAGCTGCTCCAGACCCAGCAGGAGGAGCTGCAGCAGACGAACGAGGAGCTCGAGGAGCGGTCGCAGCAGCTCGAGGAGCAGAACCGCCGGATCGAGATCAAGAACGCCGAGATCGAGCTGGCCCAGGCCGCGCTCGAGGAGAAGGCAGAGCAACTGGCGCTCTCCTCGCGGTACAAGTCGGAGTTCCTCGCGAACATGTCACACGAGCTGCGCACGCCGCTCAACTCGCTGCTCATCCTCGCGAAGCTGCTCGGCGAGAACACCGACGGCAACCTGACCGACAAGCAGATCCAGTTCGCCCGAACGATTCACACCGCCGGCGCGGAGCTGCTCGAGTTGATCAACGACATCCTCGACCTCACGAAGGTCGAGGCGGGGAAGATGGATATCCGTATCGACGAGGTCGAGGTCGCGGCGGAGCTGGCCACGCTCGAGCAGGCGTTCGCACCGATGGCCGAGGAGAAGGGGCTGAGGTTCGATCTGGACGACTCCGAGCGCGCGCTCCCCTTCATCCGAACCGACCGGCAGCGGCTCCAGCAGATTCTCAAGAACCTGCTCTCGAATGCGATCAAGTTCACGGAGCAGGGCTCGGTGACGGTGCGGGTGACGCAGGCTCCCGAGGCGCTCCAGTTCGCCGGCGACGCACTCTTCCATGCCGACCGCGTGATCGCATTCTCCGTCGTCGACACCGGCATCGGGATCGCACCGGACAAGCTGCGCCTGATCTTCGAGGCCTTCCAGCAGGCGGACGGAACGACGAGCCGCCGGTTCGGCGGCACGGGGCTCGGGCTCTCGATCAGCCGTGAGATCGCCCGCCTGCTCGGTGGCGAGATCCACGTGGAATCCACTCCCGGGGAGGGCAGCACGTTCACGCTCTATCTACCGGAGCGCTACGTCCCCCACGCCCCGGCCGAGACCGGCGCCGACATCCTGCGCGAACTCTCGAGTGGGATCTCCATCCCGGCCGTGCGGGACGACGGCGACGTGCCGGATCCCGAGCTCGATGCCGATCGCGTGGAGGCGGCGCTACAGGTACCCCGCGAGATCGACGACGACCGGGACTCGATCGAACCGGGCGACAGGGTCGTCCTGATCGTCGAGGACGACGCGGACTTCGCCCGCACCGAGCTGTCGGTGGCGCGGGAACGAGGCTTCAAGGGCCTCGTCGCCCTCCGGGGGGACACCGGTCTCGCTCTCGCCCGGGAGTTCCGGCCGGACGCGATCGTGCTCGACATGAACCTCCCGGTGCTGGACGGCTGGACCGTGCTCGACCGGCTGAAGCGCTACCCCTCCACCCGACACATCCCCGTTCACATCGTGTCGGCAGGAGAGGAGCGCCAGCCGGCGCTGATGGCCGGCGCCGCCGCGTTCGTGCAGAAGCCGGCGTCGCTCGAGGCCCTGAACGACGTGTTCGGCGGCATCGAGACCTTCATCGACCGGGACGTCCGGCGCCTGCTCGTCGTGGACGACGACGAGGTGCAGCGGGAGTCGATCGTCGAGCTCGTCGGCGGCGACGGCGACGTCGAGGTGGTCGCGGTCGGCTCCAGCGAGGAGGCGCTCGCCGCACTCGAGGAGGACGGCTCGTTCGACTGCATGGTTCTCGACCTGAAGCTCCCGAAGATGACCGGTTTCGCCTTGCTCGAGAAGGTGAAAAGCGACGAGCGCTTCGGCGGGCTGCCCGTGATCGTCTATACCGGCAAGGAGCTGACACGCCGGGAGGAGACGAAGCTCAAGCGCTACGCCGAGACGATCGTCGTCAAGGATGCGCGATCGCCCGAGCGGCTGCTCGACGAGACGTCGCTCTTCCTCCACCGAGTCGAGTCGAAGCTGCCCGACGAGAAGCGGAAGATGCTCGAGCAGCTGCACAGCGCGGACGAGGTCTTCCTCGGCAAGAAGGTGTTGATCGTGGACGACGACGTCCGCAACGTCTTCGCGCTCACGAGTGCGCTCGAAGCGAGCGGGATGGAAGTCAGCTTCGCCGAGAACGGGCGGGACGGGATCGACTGCCTGAAGGCGAACCCGGATGTCGACCTCATCCTGATGGACGTGATGATGCCGGAGCTCGACGGCTACGAGACAACGAGGGTGATCCGGGAACTGCCCCAGTTCGAGCGGCTGCCGATCATCGCTCTCACCGCGAAGGCGATGAAGGGCGATCGCGAGCGCTCGATCGCCGCAGGTGCCTCCGACTACATCACCAAGCCAGTCGACACCGACCAGCTGCTCTCACTCATGCGCGTGTGGCTCTACCGCTAGACGGAAGACCGGAGCTCGATCTCGAGCAGCTCGAGATCGAGCTCCTCCTCGAGGCGATCTACCGGCGCTACGGCTTCGACTTCCGGGATTACGCGCCCGCGTCGCTGCGTCGGCGGCTGCACAGGCGGATGAGCGGTGAGCGGGTGGAGACGGTGTCGGCGCTGCAGGAGCTCGTGCTGCACGACCCGGCCGTGATGGAGCGGCTGCTGCTCGACCTGTCGGTGAACGTCACCGCGATGTTCCGCGACCCGAGCTTCTTCCACGCCTTCCGCTCGAAGGTGGTGCCGCTCCTCAAGACGTACCCGTTCACGCGGGTGTGGGTCGCCGGCTGCTCGACCGGCGAAGAGGTCTACTCGCTGGCGATCCTGCTCGTCGAGGAGGGACTCGAGGAGCGGACGCGGGTCTACGCGACCGACATCAACCAGGCCGTCGTCGACCAGGCTCGGTTGGGCGTCTTCCCGCTCGAGAAGATGCAGGAGTACACGCAGAACTACATCCGCGCGGGGGGGATGCGAGCGTTTTCGGAGTACTACGTTGCCCGTTACGACGGCGCCCGGTTCGCCCGGACGCTCGTGGACAACGTCGTTTTCGCGCAGCACAACCTCGCCTCCGACGCTGCCTTCAACGAGTTCCATGTCGTCTCGTGCCGCAACGTGATGATCTACTTCGACAGGCCGCTGCAGGAGCACGTGCACAACCTCTTCTACGAGAGCCTCGCGATGTTCGGCGTGCTCGCGCTGGGTCAGAAGGAGACGATCCGGTTCTCCCCGCGGGAGGAATCCTATGAGGGGCTCGACCTGGCCGAGAAGCTCTACCGGAAGATTCGGTGATGAACTACGACATGATCGCGATCGGCGCCTCCTGGGGCGGACTTCACGCCATAGGGACGCTCCTCGAGGGCCTCGTGAGCGCGGTGGACGCGACGATCGTCGTCGTCCAGCACCGTGGGCCGCAATCGCAGCGCGGCCTGCTCGAGCTCCTCCTCCAGGAGCACGTCGATCGTCGCGTGTCGGAACCTGAGGACAAGGAGCCGATCGAGCGGAGTCATGTCTACGTCGCCCCGGCCGATTACCACCTGCTCGTCGAGCGGAGGCATTTCGCGCTCTCGGTCGAGGAACGCGTGAACTACGCCCGCCCCTCGATCGATGTCTTCTTCCAATCCGCGGCCGAGGCCTACGGAGCGCGCGCGATCGGGATCGTCCTCACGGGCGCGAATGTCGACGGGGCCGCCGGGCTCGCCGCCATCAAGGCCCGGGGTGGTGTCGCGATCGTCCAGGATCCGGGAACCGCGGCGCGCGCGACGATGCCGCAAGCGGCGATCGCTGCAACCGCCGCAGACGCCGTCCTCCCGCTCGAGGAGATCTCGCGCTTCCTCGAGGGGCTCTCCTCGCAAGTGAGCGCGTCATGAGCGGGCGCGCAAAAATCTTGCTCGTCGATGATCGACGGGAGAACCTGCTCGCGCTCGAGGCGATCCTCGAGCCGCTGGGACAGGAGCTCGTACGGGCCGAGTCCGGCGTGGAGGCTCTGCGTCGGCTGCTCCGGGACGACTTCGCGCTGATCCTGCTCGACGTCCAGATGCCGGAGCTCGACGGCTTCCAGACAGCAGCTCTGATCAAGCAGCGGGAGCGGACGCGCCACGTGCCGATCATCTTCCTGACGGCGATCTCGAAGGAAGCGGAGCACGTGTTCCGCGGCTACGGCGTCGGGGCGGTGGACTACCTCATGAAGCCGCTCGACGCGCACGTCCTGCGCGCGAAGGTGTCCGTCTTCATCGACCTCTGGCGCGCGAAGGAGGAGTCGCGGCGGACGGTCGAGCTGCTTCGCGAGCAGGAGCTGGCTACGGAACGGCGGGAGAGCGAGGAGCGCTACCGCACGCTGGCCGAGGCGCTGCCGCAGATCGTCTGGACGACCGACGCAGGCGGCAAGACCACCTACTTCAACGAGCGCTGGTTCGAGTTCACCGGCCTCGGCCGGGACAGCGGCGTCGGAGCGGCGGCCGTGATGCACCCCGACGACCTCGGGGCCGCACGCGCGCGGTGGGAAGCGTCGCGGGCAGACGGGTCGATCTACGAGATCGAGTACCGGCTCCGTCACGCTGACGGCACCTACCGGTGGCAGCTCGCCCGTGCCCTGCCGGTCCGTGACGAAGCCGGCTCGATCACCGGCTGGGTAGGCACCGCGACCGACATCGAGGGCCGCAGGCGCGCCGAGGAACGCCAGCGCTTCCTCGCCGAGGCGGGCTGGGTGCTCGGAAGCTCGCTCGACTACGAGCAGACGCTCGCCGACGTCGCCCGCCTCGCGGTCCCGCGCGTGGCCGACTGGTGCGCTGTTGACATCTTCGTCGGCGACAGGCTCGAGCGTCTCGCACTCGAGCACGTCGATCCGCTCAAGCTTGCGCTGGCCCGAGAGCTCCAGGAGACGATGCTTGCGGCCTCGAAGACCGCCGGGGCGGCGGCCATCAGAGAGCGGGAACCGGTCCTCGTGCAGGATGTCGACGAGGCGGCGCTCGCCAGCTTCGGCTTCGACGAGCGGCAGCTCGAGATCGCACGGGCGCTCGCTCCCCGCTCGTACGTGACGGTGCCGCTGATCGCGCGCGGGGAGGTATTCGGGGCGATCAGCCTCGTAACGGCGGAATCGGCCCGGATCTACGACGAGGAGGACGTGACGCTGGCACAGGAGCTCGCGCGGCACGCCGCATCCGCGATCGACAATGCCCGCTTGTACCAGGAGTCCGAGCGACGGGGCCGCGCGGCGCGCGTGCTCGCAGCGGTCGGGGACGGCGTCGCCATGGTGGACGAGCAGGGCGTGATCCGGTTGTGGAATGCCGCTGCAGCGGCGATCACGGGCGTGCGCGAGCAGGATGTGCTGGGACGGACGATGGAGGAGATCGTGTCGGGCTGGAGGGAGATCGGCCCGCGCATCCCCGTCGGCGATCCGGGCTCCCCCGTGCGTGCCGAGACCGTTCCGGTCGAGGTGGAAGGGCGAGAGCTGTGGATCTCGGCATCCGGGGTCGGCTTCGACGAGGGAACCGTGTACGCATTTCGCGATCTGACCGAGGAGCGCGCTCTCGAGGAGCTGAAGTCGGAGTTCGTCGCCACCGTCTCCCACGAGTTGCGGACGCCCCTAGCGGCCATCTACGGCGCGGCGCAGACGATCCGGCGTAGCGACCTCCAGCTGCCAGAAGATATCCGTCACGAGCTCCTTGGGGTGATCGCGACCGAGTCTGACCGACTGGCGTCGATCGTCAACGACCTGCTGCTTGCGAGCCATCTGGATTCCGGTCGCCTGCCGGTGCACATCGAGCGCTGCGATCCGCTCGAGCTCGCCACCGCGGTAGTCGACAGCGCCCGCGCCCATCTTCCGGAGTCGATCGAGCTTCAGTTGCGGGCGCCGGATCAGCTACCCCAGATCGCTGCCGACCCCGGCCAGCTCCAGCAGGTGCTCGCCAACCTCGTCGACAACGCCATCAAGTATTCGCCCGAAGGCGGGCCTGTTCGGCTCGAGCTGCAGAACGGCGAGGCCGGCGTCCGGTTCTCGGTCGTCGACGAGGGACTCGGCATCCCCGCCTCGGAGCATCGCCGGATCTTCGAGAAGTTCTACCGGCTCGATCCGGACATGACCCGTGGCACCGGCGGCACCGGTCTCGGCCTCTACATCTGCCGGGAGCTGGTGCGGCGCATGGAGGGTGAGATCTGGGTCGAGTCCCGGCTAGGCAAGGGCTCGACCTTCGTGGTACAGGTGCCGGCGGCAACCGACGGCGGTGTCAGGTGAGCAGCAGCTTCTCGATCCGCCGGCTCGCGATCCAGGCACCGACGAGTCCGAGCGCAGCGAGGTAGACAACGTTCACGATCTGCGCGGGCCCCACCGCGCCCGTCGTCAGGGCGCGCAGAAGCTCGACGCCGTGGTAGAGCGGCGTCGCCTGGATGACGGTCTCGAGCCAGTCCGGGTAGGTGGAGAGCGGGAAGAAGGTCGCTGAGAAGAGGAACATCGGCAGGATCGCGAGGTTGAGGATGTCGAAATCCTGCCAGCTGCGCATGTAGGTGACGGCGGCGATGCCTGCCCCCGCGAACGCGAAGCCGACGAAGAACGTCGCCGGTAGCGCGAGGAGCGCCCACCACGACTCGACCAGCCCGAGCGCGAGGATCACCGCGAAGAAGCCGACCGCGTAGATCAGGCCACGAAAGAGCGCCCAGGCAGTCTCGCCCGCCGCCACGTCCTTCGGTCCAAGCGGCGTCGACAGGATCGAGTCGTAGAGCTTCTGGTAGCGCATCTTCCAGAAGAGGTTGGTGGCGTCGTAGAACGCCCCGTTCATCGCGGACGCCGCCAGCAAGCCGGGGGCGACGAAGACCGCGTACTCAATCGGCGCGCCGTCGATGACAACGTCCCCGACGTAGCCGCCGAGCCCGTAGCCGAGCGAGAGCAGGAAGAAGAGCGGCTCGAAGAAACCCGAGACGATGATCGGCCACATCGACCTGTAGCTCAGGAGGTTGCGCTCGAAGAGCAGTACCCCACGGCCACCCGGCCTGTCGAGCGCGCGTGCGACGATCGAGCTCACTTGAAGAGCCTCCGCCGATAGGAGCGTCTCGCGAGCAGGAACCCGCCCACCGTCCAGGCGAGCAGGTACGCGAGGTGGCCGAAGGCGGGGAGCCAGTGGACGTCGCCGAGCGTGAGCTGGCGGCAGAGCTCGACGCCGTGCCAGATCGGCGTCATGTACGCCGCCAGCTCGAAGGCCAGCGGCATCTGGTCGACGGGGAAGAACGTGCCGGAGAAGAGGAACATCGGCACGATCAGAAAGCGGAAGATCGGCGGGAAGCTCGATTCGCCGTCGCGCGTGGCGGCGTAGGCGGCCATCGGCATCGAGAAGGCGGTGCCGATCAGCACCGCGACCGGGATCGCGAGGAGGCCGAGCCACGAATTCACGGCCCCGAAGGCGGCCACGACCAGCAAATAGGCCGTGCCGGCAGTGAACACGCGCGTGATCATGAAGAGCTGGTGGCCGATCAGCACGTCCCGCTCGGTGAGCGGCGTCGCCGTCATCGCGTAGTAGGTGCGTGTCCACTTGATCGCGCTCATCACCGGCCAGCTCGCCTCGATCGCCGCCGTCTGCATCGCGGTCGCGGCGAGTAGGCCGGGGGCGATGAAGTCGAGGTAGGGCACGCCCGCAGGCGCGTTCTGTGAGCGGTCGACGATCGTGCCGAGGCCGACCCCGAGCGCCGCGAGGTAGAGCAGCGGGTTGAGGAGGCTCGTCCCGATCGTGCCGCGCCAGACGCGCTTGTACTGGGCGAGCCAGTGCTCGTACGCGCGGAGCGGCTGGACGAAGCTGCGAGAGGTCACTCGATCAGGGTGCGGCCGGTCAGGTGCAGGAAGACGTCCTCGAGGGAGCTGCGCCGCACGAGCGTCGAGTGCGGGGGCAGGCCGCGGTCCGATACCGCAGCAGCCGTCGCGTCACCGTCACGCGTGTAGATGAGGACACGGTCCGGCAGCTCCTCGACCCGCTCGGCGAGATCACGAAGAGCGCCGTTCTCCGGCCGCTCATCCTCGAACCGCACCTCCACCACCTCACGCGTCGCGTACTGCTCGATCAGCTCGCGCGGCGAGCCTGCAGCCACGATCCGGCCGTGATCCATCACGACGAGACGGTCGCAGAGCTGCTCCGCCTCGTCCATGTAATGGGTCGTCAAGACGAGCGTCACCCCGCGCTGCTTCAGCCGGAAGAGGCGGTCCCAGACCACGTGCCGCGCCTGGGGATCCAGGCCGGTCGTCGGCTCGTCAAGGAGGAGCAGCTCGGGGTCGTTGACGAGGGAGCGGGCGATCGTCAGCCGCCGCTTCATCCCCCCCGAGAGCGGCTCCACCTTGTCGCGCGCGCGCTCGCTGAGCTGGACGAAGTCGAGCAGCTCGTCGATCTTCGGCCGCAGCTCGCGCCGCGAGAGGCCGAAGTAGCGGCCGTAGATGAGGACGTTCTCCCACACGGTCAGCTCGGTATCGAGCGTGTCCTGCTGCGGGACCACTCCCAGGCGGGCCCGGATCTCGGGTCCGTCAACGGCGGGGTCGAGGCCGAGGATGCTAAGTGTGCCGGCGGTGACGGGGGAGACGCACCCGATCATGCGCATCGTCGAGCTCTTTCCGGCGCCGTTCGGGCCGAGGAATCCGAATGCCTCGCCGCGCCGCACGTCGAGGTCGATGCCGTCGACAGCGACGAGGTCGCCGAAGCGCTTGACGAGCCCGCGCGCACGGATCAGGGGCTCGCCGGCCTGCACAAGGCCGACGCTACCAGTGTCTCCGAGAGCCGGAGGCGGGACTCGAACCCACGACACGCGGCTTACAAAACCGCTGCTCTACCAGCTGAGCTACTCCGGCCTACCTCCGGTCATGGTACTCGCGGCTAGTTCAGGACTTCGCGCGTTTTCTGGTGCGCGACGATCTTGCGCTTGACGCGTTGCAGCGCGTTGTCGATCGTCTTGCAGTCGCAACCGAGCTCATCGGCCATGTCCTCGTAGGAGAGGCCCTCGAGGTAGCAGCGCAGCGCGTCGGCCTCGAGCCGAGAGAGCCCCGAGCCGAGCGTGAAGACGAGGCTCTGCAGTTCCTCGGTCGAGATCACGCAGACGGACGGGTCGTTCGTGTTGGGTCCCGGCAGCGCATCGCCGAGCGTGCACTCCCCTTCCGACTCCTGTCCCGCCGGCGTGTGGCTGAACGAGACGTACTGGTTCAGCGGCTGATGCTTGTAGCGCGTCGCCGTCTTGATCGCCGTGATGATCTGCCGGGTCACGCAGAGCTCGGCGAAGCTCCGGAACGATGTCTCCTTGTCGTGCCGGAAGTCCCGCACAGCCTTGTACAGGCCGATCAATCCCTCCTGGATCAGGTCGTCCGACTCGCCCCCGGCCAGAAAGTACGAGCTCGCCTTCAGACGGACGAACCCCGTGTAGCGGCGCATGAGGGCATCCAGCGCGGCCTCATTGCCGTTGCGCGCCTTGACCACCAACTGCAGATCCTCAAGCTCTCGTTGAGCCTTCTGTGCCGAACTGAGTGCGGTGGCGCTGCGAGCGGGCATACGGCTTCTCCCTGGATTCCACGGATAAGTGTTGGGAACGCTCGCCTCGTCGAACGCTCAACTCTCACCCTTAAGTTGAGGGAGAAAATAGCAGCAGCGCGCGCAAGTTACAAGTTGCTTGCACGGGACCTTTTGTGTTAGGAACGTACGTTCGCTGCTAGTCCACGCCGCGGCGGAGCCGTTCGAGTCGAGCGCGCGTCTGATCGTCGAGTGACTCCTGGAGGCGCGTCTTTCCCCCCTCCCCGTGTCGTGGCTGCGCGAGTTCCTGGAGAAATCCTCGGGAAGAGAGCTTTTGCACCTCCTGGCCAGAGGTGCCCAGGACGGCGAAGTCGGAGGAGATCAGGCAAACCACCTCCGTCGTGCGGTTTTCCGCCGCCAGCCGCTCGAGGAGCGCGTCGGCGTTCGCTGCGTACCGCACCGAGAGCGGGCCGATCTCAGCGTCTTGGCCCGCACCGTCCCAGACGAGCACACCGCGGGCTCCCCGCACGGCAACGAAAGAGGCAAGCGTGTCCGTCAGCCGACGCCGGTCCGAGAACGAGCCTGCGTGCAGCAGGTTGTAGCCGTCGAAGAGGTAGAGCGTCGGCTCAGCCACGACGCGTGCGAGACGACTTAGTTGCTCTCAGCAACTACGTCCGCTCCTCCCCTGCGCCGCCGCGCCTCGTAGAGGAGCAGGGCCGCGGCGACGCTGACGTTGAGCGACTCGACGTGGCCCGCGAGCGGGATCGAGATCGCCGCGTCGCAGGCACGGCGAACGAGCGGCCGCACGCCCTTCCCCTCGGCGCCGAAGACGAGGGCCAAACCCCCCGACACGTCTGCAGACCACATGTCCTGTTCGGCCTCGGCAGCTGCAGCGTAGATCCAGAGGTCTGCCCGCTTGATCTCGTTCAGGTAGCGCGCGAGGTTCGGGACGACCGCAACCGGTAGGTGCTCGACGGCGCCCGCCGACGCACGGCAGACGGCCGCGGTCACCCGCGCGGAGCCGTGTGCGGGGACGACGACACCCGTCCCTCCCGCTCCCTCGGCGCTGCGGATCACGGCCCCGAGGTTGCGCGGGTCGGTGACCTGGTCGAGGCAGGCGAGCAGCGGCAACTCGCTCGCGGCCAGCTCGTACGCATCCGCGTATCGGTATGGCTCGCACCAGGCGAGGACTCCCTGATGGTCGCGCGTCCCGGCCGCCTCGCCGAGCTCGCGGTCCGGCTTGACCTGCACGCGCGGCCCGACACCGTCCTTGGCGCTCAGCCAGGCCTCAGCCGCGACCGCACGCTCGGTCGCCCAGAGCTCGAGCACCTCACGCCGCCCCCGCAATGCCTCGCGCACAGGTCTCCGGCCGTAGACCTGCTCGTGGGTCACGTGCGGGGCACGAGCCGGAAGCCATCCGGATCGTCCCGTACCACCCACCCCGCCGCCTCGATCTCGGCACGCAGACGGTCGGCCTCCGCGAACTCCTTGACGGCGCGCGCGTCCTGTCGGGCACGAGCAAGCTCCTGCAGCTCCGGCGGCGCTTCCTCCTGCTTCGCCAACGACGATAGACCGAAGACGCCGAGCGCACGGCGAAGCAGCTCGTGATCTCGCCATTCATGCATGAGCGCCAGCGCCTCAGGCGTCGAGAAGTCGTCGTCGAGCACAGACTCGAACCGCTCCCAGGCATCCGCAGACGCGGGCTCCGAGGGGTTGCGGAACACTTCCCGAAGACCCTCGGCTCGCGCCTGCGCGTCAGTCAGCCGCTCGTCCGAGAAGTCGATCGGGCTGCGCCAGTGCGCCGTGAGGTAGAAGAGCAGCGTCGTCTCCGGACCCCAGCGGTCGAGCACTTCCTTGATCGACTCGACGTTGCCGAGTGACTTCGACATCTTCTCGCCGGTGAAACGGAGCATCCCGTTGTGCATCCAGATCTTCGCGAACTCGTGCCCGAGCGCGCGTGACTGCGCCAGCTCGTTCTCGTGATGCGGAAAGACGAGGTCGAGCCCCCCTCCGTGGATCTCAAACGCAGGCCCGAGCAGGGCCTCCGCCATGGCAGAGCACTCGATGTGCCAGCCGGGCCGGCCGCGCCCCCACGGCGAGTCCCACCAGGTGTCCTCGTCCGGCTTGTTGGCCTTCCAGAGCGCGAAGTCGCGCGGGTCCTCCTTGAGGGCGCTCGCTTCCTGCTCCTCCATCTGATCCGGCTTCTGGCCCGACAGCCGGCCGTACTCCTCCCACTTGCCGACGCGGAAGTAGACGTCGCCATCGACCTCGTAGGCGTAGTCCCGCTCGACCAGCTCGACGACGAAGCGAATGATCTCGCCCATCGTCTCGGTCGCCTTCGGATAGTGGTCGATTTCCTCCAGGCCGAAGCGGCCGATGTCCTCGAGGTACCAGCGGGTCGCCTCCTCGGCGCGCGCGGCGCTCGCCCCCGGCGCGGCCTCGTAAATCTTGTCGTTCACGTCGGTGATGTTGTGGACGAGCGTCACGTCGTAGCCGCGGAGGCGCAGCCAGCGCGCCAGCCAGGAGAAGACGACGGGGGGGCGCGCATTGCCGATGTGCGCGCGCGCATAGACGGTCGGGCCGCAGACGTACATGCCGACCTTCGCGGGCGGGTCGGGCAGGGTGACCAGCCCGCGCTCGAGGGTGCTATAGAGCCGCATCCACCCTCCGCAGGGCCTCGTCCGGCGGCAGCGCGGCGATCACCGTCCAGAGCTCGGGGCCACGCTCGGCGCCGGTCAGCGCGAGCCGCAGCGCCTTCAGGTCGCCCCCCACCGCCTTGAGCTCGCGAACGATCTCCTTTCCGTCGAGGCCGCTCCCGCGTAGTTCGGCGAAACGCTCTAGGGTCGGCCGAGCCTCCTCAGGCAACCTGACCGGCTTCGGTTCGAGGATCGCTCTCGCCATCTGCCGCGCCTCAACCAGATCTCGCGCTCCCCGCAGCGCCTGCGTGAGCTCGACGGGCGCGCCGGCCAGCGCCGCTAGCTCCTCGTCGGGCATCGAGGCGAGAGCGTCGATCGCCAGACGCCTGATGCGCGGCAGGTCGAGATGGACGTCGTGCGCCGGCTCGCCGAGCTCCTCGAGATACGCCCGCACCGCCGCAGGAGGGATGCCGGCCTCCCGGAGATCCGCGATCGTCGCCACAGGGCTGTTGCGCTTCGAGAGCTTCTTGCCGTCCTCGCCGAGCAGCAGCCCGTGGTGGACGTACTCAGGCGGCTCGAACCCGAGGGCGCGCGCAAGCTCCTGCTGGAGCTCGGTGTTGGAGCGGTGATCAGCTCCGCGGACGACGTGCGTGATCTCGAAATCGTTGTCGTCGACGACGCTCGCCAGATGGTACGTCGGACGGCTGTCAGCGCGCAACAAGGTCAGCCTGCCGAAGCGGACGGAGCCCTCGGAATCCTCCACCCCGACCGCACGGGCCGCCTCGCGATGCCGGTCGATCCGCTCGCTTTGCCGCAGGGGGCCCTCGTCCCAGGCAAGTCCGAGCCACTCGAGATCGGAGACGATCGCTTCGCACGCGCCCTCCAGCTCACGTCCACTGTCGGTGTCGTCGATCCGCAGCAGCAGCCAGTCTCCACGCCGCCGGTTCGCGACCGCGGAGAGAGCTCCGCCCAGATGGAGCGGACCCGTCGGACTGGGCGCGAAGCGGGCGCGGGTGCTCACCGCATCAATCTAACGACAGCCCGATTCCTGGAGCTATCTGGCGTCGTCGAATGGCCGCGGCTGGACCCGCTTCTCATCCCGACAGCGATGAGGTCGCTGGACAGGGGCCGCCTCCGGCTCGGTCGCCGCGAGCCGCCACTGCTCGGGGGGAGCGACCACGGCCAGCCTCGGCAGCCCGAGTGCCCCGAACGCCCCGGCAGCCAGCCCAAGCGCAGCGAAGGAGATCACGAGCCGCCATCCGGGAGGCCGACCGCTCTCCACGGCACGACGCTAGCACAGCGCTGCTACCCCGGCAGCTGGGCGGGCCTCCTGACGAGCCTGACCGTCACAAGCCGCGGCCCTGCGCTATCGACGAGCTCGAGTTCGATCCGATCGCCGGGCTCGTGGCGCGCGAGCACCTGCTCGTAGGCGGCCGCCGACCGGACGGGCCGGCCGTCGATACGGACGATCACGTCTCCGACGACGAGCTCGGCACGTGCTCCCGGCTGGCCGTCGTAGACGGCGCTCACGACAACGCCCCGGACCGATGGATCCAAGCCCAGGCGTACGGCCGCCGGATCCGATTCGACCGACCCGACAGCCACGCCGAACCAGACGCGGGCGGCGTGGGGACGACGGATCTCCTCGATCACGGGCAGCGCTTCCTCGATCGCGATCGCAAAGCCGATGTTCTCCGCTTCCGAAAGCCGTGCCACAGCCGTGTTGATTCCCACGAGCCGCCCCGCCAGATCGACGAGGGGGCCTCCCGAGTTCCCGGGGTTGATCGCGGCGTCGGTCTGAAGAAGCCCCTGGAGCCGCGCCCCGCCGCCCGGCTCCACGGTTCGGTCGAGACCTGAGACGATCCCTTGGGTGACGGTCGGGCCGCCCAACCCGAGCGGGAAGCCGATAGCGACGACAGCGTCGCCGAGCCGAAGCGCCGAGGAACTGCCGATCTGGATCGGCCTGAGATCGGTCGCATCGACGCGGATCACGGCGAGGTCCCGCTCCGGCGCGACTCCGATCACCTCGCCGCGGAGCGTGCGGGGCCTTCGCGCATCGTTGAAGGCCACGTTCACCCGGGTGGTGCCTTCGACCACGTGGTTGTTCGTAACGATGATGCCTTCCCGGTCGAGGACGATTCCCGAGCCCTCCCCACTCCCGCCGCCGAAGCTGATCGTCCGTACATTGACGACCGACGGCAACACACGCTCGATCATGTCGGCCACCGACACGGGGGCGCCCGCAGCGTGGCCGGACTCGACCTGCGTCACCGTCACGGTCGCCGGAGCCGTGGTCGCAGCCGAGGGCGCCTGAGCCTCCTCGTCGCCCGCGGAGCAACCGCCGACCACCATCAGGGCAGCGAGCGCCAGCACCAACCTGGTCACGGCAGCCTCGGAAGCACGAGCGCCGAGGCGACCATCGCCGCGAGGAGGAAGGCTGCCCCCGCCCCCACGAAGAGGTGGGTCACCTCCTGCCTGCGCTCGACCTTGCTCACAAGCGAGCCGAGGCGTTCGTACGATTCACGGAGGCGACCGGCGCTTGCCGCCTCGAAGTAGGTGCCGCCGGTCGCACGGGCGATCTGCCGCAGGGTGATCCGGTCCGGCGGCACCGGAATGATTTGAGTCTCCCCCCAACGGGTTCGTTCGATCACGCCCTCGGGCGTCCCGAGCGCGACGGTGAAGACGGGAATCCTGAACGACTTGGCCCGCTCCGCGCCCTGAAGCGGCCCGAGGAGACCCTCCGTCTGGGTGCCATCGGAGAGCAGCACGATCGTGATCGACCGCTCCTGGGGCGGCGCTCCAGCCGTCGCCGCGCGCCCGACCTCGACTGCCCGCCCGATCGCGTCTCCGATCGCGGTGCCCCGCTGCGGGAAGAGATAGTCGAGCGCCTCGACGGCGATCTCGTGCTCGTCCGTGACCGGCGCGACCAACTCGGGTTGGCCCGAGAAGGCGACGACACCCACCCGGTAGCGCTCCGGCAGATCGAGCACGAACTCGCGAACGACCTTCTGAGCGGCCTCCAGCCGTGTCGGCTGCACGTCCTCGGCGAACATCGAGCCAGACGTGTCGATCACGAGGATCACGGTCGCGACGGGCTGATTGGCGGTGCGCATCATGCTGGGCCGGGCGGTCCCAACGAGGAGCGCCGTCAGGGCGAGCAGGAACAGGGCCAGCGGCACGTGGCGACGCCACGAGCGTGTGGACTCGACGACGCTCGCGAGCACGTCGAGGTTCGTGAAGCTGACGGCATAACGGTTCCGCCGCCGGCCGACGAAGACGTACGCAGCCACGACCGCTACGAGCAGGAGCAAGCCGAGGAGCAGGAGCGGCGAGCCGAATCTCACGGATTGGGCCTCGCGCAGAGGGCCAGGACCTGCACCCGTACCCGCAGGCGGGCCACGACCCGCCCGCCGCGCGCGGTGACGCGGACCCGGCGGCCCATGACGATCGTCCGCGACTCGACCTGCGACAGCTCCCTCACGGTCGGCGCACGCCTGAGATGGAACGCAATCGCGTGGGAGGAGGAGATCAGTCGCTCGTCGAGGCGGCAGCCGTGGGACGCCGTGGTGGCCTGCCCAGCCCGGACTCGGAACGAGCGCACCCGCAGCACCGTCGGCTGTCCGGGCTCGACGGCGATCGACGTGAGCGATCGCGTCGACGGTCGCAGCGTCCGTCCCCGCCCGCCGCCCCCGCCCGGAATGCAGCCGAGCAGCGGTCTGAAGGCGGTCGGCAGGGCCAGGCGGCCGGTCTCGGTGGCGGCGAAGACGGCGGCTGTCCGCGTCGTCACGCCCGGGCTGACCGGTCCGCCGAGCGCCCCCGCGAAGGAGACGTCGACGCTTCGGCGCGTGACCTCCGCGTCGAGGCCGCCGATGACGGAGTCGCTCGGACAGCTTTGGCGATAGTAGGTGGGGAGACGTCGGTTCCCCGTCTGGGGCGGGATCTTGACCCACGGGCCAGCGACGGGGATGCAGACGAGCAGGCCGTTGCACTCAGTTCCGGCCCGCGCAGGAGCCTGTGCCCCGGGGACAAGTAGCGTGGCCGCCGCAAGCGCAGTCACGAAGAGCGGCAACCGTCTCACGGAATCCTCCCGAAGACGACGGCCGAGAACCCGAGCGCCGCGAGCAGGAGCGCCGCGCCGGCGCCGGCGAACGCGGCGGTCAGTTCCCGATCCTCCGTCGTGCGCCCGATACGCGAGCCGAGTTCCTCGTAGACCGCGTCGAGACTCGCGCCGTCAGGGGCCGCGTAGAAGCGACCGCGAGTCAAGGCGGAAATCTGCCGTAGCGTCGCCGGATCGGGCGGTACCGTCACGCGCTCCGTGAGCCCATCTTCACGGGGCACCTCGACGACGCCCTGATCCGTCCCGAGCGCGACGGTGTAGACCGGAATCCGGAACCTCTGCGCGCGTCGGGCCGCCTGGAGCGGCTGGAGCACTCCCTGCGTCTGCGCACCGTCCGAGAGAACGAGGATGGCTGCCGGGGGGCGCTGGCCGTCGGTGGCACGGGCGCCGCGCGCGAGCTGGATCGAACGCGCGAGGCCGTCTCCGAGCGCCGTTCCTTCTCCCGGTCGCAACGCGACGAGTGCCCCCTCGAGCACCTCCCGCTTCGCTGTCGCAGGAGCGACGACGTACGCCACGTCGCCGAATGAGACCATCCCGATTCGGTATTGCTTCGGCACCTGCTTCGCGAAGGTCCGGATCGCCTTCTGCGCCGCCGCCAGGCGCGTCGGCTTCACGTCGGTCGCGACCATCGACCGCGAGGTATCGATCGCGAGCACGATCGTCGCCTCCTCGCGCGGCACCGACACCGCCGCGTGGGGGCGGGCGAGGCCGAGCACGAGCGCGGCGAGCGCGATCAGCATGAGGATGAGGGGGAAGTGACGGCGCCAGCCGGGTTGCGCGGGCACCAGGTTCGGCATGAGCGCCGGACTGGCGAAGCGCGCGGCGTCGCGGTTTCGACGTCGCTCGAGCAGCCAGTAGAGGCCGGCCACGAGCGGGAGCAGCGCGAGCGCGGCAAGGGCTACCGGCGCCGCCAATCTCACCGCGCACCCCTACGTAGGAAGCCGGCGACCCCGCGGAGCCAGTCTCCCTCGGTCGAGACGACGACGTGTCCGACGCCGAGGGACGTGAGCTCGCGCCGCAGCTCCGCGCGCTCGGAGGCGGCTGCGGCCGCGAACCGCTCGCGCAGCTGCTTGTTGTGCGTATCCACCCGCAGCTGCCGTCCGGTCTCTGGATCGACGAGCCTCAGCTGGCCGACGCTCGGCAGTGACTCCTCGCGCGGATCGCGAACTTCGACCGCGATCACATCGTGACCGCCGGCGAGACGGAGGAGCGCCGGCCGCCAGTCGCGCGGCCCGCGGAAGTCCGAGACGATCGCGACCAGCGAGCGCTGCTGAGCCAGCCGGCCGACCAGGTGCAGTCCGTCGGCAAGCGTGCCGTCGCCGCTTCCGTCCCCGAGCGGCTCCTCCCGCAGCGCCAGCAGGAGCGACAGCATCCCCGTGCGCCCCTGGCGCGGCGGCACGGCCGTCTGCTTCGCCCCGCCGAACGCGACGACTCCGAGCCGGTTGCCACGCCGGCTCGCCAGGTGTCCGAGCGCGAGGCAGACGCCCTCTGCGACATCGGCCTTCCGCCGCTCTGCTGTGCCGAAGGCCATCGAGGCGGAATGGTCGAGCACGATCCACGTCACGAGCACCCGCTCCGCGAGATCGACCCGCACGTGCGGCTCTCCCGTGCGGGCCGTGACGTTCCACTCGATCCGGCGCACGTCGTCCCCGGGCACGTATGCCCGCACCTGCGCGAGCTCCGTTCCCCTCCCGAGGAGCGACGAGCGATGGTCGCCGGCGAGCATGCCCTCGACACGCCGGCGAACGGCGAGGTCGAGCGACCGGAGCAGCACCTCCGGCAGCGGCCCCGGCCCGGGGCGGGCGGGCGTCCGTTGCTTCGCGGTGGCTCCCCTCACGCGGCGCTCTCCGCCCGCCGCAGGTCGAGCTCCGGCACCGGGACGATCTCGATCACCGCATCGAGGATCTCGTCGGCGGGCACCTCCTCCGCCAGCGCCTGGTAGCTCAGCACGAGCCGGTGCCGGAACGCGTCCTTGGCAAGGGCCGCGACGTCCTCGAGAGTGACATAGTCGCGATCTCGGAGGAGAGCGAGAGCGCGACCGGCGTGGACGAGACTGATCGGCCCTCGCGGGCTCGCCCCGAAAGAGACATACGGCGCCCAGCGCTCGAGGCCATGGGCGGCCGGTTCGCGCGTGGCCGTCGCGAGCCGCACGGTGTAGCTGACGATCGCCGGATCGACGTACACCTCCGTCACGGCTCGCTGGAGCTCGCTCAGCCGATCGAGGTGAAGCACGCGCCGCAGTTCGGGCGGGGCTTCCAACGACCTCTGCACGACCGTGAGCTCCTCGTCGTGCTGTGGGTAGTCGACCAGGATCTTCAGCATGAAGCGGTCGACCTGGGCCTCGGGTAGCGGATACGTGCCCTCGGACTCGATCGGATTCTGCGTGGCCATCACGAGGAAAGGATCCGGCACCGGATGGGTCGTCTTGCCGATCGTGACCTGCCGCTCCTGCATCACCTCGAGCAGCGCAGACTGCACCTTCGCGGGGGCACGGTTGATCTCGTCGGCGAGCAAGAAGTTGCAGAAGACTGGACCGAGCTCCGTGTCGAACGTCTGCGTCCCCGGCCGGTAAACTCGCGTGCCGACGAGGTCAGATGGGACGAGGTCGGGCGTGAACTGGATGCGCTGGAAGGTGCCGCCGAGCACGTTGGCCGTCGTCTTGATGGTCAGTGTCTTCGCGAGCCCAGGAACACCCTCGATCAGCAGATGACCGCCTGCTAGGAGGCAGACGAGGACCCGCTCGAGCATCTCGTCCTGTCCCGCGATCACGCGCCTGATCTCGTAGAGGGCAGCTTCGAGGAGCTCTCGCGAGCCAGAATCGTGTTCCATCATGGGTGCTCCCTTCGCCGTTTGCGTGCTTCCGAGTCAAGCAGCCGGCGGGTAAAGGGCCGATAAAGAATCCGTTGCCGTTCCCGTACAGTGCAGTCGGTCTATGCGCGTGCTGGTGGTCGAAGACGAGCGGGATCTCGCAGACGCGATCGCGCGGGGGCTGCGGCGGGAGGGGTACGCGGTCGACGTCTCTCATGCAGGTGACGACGCGCTCGTCAAGGCAAGTGCGTATCCGTACGACCTGGTTTGCCTCGATCTCAACCTCCCCGGCCTCGACGGCAGGGAGGTCTGCCGTCGGATCCGTGCACAGGAAAGGCGTGATGGCGAAGCGCAGCCCAGGATCCTGATGCTGACCGCACGGGGCGGCCTGAACGACCGCGTGGAAGGGCTCGACGACGGCGCCGACGACTATCTCGTGAAGCCGTTCGAGCTGAGCGAGCTCGCGGCACGCGCCCGCGCGCTCCTGCGCCGGCCGGGGGAACCCGCGAACGGGCAGCTGCGAGTCGGTGAGCTCGAGCTCGATCCTGCACGGCACATCGCGACCGTGGGCTCCACACCGCTGAGCCTGACTCCGAAGGAGTTCTCATTGCTTCGCTACTTCATGTTGCGGCCAGGGGACGCCCTCTCCGAGTTCGAGCTCCTCACGCACGTGTGGGACGAGAACGCGAACCCGCTCACGCGCACGGTGCGGGTCACGGTGATGACGCTGCGGCGCAAGCTCGCAGCCGCGATTGCAGGTGCCGAGCAGCCGATCCAGACGGTGCCGGGAGTCGGCTACCGCTTGCGGGCGGACGTGTGATTCCGGCGCCGCTTCGGTCAGCGCGTGCGCGCCTGACGATCCTCTACTCGACGCTGCTCTTCGCGCTCGCGGCTCTGGTCGTGGGCGGGCTCTACCTCAGTCTTTCGCTCAGTCTGCGCGACGAGCCGATCTCGCAGGGGGCAGCGATCCGCGCGACGGTGCCCGTGAACGACGGCGGCGAGGAGGTCGAGCGCACATTCGTCGAGGCGGCCTCCTTCGAGCGTCGGGTGAACGAGCACACGCTGCGGAACCTGCGGCGCTTCTCGGTCGGTGCCCTGACGGGGCTCTTCCTGATCAGCTTGGCAGTGGGATGGGTGATCGCCGGCCGGGTGCTGGCACCGATCGCCCGGATCACGGCGGTCGCACAGGAGATCCAGGCCTCGGAGCTATCTCGCCGGATCGGGTTGCTCGGCCCAGACGACGAACTGAGGCGCCTCGCAGACACCTTTGACTCGATGCTGGCGCGGCTCGACGAGGCATTCGCCTCGCAGCGGCGCTTCGTGGCAGACGCTTCGCATGAGCTGCGCACACCGCTCGCGATCATCCAGGCCAACCTCGAGCTGGCTCTCTCGGAGGCGGCGCCCTCCGATGCGAGCCGGGCCGAGGCTGCGGTCGTGATCGAACGTGCGCTCCGCCGCATGACGCGCCTGACCGACGACCTGCTCGCGCTGGCCAGGCTCGAGTCGCCTGAGATCGCTCGCGAGACGTTCCCGGCACATGTGCTGCTCGAGGAGTCGCGGACCGAGTTCGCGAGCGCCGCAGCCGCACGCGAGATCGAGCTCGAGTCCGTCGCGCCCGCCGAGCTCGAGCTGCACGGAGACAGAGAGGCCCTCAGGCGAGCGCTGGCGAACCTGCTCGACAACGCGCTGCGCTACGCACCCGAGGGCTCACGGGTCACGCTCTCGGCAGCGTCCGCCGGCGCAGGGGCCTCGATTACCGTTGCGGACGAGGGGCCCGGCCTCGACGACATGGACCGGAACAGGGTCTTCGACCGGTTCTGGCGCGCCGACGGCTCCCGCGACCGCAACGGCGGTGGCAGCGGCCTCGGCCTCGCGATCGTGAAGCGGATCGCGGAGGCGCACGGCGGCTCGGTGGCCGTGCGCTCGCAGCCGGGAGCGGGAGCAACCTTCGCGATCGAGCTGCCCCTGGCAAAGCCGGAGCCACGGGCGGCATGACGAGCTTCGAAGCCGCTCTCAGCAGCTGGTTCGAGGCTCACGGCCGCGACCTGCCATGGCGTCGGACCCGTGATCCGTACGCGATCCTCGTGTCCGAGGTGATGCTGCAGCAGACACAGGTGGAGCGCGTCGTTCCCCGCTACCTGAGCTGGCTGGAGCGCTGGCCGACAGCCGCGGCGCTCGCAGCCGCCACACCCGCGGAGGTCATTCGGGAGTGGCAGGGCCTCGGGTACAACCGGCGCGCCGTGAGCCTACACCGCGCCGCCCAGGCGATCGCTGCAGTCGGGTGGCCGGGCGATCTGACGCGGCTCCCTGGAATCGGGCCCTATACAGCTGCCGCGATTCGGAATCAGGCCTACCGGGAGCCGGTGCTGCCGGTGGACACGAACGTCGCGCGCATCCAGGAGCGCACCGGGCACACGTTCGGCCCGGCGGCGCTGCAGGCGCTCTTCGACCTCGGCGCGGCGATCTGCATCGCGCGCCGGCCGCGGTGTGAGATCTGTCCGCTGGCCGAAGCGTGCCCCTCGCGTGGCCGGCGGTACGAGCCGATGCGGAAGCAGTCGCGCTTCGAGGGCTCGTTCCGCCAGCGTCGCGCGGCGCTGCTTCGCCTGGTCACCGACGGCGCGAAGCCGGTCGAGACGCTCGACCACGAGGCGGCGGAGTCGCTGTGCAAGGACGGGCTCGTCGAGCAGGTCGACGGGCTCGTCTGCCTCCCGCGCTAGAGCGCATGTCTCAGCCAGACGTTCGGCTCGACATGGGTGCCGACGCCGTCGCGCACGACGAGCGTCGCAAGGCAGCCGGGGAAGATGTACTCGCCGTCTTCCGGGAAACGCATCCCCGTCCACTCCTCCCAATCCGTCACCGGAGCGCGGAGCAACATCGACTCCGGGGCCGCAGCGATGATCTCGCCGCCAACGCGCTCGTGAATCCGGATCCACGGATCGAAGTGGGAACCGTCGTCGCGCCGCCACCGCATGTAGCGCTCGATCGGGATCAGCGGGTAGCGCTCCTTCCAGGTCGGCCGCACGGGCGCGATGACAGCGGTGAGCCCGGCGGCGCGAGCGTTCTCCTTGAACGTCTCGATCATCCGCGAAGACAACTGCTGGCCTTGCCTTCCGGGTGCGACGCTGATTGCGATCGCCATGAGCACCGTCGGCTCCCGTTCCGACGTCATTCCCCGGACGAAGCCCTCCTCCCAGCCCGTCGGCAGGTCATCCTCGGAGCCGTCCCAGGAGACCGGGATCGCGTGCGCCTCCGCCGCCAGGTCGTCGCCATCGAGGAGCCCGACCTGGAAGTCCGGGAAGTCGGAGTACAGCCGTCCCCAGTAGCGGTTCCCGGGCTCGTTGTGGTGCATGTACTCGGGAAACGTCACGCCCGAGAGCTCGGCGTGCCTTCGCGCCCGCAACTCCGGACGATCCGCGTACCGGACGAGCCTCATCCGCGCTCCACAAGCGCTACAGCCTCGGCCGCGAGCCCCTCGCCGCGGCCGGTGAAGCCGAGTCGGTCGGTCGTCGTCGCGCGCACGTTGACCCGGTCCGGCTCGACCCCTAGCGCGCCCGCGAGGCGGCGGCGCATCTCGTGCCGGTGGACGGCGATCCGCGGCTCCTCGCCGACGAGCACGCAGTCCGCGTTCACCAGCGAGTACCCGGCGTCCCGCACTCGCCCGTAGGCGTCGCGGAGCAGGTCGAGCGAGTCGGCGCCCTGCCAACGCTCGTCGCCGGACGGAAAGAGTGAGCCGATGTCGCCCAGACCAGCGGCGCCGAGAAGGGCATCGACAAGCGCGTGGGCGATCACGTCGCCGTCCGAGTGGCCGGCGAGGCCATAAGGGTGGTCGAAGGTGACCCCGGCGAGCACGAGGGGCCTGCCTTCCTCAAGGGCGTGCGCGTCCAGCCCAAGACCTACCCGCAGCTCAGACATGCGCGAGCACCTCGGGAAGCTCTGACAGCGAGTCAATCCGAATATGCGCCCGCTCGCGTCCAGGCTGCAGAAAGCCCCAGGGGCCGCGCCGGATGTGCACCGCAACCATTCCCGCTGCCACCGCCGGCTCGATGTCGTTGTCGACGCGGTCTCCAACGTAGGCGATCTCCTCGGCTGCCAGTCCCGCCTCTCCCGCGATGCGCACGAAAAACTCCGGCGCCGGCTTCTCGATCCCCCCAAGCCCTGACGAACCGAGGAGGTCGACATGCTCGCGCAACGGCTCTTCGGAGCCTGCCGGCACGTTGCCGGCCGCGCCCACAAGCAGGCCCAGCTGGCGGAGAGCGTTGAGGCAGGGAAGTGCGTCGTCGTAGAAATCGCCCGCTTCCCAGGTCGAGGCGGACGGCTCGACCCCGAGGATCTCCCAGACTTTCGAGTGATGCTCGCCGCGCACGGCCAACCCGCCGAGCACGCCCATGAGCGTGAAGCGCGGTACGCCGGCGGCGTCGGCGGCACGCTCCCACATCCCCGTCTCGTCGACGAGCGTCTCCCCCACGTCGAACACGACCGCCTTCAGAGCCATGACGAGACCAGCTCCAGATCGGCAGGTGTCGTCACCTTGAGCAGCTGCGGGTCACCCTGCACCCAGCGCACGCGCCCTCCGTTCGCCTCGACGAGCGAGGAACAGTCGGTCGCCGCGGTCAGATTCTGTTCGTACCCAGCCCGGAGCTTCGAGGCGAGGAAAGCTTGCGGCGTCTGCGCGGCAACGAGGCTCTCACGGTCGACCGTGCCAGTCACACGCTCTCCGTCCACTGTCTTGATCGTGTCGGTGAGTGGCAAGGCAAGGATTGCGCCGTCCCATCCTTCGGAGAGCGGCCTGAGCACGCGCGCGATCGCCGTGTCGCTGAGGAGGGGCCGTGCCGCATCGTGTATGAGAACGACCAGCGCGTCCTCAGGCACCTCGGCGAGCGCCGCCGCCACCGACTCGGCGCGCGTGGCACCACCCTTCACGCTCGCGACAACCTTCGTTGCGGAAAGTTCTTCTGCCAGCAGGATCGCAGGTTCCTCCCAGCCCGCCGGCACGGCGACGACGATCGCGTCGATCAGCTCGGACTCCTCCAGCCGCCGCAGCGGCTCGGCGAGCAGGGGCAGCTCCCCGAGCCGGACGAATGCTTTGGGCCGCTCCTCCCCCAGCCGCTCACCCGTCCCCGCCGCTACCAGAAGGGCCCACACACCCCCTCCTGGGGAGGGGGTGTTAGAAGGTGCTGCACCCGCGCTCATCCGGCCCGCACTCTCGCATACGTATAGCGCCGTCTCTCTAACCTCGATCGCCCGAAGGGCGATCGAGGTGCTACGCCGCTGCGGTCGCGGCCTTCGCCTTTGTCTTGCGCGGCTTCGCCACCCCGCCGTCGACACTCGCGAGCACGCCCTCGAGCCATTCGGCCGCCTCGTCCTCGTCGACGCCCTTCGCGTACATGAGCTCGGAGGCGAGGATCTTCTTCGCCTTCACGAACATCTGCTTCTCGCCGGTCGAGAGGCCCTTCTCGTGATCGCGCAGCGACAGATTCTTGACGACCTCCGCGAGCTCGAAGATGTCGCCGGTCTTCATCTTGTCGCGGTTGTGCTTGAAACGGCGGTTCCAGTTCTTCGGCATCTCCGACTCGCCGGCGGTGAGCGCCTTGACGACCGTCGTTACGAGATCCTCCTCGATGACGCCGCGCAGGCCGACCTTGTCGGCACTCTCCGTGGGCACATTCACGGTCATGTCGTTGTGCAGGATCTGAATTGTCAGGTACTCGCGCGTCTGGCCCAGCACCTCGCGCTTCTCCTTCTTGATGACCGTGCCCGCCCCGTGATGCGGATACACCACCTTGTCGCCGACGTCGAACAAGCCAGCCTCCCGTTCGCTACATGCCTGGATCAGTAAAAGAGCCGGCGGTCTGAAGCTCCGCCGGCGTACAGCGACCAGTATAGCGGAAACCCCTGGAAAACGCGTATTTCCGCGGTTTCCGGCTATTTGCGGGGATTTTGTGAAGTCATGGGTTCGGACGCCTCCATGAGGCCCTTGCGGAGCGCGTCGCGTAGCGTCTCCGACTCCGCAACCCGCAGGCTGCTCCGGCTGCGCGTCCCCTTCGGCACGACGGCCAGTGCGACTCCGAGCTTCGTGCACTCCTCGAGTCGCCGCTCTGATTGTGCGGCCGGTCGCAGCCTGCCGGTGAGGCCGATCTCACCGAAAGCGACCGCACCTTCCCGGACGGCCGCGCCACGCGCCGCCGAGGCGATCGCGAGGGCAATTGCGAGGTCGGCTCCAGGCTCGTCGATTCGCATGCCACCCGCCACGTTCACGAAGACGTCGGCCGCGCCGAGCGGCAGACCCGCGTGACGGGAGCAAACCGCAACGATCATTGCCAGCCGTCTCGGGTCGACCCCCGTGGCCACGCGCCGCGGCATCGCCAGATCCGTGGGCGCAACCAGCGACTGGATCTCGAGCAGGAGTGGCCGAGTACCTTCGAGCACACAAGCGACTGCGGCCCCGATCTCGCCTGCTTCTGTACGCCCGAAGAGCTCGGACGGGTCCGGGACGCCCACGAGGCCCTCGCCGGTCATCTCGAAGACGCCGAGCTCGTTCGTGGAGCCGAAGCGATTCTTGACCGCGCGCAGCACACGGTGCGCGTGGTAGCGGTCGCCCTCGAACTGCAGCACGCAGTCGACGAGGTGCTCCAGCACACGCGGCCCGGCCACGGCGCCGTCCTTCGTCACATGCCCGACGAGGATCGTGGCGACGCCACTCTCCTTCGCGACGCGAAGCAGGCGACCCGCAGCTTCGCGAACCTGACCCACGGAGCCGGGTGCCGAGCCGAGGTCCTGCGAGTAGAGCGTCTGCACCGAGTCGATCACGCAAACGTCCGGGCGCTCCTGCTCGAGCGTCGCACAGACGGCGTCGAGCTCGGTCTCGGCGAGGATCTCGACGCCTTCGCTGCCGCCGAGACGCGCCGCGCGTAGCTTTACCTGGGCCGTCGACTCCTCTCCGGTGACGAGCAGGGCACGGCGCCCGCGGGCCGAGATCGCCCCGAGTGCCATGAGCAGCAGCGTCGACTTGCCGACGCCCGGCTCGCCGCCGACGAGGACGAGCGAGGCAGGCACGAGCCCGCCGCCGAGGACCCGGTCGAGTTCCGGGACGCCGGTCGAGATGCGCTCGGCTTCGTCGGCCGCGACGTCGACGAGTCGCAGCACGGGCTTCGGCGGAGGAGCCGCAGCCGCAGCAGGCGCCTCTTCTACCAGCGAGCCGAAGGCATTGCAGCCGGGGCACTTCCCGAACCAACGCCCAGCCGAGTAGCCGCACTCGGTGCACGCGAACTGAACGGCGGCCTTGGCCATGGAGCGAGGCTAGCCGCGGCGACGGACGACTTCGTCACGACTTCGTGCCCGGACTGCAACGGATGTGTGACTCCGTCCCCGGCTTTCAGCATGATGGGCCTGTGCCCGAGCTACCGACCTTGTTGCCCCTGCTCGAGCGCTTCGGTGCCGACCTGACGACGGCGTACGACGCCGCCGCAGCGACATCTGCGCAGGCGGAGGACCAGCTCAAGTCGCCCACGAAGTGGCTGCTCGAAGCAGCTGCCACTGTGTTCGGTCTGACCGCGGTCGCAACCACCGAATCGCACACGGACCTTGGCGTGCGCCCAGACATCGGCGTCTCCGATCCGAAGCTCCTGATCGGCCATGTGGAGCTGAAGGCGCCTGGGATCGGCGCGCGCGCGAGGAACTTCGCAGGCAAGCATGATCGCGAGCAGTTCAAGAAATTGGCCGACCACCCGAACCTCGTTTACACCGACGGCAACGAATGGGCGCTTTACCGGAAAGGCTCCGTCGTTGGGACGGTGGTCACCGCTTCGGGAGATGTGCGAGTCGACGGCGCAGACACGTACTCGGCAAGAGAGTCACTGGTCCTCGAGCAGCTGCTCAGGGACTTCTTCGGCTGGGAGCCGATCGTCCCGAGATCGCCGAAGGCGCTCGCGGAGCTGCTGGCGCCTCTCACCCGGCTACTGCGCGAGAACGTGCGCACTGCTCTCACGGATCCGCACTCGGCGCTCTCGTCACTCGCGAAGGAGTGGCGCGACGTGTTCTTTCCCGACGCCGACGACGCCCGCTTCGCCGACGCGTACGCGCAGACGGTGACTTATGCACTCCTACTCGCCCGGTTCGAAGGCGAGCTCGAGCTGAAGGATCATGCAGCAGACCGGCTCGATGCGCGACACGGCCTCCTCGCGCAGGTCCTCCGCGTGCTCGAACAGGCGGAAGCACGGAAGGAGGTCGAGTCAGCCGTCGGCCTGCTCGAACGGGCAATCGCCGCCGTCGATCCCGAGGCGCTCGCCAGGAAGGTGAAGGACGCGGACATCTGGCTCTACTTCTACGAGGATTTCCTAGCCGCCTACGACCCACAGCAACGACGCAGGGCTGGGGTGTACTACACGCCCGCGGAGGTCGTCCGGGCTCAGGTAAGCCTCGTCGGCGAACTCCTGCGCGAACGCTTTGGAAAGTCGCTCGGATTCGCCGACGAGGGAGTCACGGTCCTGGACCCTGGCGTGGGAACGGGGACATACCTGCTCGCGGCACTCCAGCACGGACTCCAAGCCGCAGTCTCCACGTACGGGCCCGGACACCTACCTGCCGCAGCGACAGTAATGGCTCGGAATTTCCATGCATTCGAGCGTCAGGTCGGACCGTACGCAGTCGCACATCTCCGCGTCGCGCGGGACGTGTTCGCGGCCGGAGGCCACCTACCGCCGGACGGGGTCCAGGTGTACCTCACCGACACACTGGAAAGTCCGCACGCGGCGCCACCCGGCTCGGCGCACGTGCCGCTCTTCGAGAGAAAGCTCGCCGAAGAGAACGCGCGGGCCCGGAAGGTGAAGGCCGAGCTCCCCGTGCTCGTCTGCCTCGGCAACCCGCCTTACTTCCGCGAGACGATCGACCCCGGCGAAGAGGGTGTCGACCGGCAGGGGAAGTGGGTCAAGAAGGGCGACGACGACGAGGGCGGGATCCTGGACGACTTTCTGCGGGGAACGCCCGGCGTTCACGCCAAGAATCTCTACAACCTCTACGTCTACTTCTGGCGCTGGGCGCTCTGGAAGGTGTTCGAAAATCCAACCGGAACGGGGCGCGGCATCGTCAGTTTTATCACCGCGTCCTCCTACTTGCGCGGGCCTGGGTTCGCGGGTATGCGACGGCACATGCGGGAGACCTTCGATGAGCTCTGGATCCTCGATCTCGGCGGGGAAGGACGAGGAGCGCGGCGGAGCGAGAACGTCTTCGCGATCCAGACGCCGGTCGCGATCGCCGTCGGCGTCCGAAGCAGGCCGGCCGATGCGTCGGCCTGCGACGGTCCGATATTCGCGAGTTGACGGGCCGCGCTCGGCGAAGCTCGCCGAGCTCGCCGCGATCCAGGGCTTCGGGTCGGTTCGCTGGCAAGCGTCCTACGACGGCTGGGAGCAACCGTTCTTGCCAGCAGGAGAGGGCGACTACTTCTCTTGGCCGCCGCTGACCGACTTGTTCCCCTGGCAGCACTCGGGCGTCCAGTTCAAGCGAACATGGCCCATCGCGCCGAGTAGGGAGACGCTCGAGCGGCGTTGGGCCGAGCTGGTGGCGGCGCCCTCTGAGCGAAGGAAACAGCTCTTTCGCGAGACGCCTGACCGAAGAATCGCCGCTTCCTACAAAGACCTGGCCGACCAGGCGCAACCGCGTATCGCAGAGGCCGTGCCGGGAGACTCGATGCCCGGTCCGGTTCGCTACGCATGGCGCTCTTTCGATCGGCAGTTCGTTCTAGCAGACACGCGGCTCGCAAGCAGAATTCGCCCCTCCTTACTCCGAACGCAAAGTGCGCGCCAGCTCTACCTGACGAGCTTCCTCACGGCAGTTCTTGGCTCGGGCCCTGCCGCAGTGGCCACTGCGCTCATCCCCGACATGCATCACTTCCGAGGCTCCTTTGGTGGCGGGGACGTGATCCCGCTCTGGCGCGATCCCGAAGCGCAGAACCCGAACGTGACCGCCGGAATCCTGGAAGCCGTGGGCGCGAGCTCGCCGGACGACCTCCTTGCCTACTGCTACGCGATGCTCACGGCACCCGACTACGCGGTGCGATTCGCAGACGAACTCGAGGTGCCAGGCCCCCGCGTCCCGCTCACCCGGGACCGCAACCTCTTCGAGCGGGCCGTCGCCCTTGGCCGCGAGCTGATCTGGCTGCACACGTTCGGGGAGCGTTTCGTCCCGCCCGGGCACGCGGCGGGCACCCTGCCGAAGGGCCGAGCGGAAGCACGGGGGCCGGTGCCGCAGACTCCTGACCGCTATCCAGAGCGCCATTGGTACGACGAAGAGACGGAGACGCTCCACGTCGGCGAGGGGACCTTCGCGCCCGTGTCGAAGGCCGTGCGCGAGTTCTCGGTCTCGGGCCTCGACGTGCTCGGCTCGTGGCTGGACTATCGGATGAAGGAAGGAGCGGGTCGGCGCTCCTCCGATCTCGACAGGATACGCCCGAAGACTTGGCCGGCCGAGTTCACCGAGGAGCTCCTGAAGGTGATCTGGATCCTCGAGCGGACCATCGAGCTAGGCCCGCGGCTCGACGCCCTGCTCGACGAGATCGTAGCCGGGCCGGTCTTTCTCGCGTCGGATCTGCCCGACCCGACCGAGGCGGAGCGGCAGCCGCCCGACTGAGCTACGCCGCGTCGAGCTCGAGCTGCTTCGGCCGTGGCCGGCCGGTGCTGAAGTACGCACCGTCCAGCAGCCGCCGGTGCAGGGCGAGCAGCTCGCGATCGGCGGTGTGAAGCGCCTCGACGAGGTGTGCCTGCCCGCCCTCGTCTGCGAGCGCCTTCGCCGCGCCCTCCGCTCGCTCGCGGGCCTCGGACAGGAGTAGGAGAACCGAGTCGATCGTCTCGTAGTGGGCAGCACTCATTGGGGTACGAGTCTAGGCGCGCCGGCGGACGGAATCGCAGCAAGTTAGCGCAAAGACCGCAACAAATCTGAAATTGGACGACAAGCGAGAGGCCGCCTCGCGGCGGCCTCTCGACTCCTTACTCCTCGTCCGGCGCCTCGTCGGCCTCCGCAGGCACTTCAGGCGGCACCGTCACCTTCTCGGCCTCCGGCCGCGGCTCGCCCTCGATCAGCTTGATGTCGATGAGGGACTCATCCTCCGCGCCCGTCAGCTCCGCCCGGCGGTCGACGAGGATCGTCGCCCCCGGGTTGAGCTCACGCCCGAGCACGTAGTCGGCGAGCGGGTCCTCGATGAAGCGCTGGATCGCGCGGCGCAGCGGCCGGGCGCCCATGGCGGGGTCGAAGCCCTGCTCCACGAGCACCTCCTTCGCCGCGTCGGTGAGCTCGATCGCGACCTCGTAGGTGGCCATCTGCTCGCGTAGCCGCTTCAGCTGGAGGTCGACGATCGTGAGGATCTCCGACCGGTCGAGCTTGTGGAAGACGATCGTCTCGTCGATCCGGTTCAGGAGCTCGGGACGGAAGACCTTCTTCAGGTCACCCATCACGCGGCCCTTCATCTCGTCGTAGCTGAGGCCGTGCTCATCGCCGACCGAGAAGCCGAGTGTCTGGTTCTTGGCGATCTGGCCGGCGCCGATGTTCGAGGTCATGATCACGATCGCGTTCCGGAAGTCGACCTTCCGGCCCTGCGAGTCGGTCAGCTTCCCCTCCTCCAGGATCTGCAGGAGGATGTTGAACACGTCCGGGTGCGCCTTCTCGATCTCGTCGAGCAGGAGCACGGAGTACGGCTTGCGGCGCACGGCCTCGGTGAGCTGACCACCCTCGTCGTAGCCGACGTAGCCGGGCGGCGAGCCAACGAGCCGGGACACGGAATGCTTCTCCATGTACTCCGACATGTCGACCTGGATCATCGCGTCCTCGTCGCCGAAGAGGAACTCGGCGAGCGTGCGCGCGAGCTCGGTCTTGCCGACGCCGGACGGGCCGAGGAAGATGAACGAGCCGGTCGGCCGCTTCGGGTCCTTGATCCCTGCGCGCGCGCGCCGGATCGACTTGGAGACGGCCACGATCGCCTGGTGCTGGCCGATCACGCGCTTGTGCAGCTCGTCCTCCATCCGGATCAGCTTCTGCGACTCGGCCTCCGTCAGCTTGAAGACCGGAATCCCCGTCCACATCGAGACGATGTCCGCGATCTCGTCCTCGCCGACCTCGGGCTGCTCCTCCGACTCCTCGTTGCGCCAGTTCTCCTCGAGCTCCTTCTTCTTCTGCGTGAGCTTGCGCTCCTTGTCCCGGAGTGACGCCGCCTTCTCGAACTCCTGCGCCTCGATCGCGTTCTCCTTCTCGGTGCGCACGCGCTCGATCTCGTCCTCGAGCTCGCGGTAGCGCGGCGGCGCCGTCATCGTCTGGATGCGCAGGCGCGAACCGGCCTCGTCGATCAGGTCGATCGCCTTGTCGGGCAGGTGGCGGTCCTGGATGTACCGATCCGCCAGAACGGCGGCCGCCCGGAGTGCGTCATCGGAGATCTGGCAGCGGTGATGAGCCTCGTAGCGGTCGCGCAGGCCGCGCAGGATCTGCACCGTGTCGTCGATCGTCGGCTCGTCGACGCGCACCTGCTGGAAGCGCCGCTCGAGCGCCGCGTCACGCTCGAGATACTTTCGGTACTCGTCGAGAGTGGTCGCGCCGATCGTCTGCAGCTCCCCTCGGGCGAGCGCCGGCTTCAGGATCGAGGCCGCGTCGATCGCGCCCTCCGCCGCGCCCGCACCGACGAGATTATGCAGCTCATCGATGAAGAGGATGATGTCGCCCCGCTGCATGATCTCCTTCATCACCTTCTTCAGCCGCTCCTCGAACTCGCCGCGGTACTTCGAGCCGGCGACGAGGGCAGCCAGGTCGAGCGTGTAGATCTGCTTCCCCTTCAGCAGCTCGGGCACCTGGTTCGAGGCAATGCGGGAGGCGAGTCCCTCGACGACGGCGGTCTTGCCGACACCGGGCTCGCCGATCAGCACGGGGTTGTTCTTCTGGCGGCGTGACAGGATCTGCATCACGCGCTCGATCTCGGTCTGACGGCCGACGACCGGATCCAACTTCCCTTCCGTGGCGGCCTTCGTCAGGTTGCGTCCGAACTGGTCGAGCAGCTTCGAGCTCTTCGCCTTCTCGCCGGAGCCTGCACCAGCACCCTGCTGGCGGCGGCCGGGACCGGAGAGCATGCGGATGATCTCGTTGCGGATCTTCTCGGCGTCGGCGTCGAAGTCGAGCAGGATGCGCGCGGCGACGCCTTCGTTCTCGCGCACGAGCCCGAGCAGGATGTGCTCGGTGCCGATGTAGTTGTGGCCGAGGGAGAGCGCCTCGCGCAGCGCGAGCTCCAGCACCTTCTTCGCGCGCGGCGTGAACGGGATCTGCCCGGTCGTGACCTCGTCGCCCTGGCCGACGATCCGCGCCACCTGGGCGCGCACCTCCTCGACCGTGATGTCCAGCGACTCGAGCACGCGCGCGGCGAGCCCCTCCTCCTCCCGCAACAGCCCGAGCAGGATGTGCTCGGTGCCGATGTAGTTGTGCTTGAGGGCCCTCGCCTCGTCCTGGGCAAGTACCACGACCTGACGAGCACGTTCGGTGAATCGCTCGAACAACTCCTCCGACCCTCCTTTCGCGACGGGTCTCCGGAGGGCGGATCATCCAACCTCCGGGCCGAAGGTCTGCCCCATGGTATCGGACAGGTGCGTCGTTCCCGTGAGGAGTTCTAATCGACCGTCTTGAAGTCGGTGAACACGGCCGCGAACGTCATCAGCACGATCTTCGCGTCGAGCCACAGCGAGAAGTTCTCGATGTAATGGTTGTCCCACTCCGCCCGGTCTGAAACGGATGTTCTGCCGCGTAGGCCATGCACTTGCGCCCAGCCGGTGATACCCGCCTTGACCCGATGGCGCTCGCCGTAGCGGTAGACGGAGCCGTCGAACTGGCTCACGAACTCGGGACGCTCCGGCCGTGGCCCGACGAGGCTCATCTCACCGATCAGGACGTTGAAGAGCTGAGGGAGCTCGTCGATCGAGGTCTTGCGCAGGATCCTTCCCACGGTAGTCCGTCGGTCCAGGCCCTCGACGCCGCCCGGCGCCATCCCCTGTTCGAGCGCAAACGCCGACCCAGCCGAAACGCCGCCGCGCATCGTTCGGAACTTGAGCATGTCGAACTCGACACCATCGCGCCCCACACGGCGCTGGCGGAAGAAGATTGGCCGCCCAAGCGAGAGGTACGTCGCGAGCGCTGCCGCGACCAGGAGCGGAGACACAACAACCACCAGGAGGACGAGGGCAACGATGCGGTCGATCCCGTATTTCACCGCGAACTGCCAGCCGTGCGGATCGGCGGAATGTGCGGTCACGAGCGGAAGCCCGCCGATGTGCTCGACGCTCATCCGTGTGGTCGTTCGCTCGTACAGGCGCGGCACCATCGCGACGGCCACCCCGAGCTCTTGACAGCTGCCGACGAGCCGCAGCAGCACGTCGTTCGGCGCCGTGGAGAACGTGATAATGACCTGTTCCACGTCGTGCTCGCGTACAACCGCCTCGAGATCCCAGCTCGCGCCGAGTACCGGCAAGGGAACGTCGGAATCCGGCTGTGCCAGTGGGTCCTTGTCCAAAAATCCGATTGGTTTCAGGCCAAGTTGAGGCGAGTCGAGCAGGCGGCGGGCGGCGAGTTGACCGACCATTCCCGCGCCGACGATCAGCGTCGGACGCAGGCCCTCCCCCGAGCGCAGAGCCTGCGTCTGCGACCAGTAGAGGGCGGCGCGGCCGGCGACGACGTAGGCGCTGCCGAACGCCCAGAGCCGGATGATCTCGTCGGTCGGAGTCGGTCCGGCGTCCAGCACCGCCGCAAGCGCCAAGAGCGACATTGCCCCGACGCTTGTGGCGGCGACGACGCGCCGAAGATCGTCGATCGTGTGCAATCGGAAAGCGGGCGCATAGAGGCCGCGAAGCGCGAGCAGAGCCACGACGATGAGGCCAAAGCCCCACGTCCACGTTGCCGACGCGGAAGGGATCCCCGCCGCCGTCCCGCCGAGGGCGGTCGCGATGGCGGCAAGCCCGAGCATGCCGGTGTCGACCGCGAGACACGCGATGCTCCATGGCAGCCCCGCGCGCGAGCCGAGGCGGAAGGCACGGACTAGACCTAGAGGCTCGAGGCGCGCACGGAACTCGGGGACACCGTCGACCTGTATCGTCGTCTCGGGAACCTGCATCGTCTATGTCGTTCCGTCGCCGTTGCTCGCGCTACGCTTGCGCCCGTGCGCGCCCAAGCCGCCGAAAGCCCCAGCCGAGCAGCAGCAGGAACGTTGCTCCCGCTGCCAGCAAGGCGAGATCGAGACCCGTGAACGGCAGTGTCCCGGTGACGACATCACCGGCGTCGCCCGCACTACCGACTTGCTGGTCGACATCCTGACCAGGTGCCCCGTACACCCGGCTCGTCGGCTCCTTAGCAAGTGCGACCGCCGCAAATGCCAGGAAGGCCAGTACCAACGCCGCGAACCCAACCGCTCGAATCCTCATCTCTACTCCTCCAATGGCCGCCATCCGCCTGTCTGCTGCGGATGTCCTGCTGAATGTCCCTCCCCCTGAGGGCTCCCTCGAAACGATAGGTGAACATTTGGATCCACGCCACCCCCAATGCAAGAAACTTTGCCGACTTTTAACGTGTCACTCGGTCGTGGCGCTCGAGGAAGATCCGACTGATAGCAGCGATGTTCACGGGCCGGTCGCGCCTCAGCCAGTCCGACACGAGAGCCAGAACGGGTTCCGAAGGATTCAGCAGCCGCGCCTCCTCGACCTCCTCGAGAGCGTCCGCTCGGCGGCCCTGCTGGCTCCGCGCGAGCGCTAGTTGAAGATGCGCGTACCAGTTGTGCGGGTTGCGTTCGAGCGCACGCGCATACGCCGCCCCCATCCCATCCCAATCCTGGCGAAGCCTCGCAATCGATCCAGCCGTGAGGTCGGGTCGATCAGAAAGAGGATTGAGCCGGCGTGCGCGCTCCAGCCGAGCCGTCACAGCAGGATCGAATCGCCAGGCTCTCGCCGCATAGCGAGCCTCGCGCGCCGACAACCACGGGAAGGCGAACGAGATTGCGACCGCGACTGCTGCAAAGGCCAGCAGGGCGGCCGACAAACTCGAGGGTCCCACGGAGCGTCGGGGTCTGCCGATCGACCCTGCGAGCGCGAGGAACCCAAGAGCCGGAGCTGAGAGAGCCGGGAGCTCCCAGAGCCAATCAATCGACGCGTGTAGGAACCACGACGTGAACATGACGATTCCGAGGGCGGACGTGCCGCGAGCCAATCCCCGCTGTCGCCTTAAAGCAGCGTGTGCCGTCGCGATCGCCGCGACGAGGAAGCCGACCATGAGCGCCGCACCGATTAGACCTGTCTGAGCGAGAATCTGCAGCGGCAAGCTATGCGGATACAGCGTCTCCTCATCGGAGTCACGGTCGCGAACGTAGGCGACGGCGTAGTTCTCGGCTCCAATGCCTTCCACCGGGTGCTCCTGGAACTCCTGCAGGGCGACCCGCCACATGTCGGCACGGTTCGTCTCGAACCCACTTACCAGCCGACGTGAGCCTGAGGCCGGATGCGTACCTGAGCTGAACTCGTCCCATGCGGCACTCGCTCGCCTGCTCAGATCCGCAGACGGAGCGGCGACGACGATCGCGGTCGCCAGGAGGGCCGCGGCCGCGACGCCGACGCCAAGCGCTGCACCTCGGCGTACCCGCCGCGAGATTTCGAAGCGAACGTCCACGGCCACGAGGGCGAGACCCGCGGCGAAGAGTGAAGCTCCGCTGATCGCGATGACGGCCGCCGCAGAGCGAGCGCCCGCCGCGAGACCCGACCCGCCGGTTTCGGACCCGGCTTCCAGCAGTCGGGGGAACGCAGCTGCGAGCGCCAAGCCCGCGGGCGCAAGGAAGACAAGCGACCGCAGACGCGAGGGTACCAACCCGAAGTAGGCGAGGATGATGAAGGGGAAGGTGGCCGCCGCACCGCGACTTTGCGGAAGCACCGCGAGTTGGAGCAGGATGCCCGCGATGGCCAACAGCAGCGGCCGGAGCAGCGGCGGAACCTCACGCCGCGAGGCCAGAAAGAGCGCCGGCCAGAAGGCGAGCACGAACAGGGCTGCATTGCCGTTCGCGTACCCGACAGGGTCGGCTAGACGACCGGAGATGTAGTAGTCGCGGACATTGTCCGACCACGCGGCGGAGACGAGCGTTCCCACCCCGAGCAGGCAGACGCCCGTGGTGAAGACACCCAAAAGGATCAGCCCGCCCGCCGGTGTCCACCGCCACATTGCGAACAGGGTGAAGACGATCAGATAGAGGGCCGTGCGGTTTGCGCCGTCCCATGCGTCGCCGCGTACGTCGGCCCAGACAATCGAGAGGTAACTCCACATGGTGAAGCCGGCGAAGGCGACGAGGGCGAGGAGGGTGCCGCGCTGAATCCCGCAGAACATGCCGTCCGGCCACGCGAGGAGCACGATGAGGAAAAGGGCGACGAGGAACAGGCCACCCGCGTACCAAGCTTCTGGAAAGTAGCCGCCCGATGCGTGTCCCCACGCGAGAAAGACGCCGACAGTTGAGAGCCCCGGCGCTAGCGCAAGAATCGCACGCAGTTGCGGTCGTCCCGGAGCCGGCGGAGGCTGCTCGTGGAGCATCCGCGATACGCTAGCCGCCACAGCAGAACGCAGCCGCCGCGGCAGAGGCCACATCGGCTTGGATCTAGTTCAGCGTCGTTAGTAGGACCCGCGAGTGCAGGACGATCGGAGCACGGGCCGCCGCGTAGCGCGCAACGACGCGCAGGCGGACCGAGCCACGCACGCCGAGCCGCGTCCTACTCACCCTGAAATTTCCGGCCTTGTCGGTGCTGAGTCGAACGACAGGGCGCCAACCTCGCGGGTTGAGCCGGTACACAGTGACCGCACGCCGCCGGGTTCGCGCAGCCCACTCGACTCGCCACATCAACTCGGGCCTGAGCACCACACGCCCCGTCAAGGCGCTGCGCGCGTGCAGGTTGAGTCGGTTCTTCCGAAGCAAAGGTCGGGGAACGCCGCGCTTCGGCCGGTTCACCGCCGACTCCGCCTTCGGCGTGAGCGGCTCCAAGACGACCGCCGACTCCGTCTTTGGCGTGAGTAGCTCGGTAACGACGGCTGCCGAGGCGGAGGTCGACGTGGCAGCATGGCGCTTGAGCGCGGCGTAGCTCGGCTTGAGCCGCCAATCCGTCCCGAAGAGCCCGAAGCGAGCCTCGTAGGCGTCGCGTCCGCCGCTGAACGGGTTATCCCGCGCCGCGTACCAGAATGTCGAGTGAACCCAGGTGAGGCGATCGACATACGCATACGCCTTCTCGAGGTACGCCGCCTGCTGCGCCTCGCTCACGCCGCCGGACCCCGTTGTCGTGCTGTAGCCGAACTCGGTGATCCACACCTGCTTCGCGCCATCGCCATGCGCGTCCATTGTCTTCCTGATCTCGAGGATCGCGGGAAACGCGTTCTTGGAGATGCGGTTGCGATCCTCACCGGGGTTCACCCCGTTCCAGCTCACGGTGGGATCGACGCCGTACGTGTAGGGGTGGACTCCGACAGCGTCGAAGTATCGACCTCCTCCGGCGCGGTACACGTCTTCCAGGTACTCGAAATCGCTCTTCGAGAGGCCGCCGAGGATGACCGTCGAGTTGCTGTCAGCCGCCTTGGCCGCACTGTAGCCGGCCTTCAGCAATGGAACGTAGGCGGCCGCACTCGGGCCCGACGGCCAGAACCACTCGAGATTCGGCTCGTTCCAAATCTCGTAGGAATGGACGCCCTTCGACTTGAAGTGGTCTACTACGAACCGCACGATGTCGCCGTAGTCCGTGGGGCTCGCCGGCGCGTAGAAGCGGTTCCAGCGGCGAGTTCCGTCAGCTTCGACGAATTTCTTCGGATCTGCCGACGCCCAGTAGGGAACGCCGTCGGAGATCGGCATCAAGATCTGCAATCCGGCGGCCCGAGCGCGATCGACGGCGTAGTCGTACGCGGCGAGCTGATCCTGGTTGATCTCCCCCTTGCGGTCGGGCTCGAGCCCCGCCCAGTTCACGTTGGCGCGAACCCACCCTACGCCCGCTGCCTGGAGAAGTGCGATCTCCCGGTCGACGTCGGCCCGCGGCTGCCCCCAGGTCACGTCCGCGACGGCCCCGATGCGGGCCGCCTGCGACGGATGCGCGACGAGAAGGGTGGCGAATGCCGTGGCGACGGCGAACATGGATGTTCGAATGGCCCAGCTCACGCCGGCTCGGACCTCCTCGAGGCTCTCGGCAGCCCGGATGCTCGAAGGCCTAGCCCAGGCAGAGCCGAGTCGCCGAGACGGGCGGTTGGTTACTACGGTCGGGAGATCCATCGGAGGCCCCCGTCAAGGTCGGTATCCCTCGATCGAGGGATACCGGGCAGCTGCTGCTACAGGCGCTTAAGGGCCTGTCCAAGAAGGCGGTCTGAGTTCCACCGCGCGGCTCAGTTGAGCGAGATCGCGTAGTCCCAGGCGCAGGGAGTAGCGGCGAGGAGTTC